>Ga0335069_10005136_pt1 | contig 19254 bp, 10 predicted proteins | sample Lox_Sample_11_FD_206714 | JGI IMG/M metagenome (GOLD analysis project Ga0335069, IMG submission 206714) | Soil microbial communities from Loxahatchee National Wildlife Refuge, Florida, United States - Lox_Sample_1.1 | ecosystem: Environmental > Terrestrial > Soil > Wetlands | place: USA... | reverse complement strand
TTTGATCGCCGAACTTCGCATACTGGCCGTAAACGACGAGATCCGCGTTGGTGTATTGCGCGACACGATCCAGCGTGCTGGGATCCAGGTTCGTGTCCGGCGTCAAGCGCAAATCCGTATAGACCTGCGACACGCGCGCTTCGGGGACGGTGCGCATCGTCGAAGACTGCCCGATGCCGACCGACAACATATCGCTCAAACTGGAACCCAGCCAGTCAAGCGCGGGATTTCCCGATGCATTTCGAAACGGAACCACAGCCAGGGCGATCGCGCGTTTCGCCGCGGGGGCGCTCCTTTCCGGAGAAGAAACAATCAGTCGCCGGACTACAAGAGTGCCAGCTCCCAACAGCAAAATTGCTCCAGCGGCAAGTCGCGCAACGCGATTCCTGGCAAGATGACGAAGCCAGCGCTCCAGTACGGAGCTTGCGCGGTCCGCTTCGCCGGACTGCCACGTTCTCAGGTCCGCGGCAATTTCGGCAACGGTTTGGTAGCGTTTCTCGCGCTCGATTTCCAGGCATTTGGAAACCACATCGCTGAGGAACGGGGGAACCGAAGGCTCCTCGCTGATGACCGGTGCGGCGCGTTCCACCGTGCGCTTGTACATCGCCTTTTGCACCGTCTCGCCACGGTAGGGCATTTTCCCGGTCAACAGTTCGTAGAAAATGATGCCCAGGCTGAAAATGTCGGACCTACAATCAATGTCTTCTCCGCGCACCTGCTCGGGAGACATGTAATCGGGCGTGCCGATCAGGGCGCCGGTCATGGTTAGCCCTTCCGAGCCGACCGAGCGTGCAATCCCGAAGTCCATCACGTATGCCCGGTTCTGCGCGTCAATCATGATATTCGGCGGCTTCAGGTCGCGGTGAACGATGCCTTCGGCGTGCGCGGCTTCCAGTGCATTGCAAACCTGCAAAATGATCTCCACGGCGGCTTGCGGCGTGGGCCGGCCGGTCTTCTTGACGTAGGAGCGAAGGTCCTGGCCCTCGATGTACTCCATGGTGATGAACCGCATGCCGCTGGCACGGCCCAGATCGAAGATGCGGATCACGTTCTTGTGGGTGACTTTGCGTGCGAGGATGAGCTCCTGCTTGAAGCGCGAAAGGATGTCCGAATCGTTGGCCAGATCGGCGCGGATCACCTTTACCGCCACCAGGCGGTCGACTTCCCGGTCTCTGGCCTTATAGACCGTGCCCATTCCGCCGCCGCCGAGGCGATCGAGGATTTCATAGCGCCCAGCGAGCAGGCTGCCGGCTTGCAGAGGATTGGTGGCGCTGGGAGGTTCGGAGCCCGAGGGGGCAGTGACCGGCGAGGACCAGTTCTCCAGCGTGAGGTTTATGTCTTCGGGGGTCGTTTCATCCGAATCCATAAGCGTCTGGGAACTCAAGTCGTCAATAGGCGTGTCACACTGCAGGCAGCGCACCGCGTTGGCAGGGTTCGGCGTATGGCAGCGTGGACATTCCATAGATTGAGACACTACTGTGTGGAGTTACACTAAGGCCTTAGCACCCTGAAAATCAAGGTAAGAAGCTGATCCGAAGCCTTTTAGACCGAGGGCGTTCCACGGTTCGCTATTTGTCGCAGGAGATGGATTTTGGTCAGCGCAAATTGGGAATTTTTGCGCTTCCTTAAGTTATAGTTGCGGAAGAGAAGCCATGGTGCCTCGCTCCCGCATCTTACGCCGGAATTTCCTGCAATCTTCTTCTCTGGCGATGGCCGGCCTGGCGGCACCCACCTCTTGGCTTCGGGCCCTTCCATTCCCGACTATTTTTCCAACGGCTCCATTGCAGGAATTTGCTTATAGCGACGTCGCCATTGCCAGCGAACTCCACGAGCGGCAACTGCACGACACGATTTCAGTCTTGACGCAGCTCAGTGAAGACAGCCTGCTGAAGCCTCTGCGCAAGATGGCCGGACAACCAGCACCCGGCGAAGAGCTCGGTGGCTGGTATCTCTACAATCCTGACTACGACCGCCGGAAAAGTAACGACGGCTTTGCTCCCGGCGCGCCTTTCGGCCAGTGGGTCTCCTCTTTGGCGCGTACGTACGCCATCACCAAAGCACCGGAGCTGCGCGAGAAGGTGCTGCGCCTGAACCGTCTTTATGCCCAGACCATTTCTCCGGACTTCTACACCAAGAACCGGTTTCCCGCATATTGCTACGATAAGCTGGTCTGCGGATTGATCGATTCGCACCAGTTTGCCGGCGATCCCGCAGCCTTTGCCATTCTGGAGGAAACCACGAATACCGCCCTGCCCCATCTTCCTCCCAAATCTGTGGAGCACGACACGAGCTGGCGGCCCGGCACCGACGAGACCTACACGTGGGATGAGTCCTACACGATATCTGAAAATCTCTTCCTGGCGTACCAGCGCGGCGCGGGTGAGCGGTATCGCGAGCTTGCCGCGCGCTATCTCCTCGACACGTATTACGATCCTCTGGCGGAAGGCCGCAGCGATCTTGCCGGACGCCACGCCTATAGTCACGTCAATTCCCTATGTTCCGCGATGCAGGCGTATCTGACGCTCAATAGCGAGAAGCACTTGCATGCCGTGATGAATGGCTTTGATTTCGTGGTGGCGCAAAGTTATGCGACCGGAGGCTGGGGCCCAGATGAAATCCTGCGTGCACCCGGTAGTTCAGACTTGGCTGCGAGCCTGTCGAACACGCACAGCAGTTTCGAAACACCCTGTGGCTCCTACGCGCATTTCAAGCTGACGCGTTACCTGCTCCGCGTCACCCGCGATGCTAGTTACGGCGACAGCATGGACCGCGTGATGTACAACACCATCCTTGGCGCAAAACCCTTGCAGCCGGATGGGCGCGCTTTCTACTACTCTGACTACAACTACGACGGGCGCAAGGTTTATCACCTGGAACGCTGGCCTTGTTGCTCCGGCACACTTCCTCAGATCGCGGCAGACTACCGCATCAGCGCGTACTTCCGCGATGAACGAGATGTCTATGTGAACCTCTACATCCCCTCGACGCTCAACTGGGCGCAAAACGACGCCCGCATTTCCCTTACGCAGAAAAGCGCGTACCCCTTGGACTCCGTCATTCACTTTGAGGTTCGCGCTTCACGCCCTTCTCGATTCGCGATCCAATTCCGGATTCCTGCCTGGGCGGAAAACGCTTCAATTTTTGTGAATGGAAAACGGGCGGCCGTGCAGTTCAAACCCGGAAGCTTTGCGGCCATCGAACACGAATGGGGAGCAGAAGACCAAGTGGAACTGGAGTTGCCGATGTCGTTCCGTCTTGAGCCGATCGATGCGCAGCATCCCGACACGGTCGCTCTGCTCCGTGGTCCATTGGTTTTGTTTCCAGTGGGTGAAGGGATGCGTTCGGCAAAGCGAAACGCGTTGCTCGCCGCAAGAAATGTGACTTCCGGCCAATGGCAAGCGGAGTCACGGAACGGAACACTGGTCTTTGTTCCATTTACGGCCATCCAGGACCAGCCGTATTCGACATATCTGAGGTTAATTTGAACCAAGCCGAACCTAGCACTCGCGAATCCGTGTTGGCCTAGGAAGAATGGCGCGCTTTGGAGCTGGCTGGCCCCGTGGTTTCCCGAATGATGAGCTCCGGCGGCACGGCGAGCTCCGATGGATAGTCGCGAAAACCCTGCAAGCGCTGCAGGAGCAGGCGCGCGGCGCTTTCCCCGATCTCTCGCAGCGGCTGGCGAATCGTGGTCAGGCGCGGCGTATGGTAGCTGGCCAGTTGAATATCATCGAAGCCGATCACGGAGACGTCTTCCGGCACTCGCAAGTTCGCGTCGCGCAGGGCGCGGATGGCGCCGATGGCGGACATATCGTTGAACGCCACAATCGCCGTGAAGCGCTTCCGGCTCTGCAGCAGGGTTTGCACCACGGGATAGCCAAGTTCCGGGGAAGAAATGTCGCGCTCCAACTGCACTGTCAGTTCCCGGTCAATCGAGACGCCCATTTCTTTGGCTACCGCGGCAATGGATTCCCAGCGCGTTTGCGAGTCCGCGCTGAAAGGCTGGCCTTTCATGAAAGCAATGTGTTTGTGACCGAGTTCGACCAGATGATGAACGATGAGCTCCGCTGCACGGCGATGATCGAGCAGCACATTGGTGACTCCGGAAATCCTCTTGTGGCCCGCCACGGCAACAACCGGGACGGGCAGTTCATGCTTCAGGCCCGTGTCGATCGTGATTAAACCCTCGGCGCCCCTTCCCATTAGGAGGCGCGGATACTCTTCGATCATGTCCGCTTTGTGGCGGTGGTGCGCACTGAAATAAAAATAGCCTTCGCGCATTAGATGGTCGCCGATGCCGCTCATCACCATGGTGTGGTAACCGTCGCTCAGTTCCGGGACCAGGACCCCCACGGTGAATGTGCGCTTCTTGCGCAGGGAACGCGCCAGCAAGCTGGGGTGGTAGTTAAACTTGCGCGCTGCTTCCCGGATCCGCTCGCGCGTTTCGTGGGGGATGGAACGCCCGGGCACATTATTCAATACGACGGAGACCGTGGCTGGGCACAGACCCAGATAATCCGCCAGGATCTTAAGGCTAGCGGGACGTTCCCCTTCGGTCGGTTTGCGTTTGCGCTTGGTCAAACCCTGCTCGGACGCGACTTCAGGCGAATTGGGTGAATCGCTATCAGAAGCAGGCATAAGAATATCCCAAAAACGGTATGCCGAGGGCGGGTAGTCGCACGGTGGTACTGGGCACAGCTCCTTTGTTGAGAATCTCTACAGGGTAACGACCGAGTCCTCGGTTAGAGCCGCTGAAATCGCCCCAGACAAACGTTTGCCTAGACACTATTCGAAAAGTTTCTTCTTGACAACTATATCTTCAATGAGGCCAAATAACGCCCATTGTTGGGGTTCTTCTTTGCAAGTCGTTTGGACAAACGTTTGTCTTAGTCGAGCCGCCGCGGCTTAAGCCGCCACGGAAAGACACGTCTGTCGGCTGATGAATTCGCTCCCGCAGTCCGGGTTCCCTTGTGTTCGCTATAGGTGCATGCCTGGAACATCCGGACCGCGCAGGTAACTGCCTTGTTTGAGAACAGGGTCGGAGGGTGAGTTATGCGGTCGTTGGTCGTTGCGGCACGTCGTATTCTCGTTGTGGCTTCATTCCTGGCTTTCCTGGGGTTCTCCCTCAAAGCCCAGACCAATAACGGCGCGATTGCCGGGTCCGTTCTGGACTCTTCGGGTGGCGCCATCGCGGGTGCCCAGATCACGGCCACGGGCGTCGAGACGCACAGCGTCTACAACGCTGTCTCCAGTTCTACCGGCGCGTATCGCCTCAGCGATCTGGTGCTGGGTACCTATGACATCACCGTAACAGCTAAGGGATTCAAGGTGGCCCGACTCACGGGTGTTGTGGTCCAGATCAACACCACCGCGTCGCTGGACATCACTCTGCAGCCAGGAGAGGTCAAAGAAACGGTTACGGTCGAGGCGAATGCTCCAACCATCCAAACGGAAACGTCAGAAATCGGCACGGTGGTTGGAACCAAGGAAATTCTTGAGCTGCCCTTGTCTCTGAATTCTTCCGGCCAGAGCTATTTGCGTTCGCCGGAGACCTTTGTTTTCCTCACCCCGGGAACGGCCGGGCCTGGGACGAACCAGAACAGCAATAATTCTGCTGGCATTTTTCAATCCAAGTTGACCGGCGGGCAGAACTTCAGCACCGAGGTGCTTCTGGACGGCGTCAGCACAACTCGATCTGACAGTGGCTCCGCATTTGACCAGACGGCGCCCTCCGTCGAGGCCATTAGCGAATTCAAAGTGCAGACCTCTACTTTCTCTGCAGAATTTGGCCGCACGTCCGGCGGCATCGAAAGCTTCGCCACAAAATCCGGCGGCAACGACTATCACGGAACGGCATTCGATCTCTTCCGGAATACGTCGCTGGATGCCAATTCCTGGATTAACAATTTCAATGCCGTCCCGCGCCCTGCAGATCACCAGAATGACTTTGGCGGGAGCCTGGGCGGGCCAGTCCAGATACCGAAACTCTATAACGGTAAGGACAAAACGTATTTCTTCTTTTCTTACGAGCAGTACCGAAACAGTCCAGGCACCTCGGTCACCAATACGCTTCCCACGGCAGACGAGCTTCAGAGCGGTGATTTTTCCGCACTGCTGGGCCCGCAACTCGTGGACCCGAATACCAATCAGCCGGTTTTAAATCCTTGCGATAACACCCCCGTGTATGCGGGGCAGATCTTTGATCCCTCAACGACTCGGACGGTCATGGTGAACGGAAGCCCTGTGCAATGCCGCACGGCGTTCCCCGGCAATATTGTTCCCAAGACTAGCTGGGATCCGGTCGCAGTTAACGTCCTCGGTTATTTGACGGCTACTGCCGACCCGGCCCTCGGTCTCCGCAATAACTTCATTTACCAGTCGTCGCAGCAAATCCGGGATACCACCATGTCCTTCCGGATTGACCAGAACTGGGGAACGAAAAACAAGTTCTTCTTTTCCTATAGCAGCCGCGACCAGGAGACCCCAAGCGGTGCGAATAACCTGCCCGGCCCTTTGAACGGCAATTTCTTTAACTCCAACTTCACCCACTATGAGCGCTTTGGCTGGGACTACACGGTCACACCCAACTGGCTGAACACTTTTGCGATTGGCCTCAACCGGCTGAATAACAAGAGCACGCCGGACAGTGTGAACGGCACGGACTGGCCCGCCGTTTTGAAAATTGGCAATGCACATGGTGCTGTATTCCCGCAGTTCAGCTTCAATGGCCCTTCGAACAACTCCATCGGGTATACCGGGTGGAGCAGCGGCAGCTTTAACGGCCACATCCCCAACAGCCTGGTGACCTCGGATAACGTCCGCTGGGTTCACGGCGCCCATTCCGTCAGCTTTGGGTTGGAATGGAGAGCCTATCAATATTCCTTCATCTCCCAAGGAAACACTTCCCCCAACTACGGCTTCAATGCTTACCAGACCGCATATACCCCAAATGACAACTCGACAGGTGACCCATTTGCGAGTTTTCTGCTTGGCCTGCCGAACCAGGAACAGGTATCGATCACTTCGGTCAATCCGCGCCTGAATTCGAACTATTTTGCAGCCTATGTCCAGGATGACTACAAGATCCGTCACGATCTGACCTTGAACCTAGGTTTGCGGTACGATTTTGACACGCCACGCAATGAAGCTCATGGCGCCCAATCCAATCTGAGTCTCACGACTCCGAATGGCGCTGCGGGTAACCTGCCCGGCGCACTGGTTTATAACCCGATTGCGACGCAAGGAGGGACTTATTGGAAGGACTTCGGCCCACGCGTCGGATTCGCGTATGCTCCCTCGGAACTCTTTGGCCATATTCACAACATCGTGTTCCGCGGCGGCTATGCCATTTACTATGCCGCGATCTTCTACGACGATCTGCCGACTGGAACGATTCAATTCAGCAGTGGGTCCACGGTTCAACCAACCTTTACGTCTGCCGATAGCTTCACTCCCGTGCAGTCACTGTCGGCGGGCTTCCCGAATTACACGCTACCCATGAACAGTACCGATCCCACGCGCCTGAATGGGCAGAACGTGGGTTACATAGCCAACAGCTATGGCAGGCCCGCCCGAACCCAGAATTGGACCTTTGAGATCCAGAAGGAATTGGCGAAAGACTTGATCTTAAGTCTCGGCTACATAGGTATTGAAGGCGACCACCTGCACACCAACATTGCCCAGGTGAATGCGCTCAATCCACAGTATTACTCTCTCGGAAACTCGCTGAATCTATCAGTAACGGACCCATTGGCTCAGCCTATCTTGAGCCAACTTGGGGTCACAGTCCCGAGCTGGTTTGAGGGGCTCTATGGCCCAGGCGGCCCGCAGGCCGGGCACGACACAATCGCGCAACTACTCCGTCCCTATCCGCAGTACCAGGATATCGGCGGCAGCAACAACGGCATGTGTTCGTGCCTGGAGAACTTGGGCGTTTCCTCCTACAACTCGTTCCAGGCAAAGCTCGAGCGCCGATTCCGCAACGGCCTGAACCTGCTCGCTTCCTACACCTACTCGAAGACGATCACGAATGCGGACAGCGCCATCCCGGTGTTCTCCGGTTTCTCGTCCAACGAATTTGCGGCGCAGAATCCGTTCAATCCAAGCTCTCAGAAAGCGCTGAGCTATCAGGATGTGCCTCACACGCTCGTGATCAGTTATCTCTACGAACTACCCGCCGGCCCGGGCAAGGCCCACTTCAACCAGGGTGTTGCTAGCAAGATCCTCGGTGGTTGGGCCTTGGGCGGCGTCCTCCGCTATCAGAGCGGCACGCCTACGATTCTGAATACCTATGTAAGCTCACCACCAGGAATTGACGGCGCATTTCGCTTAAGCCTCGTCCCCGGCGTGCCGATTTTGACTCCCAATCATGGCTCGTTTAACCCGTTGATTGCCAACACGTCGCAAAGCGTTCCAGTTGCGTCTCCGAGCGGTTGCAACGAGAACCCAGATGGAACATTCAGCCCGATGTCCTCCAACAACTTCTTCAATTGCGCCGCGTTCATCGATCCCAATCCGTCTTCGCTGATCGCTACCCGCGGTTGGGTATACGGTGACGCGCCACTTGTCCTTGGGAACGTCCGCAGTCAGAACTACTACAACGAGGACTTTTCGATCCTGAAGAGCACAACGATCCATGAAAACCACGAAATCGATTTCAAAGTGGATATCCCCAATGCGTTCAACCGACACGTCTTCGGCACACTGGACGGATGGGTGGGCGACAGCAATTTCGGGGCTCCCAAAGGCCTAACGGTCGCCAACCCGGTTCGCCAGATTCAATTCACGTTGCGCTACAAATTCTGAGCCTCCGCCAAAATTTGTAGCACCTCCCATCCTCCTGCCGTGCACCCCCGGCAGGAGGATTCTTCTTGGCACGCGCTTTTCCGGCAGCCATTCCGTTGGGTGTAGAATCCGGGCTGGGCGTATTGATGAAATCACTCCTACAAATCCCCCTGCAGCTGAAAAGAGAGATGGTCAATTTCCCTTGCGTTCCGCGGTTCGTGCGGCTGGCCGCCGCGGCCACACTTGCGCTCTTGGTGAGTGCGGGAGCGAGACTACACGCTCAAGCGCCGCAATTGCCGCCCGCTGCTGTCGAAAAGTTTCAGCAAGCCACCGAAGCTATGCGCAGCGGCAATCTGGAGGCTGCCGGCAATGCCTTCGCCGAAGTCGTCAAGCAAGTTCCCACATTCGCCGAGGGCTACATGAACCTCGGCCTGGTCCGCGAAGAGCAGGGCCGCTACACCGACGCCATTGCCGCCTTCCAGAAGGCGTTGCAATTGAAGCCGAAGCTGCGCGGGGCCAATCTGTTCCTGGGCATCGCACAGTACCGCTCCAACCAACTCGATGCCGCGCTGGTTTCGGTTCGGAAGGAAGCGGCCGCCAATCCCAAGGACGCCACCGCGTGGATGTGGGTGGGCATTGTCGCCCTCGAGAAGGGCTCCTCCGAGGAAGCCTCCGGCGCGCTCGACAAGGCCGCCAAACTCGCTCCCGACAACGCGGACATTTTCTATTATCGCGGCCGCGCGCATCTGGCGGTTTCCAATGACAGCTATTCCCGCATGTTCCAGCTGGATCCGAAGTCCTGGCGCGTTCGCCAATTGATGGCCGAAGCGAACGCCGACGCAGACCGCCACGTGGACGCCATCGCCGAATACCAGGAGGCGATCAAGCTCGCTCCCAACGAGCCGCGCCTGCATGAAGAACTCGGTACGGAGTATCGGAAAGCGGGGAAGATGCCCGAAGCCGAGGAAGCTTTTCGCAAGGAACTCGAAATTGATCCGGATAACGTAGTTGCGCAATACAAGCTCGGCGTCTTGCTAACGGAAAAAGGAGACGCCACGCAAGGAAAGCAGTATATCGAGGTGGCATTGCGCGTACGCCCGGATCTTCGCCACGCCGACTACAACCTGGGCCGCGCGGAAATGCTCCTGGGCAACGACGCAGCAGCCGCCGAACATTTACAGAAGGCCACGCAAACGGACACGGATCCCGACGTGCTGCAGCAAGCGTGGTATCAGCTCGGAACCGTTTTGCGGCGCATGCACCGCACGCAGGAAGCGCAGCAGGCCTTCGCCATGTTCCAGAAATTCAAGGACCAGCAACTGGAATTGTCGCAAAAGCAGATGAAACAGTTTCAGCAACAGGGAGATTCCGACGCGGTTGCGCCAACGCCGACTCCGGATCAACCTGGCAATCAGTAGTTTCGATCAGCTTCCCAAGGAGAGCCGACGTGCGCCCGGCCACAGGAATGCTACTAGCTGCGTTGTTTGCAATGGCCGGTGCTCCAGCACTTTCGGCGCAGGAGAATTCTGCCGCCCATAAGCATCCCGCCGTTGAAGTGCGAGTTTACGAAGCGTCGCAGGAGACACGGGGAGAGCCGCAGGCACAAGCGCCCATCCGGTTCGATTCGCCCCGTGCACCGGAACTTACCATCGCCGTAAACGACGCTGTGCGCTATCAGCGCATCGAAGGATTCGGCGCCTCGCTGACGGACTCTTCAGCCTGGCTCTTGGCTAACAAACTTACGGCCGCGCAACGGCAGGCCTGGCTCGAGCGTCTCTTCGATCCGCAAAAAGGCATTGGCCTGAACCTGCTGCGGCAGCCGATGGGCGCAAGCGATTTTGCGCTCGAAGATTACACCTATGACGACGTTCCCGCCGGTGAGTCTGATCCGGAGCTCCAGCACTTCTCCATCGAAAAGGACCAGCCTTACATTCTCCCCTTCCTGAAGGAAGTTCTCGCGATCAATCCTGCCGTTCGCGTGATTGCGACGCCGTGGAGCGCGCCCGCGTGGATGAAATCCTCGCAATCCCTGATTAAGGGCAGCCTGAATCCCGAAGTCTATCCCGCACTGGCAAATTATTTTGTGAAATTTGTGAAGGCCTATCAGCAGGCCGGCGTCCCGATTTTTGCGATTACGCCCCAAAACGAACCTCTCAATACCCCCGCGGACTATCCTGGCATGGGGATGACCTCCGCGGAGCAGGCCGAGTTTCTTTCCAGCGCGTTGGGGCCCGCGTTTCGCGCTGCTGGGCTTAAAACCAAGATTTTCATTTTCGATCACAACTGGAATCTCATCCACTTTCCGATCGAAGTGCTGAGCAATCCGAAAGCCGCCGCGTATGTGTCCGGAATCGCCACGCATTGCTACGGGGGCGATGTTTCCGCACAAACGGAACTCCACGAACGTTTCTCTCATTTGCCTATCTGGATGACGGAATGCTCCGGCGGCGATTGGCAAAAGGGAAATCTGCTGGTGCAGGAAACGCGCCTGATTATCGATTCCCTGCGCAACTGGTCGCAGGCGGTCATCCTGTGGAATCTGGCTCTGGACCAGAATGCGCAGCCGCATCTCGGTGGATGCACTAATTGCCGCGGCATCATTACGGTTCGCCACGACGATGCCGCTTCGGAGGTTATTCCGACCGTAGACTTCACCGCACTCGCTCTCGCCAGCAAATTCGTCCACCGCGGTGCCGAGCGTATCGCCTCCAACACGTTTGGTCCGGACAGCCTGGAAGATGTCGCCATTCGAAATCTGGACGGCTCTCTGGTTCTTGTGGTATTAAACAGCAGCCCGAAGCCGATAACGTTTAACATCGCCTGGGGCGGCAAATATGCCGTCTACACGATGAAGGCAGTTTCCGCAGCCACATTTGTTTGGAAGGATACTGAGTCCCGCCGTTAAAGGACGGTTTCGATCCTCAAGGAATTGGAGATTACGGCTGGGGAGTCTTCAGCTTCTCCACCGTTTGGCTCTGAATTTCCGCCACACGATCGAATTCTGTTTTTGCCTCTTCCATTTTTTTTGCCTGCTTGTAGCATCGCCCTAACTGGTAATGCGCCGTAGCATTGTCCGGCGCCAGGCGCACCGCTTCCCGCAATTCCCTCTCCGCTTCCTCCAGCCGGTTGAGATGCAAGTAAGCCGTCCCCAGCCGCAAATGCCCCTGCGCGTCGTGGGGAGCGATCGCAATTGCTTGTTGCAGCGGAGCAATCGCCTCCTGTGGCCGCTCCAGCGTGATCAGGAGATTCCCCAGATTCAGATACGGTTGTTCCCGCGAAGGCGTGCTCTCTGTTTGCCACGCAATCGCACTGCGATAGGCGGCAAGCGCCTCATCCGTTTTTCCACCGGATTCGTAAATCAATCCGATATTATTCTCCGCTCTCGCATTCCTGGGGTCGAGTTCGAGCACGCGATCGAATGCCTTGCGCGCCGCAGGGAGCCGTGACGCCGTGTAATACGCGCGGCCCAGAAAATACCAGCCTTCCCTGTTCGCTGGGTCTTTTTCGACCGCGACTTCCAGCCAGTGAATGGCGTCTGCATTGTCATTCAGAAGTTCGTAGTCGAGCGCCACCATCTTCAAGTCATCGCCGGTCGGCGGAACGAGCGCGGCTGCTTTCGTGTAGACCTCCAGCGAATCTTTGGGCTTGTTCTCCCGGTTTAACACAAAGCCCAGCAAATACCATGCGTCCGTCGAATTGGGGTTCGCTCTCAGATATCTCCGCAAATCGTTTTCTGCGGTATCAAAATGCAGCAAGTGAACGCGGGACTTGGCAGCCATAAGCAGGGCGTCGGATTTTCCCGGATCGGCGGCCTCCGCCTGCTCAAAGGAGGTCGCAGCGGTTTCAAACCTTTGCTCTTGAAATGCTTCCGTCGCCCGTTTGTAAAGATCAGTGGCTTGGGCAGCCTGCGCAGAAGAGGGAAAAAACACCGTGGTTAGCACAAAAAACAAAGCACAGGTGTGGCGCTGGATCGTCATGGCTTCGCCGTAGGCGAGTTCTGCACCGGCTCGTCGATTTGCAGGATTTGATCCGCGCGTACCTCGTGAAGCGCTTGCGTGACGCCGCTCGGCCAGCGAATTTCAATCGTGGAAATTCTCGTCTCCGTTCCCAGGCCAAAATGCACTCGTTTGTCGCTCGACGAAAGATAGCTGCCTGCAGTGCTTACCGTTGCAAGTTGCGATCCCAAAGCTGTGGTGATCTTTACCTCGGCCCCGATTCCGTCCCGGTTGCTCTTGTGCCCCACCAGTTTCACCAGCAGCCAGTGATTGCCCGTCGGCGTTTCGTTGTGCAGAATGTGCGCTGGCCCGTCGTTTGTCGTCACGACCACATCCAACCGGCCGTCATTATCCAGGTCTCCCACCGCCAATCCGCGGCCCACCCAACTCTTTTGAAACACCTCGCCCGATTCTTTCGAAACGTCGGAAAACCCTTTCCCCTGGTCGTTGTGCGCCAGAAGCATCGGCTCGCGATAATGCAGCGTCGGAGCGGTCAATTCGATGGTATCCAGGTCATGGCCTTGCGCAATGACCAGGTCTTTCCAGCCGTCATTGTCGTAATCGAAAAACCGGATGCCCCATCCGGAATGAAGCAATGTCATTTTGCCCAAGCCGATCGGCTGGCTCAAATAAGTAAACGTGCCATCGCCATTGTTGTCGTAAAACGCATAACGCTGGTTCGCCAGATCCGTCACCAACAGCGAAGGCAATCCCGTGTTCTTGTAGTCGGCAAAATCCACGCCCATGCCGGCAAATGTTCTTCCATCTCCATCCACGGCAACCGCCGTCGTCAGCCCAACCTCTTCAAAGGTCCCATCGCCCCTGTTGTGATACAGGAATTCCAGCATCGAATCGTTGGCAAAAAACAGATCTACATGGCCATCGCGGTCGTAATCCGCAAACGCAACTCCAAGCCCTTTTCCCGGTTTTGCCAACCCGAGTTTCGCAGCCACCTCCGTAAATGTCCCGTTTCCGTTGTTGTGATAGACCAGCGACGAGATCGGCTTGAAATAATCCGGATGGCAATACGCGCGATACCCTTCCTTATGTTCGCCGCACCAGACGTCGCTAAAATCCCACTCCATGTAACGCAGCACCACCAGATCCAGATAGCCGTCTCCGTCCAGATCCACCCAGGCCGCGCTCGTGGACCATCCCGAGCCCCGCACGCCTGCCTTATCCGTCACATCCGTGAAAGTGCCATCGCCATTGTTGTGATAAAGCCGGTTGCCACCATACGCCGTGACGTAGAGGTCTTCATTCCCGTCGTTGTCGTAATCCCCCACGGCGACACCCATGCCATAGCCTTCGCCCTGCAATCCGGCCTTCTCCGTAACATCTTCAAATGTGCCGTCGGGCTTTTGGTGATAGAGGCGGTTCCAATACTTCGGCCCCGTTTTCTTGGGGATCGTTCCCAGCGGCGTGGGATCGTCGAGCGGCGCGCCGTTCACGAGAAAAATGTCCAGACGCCCGTCATTGTCGTAATCAAACAGGGCCACTCCCGCGCCCATCGTCTCAATCAGATATTTCTTTGATGTGTGTGAAGACTGATAGGGAAAGTTGACGCCGCTTTTCTCCGTGATATCCACGAACCGCCCGGGCGTAGCACTCGCAACACTCGCAGCAGGCCTGGATGTCGTTTCCTGCGCGGATACCGGTTTCGGAATCGTCAACGCAGGCGACCAGACAAGACTGAATCCGATAGCCCAGATTGTCACGACGCGGGATTTCACTTCTCGATGATTCCTTTTCCTTCCACAACGGTATAAATCTCATCCACCGCCGGCGGAACAATCTCCGATTTCGCCCCGCTCGGCCATCGAATTTCCACTTTGTCGATCTTGGTCGCCGAACCCAACCCAAAGTGCAGCCGCTGATCGGAGCTCGACGCATAACTCCCGCCGCTGAACACATCGCCACGCTGCCGCACGCCGCCAACGGTCACAAAGACTTTGGCGCCGATAGCATCTCGCGGACTCTTCTCTCCGCCCACCAGTTTGAACGCAATCCAGTGATTGCCGTTTTTCACTACATTTCGCAGCAGCGTCGGCGTGTCGTCCATGTTGTTCAACACCACGTCAATGTGGCCGTCATTGAAAATATCGCCGAACGCCGCTCCCCGCGCCGCCTTCACCACCGCGAGCCCGCTGCCCGTTGCGGGGGGTACCTCTTCAAACTTGTTTTCGTCCACATTGCGCAGGAGCAATGGCCTCTGCGCATACGTCGTCCCCCAATCGGTTTTATCCACTTCCGGATACACATGGCCGTTGGCGCCAAAAATGTCCAGCAAGCCATCGTTGTCATAATCGAGAAATGCCGTGCCCCAGCCGAGAAACGGAATCGTCACATTTACCAACCCCGCCTTGCTGCTCACGTCGGTGAAGCTCGCGTCCCCATCGTTGCGATAGAGCGTGTTGTAGTCGTCGGAAAAATTCGTGATGTAGAGGTCTACGCGGCCGTCGCGATTGTAATCGCCCACGCCAATGCCCATGGCGGCCTGCTCGCGGCCTTCGTCGTTCAACGCGAAACCCGAAAGATAGCTGATGTCTTCAAACGTACCGTCGTGCTTGTTGCGGTAGAGATACTTCGGCACGGAATCGTTGGCCACGGCGAGGTCCAGCCACCCGTCGTCGTCCACGTCCACGAACACGGAAGAAAGTCCGTAATAACCGCGTTTGTCGTCCACACCGGCCTTGACGCTTACCTCCGTGAACGTGCCGTCGCGATTGTTGTGAAACAGGTGATCCGGTTCACCTGGCAACCCTCGCGGCCCGCACATCACAGTGACCCCGCGAAACTGGCAAAAACCCGCCGGCAGCCCGCCCTGCCCGGAAATCGGCGGATGGTCCACGTCGAACTTCACATATCCCGGCACGAAAAGATCCAGATAACCGTCATGGTCGTAATCGCCCCACGTGGCGCCGGTGGACCAGCCGCCCAGCGTCACTCCCGCTTTCTCCCCCACGTCCGTGAATGTTCCGTCACGATTGTTGTGATATAAGCGATTCTTTCCGAAATTCGAAACGTAAATGTCCGGCCAGCCATCGTTGTCGTAGTCGCCGACAGCGACACCAAACCCCCAGCGTTCGTTAGCCACGCCTGCCTTATCCGTCACATCCGTAAATGTGCCGTCGTGATTGTTGTGCAGCAACATCGCTCGCGGCGCAGGTTCTTTTCCTTTGAGCGCCGCCACCGTCGAACCGTTCAGCAGATAAATGTCTAGCCAGCCATCGTTGTCGTAATCGAGCAGCGCCACGCCCGATCCCGGTGTCTCCAGGATCGTGGTCTTGGATGGCTCGCCGGAGCGGTAATGAAACTTGTCCAGTCCGGCTTGCTTCGTGATGTCGATAAAAACCACAGGCGCACCGTCCACAAAGCCGCCCGCGGTAATCGGGCGCATCTGTGCGTCCTTCACCGCCTCATGCGGCGCTCCAGTGCTCATGCCGCTTTGTGGGGGAGACTCCGGCTTGATGGGGGGTTCCTGCGGAAGCGTCCGCGGCGCGCACACGAGCAGTACAACGCAAAACAGAACGGAAAAGGAGGGAGCCCAGTTTCGAAACAAAGGACTCACGGTTGGGAGCAAAACCGCCATGCAAGAGTGACTCAGCCCTGGATTTACCCCTTGATTGTCTCACGACCGTCGCGGAAACGCCGCAGACTCTGGCGCCGGCACTGGTCAATAAGTGCCGGGAATCCTATGCATTCCCATGAGACTCAACCCCCGGAAAGGTCTACAATAACTGACTGGAAAGTCAGTGCTTACCCCCATTGAGGAGATCACTCCATGAAAAAGTCTGGCTATTCACGGCGGCAATTCCTGATGACCGGTGCGGGCGCGGCGGCCGCAACCACCGTTACGCCAAGACGCATCTTCCTCCAGCCCGAGCGGCTTTTTGAGCCCAGCCACAGCTTCCCCGCCAGCGATCGCGTCCACTTCGGCATCATTGGCGTGGGCATGGAAGGCACAGGCCTGCTGACCACCGCCGTTGCACTGCCCGGCGTCGAATGCGTAGCCGCCTGCGACCTTTATGACGGCCGCCACGAACTGGCGAAAGAAATCGCGGGCAAATCGATCCGCACCACGCGCCGCTACAAGGAACTTCTGGACGCCAAGGATATTGACGCCGTGATCGTCGCCGTCCCGGATCACTGGCACAAGCAAATCGTCGTGGACGCAATCGCCGCCGGCAAAGATGTGTATTGTGAAAAGCCGATGTCGCACAGCGCGGCCGATGGCGTGGCCATGGTCGAGGCCGCGAAAAAGAGCGATCGCATCGTGCAGATTGGCGCGCAACGCACCAGTTCCGTGCTTTGTGCCAAAGCCAAGGAACTCTACGACGGCGGCGCCATCGGCGAGTTGAGTCTGGTCGAAATGACCTACGGCCGAAACGATCCCACCGGCGCCTGGGAATATCCCCCGCCAGCCGATTTGTCTCCGGATAATCTCGATTGGGATACGTGGCTGGGCACCGCGCCCAAGAAGCCCTTCGATCCGTACACCTTCGCACGTTGGCGATGCTGGAAGGAATATGGCACCGGTGTCGCCGGCGATCTGATGGTTCACTTGATCAGCGGCATGCAGTTTGTCCTGAGCATCAACGAAGCACCAAAGAGCGCATCGGCGTTGGGTGGCATCTATCGCTGGAAAGACGGCCGCAACATGCCGGATGTGCACCCGGTCCTCTTTCAATACGGAAATATCCCCATGTATGTTCGCCTCACGCTCGGCACCGAATCCACCGAAGTCACGCGCTTCATGGGCGCGAAAGGCATTCTTGAGCTCACGGAGTTCGGTCTCACCCACACCCCGCAGCCCGGCATTGACCTTGCCCCGAGTTACTACTGCTATGGCCTGCCGAGCCGCTTGCGAAATGCCTATTTTGAGCAATGGCACAAGGAACACGATCCAAAGCCCGGCCAGGAACCCACATACCCGACTTTCAGCCTCAAGGGCAACGACTATGACGATCTGAAGCCGCACCTTTGGAAATTCTTTGAGGCTGTTCGAACCCGGAAGCCCGTCGTGCAGGACGCTGTCTTCGGCCATCACGCAGCGCTCGCCTGCCATATGGCGAATGAATCCTACTTCCGGAAGGCTCCTGTTTTCTGGGACGAGAGCATGCAAGCGATCAAATCGTAGAGAATTTGCAAAGGAATGGAAGGAGCGCTCGCCGATGAAATTCCAGAGAGTGGCTGTCCTGGCCGCGATCGCGGCGATTTCGATTGGTGTTTGCATGCAGAGCTACGGCCGGAACGCGGAACCTGCTCGGGCCTCAAGCCCCGGTGATTCCAATGAAAAATTCCTCGGCCGCTGGGATCTCACCTTGAAGGCTCCAGATCGCGAATACCCGTCCTGGCTCGAATTGCGCGAAGAAGGCGGCCAACTGCAGGCACAGATGGTCGGCCGCTGGGGAAACGCCCGTCCGTTGCCGAAGGCTTCGATTTCCAACGGCAAGCTGACATTTGTCTCGCCGAAGGACGAAGAAGCCAGCAAGCAGGACCTGGTGTTCGAGGGCACGCTCAAGGGCGATTCGCTCTCCGGCACGGTGAACGCTCCGGACGGTGGGACTTGGACCTGGACGGGCCGCCGCGTGCCTTCTCTAAAAAGCAGCGGCACCCCGAAATGGGGTGCGCCCATCGCACTTTTCAACGGCAAGGATCTTACCGGCTGGCACATGAGCCAGCCGAATCCCACGGCTGTCTGGAAAGTCGAGAACGGGGTGCTGGTCTCGCCGGGAAATGGCCCCGAATTGATCAACAACCGGAAATTTGAAGACTTCAAGCTGCACGTGGAATTTAATTGCGGCGAAAACTCCAACAGTGGCGTCTATCTGCGCGGCCGCTACGAAGTCCAGATTGAAACCGATTCCATTGAAGAGCCCCCTAGCCACCACACGGGCGGCGTCTATGGCTTTATCGCACCCACCGCGGAGCAACCGCGCAAGCCCGGCGCCTGGCAGACCTACGACATCACGCTCATCGGTCGCCGCATCACCGTGGTCCAGAATGGCCAAGCCATCATCAATGACCAGGAAATTCCCGGCATCACTGGCGGCGCGCTCGACAGCCGCGAAGAGCTTCCCGGCCCCATTTACCTGCAGGGCAGTGAAAAAGGCCACGTGCTCTACCGCAGCCTCGTGCTCACACCCGCGGAAAAATAGTTGGACGCTTCCGGCGGATATCAAAGCGGACAAAAATAAATGGATTGGTATCAATGGCGGAGAGGGGGGGATTGAACCCTCCGTTGTTGAGTGGGAGGTGAGTGGTTGGTGAGCGTTGGTATGTCTCTTGTTTTCAACACGCATTTTTGATCTTCTCCAAACCTCAGATTTCATGAGAGATCCAATACCCTCAAATCAGTCAAAAGTAGTAGAAGCTATTGCACAACCCTCCGTAACACAATCATGAAGCAGGCAATATGAAAGAACGCCCCGTAGATCTTGAGCGAGCGGTCATAACGCACCACCAAGCGCCGGAA
>Ga0335069_10005135_pt1 | contig 19255 bp, 16 predicted proteins | sample Lox_Sample_11_FD_206714 | JGI IMG/M metagenome (GOLD analysis project Ga0335069, IMG submission 206714) | Soil microbial communities from Loxahatchee National Wildlife Refuge, Florida, United States - Lox_Sample_1.1 | ecosystem: Environmental > Terrestrial > Soil > Wetlands | place: USA... | reverse complement strand
TCACCACGTGGATGGTTGTCCGCGCGGCCGGCGGATGGGGAAGCATGGTACACGTAGTGCGTTCTCACTACGGAGCCGCTGGATTCGAGTTTTGGAAATCGTCGCGGTACAGCGCCCTGTTCCTGACATGGACCGCCCTGTATTACCTCAGCGGCTGGAGCACCTGGCAACCAGTGGTTGCCCGCGTGCTAAGCATGAAGGATATCCGTACGGCACTCAAGTTGTTCCGCATCAGCTCCATCTTTATGTTCCTGCGAGGTGCGATTCCCATGATGTGGGGAATCGGGGCGCTCGTCATCCTCGGGACGACCAGCAGTTCGACGATGTCACTGGCCCATGCTTTAGTGAAAATCCTCCCGGCAGGAATCGTTGGGCTGGCCTGCGTGGGCTTTGTTTCCGCGACCATGTCCACTTTCTCCAGTTATCTGCTCGCATTCAGCTCTATCCTGCTTCAGGATGTAATTAGCCCGTGGTTCAAACGGGACTTGACTGCTGAGCAGCGTGTTCGCGGTGTCCGGTATGGAGTGGTGCTCATCGGCGTTTTCATTTACCTCTGGGGCGCCTTCTATCATCTTCCTGACACCGTATTCCGATACATCACCCTGACCGGCTCGCTCTCCTACGCGGCGACCATGACGGTGCTGGTTGGCGGAATGTACTGGGCGCGAGGGAACACCCGAGGCGCCTACTGCGCATTCGTGGCGAGTGCGGTGCCTCCGATCGTCGGCCTGGCAGTGCCTTCGATCCCTCCGACGAACGCCGGCTTACTCAGTTTCCTTCTGGCGCCATTGGGTTTTGTTATCGGTTCCCTGTTTTCCACGAAAGCGGAACCGGGCAGCGGCTTGGCCAGGAGTTGATGCCCTTTGCCTACACCCACTCCCAGGCGCGGAGCCATTGATAGTTTGCCGGCAGGTTTTGCCACATCGCGTGAACCAGTTCCTCGTGGCGCTGCGCCTCCGCGACGTCCAATTGTCGTCGCTCTCTGACGGCCCGCGCCGCGTTGTGTACTTGATCCACCGTTACCAAACCCGGAAGTGCGGTGTCCAACTGCTCACAACACAGGATGTAGCGAAGCGCCATGCGAGCACGATCGTCATCCTCCCGCCCCGTCGGCGAGTCTGGCTCTCCGCGCGAGGCAAAGATGGCTCCGCTGGCGAACGGTTTGATACCGATGAAGCCAACGTTATTCGCACGTAGCGCGTCGAACATGCTGCCCACTGGCCGTTGCTTGCTTCCTGCGCTATAAGGCGTGATGACCACTTCAATTTGCGGATACTTGGCAACGGCCTCGGCGATCCACGGGCGGTGATGCGTGGAGATTCCCGTGCACCGTGCTCTGCCGGTCCTCTTCCCCCACTCGAGCGCCTCCATCACGGTCTCAATCTCGTGCGGTGTATTGCGCGTGGTTTGTTCGCGCAGGGTCAGACGCCACAGGTCAACGTAATCCAGGTGATTCCTGATGAGCCCTTCGTCAAAACCGGCTTTCAATTTTTCCAAGGAACCGGCAGTCGACGGGTCACGCGCCTCCGTCCAATCGAACCCGAAGTAGATTTCTTCGCGTCGTCCTTTTATGGCCTCGGCGTATGTCTCGACCTCGCCCGACCAACCGGCATCGATGTAGTTGATGCCATGTTCAAGGCAGGCATTGATTACCGCGCGGCGATTCTTCTTGAAATCATCACTCCCCTGTTTGTAGGGAAGACGCTTCCAATGACCGCCCATGCTGACCGCCGAGATCATAAGGCCGGTGCGGCCGAGCGGACGGTACTCCATGTCCGGGTTGTAGCTCCGGGTCTTGCTGGCATCGGGAGCGGCGACCACTGTACCGCCGGCCGCTGCGGCGGCAACACTTCCTTGAAGGAACTCGCGTCGCGTCATTGCGCCTCCGTGTTCAACTGGTTCGCCGCCGGCGTGACCTCGGCGATATTTGGGCGAACGTCGAAGTCCACTCTGTGGGTTGCCCAGTCGATGCCGCCTAGCGCAATCGCCTGAAAAAATGGGCTGGTCCACACGTCTTCACGATGACCGAGCGATGTATAGAAAACTCTACCCTTGCCGTAACGGCGCGCCCAGGTCGCCGGGTAGTCCGGGCGGTGGTACGCGGCGCCTTTCATCATTCGGGTCTCTTGCACCAGGACCACGTGCAAGTCCGCGGCGAAGTTCCGCATGGCGTACCATTCGTCGTAGAAAGAGAGGCTCTCGCCTAGACCGAGGTTGGCCGCGCTGGGAAATTTCGAGGCAAGCGCCAGGCTCGCCTCTTGTTGATCGCCGTGCGTGAGGAATTCGCCCCCGATCATGGCGATATACGGATCGATTTCGCGTTTCGAGTGGAACGTGTCGGTGGCAGAGTGAAAACCCACAAACCCGGTGCCTTCGGCGATCGCTTCCAGCAGTTTCCGTTTTCCGGTGGGCGACATCGGGTGCGGGTTGCCTTCGGTCGTCTGCGTCAGGTCACCGCTGGTAAAGAACGCCACGGCGTCGTAGCCGTCCAAGCTCCGGTCAAAGACCGCGCCGTCTTTTGTGCAATCCACGTCGAAGCCGGCACGATGGCCCATCTCGATGAGGACGTTCTCCGAACAGCTCAGCGCTCCGCCGTCTCGCTTGACAACAGAGTGCACAAAACCAGCACTGCCCGTAAAGTAGAGAAGCCGTCGCTTCCCGTTCGGGATCGCGCCGCACAAGCGGTAGGGGAGAATCGCGGTCGAGCCGAGCCGAAACAGCTGACGCCGATTCATCATTCCGTGCTTTAAATGGGTAGTTTCAGGTCTGTTTATTTTATTATCATACTACGAACGGGCTCTCATAGAAGCCGAAGTCTCGGGCCGTTTTCGGGGCCGAGCCGCAGTATGCGGGAGCTGTATACCGCAGTTTTTCAGGCCGCTGAGTCAAATCCGGCCGATGGTATAGTGAGTCAAGACGTTCGGTAGCCCTGCCCGGGTGGCGAAATCGGCAGACGCAAAGGACTTAAAATCCTTTTTCCGGCAACGGGAGTGCGGGTTCAAGTCCCGCCCCGGGCACCATGGTCAGGTACTTGGGGACTTTGGCGTCCCGTGCTTTTGCGGTCTGCAATATAATTTCAGGCAGACCAAAATGAATCTCAAGACGGTGCTCCTTTACCTGTTCCTGATTTCTCTTCCGCAACTGTATGCGGCTGACTGGCATTCCTTCGGCCGAGATGCCCAGCGGACCAGTTGGAGTCCGCAGGAAACCGACATCAATCCGAGTACTGCCGGAAGCATGACCCTTTTGTGGAAGACCCACGTGGATAATCAGCCGCGGGAGTTGAACGGGCTCACGGCGGCCGTGGCAGTTGAATGGGTCGTGACTGACCAGGGCATGAAAGAGATCGTGGTGGTTGGCGGCGCCTCCGACAACCTGTTCGGTCTCGATGCGGGCACCGGCAAGCTGCTTTGGAAAAAGACGTTTACTGCTGAGGGAAAACCGCACCAGTCGCCCTTCTGGCTCTGCCCCAACGCGCTGAATGCCACGCCGCTCATTCGCAAAGAAGGCTTGCGCGCCAGCGTTTACGCCATTTCGAGCGACGGGAAGCTGCACGTCCTGAATGTCACCAATGGAGAGGACCGCGAGGCACCCATTCAGTTCGTGCCCCCGTTCTCGAAGAACTGGAGCTTGAATCTCGACGACGGTGTCCTTTACACGAATACATCGCAAGGCTGCAACGGAGCGAGCTCTGGTGTTTACGCGATGGACCTGAAGACCCACAAGATCAGCTTCTTTCAAGCCGCCAAAGGTGGCGCCGGTATCTGGGGCCGTGCCGGCGTGCCGGTCAGTGAGGGTGGGATGGTTTTTGCCGGCACCGGCGACGGCGATTACAACGCGGCCCATGGCAGCCTTCCCGACACCGTGCTGCAGCTCTCCGCGAAAGACCTGAAGCTGGTCGATTACTTTACTCCCGTCAACCACAATTACCTGACGCGCAAAGATCTCGATATGGGCAGCCTCTCGCCCCTCGTTTTCTCATGGAAGGGCAAGGAAATTGTCGCGGCCGGAGGTAAGGAAGGCGTTGTCTACCTTCTGGACGCCAAGCAGGTGGGAGGCGGCGATCACAAAACGCCGCTGTACCGCAGTCCAGTGTTCGCCAACGAAGGTGCCGATTTCGCCGGCAAGGGATTTTGGGGTGCGATGGCAAGTTCGGAAGACGATCAAGGCAACCGCTGGTTGTTTGTCCCCGCTTCCGGCGAGCCTTCGAGTGCCGCGAAGTTTCCCGTCGCGAATGGCGACGCGCCCAACGGCAGCATCATGGCCTTCAAAATTGAAGGAACCGATGGAAAGCCCGTCGCTCAGCCCGCGTGGATTTCGCGCGACATGAATCTGCCGGAACCACCGATCGTTGCCGGCGGCTTGGTGTTCGCCATTTCGAACGGAGAGTTCGCCCGTCAGTCGAAAGGCGATGGCGCCCTGTTCACCTCCGCCGAGCGCGCCGCCAAACACGTGGGCAACACCGTGCTCTACGCCTTCGATGCGGCAACCGGCAAGCAGCTTTACTCCAGCGGCGATACCATGCCTTCATGGACTCATTTCAGCGGTATCTCCATCGCCAGCGGCCGCGTTTATGTCACCACGTTCGATTCCAACGTCTACGCATTTGGACTGAAACAGTAAGCCGCGATTGCTCTTCTGCGAGGAATCGATGAAGAGAATCTCAGCGGTACTGCTACTGGCAGTGATCGCGCCTGTCGGTCTTACGTACGCCGCCAATGCAAAGAAAAGGCTGCTTGCCATCGGAGAGGAAAAAGGCTACCGCCACGAAGCGGTTTCTCATGCACTGGCCACCATCGAACGCCTCGGGCGCGAAAGCGGTTTGTGGGACACCACCATTCGCACCGACACGGAAGCTCTGACCAAGAAGAAGCTCGAATACAATGCCAAGAACCTGAACGATTTTGACGCCGTCCTTTTCTACACCGGCGGCACGCTCGAAATGGACGACCAGAAGAAAGCGGATTTTCTTTCGTTCATCCACGACGATGGCAAGGGCTTTATCGGCGTGCATAGCGCCACCATCACGTTCACCGATTGGCCGGAATACGGCGAAATGATCGGCGGCTACTTCGACGAGCATCCCTGGGGAACCTTCGATGCGCCCATCATCGTGGAAGATCCGGCCTTTCCAGGAATGTCGCAGTGGCCTCGCTCTTTCGTGCTCAAAGACGAGATTTACCAGATCCGCAATTTCTCGCGTGATGACAGACGGGTGTTGATGCGGCTCGATCCGAGCAAACTCGACTTGAATAATCCGCGCGTGCATCGCAAGGATCAGGATTTCGCCGTCACCTGGGCCAAGATGTACGGCAAAGGCCGCGTCTATTACTCGACGCTCGGCCACGTCACCGAGAACTGGGATCGGCCGGATATGCAGAAAATGTACGTCGAAGCCATCAAGTGGGCCATGGGATTGGTGGATGCCGACATCACACCGCGTCCCGCGCCCGAAAAGCCATGACGCGCCGGACGTTTGCGAAGACTCTGGCTGCCGGAGTTGTTGCGGCTGGATCACAGGCGATCGCGGCGAGCCGGCTCAATATCGGCATTGGCACGTATACCTACCACAGCCTGTCGATCGATGACATGGTCACGCGATTGGTCGCTCTAAAGATCAAAGAAATCGAAATGTCGCGCGGCGAATTCATGCTGATGAAGCCGCCCACCGACGAAATGTGCCGCTCGGCACGCGCCAGGTTCGATCAGGCGGGCATTCGCTGCGTTTCTTACTACACGGCCACCATCAAAGACGACAAGGACCTCGATTATGCGGTGCGCTTCGGCAAAATCCTCGGTGTCCATAACATCACAGGCGACGCCACCGGCGACATGTTGCGCAAGATCGACGAGCGCCTCACGCGCGAAGGGCTGACCTTCGGCATCCACAATCATTTTTTCAAGGGTGAGAAGTTTCCCTACGAAAGCCCCGATGACGTCTTGCGCGGCTTGGCCGGCCGATCGAAAACCATGGGCGCAACGCTCGACACAGGCCAATTTGCCTCTTGCGGCCACGATCCCGCCGAGGCCGTTCGCAAACTGGCGCCATACTTAAAGATGGTGCACTTGAAAGACATCAAGGCCGCGGGCGACGAGGTCAACGTCCTGATCGGCGATGGCGTCGCGAAGATTCCAGCCGTGATGGAAGAGCTGCACAGGGTTCATTACCGCGGATTGGTCGCGATCGAATATGAGAAAGAAGGAGATGTTGATTCAGACGTGGCAAAGGAAGTCGCCTACGCGCGCAAGCTGGCTTGAGAGGAACCTGCGAACTATGAAGCGCCTTCTAATAATTCTCGCGTTCGGCGTTTCGCTGTCTGCGCAATCGGCGCACCCGATTCTTCCCATAGGATCGCCGGCCCCCGATTTTTCGCTTCCGGGCGTCGACGGCAAGATTCACACGCTCAGCGATTATGCCGCCAGCCCCGTGCTCGTCATCGTATTCACCTGCAATCATTGCCCTATCGCATCGATCTACGAAACGCGTATTCAGAAACTGGCTGACGATTATCAATCCAAAGGCGTGGCCGTGGTGGCCATACAGCCGAACGATCCAGACGCGATCCGCGTCGATGAACTCGATTCCGCCGATACCAGCGACAGTCTCGACGAAATGAAGATTCGCGTCGCCTACAAACACCTGCGCTATCCGTACCTTTACGACGGCGAAACGCAGTCGGTCGCCCGCGCGCTCGGCCCGCAAGCCACGCCGCACGTTTTCATCTTCGACAAAGACCGCAAGCTGCGTTACCAGGGCCGTGTGGACAACAGTTACCGGCAGGAGCTGGTGAAAACGGAAGATGCGCGCAACGCCATCGAAGCTCTGCTTGCCGACAAACCAGTGCCAGTGGCCGAAACCGGCGTTTTCGGATGTTCGACCAAGTGGAAGGAGAAGCAGGCGAACCGCATCGCCGACCAGAAAAAGATCGATGCCGAACCGGTGCGGCTCGACTTGGCATCCGCGGAAGACCTAAAGAAATTGCGCACGAATCCGACAGGCAAGCTACTGCTCGTCAGTTTCTGGGCCACCTGGTGCGGACCCTGTGTGCACGAATTCCCGGATATCGAAACGACTTTTCGCATGTACCGCGTGCGCAGCTTCGATCTGGTGACCGTGTCCACCAACATGCCAGATGAGAAGAACGGCGTTCTCGAGATGTTGGAAAAACAACACGCCTCCAGCCGGAATCTGCTTTTCGGATCGGAGGACACCTACGGGCTGCAAGCGGCTTTCGATCCGAAATGGAAATCCGCCGTCCCGTATACCGTGCTCATCGCTCCTGGTGGAAAGATCGTCTACGAACACCAGGGCGATGTCGATTTTCTGGAGTTGCGGCGAACCATTTTGGCAAATCTGCGGGCCGATTACATCGGCTTCCAGAACTACTGGACGCCGGCGCAGCAGCCTTAGAACGATCGCACCAGCGAACCGCGAAATTCGAGCCCGATCAGGAATTTGGAGTTCTTCTCGGTGCAGTGCCGTACCGTCGCCGCTCCCATCAGCAGCAGCTCTTTCGAATTGAGGTACACCGTGGTGCCCACCGAAATCGGTTCCGGCGACAATACCGCGGCGCCCGCGCTGCTCATATTGACCCCGCGCGACTGCGTTTGCTTTTGCCAGCCGCGATTGTCTTGCCAGCCCAGCTCGAAACGAGCGCTGATCGGCGATCGCAGGTAGCGGCGCTCATCAATCTGCCCAAACCTGGCAGCCTGGGCGCGATTGCGCGCGACTTCAACATTGTTGTAGGTGTACGTGGTTACGCGGGACAGGAACGACTGTGCGGACATGGGTTCTCTCTGGGGTTCAAATAGGGCAACTGCCGGGCCACTAGGCTATCGCTGCAGAATCAATGACTTGTGCGCGCTGGCAACTGTCATGGCATTGCCGATTGTCAAAACCCTGACGATCACTCAATTTTGACCGGCTCGAGCGACCTCGTCCCCGCGGCGAGTCGTCGGGATGGCGCCCCCGCTGCCGCCCGCACGAAGTCCTTCCCCGCGATCGCGTCCTGAATGAAGCTGTCCACGCGCGCCCACACCTCGGGGTCGAGTTCCATTTTGGCATGCGCGCCTTGGAGATTCCGTCGCTTCCAGCTTGCCGACGACATATCGATCTTCTTCGAGCGGTAGTGGTATTGGAAATTCCCTAGAATACGAGTGCGCGATGGGTCCTCAGCGCGAATGCACTTGCGCCCCATGAAAGGCGGGCCATCACGTTGGAACAGATTTGCGGCCGCGGCGACGTTCGCCGGAATCACGTCGTCGTGGAGGCTGACGCTATCCACCTGCACCGTCAGCAGGACGGGAATGTTCAAAGTCTGTAACCGGTGCGCCACTTTGACGGCCGCGCCGCCGCCCAGGCTTTGGCCGTAGAGGATGATCCGCGCCTCTGCGCGCTCCTCCGGGTCGAGTCGACCATTTTGATTCCAATCGAACGCTCTGCGAATCAACTCCAGCGCCAGTTTCTGCCGATGATTGCTCATAGCCTCGGCAAAAACGCCAGGGTCTTCGTTACGCAACCTTAGCGTCAGCTTTCGCACGCCGCGATTTGGATCGTCCCAGCGATCCCATCCACCTAAAAAGCCGATCACCAGCGTGCTCCCGCGCGGCAGAGGCAGAGGGGTGGTGAGGTTCGAGAACACCTGCGCTTGCGCTGTTACGCTGACCAGGCCCAGCACGGCGATGCGTACGGCAAGCATGTTACCCATCCTACGCCGCCGAATGAGGATCCGGGAATGCCGCCACCACCGACAGAATCTCACGGCCATAAGTGTCCGCCTTGCGTGCACCGATGCCGGGGATCTCGAGCAGGTCCTCGATGCTCGCGGGGCGCCTGCGGCAGATCTCTTCGAGGGTGCTGTCGTGCAGGATCACATACGCGGGCACACCGTTCGCTTTCGCAATGGTGCGACGCCACTCGCGCATGTGATCAGCCAGCCCGGATGGCTGCGGTTCCAGAATCTGGCTCTTCAGGCGTTTCGGTTTTCGCCGCTTCGTGTCTTGCGCCTTGGGCGCCGCCATCCAGTCAGGCAGCGCTGCGCAAACATCGCACATGCTGCACGTTTCCCACTTCGGCGTCTCGCCGAAATGTGTGCAGATTTGGCGATGCCTGCACCGGCTGGCTTCCGCGAATCGCCGCATGGCATGATAACGCTCCCACGCGCGTTCCTTTTCAGCCGGGTCGTTCAGACTGTCGATGAAATAAGTCAGCAGGCCGATGTCGCGCTTCTGCCACAGCAGCGCACAGTCGGCGGCAAGGCCATCGCGGCCCGCTCGTCCGGCTTCCTGATAATACTGCTCGATCGACTTCGGCAGCGCCAGGTGCACCACCGCGCGTACCGACGGCTTGTTGATACCCAGGCCGAACGCGATTGTGCCCACAAGCACGCGCACTTCATCCGACATCCAACATTCCTGGTTTCGCTGGCGCTCCGCGGCGTCCATTTTGCCGTGATAGCCCACCGCCCGGATTCCCTGTTGCTTCAGAAACTGCACCGTCTCACCGACCCTCGCCACCGTCGGTGCGTACACGATGGCGTTCTCACCCGCGTGCGCCCGAAGCGCGGCAACCAGCAGCCGTGATTGCCCCGCGCCGTCGCACTGCCGCACCAGATACCGCAAGTTCGGGCGATAGAAACTGGCAATATATTTGTCGGGTTCGCGGAGCCGCAATTGCGCCAGGATGTCATGGCGCACGCGCTGCGTCGCGCTGGCAGTGAACGCGGCAATCGGACGGTCGGGAAATCTCTCCCGCAAGGCGCTGAGTTGCCTGTATTCCGGCCGGAACTCGTGACCCCACTCGGAGATACAATGCGCCTCGTCGATCGCAAAGAAGGCGATCGGCGCCCGCGACAACCACTCCACCGTGTCGTGCCGGGCCAGCCGCTCAGGGGAAAGATATAGAAGGCGATAAGCGCCGCTGATGGCGTGCCGGATGACCTCATTTTGCTCGGCCGGACCGAGCGAACTGTTCAGCACCGCCGCGGGAATTCCCATTTGCTCGAGTTGCGCCGCCTGGTCTTGCATCAACGAAATGAGGGGCGAAATCACCACCGCGGTGCTTCCCATGACGACCGCAGGCAATTGATAACATAGGGACTTACCCCCGCCTGTAGGCATCACCACGGCGATGTCGTGCCCATCCAATACGCTGCGGACAATGCGCTCCTGTAGAGGGCGAAAGCCGTCGTAGCCCCAGTAGCGCTTGAGCGGCGCCAGCAGGTCAGGATGGGAGGGCAAAGCTCATTTTATCGCTATTGACTTGTATCTATAAAATAGTACACTAGTAATTGAAATGACTAAAGCAGAACCGCCCGACATGCCATTTCGGTTCCAACTCGATCTGCGGTCAGGAGTTCCGGTCTATCGCCAGATCATGGACCAGGTTCTTGCCGGGATCGCTTCCGGACGTCTGGTGAGCGGTGACCAGCTTCCTACCGTGCGCCAACTGGCCGTGGATCTCTCGATCAACCCGAACACGGTGATTCGCGCCTATCGCGAATTGGAGATTCGCGGCTTTCTGGATACGCACCAGGGGTCGGGAACATTCATCGGCACGCAGCGCGTGGAGCAGAACGGTGAGGAGCGGCAGCGGAAGCTGGATGGAATTGTGAGCGATTTGGTGGCTCGCGCCGGCTCGGAAGGGTTTACGGCGCAGCAGGTGCTGGAGCGGTTGCAAGGTTTGCTGGCGGAACAAAAGACGAGGAGGAACTGAAATGAACTTACTAGATACTCTGAGGACCGTTTCGGGCGAGAAGAGCTCGCCGGTGCACGTCAGCGCGCCGGGTCTTTTCGTTTTCTTTGTGACGCTGGCGGCGGGCCTGGCAGGAAGCGCCTTCTTAGACCGGCCGGCGCCGGTATTCGCCGCGGTGGTCATCGGAACATATTTTCTCTTCGCCATCCAGGTGGCAAAGCAATGGGAGAAGGCGGCCGTGCTGCGGCTGGGGCGCTATCGAGGACTGCGCGGTCCGGGCGTGTTCCTCATCGTTCCGGTGATCGATTCGGTCAGCCGTTACATTGACCAGCGTGTCCGGGTAACCGATGTCAAAGCCGAATCCGCCCTGACACGCGATACGGTGCCGGTGAACGTGGATGCCATCGTGTTCTGGCTGGTTTGGGACGCCGAGAAATGCATCCTCGAAGTGCAGGATTTCGTGGAAGCCATTATGTTGAGTGCGCAGACCGCGCTGCGTGAATCGATTGGCCGCCACGAGCTGGCCCAGATGATCACCGAACGCGAGACGCTCGGCCAGGAGCTGCAGCGCATTCTCGATAGCAAAACCAATCCGTGGGGTATTACTGTGCATTCGGTCGAGATTCGCGACGTGCATATTCCGCAAGCTCTGGAAGACGCGATGTCACGACAGGCGCAGGCGGAACGCGAGCGTCAGGCGCGCATCATTCTAGGTACCGCGGAGACGGAGATCTCAGATAAATTCTCTCAGGCGGCTCAAGTGTATCAGCAGAATCCAGTCGCCCTGCATTTACGCGCCATGAATATGCTTTACGAAGCGATCAAGGAAAAGGGCGCGATGGTCGTGGTGCCGTCATCGGCCGTCGAGACCATGGGTCTCGGAGGCTTGGCGGGGACAGTCGCGCTCAGCAAACAATAAACGCCTCCAAAGCATATGCTGCAACCGGCCGGCTAATGCCTCCGACCGGCTCCGCCGATAAGTTCAGTGCGGCACGATGCCGCGCGGTCCTTCCCGGACCGGAATGCTGAGAGAGATCCCGCCTTTCACGGACTCTAGTTGTGAGGTCACGATGTCGTTCGCGGTTGTAGCTGCTCTGTGTTTCTTGCAAGCCCAGGTTCTAGATGCTGACTCACCGGACCGCGTGGAGCGCGCGCTGCTGACCTGGCAGATGCAGCACCCGTCGGATCCTGCGAATCAGGCCGCGACCCGAGAAGCGAAATATGAGGAGCAGCAGTTTGTCAACAAGTTCAACAATCTGCTTAGCACCCTTCGCGAATTCGCGGAGCAATATAATCACCACGTCGTTGACGTCAAGAAGCTGAAAGCCATGAAAAAAGCCTGGCGCGATTTGGAGAAAACCGACGCCTGGTTTAGGCTGGACGCAAAAGCCGGCCGATAGCGCCATCCCGCGATACCTCCTGCTCGACAGAATCCGCCGATTGTGCCACAACAGAAGCTGGGGATCGGTTCCTTCGCCTCCTTCCCATGCCCGGCTGGTTGCAAAAGCTACGATCCGCGATGCGCCGCCGCATCCGGTACCAGATCACGCGTGGCGGAATGCTGTTCACGCTCGCGGTGGCGCTGGTGGCGGCCGCAGCCATTTTCTCCGGCAACAATCTACTGTTTCTGATTCTTGCCACGATGATTTCCACGATGCTGGTTTCGAGCTTCATCAGCCGGCTGTGTCTGGCCGGGCTGGAACTCGACCTGCTTCTTCCCGAACATATCTCCGCGGGGCGTGCGGCGCGTGCCAAACTTTATGTGCGCAACCTCAAGGTCTGGATGCCCTCATTTTCGATCCAGGTGAGAGGAGTGCCGGAACGTTCCTCGGCTACACTTGGCCGGACCGTCGACCGGCGCGCGATTCTGACCGCGCCCGTTTACTTTCCGCTCATTCCCGGCGGCGCAACACTCGAAGAGAGCGTGGACGTTCAGTTTGACCGCCGGGGAACTCACCGCCAGAACAGTTTCGTTTTCACCACGCGGTTTCCGTTTGGATTCCTTGAGAAAACGGTTCGCGTTACGCTGCGCCGCGAAGTGCTGGTGTACCCATCCATCGAGCCTCAGCCCGGATTCCCGGAACTGCTGACGGCAATTGTGGGCGAAATCGAAGCGCACATGGTGGGATTAGGGCGCGACTTCTATCGCATCCGCCCTTACGAAGCCTTCGAGAGCGCCCGCCATCTCGATTGGAAAGCCTCGGCCCACACCGGTGACCTGCAAATCCGCGAGTTTGCCCGCGAACAGGAGCCGGCAGTGGAAATCTTCCTCGACCGCGATGTGCCCCGGGATCACGAGGAGTGGTTCGAGCGTGCCATTGAGTGTTGCGCATTTCTTGCCTGGAGCCTGTGGCAGATGGGCGCGGGTATCCGCTTTCGCTCGCAGCATTACGACTTCCGCGTGCCGGAGGAAGGCGACGTCTACACTATCCTGAGGTACCTGGCGCTGGTGTTCCCGCAATCCGGCAAACCAGCCGAGCCGCCCGCCGATGAATCGAGCTTCCAGATCGTGCTCAGCGCGACACCCGAGGGTTTTCGCGATCTTGGATGGGCCCCCGCGCACGTGCTGGGGCCGGGAGCGTTCGAGGGAGCGGGGCTGCGAACGGGACGGTAGGGGTCGCGGGATTCTACTTCAACTAGGCCCTCGGGCGAATCATCTCCAGGAATGGGTGTACCTCCGCGGGAAACAGTTTCGCGGCGTCGGAGGGGATGGCACGTTGACCCGCGTAGCAGCAAGCCGCGACGAGGACCAGCAGCGCATTCGCGTGGCGCACGAGTTTATCGTACTGCCGCTTGCAAGAAAAACGCGAGCAGGGCAACTTTCCTGCCCGCGATCTGAGTTAATCCAGCAGCTTCTTGCTCTCACCGTTCAGAGCAATCATGCGCTGGAGCAGCGTGTCGAAACCGCCGAAGACCTGGATCTTCTCCACCTTCTCGGCGATCTTCTCCAGCGTCTCCAGCTCCTTCAAACGCACCAACAGAGGGTTATCCTCCATCAGCTTGGCAGTGTTGGCGAGCGACCGCGTGGCGGCCGTCTCCTCACGGCGGCGGATCAGGTTGGCCTGCGCCTGCTTCTCCGCCGTCACCACCTGGTTTAGGATTTCGCGCATCTCGCCCGGCAGGACAATGTCCTTGAGCGCGATGTCGCCCACACGCACACCGAAGGCATCCATCTCCTTGCGAACCTCGGCAGCCACCGATTCATCGATGTCCACCTTCTCGGCAAGAATCTCCTCCAGCGTCCGGCGGCCCAGCGTTTGGCGAACGGCGAGTTGCACCGTACGGTAGAGATGCTCGGTGTAGTCCTTCACGCTCTGCTTGGCCTTCAGCGCGTCCGACACCTGGAACTCCGCCCAGACGTTGACGCGAATCGAGACTTTGTCCTTCGTCAGGATTTCCTGACCGGGGATTTCGAGCGTTTGCAGACGCAGATCGACCACCTCCACGCGCGGGCTGCCCGACGCGTTCCAGAACCCATACACACCCGGGCCGAGCGCGCGCACAAAGCGGCTCTCGATGAACAAGAGACCAGTCTTGCCCTCGTCGACCGTTGCGTATGTAACGGGCACGCCGCTGCCGAGACGCACCAGGGCTTGCAAGAGCGCGGCCGGAACTTCCGGCTGCTCCTTGACGCCGATCACTTGCGCCGTCACAGCCATCGGCCCGCGCCAGAACATCACGCGCTTGCCGGGAGCAACGGTCATGGCGAGTTTGCCATCGAGAGACACGACCGCGACTTCGAGATCGGTCGTCTCGACGATGGTGAAGTAGCGTTCCGCAACTTCGCGCCGCTCCTTGGCCAGGTAGTCAGCCCAAGGACTCGCGAATATAGCTTCGCGCACGTTGTACTTCAACTCTTCGAGCCCCGGAGTCCAAATCCAATATTCACCGGGATCGAGAATCCGCTCGAAGCGGCCCTTCCGAATTACGAGAACGCGCTCCTGGTCACCGACCAGAATGCGACGCAGCATTAGCATGACAGTCCACCTCCATTTACAAAATTTGTTGGAATCGGATCCTCGGGCGCCGCTCCACGATACGGAGTGCGGGCCTCCTCTATAGTTCGAGGTGAGAGACGCAGTCCTGCCTGCGCCCTTACCGGCGCGCGGACATTGTGCCTGTCTACGATCGAACAGTTTCAGGGGAAACGCAGGCCTCGCGATCGCTGCCGTCCCGACTCAACTCTCCGAAGAGAATTGGATCAAGCCGGCGGAAGCGGCGCCCGAATCACCGAGTGACGGTTGCGGTTTGGAAAGCGGGATTCGAACCCGCGACCCACAGCTTATCAGGCTGTTGCTCTACCCACTGAGCTATTACCAGTAGCGGGAAGCAGTCTCCGACCGCCGGCATGCGGTGCTTCAGTGAAGCCGCACCAGCGAGGCGTTTGGAACCTCGTCTATAGGCGATCATTGACGGAATTACCTCCCAATGCAGTATCGCGGAACGCGGGGAACGGGAGCAAGAAATTTAATCGACTTTTAAGAGTGCACTCGCGCGAGAGTCGCCGCGAAGAGTTCTATGGGATCTGGTAAAACCACACTCGTCGTACTTCCAAATTCCGTTCGCAAATGCGCGCGCGCGTCGCTTCTCAGGTAAATTTCCGAGCGTGCACTCCGAATCACATAAGGCCCGCGTACCATATCCAAAGTTGGCAACAAGTGTGACCCGCTTCGGAAAGCAAATTGCACTGTTAGATGGCGGAGGAAGGTTTCGTTATGTGGGTTGCAACAATTCTCGCGGGCATGGTGATTCTTTGCTTATTCTTATCCATGCTGTCCTCGCCCCCTACAGTGGGCCGCTGAGGCATCGCCGCAGACAATTTGACACAGTGTCCACAGAAGGCACGACAGATTGTCTAACGGCCGACATGGTCCTCGGGGTTCATTTCTCAGATTGCCCCACCCCGCACCCTGCTCTATACTAAATACTTAGAGCAAAGATGCCGAAAAGAACGTTTCAACCCAATAGACGGCGGCGCGCCAAAACGCATGGTTTCCGCACGCGCATGAAAACCGCGGACGGCCGCGAGGTTCTCTCTCGCCGCCGGGCGCAGGGCCGCAAAAAGCTTACCGTAAGCTCCGAAAGGTAGTCCGAATCGCAGGTTTTCCGAAAAGTGTTCGTCTGCTGCGCTCCAAAGATTTCCGGCGAGTGTATGACCACGGATCCCGCTATTCCGGCCGGTGCTTCGCTGCATTTTACACACGGCGGGAACAGTTGGACGGCAAAAGCGTATCTAGGATCGGGTTCACCGTTCCGCGGTCGCTCGGGAACGCGGTGGTGCGAAACCGAATCAAGAGGCGTGTCCGCGAGGCCGTCCGCCTGCGGCTCGATCAGCTAAATCCACAGTGGGAAATAGTATTCAATCCGCGCCGCGCGGCGATGGAATCGCCCTTCAGCGAACTGATCCGGGAAGTGGAGCAGCTCTTTCTCCGCTGCAACAGCTCATCGTGAAGTCGCTGAAGCTCTACAAGCGATTTGTCTCGCCCTGGCTGCCGGCTGCCTGCCGGTTCCAGCCGACGTGTTCGGAGTACATGCGCGAAGCTGTGGAACGATATGGTGTTGGCCGCGGAGGCTGGATGGGGATCAAGCGCCTGTTTCGCTGCCATCCGTTTCACGCCGGCGGAATCGATTTGGTGCCATGAGCGACGAGCAGAAGAATCAACAGCCGGGCTCTAAGCAGGAACTCTCCACGGAGACGCGGCTTCTGATCGCGTTCGCCCTGATGGGCCTGGTACTGTTCGCGACGCCGTACCTGTTCAAGACGATTACGCCTCCCGTGCCGCCGGCGGCGAAAAAATCAGCTGTTACGCAGCAGCAGGCCGCAACCACGAATCCAGTGACAACTCCGGCGCCGGTAGATACGCCCGCGCCTGCGTCGACCTCGACCGAGCATATCGCCGCTCAAAAGGAAGAGACCTTGGTTATCGAGACCGATCTTTACAAGGTCGTTTTTTCGAACCGCGGAGCGGTGGTTCGCGAGTGGACTCTCAAAAAATACACCGACAGCGACGGCAAGCCGCTCGAACTCGTTAACACTGTAGGGGCAGCGAAGGCTGGGTACCCGTTCCAGTTCGTTTTCGAACAGAAGAAGCCGGCCGCGGATCTCAACAATGTACTTTTCAACGCCAAGCCCACGGGCGACGGCCTCGGCGTTAGCTATGAATACGCCGACGGCGCCTTGACTGCGCACAAGACCTTCCGATTTCAGAAACGCGAATACCTCACCGACGTTTCGAGTGAGGTGCGCGAAAACGGTGCAGGCTTGCCTCATCTGCTCGCCTGGCGCGGCGGATTTGGCGATCAGACGTTCACGAATCCGGCCGAACAGCACACGATTTTCTACGACGTCAATGAGAGCAAGCTGAGAACACACGTTGCCAAGGACGCCAAAAACGGTCCTGTGACAGACGAAGGGAACTTCTCATTCGGGGGCCTCGAAGACAAGTACTTCACGGCCGCATTTCAGCCAGCCGGTTCCGGCTCGCTCCGCTTAGTCACGTTCGGCGATACGGTGGCGACGGCTCACGACCCAAAGGAACAACCGCGCGTGGGAGCCGGCATCGGCGGCCCGATGCACAACGATTTCGCGTTGTTTGTGGGGCCGAAGGATATCGATATCCTGCGGCAGGTCAACCCGAAACTGGTGAACATAGTGGATTTCGGCTGGTTCTGGTTCCTGGCCAAGCCGCTGTTCTACGCACTGCATTACACGAACAACCGGTGGGTGCACAACTACGGCTGGTCGATTATCGTAGTCACCATCCTGATTAACTTTGTGCTGTTCCCCATGCGACTCACTAACCTGAAGTCCATGAAGAAGATGCAGGTTCTGCAGCCGCAGATCGCGGCCATCAACGAAAAGTACAAGGGAATCAGCCTGCGGGATCCGCGCAAACAGCAGCAGAACGAAGAAGTGATGGCGCTTTATAAGAAACACGGCGCCAATCCTATGGGCGGATGTTTGCCCATGCTGATCCAGATTCCGTTCTTCATCGCGTTCTACAAAGTGCTATCGGTTTCCATTCAGTTGCGCCATGCCGATTGGCTCTGGGTCACCGATCTTTCGCAGCCCGAGACGCTGGCGATCCATATACTTCCGATCGCCATGATCGCCACGCAATTCTTCATGCAAAAGATGACGCCGCAGACCAGCGCGGACCCGAGCCAACAGCGCATGATGCTCATGATGCCGCTCGTAATGGGCTTTTTCTTCTATAGTTTGCCGAGCGGCCTGGTGTTATACTATATGACTTCCAATTTGGTGGGCATCGTGCAGCAATGGTTCTTCAACAAGACCGTGACGGTGGCGGACATGCCGCAGCCGGCGGCGCCCGCGGGGAAAAAGCAGGTCGGGAAACGGCGGTGAGTGAAAAAAAGTACACCGTCGATTCGGTGGCGCCCAAGATCGATCATTTCCTGAAGCCGCTCCTGGTGCGGGCTGGCTTCGAGCTGAAATACGAAGCTGCCGAAGGCGAGTCAGCCAATCCGGATTTCGAAAACCCGGAAGTCGTGATCCGGTTCTCCGGCGAGGATGTGGACCTCCTGCTTGCCAACAAGGCAGAACTGCTGCTGGCGCTCGAGTACATCACGATGGAAGCGCTACACATCCCTTCCGATGACCACTCCCGCATTTCGTTCGATGCACAGGATTACCGGGCGCTGCGCATTGAAGAGCTGCGCATGAGCGCGGCAGCAGCGGCTGAAAAGGTGAAGCGCACGGGAGTGCCGTTCAAATTCAATCCCATGAACAGCCGGGAACGCCGCGTCATTCACCTGGCGATGCGCAACGAGACTGCGCTGCGCAGTGAAAGCACCGGGCACGGCGGATACCGGCAGGTGGTGATCTATCCCGCGGGCATGGCCAGCCTGCCGGAAACGGCTCCGCCCATGTATCCGAGCTCGGGGCGGCCACGGGATCGGGAGCGCGATCGCGGACGTCCACGCGCGCAGGGCCGCGGCCGGCGCTGATCTGGCGTATCTCACAGCTTGAACTTAGGTGACACGATCGTAGCGGTCTCCACGCCAGCAGGGCGTGGAGGATTAGGAGTAGTGCGGATCTCCGGGCCGGAAGCGACGGCCGTTGCCGCGGGGATTCTGCGATTTCCGCGCGAGCATTCCTGGGAACCGTGGACAGCCGCGCTCGCCGATTTGCCGGATGAGCAGGACCGCAAGGTTGACCAGGTTGTTGTCACGTTCTTCGCCCGGCCACGCTCCTACACTGCCGAAGACGTGATCGAGATATCGTGCCATGGCTCGCCGGTCGTGCTTCGCTATTGCGTGGAGCGCGCCATGGCGCTAGGTGCGCGTGCTGCCGAGCCCGGCGAGTTCACCCTGCGGGCTTACCTCAACGGGCGCATCGATCTGCCGCAAGCTGAGGCGGTCCGAGATCTGATCGAAGCGACCACACTCTATCAGGCACGAGTGGCGGCGCAGCAGATGGAAGGGTCGGTATCGCGACTTATTGCGCCGGCCAAGGAACAATTGCTCGAATTGATTTCTCTGCTCGAAGCCGGAATCGATTTTGCGGAGGATGATATCAGCGTGGCTCCGGCGGCCGAGATT
>Ga0335069_10005134_pt1 | contig 19255 bp, 8 predicted proteins | sample Lox_Sample_11_FD_206714 | JGI IMG/M metagenome (GOLD analysis project Ga0335069, IMG submission 206714) | Soil microbial communities from Loxahatchee National Wildlife Refuge, Florida, United States - Lox_Sample_1.1 | ecosystem: Environmental > Terrestrial > Soil > Wetlands | place: USA: Florida... | reverse complement strand
TGTTCCGGATCGGCGGTCTGAACTCCAAGCTGCCCTATCAGTACACGCTACAGGATCTGGATCTGAACGAATTGCAGGACGTCTCGGTTCGTCTCACCCAGGCCATGGCCGGCGACGCGACATTCTCGGGTGTGACGAGCGATCTCAACCTGTCGACGCCCGCCGTCAACGTCAACATCGACCGCGATCGGGCAGCTTCGTTGGGTGTGACGCCGACACAGATCGAGAATGCGCTCGGATTCGCCTATGGCGGCGAGCAGGTCTCGTCGATCTATGCGTCGTCCGACCAGTATCAGGTCATTCTCGAGCTGCTGCCGGAGTACCAACAGGATGCAGCGGCATTGTCGCGCCTGTACGTCACTTCCAGTTCGGGGACGCTCGTACCCCTCAACGCCGTGACGCATATCACCCAGGGCACCATGCCGCTCAGCATCAACCATCTGGGCCAAATCCCGTCGGTGACCATCTCCTTCGACCTTGCCGCCGGTAAGGCTTTGAGCGACGCGGTCAGCGCGATCAACCGCCTGTCTCAGAAGGTGGGCGTACCGGCCACCGTCGAAACCAGCTTCCAAGGCACGGCGCAGGCGTTCCAGAGTTCGACGCAAAATATGGGTCTGCTGCTGCTGATCGCGGTGATCACGGTCTACATCATCCTCGGGATTCTTTATGAGAGCTTCATCCATCCGCTGACGATTCTGTCCGGCCTGCCGTCCGCCGCCGTGGGGGCGTTGCTGACTCTGTGGGTCACGGGAATTCCACTCAGCCTCTACGCGTTCGTCGGCATGATGATGCTGATCGGCATCGTCAAGAAAAATGCCATCATGATGATCGACTTCGCCCTGCATCGTCAGCGCGAGGAAGGCGCGACCCCTGAAGTCGCCATTTTCGACGCGGCGATGATCCGCTTCAGGCCGATCATGATGACGACCATGGCGGCGATGATGGGCACCTTGCCGATCGCCATCGGGCTCGGCGCCGGCTCGGATGCGCGGCGCCCGCTGGGCCTTTGCGTCGCCGGCGGGCTGCTGCTGTCGCAGCTTCTGACGCTCTACATCACGCCGGTTCTCTATATCTATCTCGACAATCTGGGCACGCGCATCGGCGGCCTGAGGTTGCCGCGCTCGGCCGCGCCGCGCGGTGCGCCGGCAGAGTAGCGACTACGCTTTCGCCGTCAGCCGATCCACTTCCGCGACTTCGGCAGGCGTCAGTTTCCAGCTGGCCGCCCGGACATTTTGCTCGACCTGTTCGGGGCGTGTGGCACCGGCAATGACGCTGGAGAGGACGGGATGGGCGATCAGCCACGCAAAGGCGAGGTCCAGGAGGGTGTGTCCCTTCGCCCTCGCGAACCCGGTCAGGTCCTCGACGATTCGCCAGTTGCCTTCGCTCATATAGCGCTCACCGAACCGACCCATGCGCGCGAATCGCGTGCCCGCGGGGATATCCTTGCCCCGTTCGTATTTGCCGGTGAGGAGGCCGCTGGCGAGCGGGAAATAGGGCAACAGCCCCATTCCTTCCTTTTCCAGGACAGGAACCAGGGCCGATTCGACCCCGCGGACGAGGAGACTGTACTCGTCCTGGGCGGTGACGTAAGCGGCCAGTTGCTTGCCCCGGGACGTTTCTTCGGCGGCGGTCAACTGTTCGGCGGGCATGTTCGAGCAGCCGATGGCGCGAACCTTGCCCTGCTTCACCAGGTCGTCCAGGGCCCGCAACGTCTCCTCGATGGGCGTGTTCGGATCCGGCCGGTGCTGCTGGTAGAGGTCGATCCAGTCGGTCTTGAGACGCTTGAGGCTGTCTTCGCACGCCTGCCGGATATAGGCCGCAGACGCCCCGGCCTTGGTGCCCGAATCGTCCATGGGCATCGCAAATTTGGTGGCCAGCACGATGTCCTTTCGCCGCGCCCCCAAAATCTCGCCGAGCTGCGATTCCGAGCCACCGCGGTTGCCGTAGACGTCGGCGGTGTCGAGCAGCGTAACGCCGAGTTCGAGTGCCCTGTCGACGACCCGTTTGGACAGGTCGACGGTAAGCGCCCCAAAATTGTTGCACCCGAGTCCGACGACCGAAACTTCAATTCCGGATTTTCCGAGCTTGCGCTTTTCCATGGCCGTTCCTCCGTCAGGTGCAGCCATACGCTAGCGCAGGTCGCGGCCTGCCGAAACCTGAACCGTTCGCCTGGCGCCGCGTTGTGCTCAGGAACAGAAAACTTACAAAGAAAAAGGGCGCCGGTTTCCCGGCGCCCCGTTTCCAAAGCTGCTGCCTGTCTGCTTACCAGTTCGCGCCGACCGACACACCCACGACACGCGGGTCTTCGGAGAACACGTTGGTGAACAGCGCCGACGTCGGGTCTGTCAGGTAGACACCGGTCGGGTTCTTCTTGTCGAAGATGTTGGTGGCGAACACGCGGGCGTACCACTTGCCGTCGGGAGCGTTCAACTGGATCTGTCCGTTGAGCGTATCCCAGCCCACAGTGTAGTCGGCGCCGTCATTGTTGACGCGCGACTCCGTCGACGACTGCCAGTAATAGTCGAGACGCGGAACCAACGTGTACTCGTCGGCCAGGTGGAACGTGTATTGGCCACCGACGCCAACCTGGGCGTTGGGAACGTCAGGCAGCTTGTTGCCATGCAGATTCACGGCAATGCCCGTTCCGTCGTAGATTATCGCATGGGTAACAGGGTCGAGTGCCGGACCTCCCGTCTTGCCATTTGTGGCCTGCGAGAAAGTGAAGCCCTTCGCGTTGAGCGCGGGCTCGAGCAGCGGATTGCACGAGCCATAGTTGACCAACGGTATTCCATATTGCGCGTCAATCGCCGCGTTGCCTCCATTGGGCAGATAGAAATTATTGATGTGATAACCCGCGGTCGACTCACCCGGCGTATGGCCCGCCGCTAGGGCGCCCAATGCATTGTTCATCGGAGTGATTACGCACAGCGATCCGTTCGTGAGATCCTTGACCAGAATCGCATTCGCCTGGCCGGCGGTGGGATTGCGTTGGTCAACGGCCCATGCGTTTCCTGCCTGGGATCGCGTCAAGCTGAGGGTCGCATTAAACGCGATGTCCTCGTTCGGCTGCCAGACAAACTCACCTTCCAAACCATAGAGATGGGCTGGGATGTTATACGTGAGTGCTGCGCGGTTGGCGATGATGCCGACTTGGTAGTTTTCGTAGTTGTAGTACCAGGCGTCGAGATTGGCCTGCAGCGTGCCGTCGAGCAGCGTGTTCTTCGTGCCAAACTCCAGCGCGTCGACGGTCGCCGCCTGATAGGCCCCTGGCACAACCAGCGTCGCTGTTCCCTGAGCCTTGTTCAAGCCGCCGGCAAGTTCGCCGCGCGACGCCGTGAAATAGACGAGAGTCTGATCGGTCCAGCTGAGCTTAGGAGTCCAATTCACCGTCGCTCGACCCGTCCACTTGTCGGTCGAATCCACGTTCTTGCCGTTCAAGAACGTCGGACTCCGGTTCCCCATCTGAACGCCGACGCAGGGGAGGATTACGTATGGACTGGGCTGGTTCGCTATAAATCCGGGAGACGGACAACTCGGTGTCCCGATCACTGCAAGCCCATTGGCGAGCAGCGAGCCACCCACCGCGACCGGCGTGGTGAGGTAGCTGGAGCGGTCGTCGTTGTAGCGCACGCCAACAATCGCCTTCAGCTCATCCGGAATAATGTCGTAGGTGCCTTCAATGAAGGCCGAGCGCGATTGGATGTCGTCACGGATGTATTCACCGTCATACGACGTTGTCGACATCAGGGTCGGCGCACCGCCGTAGATCAGGCTGCCGGCGAGGGCGCCGAACGTCATGGACTCCCAGTCCAGGCCGTTTGCCGCCACCCAGTACTGGTTTCGGCCCTGATATTCCATGTAGAACGCACCCGCAGACACGTTCAGCGGCCCCTCGAAAGCCGTCTGGAAGCGAAGCTCGCCTGTCAGTTCGTGCTGCGAGAAGTCGTCCTCGTCGTACGCGGCGTTGATCGAGTTCTTCGTCAGGATGCCGTGTGCCGGATCGATGATGCCGGCATAGCTTCCGAACTTGCCGTTGTAGTACGTGTTGGTGATCGGAAGGGCGCCGGGCACGCTGAAGTAGGTGTTATAGGCGCCAGTCGCGTTGGATGCTCCGAGCAGTCCGGGACCGCTGCCCGAACCGAAAACGACGCCAAAGCCGGTGACAGCACTCGATATCAAACTGCTGATATTCTCCGGCGATGCGTCGTTGTAGTTCTGGAAGGTGCGCTGGAAACCGTCGATGTAACCCATATCCAGGGTAGATTTGAGCCAGCTCGTAATCGTCTGGGCCCAGTTCATCGTGTACGTGCCGCCGCCTGTCAGGTACTTGGGCGAGAACGCCGTATCGACCGTCAGAAGGTTCTTGCCGGTGGTACCCCCAGCGCTGGAACCCGGCCCGTTCACGGCTGCGGGGTTCAAGGCGTACACACCCGGCGCTACGGTCGTCGTGAATGGTCCGGGGATCGCCGAATAGCCCAAGATGGCTTGAGCAAGCGGGCCCGCATTCGGATCCCCGACGCCGTTATTACCCGCGAGGTTATAAAGACCCAAAGTGTTGCCGAGAACTTGAGCGCTTCCGAATGGCACGCCAAAGGCATTGAACAACGCGGTGAGACCCTGTTTCGAGCCGAGCGTGTCGCCAAGGGTCGACAGTGTATTGATCGGATCTAGGCCCAGCCGATCAGGCAAGCATCCGATGACGCCCGACGGATCGCGATGGCAATATTGCTGGTCGCCACGGACGCGGCGGTCATTCTCGCCACCCAGCTCCGCCATCACATCGATGGTGGTGTCGGAACTCGGTTGCCAACGGATAGAAGCGCGGCCCGACCAAGTGCCCTGATTGTTGATGTTGGCATTCTTGGAGCCATCGAACGGACCGGGATAGACCGAAGCCTGTCCGAAGTAGAGATTCTTTTCATATCCGTCGTGCCAGACGCCGATTGCAGCAAAACGCACGCCGAGCTCGCCGTCGATGATCGGAATGTTGATCATTGCCTGGGGCTTCTCGGTCCCGTAAGTGCCGAGATCGACGGAAGCGTTCGCCGAGAACTGGTCGAGATCGGGTTTCGTGGTGATCACGTTCACCGCGCCGCCGGTTGCCGCGCGTCCGTAGGACGTCGACTGCGGACCGCGCGAGACTTCGACGCGATCGACGTCGAAGTACGAGCCGGTAACCAGCGCCGGCGCTTCGACATAGACGTCGTTTTCGTTCTGCGCGATGGCCGCGCCGAGACCGAACTGGGTGGTGATGCCGCGGATCTGGAACTGCGCACCGCCGAAGTTCGACTTCGTATAGGTCACGCTAGGAACGTGGAACTGGAGGTCGCGGAAGCTGTTGACCTGCTTTGCCTTGAGGTCCGCGCTGGTGAGCGCGGTGACGGCCACGGGCACCGTTTGAATGTCCTCCGCCTTACGTTCGGCGGTGACGACCACCGTTTCGATCTGCGCGAAAGCAGGGGCCGTGAAGGCTGTCGACAAAAGAAGTGTGCTGATAAAGGCAGCGGACCTTACGGCCGCGCCCGAAGGCGTTGCAGGCATATTTAGCTCCCCGTTGCGATCTCGCCATTGGCGAAACCTTGACGCCAAACGCGCCCCACCCGCATTCGAGTGGACCCAGAACGACGCGTTCGAACGCATTGACGATAGGGGGAAGCTTAAGCCGCGAGCAAGACCATTATCGCCAGGGCGTATTTCTTGAGCGATTTAGAATGCCGCTTGTACCCAATATGCCACAGACCCTTCACGAACGAAGTTTTTGAGATTGCGAATCTTTATTTATTCATCGGATGATGAATACGTCGCCCGCGTCACGCGTGCCGCGGAAACGGCCCGAACGGAAAAGGTTGCTCATCGCGGACAAACGTCATGAAGGCCAGCAGCTCCCATAGATATTGAACGAGGGTCAGGCAGAACTGCTTCAGCTCCTCATTGGGGCGTCCGTTGAGGGCCAGTACGACAAACTGGACGACCGCCAGCAGGAACAAGATGTGAAGGACGAACCAGGCAATAAAGCCATACCCGACCGCATAGAGGAGTCGGACGACCGGAAAAGGCGGATGAGGCGGCGGACCTTCGCCGTTCCGGCCGGAGGGGGCCGAATCCGGGGGCGGTGGGGGTGGGTTCCCCGTCGATGCGTCGCTCATGGCTCAGCTCCGATTTCGAGCGGCGGGACACCCGCCGGGCTCAAGCTCTCCGCGACATATCTATGGTGGATTTCGGCCGCTTCAAGCGCCGTTTCGCGCGGAGCCCAGTCCGACCAGGCGGTCAAAAACTCCGGCAAGAAACAGACCCGCAATGTAACCGCCCATATGGTCCTCCCAGGCGACCGACGCGATTTGTCCGTTCAGTCCGAGCCCCATGATGCCAGTGATCAAATTGACGACCAGCCAAACGCCCGTGAAGCCCAGCACCTGGGATGAGAAGATCGGCAGAAGCGGCAGCGTTGCAATGTTCAGGTAGGGCTGGCGCACGTTCATCATTCGTATGGCGGCGCCCATCAGTCCCGAGATCGCGCCCGATGCCCCGATAACGCCTACATCGAGTCCCCAATTGATCGCGACGTAGCAGAGTGCGCCTGCCAGTCCGCACAAAAGAAAGAACAGCACGAATGCGACGCTCCCAAACCGGCGCGCAACGATCGGTCCGAATGCGAGCAGCCAGACGCAGTTGACGGCTATGTGCGTCGCATTCGCGTGCAAAAATATATAGCCGAAGAGAGGCAGAATGCGGCCGACAATAGTGACCGGTGCATCGAACCTGTAGCGGATAGGGTCAAGTGCGAGGTTGTTCAAAATCCAGTCTGAGACTGACGCCGGAGCAAGCACCCGGCCCACATGCGTCGCTATCAGCACCCCAATCAGTCCGAGGACGGAAGCCGGTGCGCGCAAAAAGGGCTGGTGCGTCGATCTCGCGTCCTGGAAAAAGGCCATGGACGATGTTCCTCAGGTCCGAGAGCTGTCGCGCAATTGTCCCGTGCGCGCTGTGAATTACCGATCCCACTATACGAAACGGATTTTGGGAGGAACATACCGGGCGCGCAGCCGACGAAGTAAAGTGTCGCCCTCACCCGGTCGAGCGCATGAACCGTTTCCAACCTGTCGAGGCGCGCGGTCGCCGGCGCCGCCATTGTGGCGTATTCGAAGGTCAGTGGCGCAGCGCAGCTTCCACCAGCTCCATGCGATCGTTGCCGAAATACATATCGGTCTCGTTGACGAACATGGTCGGCGAGCCAAAGCCGCCGCGCGCGATGACCTCGTCGGTGTTGGCGCGGAGACGGTCTTTGATCGGATCCGTTTGGGCACGTGCAAGGATCTGCTTTTCGTCAACGCCTGCTGCCGCACAGACGTCTTTCAAGACATCCAGTTGACTGATGTCTTTGCCGTCCGACCAGTAGGATTCGAAGCAGCGTTGCGAGAATTCGATCACCTTTCCGGCTTCTTGCGCGGCCAAAGCACAACGCATCGCGAGCGTAGCGCGGACCGGAAAGACCGGCGGCGGCATGACGATCTTCAGACCCGTCAATCTCGCCCAATCCTGCAAGTCTTTCGCGCTGTAGGCGGCCTTTCTCGGATCAGGATTGGCGCGACGCTCGTATACGTCACGGTTGACCGCATTGAATACGCCGCCAACGAGTATCGGCTTCCAGATGATTGTTGCCGCCGTTCGCGCGGCCACGGGTTGGACCCTCGTGAATGCGAGGTAGGTCCAGGGCGATGAGCAGTCGTAGTAGAACTCCAGCGTTGCCAAACCGATCTCCTGAGCCGGGGCATTCTCGAACTTAGCTCAAGGTACCGCTTATTCAAACGCGCCTTGTCCGGTTGCGTAGAGGCGCTGCTTCAGTAGTTCCAATTGAGGTTCAAGCGCAGCGTGTTGTCGCGCGTTCTGGCGCCGAACAGGCCCTGGTAAAGCAGGCTGAAATTCGCCCCCGGAGCCAGCGCAATGTCGACGCCGAACTCCATGCTCGCCGCATCTCTGTCAACCGGCGCGCCGGCAACGTCGAAGGCCTGGCCCGTATCCTCGAAGGCGACAAAATCTTCGGGGCGAAGGGCTTCGAATCCGTGCTCCCACGAGAGCAAGCCGCGCGGCGTGATGATGAGCGAGTCCAGCTCGGCCGACTCATATGCCAATCGCAGTCCCAGCGTGGAGTATAGCTGTTTGGCGTCGCTTGCTCGGCCTGCCAGCGCGGCAACCCCTCCCGTCTCCGCAAACGCGTCGAAGTTGAGATCCACGTAGGCTAACCCGCCGAACGGCTCCAGCTTTATCGGACCATCCGTTCGTTCATAAGCGACCTCGCCGAATTCCTGTGAGTTCTCGATGCCTTCCCTTGTATTCAATAGCTCGGCGAAACCGGGGAAAGTGACACTTCGCGAAACATGGACAGTGCCCCAGCCATAGTCGCCGCCCAGGCGCACCGCCAAGTCGCCGTCGCGCCAGGCCGCATATCCCGCAACGTGCGTCCTTGTCCCGTTCGCGGTGCTGACGCGTTCGCCAGAGTGGTCTGCGTCGTATGCGGCCGCGACGCCCAATGTCAGCGCAGTCGTCGGTTGTGCATCGATGCCGCCCATGAGACCCGTAAGCTGGCTGTTGAACGATGCCGCATTGCCGTCAGTCGCCAAGGTTGACCAATCGGCAAACGAATGCAGCCACATGGCCAAGCCGGGGACGATTGTGCGCGCGTCATCGGCGCCTGCGGACAGCCCTTCTTCGGCTGTTGCCTGGCGCAGTCGGTTTAAAACCGTGAGTCGAATGACGCGGCTGTCCTCGAGCGCGAGCGAGTGAAGGCTCGGGAAAATCTCACCCGAAAGCTGGTCGAGCGCGCCGGAAACGAATCCATAATTGGGCGATTGCGCGAGAATGGCAGCCGCGATCGGAGCCGAAGACCCGCCATTGTCGATGGTGGCGGCGACGTTCTTCTCGTTGGGCGTGTGCGCATCGCCGCTGATATCGATGCTCTGAACCACGGGTGGAGAGCCCGGTGGGTTCGGTGTGCCGCCCGGCGTACCACCCGGGGGATTTGGATTGCCGCCGGGCGTGCCGCCCGGTGGGTTCGGTGTGCCGCCCGGCGTACCACCCGGGGGATTTGGATTGCCGCCGGGCGTGCCGCCCGGTGGGTTCGGTGTACCGCCCGGCGTACCACCCGGGGGATTCGGATTGCCGCCGGGCGTGCCGCCCGGTGGGTTCGGCGTGCCGCCGGGCGTACCTCCCGGCGGATTCGGATTGCCACCGGGTGTTGGTGTCGGTGTCGCTGCGGTCAGTTCGAGCTCGACTTCCGTCGGCGTGTAAACGAGATGGAAATTTGCACCCGCCAGATTGTCGACGGTGAGCGTGGTGAAGGTTCCCGTGACACCTCCCGCCGCTTCGACGATGGGGTAGTCGATCACGCCGCTATAGGTGCCTGGCGCGGGAATAACGTGGACGGTTGCGCCGGCCAGAATGGCCGCGCTCCCCGTCGCGTTTATCAGATCGGACTGACCGTTCGCGTTGAGCTGAACCTCGAACACCGCCGCACTGCCAAACGTCACATTTCCCGCAACATTCAGCGTTCCGATCGAATTTCCGGGCGCCACGGTTCCGCGATTCAACGTCAGCGGACCGACGGTTCCATTGCCCTTCAAGATACCGTTGTTGACCGTGAGTGCCGATGCCGCGATCGATCCGTTCACATCGAGAACGCCGGAGGCGAGTGTTGTGGTGCCGCTAAAGCCGCTTGTTCCCGTCAGGACGACCGTGCCCGACCCAATCACTTGAACATTGCCGGTACCCGAAATCGAACCGGCATAGGTGAACGAATCTCCGCGATTGAAGACCAGCGTACCGTTGTCGACGATGTCGCCACTGACGCTGCCGCTGGCGCCGTTCGCACCCAGCTGCAATGTACCGCCGTTGATCTGTGTACCACCGGAGAAACTGCTGTCGGCGGTCAGCACCGTCGTTCCGGCGGTGACATTCATGCTGCCGCTTCCGGTGATGGCCCCGCTAAGCACGAGGTTGTTGGCGTCAGTCACCAGGCCGGCATTGTCGACAATGGCTCCGGTCAGTGTGTTGTTGCCGCCGCCGAGTCCGAGCGTGCCCGCATTCACCGTCGTCTGTCCGGTGTAGCTGTAGCCTCCGGTCAGAGAAAGAGTCCCGCTGCCGTCTTTGGTGAGCCCGCCCGTACCGGAGATCGTGCCGGACACCATCATGTCGGTATTGAGCGAGCCAACGCTGATCGTGTTGGCGCCGAGCAGGATGTTGCCGCCGCCCGAAATCGATCCGACACCCGTCCCGCCGTTCGTCAGTTGCGAGAAATCGACGGTCGCGCCGCTATCGGCCGTGATCGCAGCAGTCCCACCCGACGAATTGCTGACGAAAGAGAGTGAGCCGCCGCCCAGAACATGGATCGTCGATGCGCCCGCGGTGGCCGAGTCGGTGAAGGTCAGACTGCTTGTGCTCCCAACCGACAGGTTCGCCGTCGCAGCGGTCGACTGATTTTGGAACGTGATGGTCGAGGAGTTCTCCTGCGTCACGGCGAGCGACGCGGCAGAACTCGTATTGTCGAACCATACGCGTCCGCCATTGTTGTCCAGCGTTGCCGCGTTGGAGAGATCGGCGTTGGAAAAGTCCAGAAACGCTCCGGGGGCGACCGCAATGGCGCCGGTAAGGCCGCTGACATGCGTGGCATCGCCCACCTGCAACGTCCCGCCATTCACCTGCGTGCCGCCTGTGAAGCTGTTGCTCGCCAGCAGCACCGTCATTCCGCCGGTGACGTTCAAGTTTCCGGAACCGCTGATGGAGCCGCTGAGGACGAGGTTGGCGCCGTTGAGGACGAGCTGGGAATTGTCGACGATGGCGCCGCTCAGCGTGTTGGTGCCGCCGCCCAGAAGCAGCGTGCCGGAACTGATCGAAGTCTGGCCGGTGTAGCTATAGCTTCCGGTCAGTGACAGCGTGCCGGTACCTTGCTTGATCAGCCCGCCGCTGCCTGAGATCGTGCCCGAAACCGTCGCGTCGTTGTTGAGGGAGCCGACGCTGATCGTGTTAGCGCCGAGCAGGAAGCTGCCGCCGCCTGCAATCGAACCGACGCTCGTTCCGCCGTTCACCAGCTTCGAGAAATCGACCGTCGCTCCGATGTCGGTGGTGATGAACGCGCTTCCGCCGGAAGCGTTGTTGACGAACAGCAGCGAACCTCCGTTCAGAACGTTGATCGTCGAGGCGCCTGCGGTTGAACTGAGGCCGGTCTGCGACGTCTCATCGCTCGTAAATTCGAGCACCGAGACGCTGCCCACGCTGAAGTTCGCGTTCTGAGCCGTGCCGCTCGTGAAGATGACCACGCCGCCGCCGGCAAGCATGAAGCTTGCATTGCCCGCAGTGGAACTATCGGTGAAGAGAACGGCGCCGGCGCCCGACGAGATGCTGTGGGCAAACAGGTCAGTGACCGGATTGAACGTGTTTTGGATCGGGGCCGTCCCGTCGCCCGCGATCGTGAATTGCGCGTCGCCGGCGCTGGACGAGTCATGGAACGTCACAAATTGCTGCGAGACCATGATTTGCGCCGAGCCGGCGGTCGACGTCCCGCGAAAATCCAATGTGGACAAGCCCGCGGATCCCACCGCCGAGATGTTCAGCGATGCCGCGCTCGTCGTTCCCTCGAACGTCACGCTTCCGCTGTTCAAGTCGAGCGATTTCGCGCCCGTCAGATCCGCATTCACGAAGTCCAGCGAGCCGCCCGATCCCACCTCGATGGCGCCGACAAGACCGCTCGCATGCGTGGCATCGCCGACCTGAAGCACACCGCCGTCTACCTGCGTGCCACCGGTGAAGTTGTCCGCAGCCTGCAGCTCGGTCGTCCCGCCCGTGACGCTGAGACTGCCGCTGCCGCTGATGATGCCGCTAAGGACCAGATTGCCGGCGTTCGCGACGAGTTGGCCGTTATCGTCGATATCGCCGCCCAGCGCGTTGCTGGCGCCGCCCAACACCAGCGTACCGGAATTGATGCTTGTCGAGCCCGTGTAAGTGTAAGTCCCCGTCAACGACAGCATGCCCGACGTGACCGTGAGCGCGCCGGCCCCCGCGATCGCGCCGCCGAGATCGAGATTGCTCGCACCGCTCGTGAGCTGGCCGTCGTCCTGGATGGCGCCGTTCAGCGTTCCGCCGGCGCCATCGAGATTGAGCGTCGTCCCGCTCGCCACGCTTGTCGAACCCGAATAGGTATAACTCCCCGAGAGGGTGAGCGAACCCGAATTGACCGCGACGCCGCCGCTGCCCGAGAGCGCGCCGGCAATGGTAACGGTTCCGGCAGAAGCAGCTACCAGCGAGCCGTTGTCGACGACGTCGCCGTTCAACGTGCCTCCGCCGCCAGCCAGCCCGAGTGTGCCGCCGTTTATCGTCGTCGTGCCGCCGTAGTTGTAGCTGCCGGTCAGATCCAGTTCACCGCTGTCGACGCTCACGCCGCCCTGTGCGCCGCCGACGATGCTGCCGGAGAGTGTGACGATGCCGCTAGACGCGGCGATGAGCGTCGTCGCACCGGACCCCGCCGTGAGGTTTATATTGCCTGTGATCGACCCGCCCGCGCCCGCGAGCGTCAAAGATCCGGCGTCGAGCGCGACCGAGCCGCCATAGGTGTAGCCGCCATTCAGCGACACATTGCCCGACTGAATGGCGAGTTGACCGTTGCCAGAGACGTTTCCGTTGATCGTGAGGTTGGTCACCTGCGCGTTCACGGTTCCGTTATTCACCAGGTCTCCGCTGAGCGTGTTGTTCGCTCCATCGAGATTGAGCGTCGTCCCAGTGCTGACGTTTGTCGCTCCGCCGTAATTGTAGCTTCCGGTCAGAGAGAGCGTACCCGAAGTGACATTGATGCCGCCCGTGCCCGTAACCGCGCCCGAGAGCGTAACCGACGAATTGGATGCGGCGACGAGCGTGCCATCGTCGAGCAGCGAGCCACCCAGAGTTCCCCCATTGCCGCCCAAAAGTAGTGTGGCACCGGTGATCGTCGTCGGGCCGGAATAGTTGTAGGTGCCGGTCAGATCGAGTTCGCCCGCGGTCACACTCACACTCGCCTGCGACCCCCCGGTCAGCGCCCCGGAGAGTGTGACGACACCACTGGATGAGGCTGTAAGCGAGCTCGCGTTCGGTCCGCTCGACAGTGCGACGGCCCCGGAAAGAGTGCCTCCCGTTCCGCCAAGGGTCAGCGAGCCGGAATTGACCTCCACCGTGCCGGCGTAGTTGTAGGTTCCGTTGAGCGCGACATTGGCGCCGCTTATCGAGAGATCGCCGTTACCCGTGACCTGGCCGCTCAAAGCGACGTTGGAACCCTGCGCGTTGACCGTTCCATTGTCGACGAAGCTGCCGCCGAGCGTGCCACCCACGCCCCCGAGATTCAAAACCGTTCCGCTCGCGACCGTCGTCGTACCGGAATAATTGTAGCTGCCGGTCAGCGACAGAGCGCCGGAGCTGACGGTGACACCGCCGGAGCCGGTTATCGCGCCCGAAAGAGTCACGGACGTAGCCGCGGCGGCGACCAACGTTCCATTGTCGACGACCGCTCCGCTCAACACATTGGTGTTGCCTTGAAGCGAAAGCGTCGCGCCGTTTTCGACGGTTGTGCTCCCGGAGTAGGTGTAGGTGCCGGTGAGGGCCAATGTACCGGCGCTGACGTCGATGCTTCCCGATCCGGAGAGGTTGCCGGAAAGTGTGAGATTGTTCGCCTGCGCGATCAAACTGCCATTGTCGACAATCGCCCCGGTCAGCGTGTTGGTGTTGCCGCCGAGCAGCAGGCTGCCGCTGTTGATGGTCGTCTGTCCGGTATAGTTGTAGGTGCCCGTGAGCGCGAGCTGATCGGTGCCCAAGATTCCGCCGTCGACAGTCAGCGTTCCCGTCCCCGACAGTGGGCCGGAAATCGTGACACCCGGGATCGTACCGATGTTAATGCCCTGCGCGAAAATCGCGCCGTTGTCGATCAAGGCACCGGAAAGGGTGCCCGCAGCGCCTTCCAGATCGAGCGTCGTACCGTTTTCGACGGTCGTCGTTCCGGAAAGATCGTAGCTGCCGGTCAGCGCCAGCGTTCCTGTCCGGAGATCGAGGTCGCCGTCCCCCTGCACGTTCCCCGAAAGCGTAAGGCTGGTAGACTCGACAATCACCAATGCCGTCGAACTGGGCACCGACGTATTATCGAAACTGAACGAGCCGGAAAGCGTGTTGGTACCGCCGGCAAGGACAAGAGTGCCGCCGCTGTCGTTGGTAATTCCGGTATACGAATAGGCTCCCGTCAGATCCGCCTCACCGCCGGACATGCTAAATCCGCCCGCGCCGGTAATATTTCCCGAAAAAACGGCGTCGGAATTGCTTGCAGACAGATTGCCGTTGTCGACAATGTTGCTGGAAATGGTGCCCGAGGTTGGGGAGCTTGGGCTGCGTCCGGAAACGCCGAAGCCCGCCTGCGCCCCAATCACGATCTGTCCCGAGTAATGATAGTCGCCGTTGACTGAGAACTCACCGCCCGTGACGTTCAGATTTCCGGTGCCGGAGAAATTCGTGCTTGGGCCGGCGAGACCAACCCCCACAAACTGCCCTTGGTCGTTGATCGTGCCGTTGTTGACGAAGTTTCCGTTGAAGTCGCTCAGGATAAACGCGCTCGGAGTCGGCACGTTGAAATTGAGAGTGGTTCCGGCGTCGACTGTTCCTGAGCCCAGCGGATCTACGTCCGTGCCACCGGACAAAGTCAACGAACCGCCCGCGACATGAAGTTGTCCGCCATTGACGAGTGTTCCAGTCAGAACCACGTTGACACCGTTGGCGACAAGCGTGCCGGTATCCTGGATGTTACCGGTCAGCGTGGTATTGCCCGTTAAAACCAGCGTGCTCGCATTGATGTCCGTTTGGCCGGTATAGGTCACGTTTCCTGTAAGCGTCAGCGTCCCCGCGCCGCCGATCTCGACGACGCCGGAGCCCGAAATGTTCCCGGCAAACGTTCCGCTCTTCGACGCGTCGAAATCGACGATTCCGTTGTCGGTGATGTTTCCGATTATGGATGTGGCGGTGATGCCGAGCGTACCGCCGTTGACGACCGTGCCGCCGGTGTAGGTGCTCGTACCGGTCAGAGAAATTATTCCGGAGTTGACGGTGACGCCGCCGGAGCCGGTTATGTTGCCGCTCAAGGTGACGTTGCTCGAGGCGCCGACGATCTGTCCGTTGTCGACGAACGCGCCGGTCAGGGTGTTGTTGCCGCCGCCGAGAAGGAGTGTCCCCGAATTGATGGTCGTCTGGCCCGTGTAGCTGTAGGCGCCAGTCAGAGAGAGCGTGCCTGCACTGACGGTCACTCCGCCCGTGCCGGTCAGGGCGCCTGACAACGTCGATTGGGCCGTGCTGGTGTTGACGAGCGAGCCGTTGTCCACGACGTTGCCCGATAGCGTTCCACCCGGGCCGCCAAGATTGATCGTCGCTCCGCTGGCGATGGTCGTCGTACCCGAATAGTTGAAGCCGCCGTTCAGGGACAACGCGCCTGCATTCGCTGTGACATTGCCCAATCCCGACTCCGGTCCGGAAACGGTAACGGAACCGGTGCTGTTGGCGACGACGGCTCCATTGTCGACGATACCGCCCAGCGTTCCGCCCGTGCCGCCCAGGTTGAGCGTTGTCCCGCTCGCGACGTTTGTCGTGCCCGAATAGTTGTAGTTTCCAGTCAAGGACAGCGATCCGGAACTGAGCGTGACGCCGCCCGTTCCGGATACGGCGCCGGCGAGTGTGAGGCTTGCCGTCTGAACGACCAGCGACGAATTGTCGATGACGTTTCCGGTCAATGTCTCGGTTGCAGGCCCGCCGAGCACGAGCGTACCGCCGCTGATCGTCGTCGTTCCGGTGAAGTTCGCGGCGGTGGCGGTCACGGAAAGCGTGCCGGCCGTCACGGTGAGCGTGCCGGCGCCGGAAAGGCCAGAACTAAGAACGACGTTGGTGCCCTGGCTGATCAGGTTTCCGGCGTCGTTCATCGCAAAACTCACAGTGCTGTTTGTCCCGGCCAGGGTCAGCGTCGAGCTAGCGCCAATGTTGGTCGGAGACGCGAGCGAGTTTCCGGTAAAAACGACGTTGGCGCTTCCGATCAACGTGAACTGACCGCCGCCCGTAATGTTTCCGGAGAAGATCACCGGGTTGGTCGATACCCCAATCTGGAGCTGACCAATGTTTGCGACATTTCCTGAGATTGTCCCGCCCGTCCCGGCAAATTCCAAACTGCCCGCGCTCGCGACGGTCGTCGCGCCCGAAAAATTGTAGCTGCCGGTAAATAAGAGGCTGGCGCTACTGTTCACGGTCACGTTTCCCGTTCCGGAAAAAGCTCCGCTTATGGTCCCTGCCGAAATGCTGCTGGCTACAAGCGAGCCATTGTCGACGAAGCTGCCGGACAGCCGGTTATTAACGCCACTGCCGCCCAGCACCAGCGTGCCCGACGAAATCGTCGTGGCGCCGGAATAGTTGTAAGTACCCGTGAGCGAAGTCGTCCCGGCGCTCACGGTGACACCGCCCGTTCCGCTGATCGCGCCCGAAAGAGTAAGATTATTTGCTTCGCCGATCAGCAGGCTGTTGTCGACGACGGCGCCCGAAAGCGAATTGGTCGTGCCGCCCAGCGCCAGTGAGCCTGCGTTGATCTTGGTCTGGCCGGCATAACTGTACGAGCCGGTGAGTTGGACGGCCCCCGTCCCATCCTTGCTGAGATTTCCCGTCCCGGAAATAGTGCCCGTGTAGCTGCCGTTGAAGTTCTGATTGAAGTCGACGGTGCCGTTATCGATGATGTTTGGGTCGGTGATAGTGTTCGTGTCGCCGGTCAGCGTGGTCGTGACCGTGATCGTGGCGGACGCCGGCGCTGCAATGAGCGATAGCACCGACGCCGTTACCAAAACGACGCCCGTGCGCAAACGCGATGCGAAGAATCGCGGCAGCGCCGTCGAGGCATAGCCGCGCACGGATAAGAATCTCACTTTGAGTTGCCCGTCTTAGCCCAGGTGTAAACTCCGTCAGCATGGACAAATGCATCCTCCTAAAGTCGGAATCAATTCAATTTGCTCCGTGTACGTTGTAATCGGCCAAAGCGAATCGATTTACGACGACCGTGTCTCAATTGCTCGCCACACTGTGACGCCGAAATCGCGACTCAATAACTTCCTGCGCAAAAAGTCGCCGCCTCACTGAGATGGCTCGGACTCAAGGCCCTGAACGACGTCGGAGAATGCGCGCCGTGCATCGGGGCTCGCACCGCACGCGACGAATTTGATTCGCTGTAAGAGAATGTGCACGCGCTATGGTTGCATCGTGCATTAGATCGGCGGACGTAAGTTCACGAAGTGGCGGATGTTAAAAAGAATACGTAAGAGTCGTCCGTTTGTCAGAGTGATCCGGAATGCAACATCGTAAAAGTTTTCTGTAAGAAACATCGTACCGCTTTGGTACACGGTAAGTGTACAAGTCACGAGAACGCGCCAAAAACCGCTGGCACGGCGGTTGCTCAACCATCGGTCGAGAAGCTCAGTCATGAGACCGTGATGGCGTTTGGCAGGAAGAATCTCGGCATCGCCGCGTCGGCACTCGTTGCCGGCAGTTTGGCGACGACTGTCGCGCTCGCGGGCGACTACACAAATTCAAGCTCTTACAACGCTCCGTACGGTCAACAGGCCGGTGCGGAGAACCAGACGCCCGATCCGTCGCTGCGCGACTCCAACGGGAATCTGACCGTCGTAAACGGCGTTTTCACCAGCGCGAATTTCGGTCCGGCGGCCGCCGGCGCCAGCGCAAACGCCTTCGGCGCGTCGTCGGCCAGCGGAGTCGGCACGAATGGTGCTGGCACCGCTTTCGGCGGCTCTACCGCCATCGGTAACCAGCTCAACGTCGTCACGCTGGGCAACAACAACACGGTCGTCGTCAACGCGACGCAGAACAATTCCGGCAACCAGACGGCCACCACCACCATCAACGGCCACTAAGAGAAAGACAAAGGGAAGCCCCTCCCATGACGCCCCGCGGAAGAAAATACCTGCTGAAGCCGCTTGTGTTCCTGATTGCGGCCGTTGCGCTGGAAGGCTGCATCAGCCCAGTCGCCGACAGTGCCGGACGTTATACCGCTCCGATCGGCGGATCGCCCGTGATCTCGAACGAGACCCCCTACTCCGCGGCGTTGCGGTGCATGGCGCACTACACGGCCACCCATCCGATCCGCATCGCCGTCGGGCAGATCGCGGACTATACGGGCAAGAGCGAGAGCGACAATTCGGGCCGCAAGATCACCCAGGGCGCCGCGCTGATGGCCATGAGCGCGCTGTCGAAGGCCGGCGTCCAGCTCGTCGAGCGCTTCGACACGTCCGTTGCGGAGATGGAGCTGAAATACGCCAACAACAAGCTGATCGGCGCCGATGCGCCCGGAGGCCAGGCTGGACCGGACTATCGGCAAATCATCGCCGGCTCGATCCCGGGTTCCGACTATTACCTCGTCGGCGGGATCACGGAGCTGAACTTCAACATTCGTTCCGAAGGCGCCAGCGCCGACGGCGGCGAGACTGCGACCAACGGCATCAAAGGCCAGACCGGCGGCAGCATGTACGTCATGAACGTCGGTCTCGACCTGCGTCTCGTCGACACCAGGACGTTGCAGGTCGTCGACGTGATTTCATATCAGAAGCAGATCATCGGCCGCCAGGTTTCGGTCGGCGTCTTCGACTTCCTCGGCGCGAACTTCTTCGACGCGAGCATCGGCCAGAGCGCGCTCGAGCCGATACAGCTTGCCGTCCGCTCCGTAATCGAGCGCGCGGTTCTCGAAATGACGTCGCGTCTCTATCACACCGAGGGCGGTTGTTCCGCAGCCACCGATCCGCTTGCCGACGGCACGGAAGCCCGCACGCCGCCGCCCGCACATGGCGACGATCACGCTCCCACACCGCTTCCGGGCGGCGATTCAACGCCCGCGCCCGTACCCGCCAATAATCCGACGACTGCCCGCAACGAGGACCACACCCATGACAACGCGTCTCGCCAAGATCCTTATCGCTTCTACGGCTCTAGCGATCCTGTCGCCGACACTGGCCTGCGCGGGAGCGAATAATCCTCCCCCGCCGCCACCGCCGCCGGTCAACGGCAGCGTCATTCTCAACGGACAGCTGACCTTCGGCGCTCAATGGTCGACGATCAACACCAAGGTCGTCGGCGTAGGCGGTGACGTCGTGATTCAGGGACAGGCGGCGGGCAATGCGCTCGAAGCCGTCACCTTCGACGACACCACGGTGAAGAGCACGCAGGACTC
>Ga0335069_10005133_pt1 | contig 19256 bp, 15 predicted proteins | sample Lox_Sample_11_FD_206714 | JGI IMG/M metagenome (GOLD analysis project Ga0335069, IMG submission 206714) | Soil microbial communities from Loxahatchee National Wildlife Refuge, Florida, United States - Lox_Sample_1.1 | ecosystem: Environmental > Terrestrial > Soil > Wetlands | place: USA... | reverse complement strand
GGTGCTGCGCCTGCGCCCGGGCCAGGGCCGAGACCACCGCGGCCCGCGCCCGCTGGACGGCGGCCTCGCGCTCGGCGCGCCGGAGCGACAGCGTCGCCTCCTCGGCGCGCACCGCCGCCTGGTGGCGCGTGAACAGCGGCAGGGGCACCGCGAGCGAGAACCGCCAGCCCCAGGTGAAATCCGGCTCGGCGCCGTGGGTGAGCGCCGCCTCCACGGCCGGGTCCGGCCAGCGCTCCGCCCGGGCCAGCTCCCTGCGGGCCTGCGCCTCCTCGATCTGGCGGTCGAGGATGGCGAGGGCCGCGTTGGCGGTCTCCGTGGTCTGCAGCGCCGCCTGCAGCGCCGGCGGCTGTCCGGCATCGACCTCGTTCTCGACGATCGTCGGCTCGGCCGGGTCGCGGCCGAGCAGGGCGTTCAGCTCGGCCACCGCGCCGCGGGTGGTGCCGGCCTGGGCGGTCGCCTCGTTCTCGGCCTGCGCGAGGATGACCTGCGCCTGCAGCGCGTCGAGCTGCGAAACCTCCCCCGCCTCCAGCCGGCCCTCCGCCGCGTCACGCGCCCGGCGCGCCAGCTCGAGCAGCTCGGCGATGGCGGCCGAGCGCCGCTGCGCCGCCGCCAGCGCGTAGTAGGCCCGACGTACGTCGAAGGCGACCTCGGCCTCCACCTGCGCGATCTCGGCGCGGCCGGTCAGGGCCGCGGCCTCCGCCGCCTTGATGCGCCAGGAGCGCTTGTCGGGGATCTCGATCGTCTGCGTGAGCCCCAGCGAGTCCCGGGGCGTGTCCCTGGCCCGCTCGTAGCGCGCTTCGGGGTTGGGGTACTCGCGGGCCATGGCGACGGCGGCGAGGTCCACCGGCTGGCGCAGCCGGGCGGCGAGGATCGTGGGGTTGTGCTCGCGCGCCAGGGCCAGCGCCTGCGGCAGCGTGAAGGGAAGCGGCGCCGAGGCCGCCGCCGCGGGAGCCGGCGGCTCGGCCTGCCCGGGCGCCGCCGCGGCAGCCGCCCCCAGCATGAGGATCGCCGCGGCCGAAACCAGCATCGGTGCGCCCGTCATGCTGAGCGCCTGGCCCGGCTCATGCCCAGTTGTCTCCGTTCGGAACGGCGCGCCTCTCACGCGCACGGTCGCAGCAGCATATCCCAGAACCTTGGACCGGCCGCGTCAGCGGAGGTTGCCGTGTCGGGAAGCCGGTGGCCGCGGCGGGCGCTCGCTGGCGTTCCCGCCCAACTCGGCCAGGCCGATCGCGCGCCAGTAGAGGACGCAGGCTCCCTGGCAGAACGCCGCCTCCGCGCAGCCGGAGCAGCGCGAGGGCATCATCCTCTTCTCCCGGAAGAAGCGCGCGGCCTCCGACTGCCAGACCTCTTCGAACGACTGCGCGAGCAGGTTGCCCAGCGACTCGCGGTGGCCGAAGCTCGAGCAGGGCAGCACGTCGCCGGCCGGGTCGACGTGCAGGAGACCATCGGCCGCCGCGCAGCCGCGGTTGCCGAGACCGTGGGCGACGGTGTTGAACAGGCACAGCGGCAGCGGCGAGTACCACACCAGCTGCACCCCCCGCGCTTGCGCCCGCGCCCGCACGCGCTCGACGATGGGGCCGGCCTCCGCGTAGCGGACGGCGAGCGCCGGGTCGGCACCCGCGCTGCCGCAGGGGATGACCAGGTTCATGGTCAGGCGCTCGAGGCCGCGACCGGCCACCAGGTCGATGACCGCCTCGAGGAAGTCCCGGTTCTTTCGGGTGACGGTGGTGTTGGTGTGGACGCGCACGCCGCGAGCGCGCAGGCGCTCGAGACCGTCCCACAGCCGGTCGAACGCGCCGCGGCGGCCGACCGCCGCGTCGTGGACCTCCGCCGTCGGCCCTTCGAGCGAGAGCTGGGCGGAGTCGAGGCCGGCCTCGGTCAGCTCGCCCGCGCGGCGGTCGTCGAGCCGCTGGCCGTTCGAGATCAGGTTGGCCTTGAGGCCCAGCCCCTTCGCGTGGCGGACGAAGCGGGAGAGCCCGGGCCGCAGCAGCGGCTCGCCGCCGGTGAAGCTGACGCTGGGACAGCGGGCCTGGTGACGGATGACCCCGAGCACGCGGCAGACCGCGTCGTCGTCCATCACCCGCTCTTCGCTCCAGCCCTCCGGCAGACCGCCGCGGCCGCAGCCCGCGTAGCAGAACCCGCAGGCGAGGTCGCAGCGGTACGTCAGCGCCACCTCCGACAGCACCGGGTAGCGGCAGAAGTCGGCGCTGAAGGGCTCGCGCACGACGGCGCGGCGGCCCTCACCTTCGCCGAGGCCGCCCTCCAGCCAGGCCCTGAGGTCCGTGAAGAAGGCGTGGAGCTCGACCCGGCGGCTCGGCCGGTCGCCCTCGCGGGCGAGCACCTCGGCCACCGAGGCGCCCTCGTGGACCATCGCCTGCAGCACGCGGACCGCGGTGGGGTTGAGCTTGATCGGCGTGTTGGGGACCAGGATCAGCAGCTCGTCTTCCGGCCGCACCATCAGGTGCGGCCGGGCGCTCGCCATCATCGCGTCGACCCAGCGCAGGTCGACCGGGTGCGGCTGGTCGGGCGAGAGCCGGACCCAGAGCGGACCGGGGACGGCCCGGATGGGCTCGCGGCGGGTCGACACTGCGCTGGCTCTCAAGGCCTGACCCTGCGCCGCTAGGCGGACGGCGTCGGCTGGTTCGCCCGCCACGCAGAGCGAGCGAGCTCCAGGGCCGCGGCGACGATGCCGGCGATCACGTCGGGCGGCGTGTGCCAGCCGCCCGCCTCGTCCGCGTGCTGTCTCACGACGAGGAATCGCACCCCCTTGTCCTGGCCACGCTCGTAGACCAGGCGGACGGCGCCGACCGTGCGTTCCCTGGGGAAATCCGGGAAGCGGAAGCTCTCCTTGCCCAGCACGACGGCGTAGAGGTACGGGTAGTCGGTGCCCTGCACGTTGTTCATCGCCACCTGGAGCTGCACCCCCAGGAAGCCCGAGGCATCCTCGTGCCGCGGCCGCAGCATGAGCCGGGCGTCGACGGGGTACTTTCCGCGCCGCCCCTCGCGCAGCGCCAGCGTGGGCACGACGTCGAATTCCCCCCGGCTCAGGCCGGTGGCCGTCTCCCGCGCCGCCGCCAGCGCCTCGCCCTTCTTCCGCAGCTCACTCGGGTTCCAGGTGGTGCGCATGCCGTTGAGCCAGAGCGGCACGAAGAGCACCACGCCGCCGGCGGCGAGGCGCAGCGCGACCCCGAGGTCCAGCGCGCCGGCGGCGAGCACCACGCCGGCCGCCAGCGCGCCGAGCAGGCACAGCAGGCCGAGGCAGCCGGTCACGTTCGAGACGTCCCACGGCGTCACGTCCCAGCGCTCGCCGCTCTTCTCGAGGGCGTCCACCCGCTGCAGCCAGTCGTCCTCCACGGGCGCCCACAGGTCCTCGTGCTGCGGTGTGGCGCCGCCGGGCGCCGTGGTCTGCGTGCGCACCCACAGCAGCAGGTGGCCCGCCAGCACCAGCAGCAGGCCGACCGGAGCGAACGACAGCGGCAGCAGGGACCAGAGGCACACACCCAGGGTGACCGAGCCGATGGCCGCCAGCAGGCGCGTGCGCAGCGACGCGACCGGCAGCAGGAAGCGCAGCGTCGCAGCCTCGGCGGTGGTGGGCCAGGGGGGCATCAATGCGAGCCTCCCGAGACGCAGGCCGAGTGGCAGGCGCTGTGGCACGCGCTGTGGCAGGCCGAGTGGCAGGCGCTGTGGCACGCGCTGTGGCAGGCCGAGTGGCAGGCGCTGTGACACGCGCTGTGGCAGGCCGAGTGCTCGTACGCGCCGACCAGGTCCTCGGGGCCGTAGGCGGCCATCGAGGCGCGCGCTGGCACCGCGCCGAGGGCCGCCACCGGCGCATCCCACGACGAGCTGGCGCCGCCCCCGCCGAACTGCCCGCCGCCGCCGCTGAACGGCGCCTCCGCCGCGCTGCGGCTCCACACGGCAGGACCGGACGCGTTGTGGGCGCTCACCCACCACGGGTAGAACGCCGCCGACTCGCTGGCGGCGAGGCGGCGACCCTGCACCGCCGCCACGTCGGGGAACATCTGGGCGAAGAGGGCACGGTAATGCTGCCGCGTGGCGTCGAGGTCCGCGTCCCAGGCCTTGCGCTGGACGGTACCGACCAGAAGCTCGCCCACCTTGCCGGCGAGGTCGGAGGGTACCGGCGCGGGGGCTGCCGGCAGGGCCTTCCACACGAAGGCGGCGTAGGGGTCGTCGTCGGGTGCGGCGCCTCCGGTGCGTGCCAGCCAGAGCGCGGCCTCCCGCGTCTGCCGGCTCAGCCGCCCGCTCGACTCGAGCCGGTCGAGCAGCATCGCCAGGATCACCTGGAAGGGCAGCCCCAGCAGCGTCAGCGCCTCGAGCGGCAGCAGCTCGGCGACCTTCCCCGGCTTGCGGAAGCTGGAGACGCGCAGCCGCGGCGGCTCCCAGTCGTCCCGCTCCCACAGCACGTCGGGCGCGGTGGCGGTGGCCCGCGCCAGGCCCCGCAGCTTACGGGCGGCGATCACGAATCCGACCAGCGCCAGACCGAGCAGGATCGGCAGGAGGGCAGTGACCCGGTGCGCGGCCGCCTCGCGGGCCGCCCGCTGCTGCTCCCGGCGCTCCGCCTCCTCCTGCGTGCGCTGCCGCTCGCGCTCGGCGGCGAGCGCGGCCTCCCGCCGCTCGGCCGCCGCCGACACGCCGGCAAAGCGCTCGGCCGGGAGGTAGAGCTGCACGCGGGCGTCGCCGCGCGCCGGCACCTGTTCCTGGTGGAGGCGGACCCACAGGATCGGCGGCTGGTAGGCGCCGCGGTAGGTGATGAGGTAGCGCCGGTTGACCCAGGGCTCCGTGCGCAGGCCGGCGACCGTCGCCTCCTCGAGCGTCAGGTCTCCGGCGTGCGGCGCCGGCACGGGCTTGAACGCGAGGTAGAGCGTCTCGTGCTGGAGCGGCTCGTCCCAGGAGACCGGCGACCAATTGAACACCACCAGATCGCGGCCCTGCGCATCGCGGGTGGTTGCCACCTGCCCGACGGCCGCGAGGTCGGCGTCGTAGGAGAAGGTGTAGGTCGCCTCGCCCGGGCCCCAGGCCTCCCCGCCCGCCAGCACGACGTCCCAGCGGCGCGAGCCGGCGCGCGTGATCGACAGCGGTGCCTCCCGCCGGCCCGGGAGCTGCGCGCTGCCGCCCTTCCACTCGGGCGTGGCGCTGTCGCCCTCGAAGTAGAAGCCGTGCATGGTCCCGCTCGTGCGCCACCGGGCGTGGTAGGTGATCGAGGCGTGGCCGTCCGCGTCCAGCGCCAGCCGCACCTCGACCCACTGCGGGTGCCCCTGCGCGAGCGCCGGCGGGGGGAGGAGCAGGCCGGCCAGGACGGGCGCCAGCCACAGCAGGCCGGCCCACCTGCGGCGCGCCGGCGTCCGTCCTCCGCCCAGGCCCGTCTCCATGTTGATCTCCCCGTGGCGCGGCCGAAGACGCCGGGATTGTAGTGCTAACCTCGGGCGCGAGGAGGGGAGGGTGAGCGACGCGTCGCCGCTCGTCCTGCTGCACGAGGACGGGGCGGTGGTGGCGGTGGACAAGCCGTCCGGGCTGCCGGTGATCGCCGCCCGCGGCGAGCCGCCCGAGGCGTGCCTGCAGAAGCAGCTGGAGCGGCAGCTGGGGCAGCGGCTCTTCGTCGTGCACCGGATCGACCGCGACGCCAGCGGCGTCGTGCTCTTCGCCCGCGACGCGCTGGCGCACCGTGCCCTCAGCCTCTCGTTCGAGCATCGTCGCGTGCGGAAGACCTACCACGCGTTCGTCTCCGGGCTGCTGTCGCCGGCCCGCGGACGCCTCGAGGTGCCGCTGCACCCCGCCCGCAAGGGCAAGACGCGCCCGGCCCGGCCCGGCGAGCGCGGCCAGCAGGCCGCGACCACCGACTACGCCACCCTGCGGGTCTGGCACCTGGGAGGCGAGCCGGTGTCGCTGCTGGAGGCGCACCCGCTGACCGGGCGCCACCACCAGATCCGTGTCCACCTGCGCTCGGAGGAGGCGCCGATCCTCTTCGACCCGCTGTACGGGCGCGGTCGGACGCCGGACGTGCTGGCGGACGCGCCGTGTGCGCGGCTCGCCCTCCACGCCCGGCGCCTGGAGCTGCCCGCGCCCTCCGGCTCGGGCCACCTGCGCCTGGAGGCGCCGCTGGCCGAGGACCTCGACGCGCTCGCCCGCTGGCTCGACGGGCGCGACGACGGCCTCGAGGCCCGACGCTGAGGCCGGCGTGAGCTATCGCGCCGTCGTGCTGCCGCCCGCGGCCGCCGCGTTCCTCGAGCAGGGCGGGCGCGACCTGCCGTGGGCCCTGGCCGAGGTCGGCGAGGCCCTCGAGGCGGCGCGGCCGGTGCGCCTGGTCGCAAGGGGCGGCCGGCCCCTCGGCCTCGCGCTGGCCGACCCCGAGAACGAGCGGCTGCGGGTGATCACCTCCGCCCGAGACGGCGTGGAGGCGATCACCCCCCCGCTGCTGGCCGAGCGCGTGGCGCACGCGCTGGCGCTGCGCCGGGGCCTGGGGCTCTGCGGCGAGCGCGCCGCCTACCGCGCCCTGCACGGGGCCGGCGACGGCCTGCCGGGCTTCGCCGCGGACGTGCTCGGGCCCTGGGCCGTGCTCTACGTGTACAGCCGCGCCTTCCTCGCCCACGGTCGGGAGATCGCGCGGGCGCTGGTGGAGGCGGCGCGGCTGCGCGGCTGCGTGGTGAAGGTCCGCAGCCGCGGCGCGGCCAGCCAGGGCCGGGTGCGCCAGGAGATCGTCGGCGAGCCGCCGCCTCTGCGCCTGGTGGTCGAAGAGCGCTCGGTGCCCTTCGAGGTCCACCTCGAGCGCGGGCTCAACACCGGCCTCTTCACCGACATGCGCGAGCACCGCCACGCGCTGGGGCGCCTGGCGCAGGGCCGCACGGTGCTCAACGGCTTCTCGTACACCGGCACGCTCTCGGTGGTGGCGGCGCGCGGCGGAGCGGCCGCCGTCACCAGCGTGGATCTCTCCGCCGGCGTGCAGGGCTGGGCCCGCGACAACTTCCGCCTCAGCGGCCTCGACCCCGAGGGCCCGGACTGTCGCTTCGAGACCGCCGACGTCGGGCGCTACCTGGCGGAGGCGGACCGGGCGGGCCGTCGCTTCGACCTGGTGCTGCTCGACCCGCCGGCCTTCTCCGCGGCGCGCGGGGCGCCCTTCGCCATCGATCGCGACTACCCGGAGCTGATCGCCGCCGCCTGCCGGCTCCTCCCCGAGGGCGGGCTGGCCTGGCTCGCCTGCAACGCCCGGACGAGCGCGCTCGTCGACCTGGCCGGCGACGGCTTCCGCCGCGCCGGCCGCCCGGCGGTGATCCTCGAGCAGGGCGGCCTGCCCGCCGACCACCCCACGGTTCCCGCGCAGCCCCAGGACCGCTACCTGCAGGTCGCGCTCTTCCGCGTCGACTGAGCACTGCCGACCCCGTACACTGGGTCATGAACGGTCGCCCCGCATCCCCCCGCACCGCCGGCCACGGCGAGACCGACGCCCTGCAGCGTTTCGTGTTCGAGCGCGCCCGGGTCCGCGGCGAGCTGGTGCGGCTCGACGAGACCTGGCGCGAGGTGCGCAGGCTTCGCGACTACCCCGAGGCGGTGCTCGCGGCGCTCGGCGAGCTGACCGCGGCCAGCGTGCTGATGGCCGCCACCGTGAAGTTCGAGGGCGGCGCCCTGGTCCTGCAGATCCAGGGCGGCCACCCGGTGAGCCTGCTGGTGGTGGAGTGCCAGGCGGACCTCAGCCTGCGAGCCATGGCCCGCTGGGACGGCGGCCTGCCGGAGCTCTCGCCCCAGCCGACGCTGCACGACCTCGCCGCCGGGGGCCGCTGCGCGCTCACCATCGACCCGGGACCGGGTCTGACCGCGTACCAGAGCGTGGTCCCGCTCGAGGGCCGCACCACCGCGCAGGTGCTGGAGCGCTACATGGCGCGCTCGGAGCAGATCGGGACGCTCTTCAGGCTCGCCGCCACCGGCAGGCGGGCCGCCGGGCTGCTGCTGCAGCGCCTGCCCGACGCCGGCGGCAGGCCGGCGCCCGACGCGGACCCGGACCTGTGGAACCGAGTCGGCCACCTGGCGGCCACCCTGACCCGGCAGGAGCTGCTGGAGCTGCCCGGCCGCGAGATCCTGCGCCGGCTGTTCCACGACGAGGAGCTGCGCCTGTTCGAGAGCGTGCCCGTGCGCTTCGCCTGCCGCTGCTCGCGCGAGCGGGTCGCCGGGGTGCTGCGCATGGTCGGCGCGGCGGAGGTCCAGCACGCGCTCGCCGAGAAGGGCGAGCTGACCGTCACCTGCGAGTTCTGCGGCCAGGACTTCGCCTTCACCCGCGACCAGGCCGAGCGCGCGCTGGCCGACGTCTCCGGTCGCACGCCGGAGCGCGCCGGCTGATCAGGGCGCCTGCGGCTGGAAGCGGATGGCCAGCGGCTCCTTCAGCCGCTCTTCCAGCGCGACGAGGTCGGGGCGCCCCGGCGGCACGCCGCGGTCGCCGCGGCCGTTGGGCAGGACGGTGACGGTCTCCGTGCGGTCGAACCACCACTTCCGGCCGCGGCCCCGCAGCACCTGGGTGCCGTCCGGCGCCGCCGCCGACCAGCTCTCGACCACGGTCGCCTCGCCGATGACGGCGAACAGCGCCCCCAGCGCGCCGCTGGTGGGCCGGCCACGCAGTCCCTGGACCTCCGCGTACCACAGGCGGTCGCCGTAGTCGACGAGACGATAGGTGATGAGCTGGCTCTCCGTTGCCCGCAGCTTCGGCTCGGAGAGCGCGTCGTCGAAGGAGTAGTGGTCGGGCTTGCCCGCGCCCTCCCACCAGATGCGGACGTTGGCGACGTGCAGGGGGGACGGCCCGCGCAGCACCTCGCCGACCACGCGCTCCCGCCGGTAGTCGGCCAGCAGCTCCTGGCCGATCTCGTAAGCCCTGCGCACGTAGATGGGCACGCGCGAGGGCGGCAGGCCGGTCCTCTCCAGGTAGGCCTCGTACCACTCGCGGTGGCCGATGAACAGGGGCCGCCGCTCCGGGTCGCTCTTCTCCGCCTCGGCGATCAGGCACAGGACCACCTCGGCCTCCAGCCGGGGGCCGTTGGCGGTCGCCGCCAGCTCGTAGCCCACGCTGCGGCGCATGGCCGCCAGCATCTCCTCGCGGGAGACGACCCGCCAGTCCTCGCGGGCGCCCGCCCCGCCGGCGAGCAGCGCGGCCCAGGCGACGGTCAGGGTGCCCACCGCCGTCCTCCGCAGCATCGCGCCGCAGTATAAAGGTCCCGGCGTTGCGCCAGGGTCGTCGACAGCGAGGGGGCACCACATGACCACACCGCTTCCGAGGCGGCGCCTCGGCACGAACGGACCCGAGATCACCACGGTCGGCTTCGGCGCCTGGGCCATCGGCGGCGGCGGCTGGGCCTTCGGCTGGGGCCCGCAGGACGACGCGGCCTCGGTCGCGGCCATCCGCCACGCCCTCGCTCGCGGCGTGAACTGGATCGACACCGCGGCCGTCTACGGGCTCGGGCACTCGGAGGAGGTGGTCGCCCGGGCGCTCGCGGACATCCCGCACGGCGAGCGGCCGCTGGTGTTCACCAAGTGCGGCCTGCGCTGGGACGAGCAGGACCCGATGCGGCCCGCCGTGCGCGACTCCTCGCCGCGGCGGATCCGTGAGGAGTGCCGGGACTCCCTGCGCCGGCTGCGGGTGGAAGCGATCGACCTCTACCAGTTCCACTGGCCGGACGAGACCGGCACCCCGCTGGAGGAGTCGTGGGGCGCCATGCTGGAGCTGGTGCAGGAGGGCAAGGTGCGCTGTCCCGGCGTCTCGAACTACGACGCGGCCCTGCTCGAGCGCTGCGAGAGAATCGGCCACGTGCAGTCGCTGCAGCCGCCCTTCTCCATGGTCCGCCGCGACGCCGCGGCGCGCGAGATCCACTGGTGCGCCGGGCACGGCACCGGCGTCATCGTCTACAGCCCCCTGCAGTCGGGCCTGCTCACCGACGGCTTCACCGCCGAGCGCGCGCTCTCGCTGGCCAGCGACGACTGGCGCCGCCGCTCGCCCGAGCACCAGCCGCCGCGCCTGCAGCGGAACCTGCAGCTTCGCGACGCGCTGCGGCCGGTCGCCGAGAAGCACGGCGTCACCGTGGCCGCGATCGCCGTGGCCTGGACCCTGTGCTGGCCGATCACCGCCGCCATCGTAGGCGCCCGCTCGCCGCAGCAGGTGGACGGCTGGATCGCCGCCGCCGGCGTGACCCTCGACGCCTCCGACCTCGACGCCATCGCGGTCGCCATCGCCCGCAGCGGCGCCGGCAACGGACCCACCCGCCCGCCGCGTGCCTGAGCCCGACCCCTTCGCCGGCTGGTACTCGGCACTCGAGGCCAGGCACCGCTCCGAGCTGAGCTTCGCCGAGATCCGCCGCGCGCTGCGGGCGCTTTCCTCGCTCTACGTCGAGCGGCGCTCTCGCCTGGGGGGTGGCTCTGTCTTCGACGGCGCCGGCAAGCGGGCGGCCTTCGCCCTCTACTACGGCGCGCAGCACTTCCTTCTCGTCCGCGAGATCGTCGGCGCGCTGGGGCCGGCTCTCGGCCGCCCTCCCCGGCTCCTCGACCTGGGATGCGGCACCGGCAGCGCCGCGGCCGCCTGGGCCCTCGGCGTCTCCCCCCCCGCCGCCGTCGACGGCGTCGACACCAGCGCCTGGGCCGTCGCCGAGGCGCGCTGGACGCTGCGGCAGCTCGGGCTCGAGGGCACGGTCGTCCGCGGCGACGCGGCGAAGGTGACGCTGCCCAAGCCACCGGCCGGCGTCCTGGCCGCCTTCACCATCAACGAGCTGGACGACGCCGCACGCCAGCGGCTGCGGGCGCGTCTGCTGCAGGCCGGCCGCGCCGGCTCGCCGGTGCTGGTGGTGGAGCCGATCGCCCGGCGGGTGAGCCCCTGGTGGCCGGCCTGGGCCTCCGCCTTCGCGAAGGCCGGCGGCCGCGAGGACGAGTGGCGCTTCCGTCCCCGGCTGCCAGAGACGCTGGCGCTCCTGGGCAAGGCGGCCGGCCTGGACGCCCGCGAGCTGACCGGCCGCTCGCTCTCGCTCCCGGGCGCAGCGACGCCGCTGTGACCCAACTCACGGCCAACTATACTATCTGCTGATATAGCCGGAACAGCGGGACCGCTCCCGGCTGGCTTCACCTGCCGTGAACGGCGAGAATGACAGACACGAGGAGGGGCAGGTGCGATCTCTGACACGGGCTCTCGCCGCTGCGGCGGCGCTGGCGGCGATCACGGCGGTCCCGGCGGCCGCGGGGGACTTCTCCGTGCGCGCCGGGGCGTACACCGACGAGAGCCGCTTCTTCGTCGGCGCCGAGTACCGCGCCTTCATCCAGGGTCACATCGCGGTGGCGCCCAACTTCGAGCTGGTGCTCCCCGAGGAGGGCTCCTACTTCAGCTTCAGCGCCGACCTGCACTACGTGTTCCCGACGCAGGGCCCGCTCGCCGCCTGGCTGGGCGCCGGCCTCGGCATCTACGCCCGCAGCCACGAGAACGGCGACGACCGCACCGACGTCGGGCTCAACGTCATCGGCGGGCTGGGCCTGAAGACGAAGCTGAAGCCGTACCTGCAGCTCAAGGTGGTGGCCAAGAGCGACACCGCCGTGGTGCTGGGGTTCGGCATCCGCTTCTGAGCGCTACCACACCTCGCACCGCTGAGCTGGCGGGCGGACCATCGGCGCGTCGTCCGGGCAGGCGAAGGCCTCCTGGAACTCGGGCAGGTTCGCGAGCGGGCCGATCACGCGGAACCTCGCCACCGGGTGGGGGTCGGTCTGCACCATCAGCCGCTGCGCCTCGGGACGGATGGCGTCACCGCGGAACTGGCCCCAGGCGATGAAGAACTGCTGCTCGGCGCTGAAGCCGTCGATCGCGGGCGGAGTCGGCCGGCCCGCGAGCGACCGCTGGAAGGCACGGTAGGCGAGCTTCGCGCCCGCCAGGTCTCCGATCGACTCGCCCAGCACCAGCCGGCCGTTGTGGTGGATCCCGGGCTCGATCAGGTAGCCCTCGAACTGGTCGACCACGCACTGCCCGCGCTCCTGGAACCTCTTCAGGTCGTCGGCCGTCCACCAGTTGGCCAGCCGCCCCCGGGCGTCGTACTGGGCGCCCTCGTCGTCGAAGCCGTGGCTGATCTCGTGGCCGATGACCACGCCGATGGCCCCGTAGTTGACGGCGTCGGTGGCGTCGAGGTCGAAGGCCGGGGGCTGCAGGATGCCGGCCGGGAACACGATCTCGTTCAGCAGCGGGTCGTAGTACGCGTCGGAGGTGGGCGGCGTGAGCCCCCAGCGGCCCCGGTCCACCGGCTGGCCGATGCGGGCCCGCTCCTCGCGCACGTTGAACGTCCGCTCCGCCACCACGTTCGCCCACAGCGCGTCGCGCCGGACGACGATGCTGGAGTAGTCCTTCCACTTGTCCGGGTACCCGATCTTGGGGTTGAAGGTGGCGAGCTTCTCCAGCGCCTTCTCCTTCGTGAGCGGGCCCATCCAGTCGAGGCCGCGGATGGTGTCGCCCATGGCGAGCAGCAGGTTCTTCACCATCTCCTGCACCCGCGCCTTCGCCGACGGCGGGAAGTGGCGCTCCACGTACTTGCGGCCCAGGGCCTCCCCCAGCAGCGCGTCGGTCGACTCCGCGCAGCGCTTCCAGCGCGGCTTCATCTCGGCGGCGCCTCCCAGGTACCTGCCGAAGAAGCCGAAGTCCTCCTCCACCACCGGCACCGAGAGGTAGGCGGCGGCGGAGTGCAGCAGGTGCCAGCGCAGGTACGCCTTCCAGGCCGCGAGCGGCTCCTCCTGCAGCAGCCGGTCGAACGCACGCAGGAACTCCGGCTGCTGGACGTTGAGCGCGGCCCGCGGCAGCCTGGCGGCCGCGAAGTAGGCTGGCCAGTCGAACATCGAGGCCAGGTTGGTGAGCTGCACGAAGGTCGTCCGGTGGTCGGTCCGCTTCGGGTCGCGCAGCGCCACCTTGTCGAGCTGGGCCTGCGCCAGCTTCGCCTCCAGCTCGAGGACGGCCTCCGCGTCACGCCGCGCGTCCTTCCGGATCTCCCCGGCCAGCTCCAGCATCCGCATCACGTGCGATCGGTACTTCTCGCGGGCCTCCTGGAAGCGCGGCTCGGGCCTGACGTAGTAGTCACGGTCGGGCAGGCCCAGGCCGGCGGCGTAGACGTCGGCGATGACCTGGGAGGGCTGGTGGCTGTCGGGCGTGGCGGCCACGCCGAACGGCACCGGGATGGCCAGCTCGTGGAAGCGGCCGATCATGCGGATGACCCCGGCGATGTCGGGCAGGTTGGCGATCTCCTCGAGCGGCGGTCGCACCGGTTCGACGCCGAGCTGGTTGGCGCGCGGCTCGTCCATGCAGGCGCCGTAGTGGTCGCCGATCAGCTGCTCGACGCTGCCCCTGGGCCAGGAACCCCGGGCCGAGACCTCGTCGAGGATCACCTTCAGCTGCTCCTTCGTGCTCTCCCCCGCCTGCCAGCGGCGGCTCCAGCGGAGCATGGAGGCGGGGATGGGGTTGGCGGCCCGCCAGCCGCCGTTCGCGAACTCGAAGAAGTCGCCGCAGGGGCTGACCGCGCGGTCGAGGTCGCCGGTCTGGATGCCGTGCAGCGCGGGCGCGGCGGCGGCGAGGGCGCAGGGGACGAGGGCGAGGAGGGCCGCGGCGGTGAGCAGGCGCATGGTCGACCTTTCTTCGAGCGAGAGCCCGAATCGCCCGAGAGTTAGCGCGCCGCGCCGCGCGTGTCAAAGCGCGCGCGGCCCGGGTGGCGCGGTATGCTGCGCAACGCAGGGGGGGACCGTGGACCACGCACGGGCGGGGACGTCCGCCGGCGCGCGCTGGGAGGAGAGCCGCGGACGCCGGTGGATAGGCGCATGGCTGGCGGTGGCGGTCGTGCTCGCGCTGCTGCTGCTCGCCAACGCGGCGCGCGACTACGTCTTCGTCCGCAGGATCCTGGCCTCGCAGCAGGTGCGCCACCAGATGGCCCAGTACGCGGCCTCGCTGGAGCAGGCGCTCCGGCACACCGGCGTGCCGGCGCTCGCCCCGACCGAGCTGCTGAGGGAGCCGGCGGAGCTCCCGCCGGGCACGGCCTGGGTCGAGGTGCGGCGGCCGGACGGCTCCGTCCTGGCCCGGCGCGGCGCGGCGGCGGGGTCAGCCTTCACGCACGAGGAGGAGACGGAGCACTTCCGCAGCCACGAGCCGCTGTTCCGGGTCGTCGACTCGCGGGCCGGGGAGCTGGTGGTGCAGGCGTTCCCGCTGTACGGACGACCCCCCGAGCTGGCCGCGGCGGCGGCCGCCCCCGAGCCGGCGGCGAGGGCGGGACCGCGCAGCTTCCTGGTGCTGGAGATCGCCGTGCCGCTCGTCATCCGCGACGCCTCCGTCCTGTGGCCGATCCGCCGCAACCTCCTGGTCAACTCGTCCGCCGCGCTGGCGCTCCTCGCCACCGTGGTCATCGCCGCCCTGGGCTTCCGCTCGTACGAGCGCGGCCGGCGGCTGGAGGCGCAGCTGGAGATTGCGCGCGAGGTCCAGGCCGAGCTCCTGCCGGCGCGTACGGAGGGGCTCGATCCCGTCCAGCTGGCCACGCTGTACAGGCCGGCCGAGCAGGTGGGCGGCGACTTCTACGACGCCTTCCGCACCGGCGACGGACGCGTGGCGCTGGTGATCGGCGACGTCTCGGGCAAGGGCGTGCCGGCCGCCCTGCTGATGGGCGTGATCCATGGCGCCGTCCGCTCGGTGCCGTGGTGGGAGTCGGCGGCGCGGCACGAGCAGGAGACGGCGCAGCTCAACCGGCTGCTCTGCCGCGACGCCTCCGCCAGCCGCTACGCCAGCATGTTCTGGTGCTCGTACCAGACCTCCGTCCGGCAGCTCTGCTACCTCAACGCCGGCCACTGCCCGCCGCTGCTCGTCGCCGCCGGAGCCGCGGGCGTGACGGTGACCGCGCTCGACACCGGCGGACCCGTGCTCGGGCTGATGGAGGAGGCGGGGTATGTCCAGGCCCGACGTGACGTGTCCGCCGGCGAGGTGCTGGTGCTGTTCTCGGACGGCCTGGTCGAAGCCACGAACGCCGCGGGCGAGGAGTACGGCGTCGGGCGCCTGCGCGGGCTGCTGGAAGGCACCGGCTCGGCCGACCCTGCCGCCGTGCGGGACGCCATCGTGGCGTCGGTCACCGCGTTCGGGGGCGGGGCGCCCCTGGCGGACGACGTCACGCTGGTCGTCGCGCGCTTCGGCTGATGGTCGGCCTCAGTCCTGGACGGGCGCCGGCCCGTCGCCGGCGCGGTCGTAGACCCGCCTGATCGTCACCGCGGGGCCGAAGCCGGTCTCCAGCTTCACGGCGCAGGTCAGGACCCGGCCCCCTTCCGAGAGCGCCCAGGTCTCCGTCGTCGTCCGGCCGCGGAAGCCGCGCGTCTCGACCACCAGCCGGCCCTGCTTCCACTCGGCCTTCACCTCGGAGGCGCCGTCGGCGGCCTTGTACTTGCGCCCGTCGGCGTGCAGCGTCCGGCGGCGGACGGACCTCTCGTCGATGACGATCTCCGTCTCGCCCTGGTAGACGGCCAGCTGCTCCGCCGGGTCGAGGATGGCGTGCCTGGCCTCGGCCGGGTCTTCGCCGGGGTCGAGCCCGGGCGGCGGTCCCATCCGTCCGCCGCCGCCCATGCCGGGTCCGCCCGGCATGCCCATGCCCGGCGGCCGCCCGCCCCCGTCGGGCGGCGGCACCAGCTCGCGCACCTTCTGGTGCGCGTCGTCGCTGCGCGCCTTGTCGAGCCGCCAGCTGCCGGAGAGATCGGGGGCGGCGGCGGCCCTCGGCTTCTCGTCCTTCGCGGGGGCGTGGGCCGGGGCGCAGAGGCAGGCGCAGCCGACGACGGCAGCGGAGAGAACGGACACGGTCCGTACGCACATGCGTGGCCTCCTCGTTCAGCGCGCCAGCGCCAGGTAGCGCGCCGCGATCCGCTCCGCGATCGACCGCGGCTCGAGGTCGTCGCGGTTGCAGAGGACGACGACGGTCAGGTCGTCCGCCGGGAAGCGCTCGATCACGTTACGGAAGCCGACCGTCTCGCCGTGGTGCCACTGCCGGGCCCGGGTGTGCCAGGGGTCGAGGAACCAGCCGAAGCCGTAGGACACGGGCTGGCCGGGCGCCAGGTCGTCGCCACCGGCGGGCCCTTGCGGCCAACGCGGCGAGGAGCCGTCGGCCAGCGCGGCGGGCGTGAGCGCCGGCTTCATCGCGGCAGGAGAGACGAGCGCGTGGTCGCGCAGCGCCTGGTCCCAGCGGCCGAGGTCCTCGAGGTTCGAGTAGACGCCGCCGTCGCCGAGGGTGGCCGAGGTCGGGCTCTGGTCGGTCTCCACGAAGCCGTCCGCCCGACGGCTGTGACCGAACGCGCGGTCGGGCACCTGGTTGCGTCCCTTCTCGTAGGCGAGCGTGCGGTTCATGCGCAGCGGCGCGAACACGCGGTCGTGGAGGAAGTCGCAGAAGCGCTGCCCCGAGACGCGGGCGACCACCAGCCCCAGCACGACGTAGCCGGAGTTGCAGTACGCCCAGGAGGTTCCGGGCGGGAACCGGCCGGCAGGCGCCGCGCGCAGCAGGGACAGCACCTCCTCGTCCTGGATCTGCCGATCGGCCGTCCAGGGGGTCGCCCCGGCACGCTCGGCGGCGTCCATCAGGTCCTCGTAGTCGGGGAGGCCGGAGGTGTGGTTGAGCAGGTGTCGGATCGTGATCTGGCCGCCCCAGGCGGGGAAGGCCAGCACCGTGGTCAGCCGGTCGTCGTAGCGCAGCCTGCCGTCCCGGACCAGCAGCATGACGGCCGTCGCTGTGAGCTGCTTCGTCACCGAGGCCAGCCGGAAGCCGGTGCGCTCGTCGATCCGCGCGCGCGAGCCCTGCTGCCGGACACCGTAGCCGCGCTGGAAGACGACGCGGCCTCCCTGCCGCACCAGCGCCGCCAGGCCCGGCTCCTCCGGCTGGACGAGGCCGTCGAGCACGGCGGCCGCTGGCGTGCCGGGGTCAGCCATCGCGTTCGGGCGTTGGGCGCTGGAAGGCGAGACCTGACCCGCGAGCAGCAGCACGGCCACCAGCGGGACCGCCACGCCTCGCGTCATCGCGGTCCATGGTACGCCCGGAGCGGCGGCCGGCGGCCCCGCCGGGCCCGCTTCAGGCGCGCTCCCCGAGAGACTCCCTCACCAGCGAGGCGATGTCCACGACCCGCATCGCGTCGTCGAGCCCGCGCATCTTGACCGAGTCGTTCAGCATCTGCTGGCAGTAGGGGCAGCTGGTGACGATGGTGTCGGCGCCGGCGGCCCGGGCCTCGTCGACACGGACGTTGTTGATCCGCTCACGGCCGGCCTTGAGGTCCATCCAGTAGTGTCCGCCGCCGCCGCCGCAGCAGAGGCTGCGCTCGCGGTAGTCCTCGCCCATCTCCACCAGCGAGCCGCCGGGCAGGGCCCGCAGGACCTGACGGGGGGCCTCGTAGATGTGCTGGTAGCGGCCGAGATAGCAGGGGTCGTGGTACACGAGGCGGCCCTGCCGCCCGAGCTTCGGCGCCAGGGCCCCGCTCCACAGCATCTCGTGCAGGAACTGGCTGTGGTGCGCCACCCGGTAGTGGCCGCCGAACTGCGGATACTCGTGGGAGAGGACGTTGTAGCAGTGCGGGCAGTTGACCAGCAGCACCCGGAAGCGTCGCGCGTTCAGGGCCGCCACCTGCGTCTTGGCGATCTGCTGGAACAGCCGTTCCTCCCCGATGAGCCGCGCCGGGTCGCCGCAGCAGCGCTCGTCCTCGCCCAGCACGCCGTAGCCGATCCCGCAGCGGTCCAGCAGGGCGAAGAGGTCGGTGGCGATCTTCTGCTTGGCGGGGTCGAAGGTGGTGCAGCAGCCGATCCAGAAGAGGACGTCCACCTCCTCGCCCGGCTTCACCACCCGCAGCCGGTTCTTCTCCACGAAGTCGGTCCTCTCCGCCGGCCGGCCGAAGGGGTTGCCGGTGTTCTCGAGCAGCCGCAGCGCCTGGGCCGCCTCCTGCGGTGCCCGGCCCTGGATCATGGCCTCGTTGCGCCGGATCTCCATCAGGGTGTCGACGTGGTCGACCGCCGCCGGGCAGACCTCCATGCAGGCGGTGCAGGTGCGGCAGTACCAGATGAACGCTTCGTCGAACGCCTCGCCGACCACCGCCTCGGCGGGGTGCGGCGGGCCGCCGTTGCCGCGCACGAGGATGCGGCCGTTCACCAGCGCCCGGCTGCGCAGGACGAGCTGCCTCGGCGAGAAGGGGTGCCCCGTGATCGCGGCCGGGCACACGTCCTCGCAGCGGCCGCAGGAGACGCAGGCGTCGAAGTCGAGCCGCTGCTTCCAGGTGAAGTCCGCCGCCTTCTCGACGCCCAGCGAGAAGTCCTCGGCCTCCGACTCCATGAGCGTCTCGATGTCCACGCGCGACAGCTCGCCCCGGGGCTTCGTCTTGGCGAAGAAGACGTTGGCCGGCACCGCCAGCAGGTGGAAGAACTTGGTGTAGGGAAGAGAAGCGATCCAGGCCATGGCGAGGACGGTGTGGCCCCACCACAGGGTGCGGTGGAGGGCTGCGCCCGTGGCCTTGCCGGTTCCCGCGAACAGGAGGCTCGCGCCCCAGCCCACCGGCGACAGCCAGGCCCAGCGGTCGCCCAGGGTGGCGATGCGCAGGCCCTCCGTCAGGAAGCCCGTCAACACAAGCAGCGCGACGAAGCCGAGGGCGATCCAGTCCGCCGAGCCGCTCTCGATCGAGGACGGGCGGGCGACGGTGCGTCGCCACAGGGCGATGCCCGCGCCGACCAGCATCAGCAGGCCCGCCAGCTCGGCGCCCACGGTGACCACCGCGTACAGCCAGCCGTGGAAGAGGTGGGCGCCGAGGTCGGCGTCGAGGAAGACCACGGTGGTGGCGATCACCAGCACCAGGAACGCGTAGAAGAGGAGGCTGTGGAAGAGACCGGCCACCAGTGCCCCGCGGACGCGCCGCTGCAGCAGCAGATCGACGAGCGTCAGCCGTGCGCGCTTTCCCCACTCCGAGAGACGCTCGCGGTCCGGCTTGCCCGCCGTCCACACGTGCACCCGGCGGTACACGCCGTAAGCGAAGACGCCGAGCGCGAGGGCGAAGAGCAGATACATCACCCAGATGCCGGTGACGTTCCAGTAGATGGGGCGGCTCGCCCCGGAGACGCTCGTCACGGTCACACCTCCACCTTCCGCGGCCGCCCCGCGCGACCGCGCTCGCTCAGCGGACGTCCCACCTCACGCGTGTCGGTGCATCAGGTCCGCGAAGAAGAGGTGGTCGGGCTTGCGGATGGCCGACGGGGCCGCCGCGGGCGCCGCCTCCTC
>Ga0335069_10005132_pt1 | contig 19257 bp, 20 predicted proteins | sample Lox_Sample_11_FD_206714 | JGI IMG/M metagenome (GOLD analysis project Ga0335069, IMG submission 206714) | Soil microbial communities from Loxahatchee National Wildlife Refuge, Florida, United States - Lox_Sample_1.1 | ecosystem: Environmental > Terrestrial > Soil > Wetlands | place: USA... | reverse complement strand
CGGCGCCGATTCTCCGGAGAACAACCAGTGCTGGGATGCCGCCTATAACCAGTTCAAGGTGGTTGCCGACCAGGACGACAAGAACACCACGGCCCTGGCGTCTATCGCGTCGTTGTACCTGAACAAGAAGGATTGGGACAACGCCAGACGCTGGTACGCCAAGCTGATATCCGTCGATCCGAATTACAAGGAGGCTTACTACAGCCTCGGATTCATCGCGTACTCGGAGTGGTATCCCGAGTTCAATAAGGAACGCATCGCTCTCAACATGAAGGAGACCGACCAGTTCCCCTTCAAGGACAAGAAGGCCAGCGCCGAGTTGATGGCCAAGTACGGCCCGGTGATCGATGAAGGCCTCAAGAACCTCGACAAGTGCCTGGAGATCGATCCCGAGTACGAAGACGCGATGACGTACAAGAACCTGTTGATCCGCGAACGAGCCTATCTCGCCGACAACATGGACGACTACAAGGCGCAGACCGCCGAAGCCCAGAAGTGGATGGACAAGGCCCTCGCCACCATCAAGATCAAGGCAGACCGTAAAGCGAAGAAGACCCAGGGCGGCATCGTCCAGGACGATTCCTCTCAGTAGATTATCGTGTTCCGCGCCGGCCACGAGTCGGCGCGGATGCGCGCCCCGGCCCCAAACGCCGCGTTCGTGCCGTCCGCGCCCATTCGTGGTCGGCTTGTGTCCGCCCCAACAAACCTCCCTCTTCTCGCCTCCGTACGAAACCCTGTGTTTGCAAGGGCCGCTGATGGCCGTTCTGGGGTTTCTTGGGCCTTTTTGCGCCCTGCTGTTACAATCGAACTAGAGTGACTCCGCCATCCCCAAGTCTCCCGGAAGGCCCGTCTCTTCAGCCCCTGCCCTCGGACCCTGTCGACACGCTTTACCGCCAACTGGAGGCGAAAGTCCGGGAATATCGTCCCAACGACGATCTCTCCGAGCTCGAGCATGCCTACCGTTTCGCATGCCGCCAGCATGAAGGCCAGCGCCGCGATTCCGGCGAGCCGTACATGGCGCATCCGGCCAGCGTCGCGATCATTCTGGCGGAGATGCGCATGGACATGGTGGCCATGCAGACGGGCCTGCTGCACGACGTTGTGGAAGACACCATCGTGACCGTCCAGCAGGTACGCACCGAGTTCGGCGAAGAGGTGGCGCGCTGCGTGGATGGCGTCACCAAGCTCACCAAGCTGGACATCTATTCCGCCGAAGACCGCCAGGCGGAGAACTTCCGCAAGATGCTGCTGGCCATGGTGGAGGACATTCGCGTCATCCTCGTCAAACTGGCGGACAGGCTGCACAACATGCGGACCCTGGCTTGCCTGAGCCCGGTCCGCCGCGAACGCATCTCGCGCGAGACGATCGAAATCTACGCGCCCATCGCGCACCGGCTCGGAATGGGAAAAGTTCGGAACGAGCTGGAGGACCTGGCGTTCCAATACCTGGAGCCGGACGCGTACCGCGAGATTGTAGCGGCCATGGAGACGCGGCGCCATTCCAACGAGGAATTTCTGGCGGAGATCCAGCGCGCGGTGGAAGAAGACATGCGCCAGGAGCACATCCGCGCGCGCATAGACGGGCGCGTCAAGCGGCCCTATTCCGTCTTCCAAAAAATGCGCCGGCAGAAGATTACCATTGAGGAAGTCTATGATCTGCTGGCGCTGCGCATCGTCACCGATTCGGTGAAGGATTGCTATGCGGCCCTCGGATTGATCCACAACCGCTGGCGCCCCATACCCGGCCGCATCAAGGACTTCATCGCCATTCCGCGTCCCAATCTCTACCAGTCGCTGCACACTTCCGTGGTGGGTCCGCACGGGCAGACCTTCGAGGTGCAGATCCGGACGGAGGAGATGCACCGCATCGCCGAGGAGGGCATCGCCGCGCACTGGAAGTACAAGGAGGGCCGCAAGGGACCGGCGGCGGACGACCAGCGCATCGCCTGGCTGCGCCACCTGGTGGAGTGGCAGCGCGACATGCAGGACCCCGGCGAGTTCATGTCCACGCTGAAAGTGGATCTGTATCCCGAAGAGGTCTACACCTTCACGCCGCGCGGCAAGGTGATGGTGCTGCCTCGCGACGCCACGCCCATCGATTTCGCCTACGCCATTCACTCCGACGTGGGCAACACCTGCGTGGGCGCGAAGGTGAACGGCCGGATCGTTCCGCTGCGCTCGGCGCTGCGCAACGGCGATATCGTCGAGATCATCACCCAGGCCAACCACGCTCCCAGCAAGGACTGGCTGGCGTACGTGAAGACCTCGCGGGCGCGGAACAAGATCAAGCACGTCATCAACGCCAGCGAGCGCGCCAAGGCCATTGAAATCGGCGAGAAGTACCTGGATAAGGAAGCGCGCCGCCTGAGCGTGCCGCTGGCCCGGGTTACCAAGGCGGAGTTCGACAGGGTGGCCGCCGAATACGGCTACAGCAAGATGGAAGACCTGTACGCCGCGTTGGGATACGGCCGCTATTCGGCGCGCCAGGTGCTGGGCAAGATTGCGCCGGGCATGACGCTCCCGGACGATGAAGAGCCGCGTCCCGCGGGCAGCCAGGCGGAATCGCCGCTATTCCCGCCGGGACCCGCCGCTCCCGGCCACCGCGCCCACCACGACGCCGACGTCATCAAGGTGCACGGCGTGGACGACCTGCTGGTCTACCGCGCGAAATGCTGCAACCCCATCCGCGGCGAAGCCATCGTGGGCTACGTGACGCGCGGAAAGGGCGTGGCTGTCCACTCCCGAACCTGCCCCAACGTGCAGAGCCTGATGTACGACGTGGAGCGCAAGATGGAAGTGGAGTGGGCGCGCGCCGCCGCCGATGCCTTCCCGGTGCGCATCGTGGTGCGCACGGATGACAGGCCCGGCATGCTGAACCAGCTCACCACCCTCCTCTCCAACGAGAATACCAATATCCGCAGCCTGGAAGCCACGGCGGCATGGTGGAGATGACCGTGGATCTGCGCGACAAGAAGCAGCTCGAGAAGCTGGTGGCGGCCATGCGGCGGATATCCGGCGTGCGCGACGTGGAGCGCCGCTACAGTTGAACATGACTCTTGCAGCCGAACCAGAACATATCGCCATCTCCAAGTCGAAGGGCATCACCATCGATTGGAAGGACGGCCATCGTAGCGAATACGGGCTTACCTATTTGCGGGATGAGTGCCCCTGCGCCGAGTGCGCCGGCACGCACGGCACGCCGCCGCGTCCGAAGACGGCCGATAGCCCGTTTCCCATGTTCCAGCCCGCGCTCAAAATGCTGCGTGTCTCGCCGGTGGGCAATTACGCGATTGCCATCGAGTGGAGCGACGGGCACAAGTCGGGGATCTATTCCTACGACCACTTTCGCGAGATCTGCCCCTGCGCGGAATGCAGGGCGGCTGCTGCCCGGCAGGATGCCTGAGAGGCTGCCGGTTGTTCGCTGGCGCCGCTGGAAAGACAAAACGGGCGGCCCGGAAACCCGATCCGCCCGCCGCCTGCTTTGAAATCGCGTCCTAGAGGAGCCGGAAGTTCACTTCCACCGTGGCCTGCACGGTGACCGGCACGCCATTCTTCTTGCCGGGGATGAAGGTCCACTTCTTTACCGCTTCTATGGCCTTTTCATCGAGGCCCAAGCCCAGGCTGCGGAGTACGTGGATGTTCGTGGCCTTGCCGCTCGGGTCAACTTCGATGTAGAGCACCACGGTGCCCTGAAACTTGGCTTTGCGAGCTTCCTCGGAGTACTCCGGCTCAACCTTGTGCTGAAGTTGCGGCGCCGTCACGCCGCCGCCCACGCGAAGCGCGCCGGTTCCGAAGCCATCTCCAAAGCCCGCGCCGCTGCCATTTCCGATGCCGCCGCCCTTGCCGTTCCCAATGCCGCCGCCGGAACCCTGTCCGTTAGAAAGAATGCCGCTCTTGCTGAACGGGTCGCCGTAGTGGTCCGAATTGACCTGCGGCAGGTTGGCGTCGGGAGGGGCGATGATCGAGGGGTCCATGGCTAGCTTCGGAGCCATGTTGTTATAAACCGCTACTGCCGGTGTGAACTGCCGCAACGAAGCCTTGGGCAGTTTGCCGAAGCTTGCGGGCAGGGGAGAGCGGTCGCCGCCGCCGCCCGCTTCCTTGGGGGGAAGAGGCTTGGCGGGCTGGGGAGTCGTATCCACCGGCATGATAAGCGTAGCTACCGTCTTCACGGCCTTCTGGCCCTGCTTGGTCATGCCCAGCAGGCATGCCACCGCCACCAGCGCCACGTTGACGCCCGTGGATACCATGAACGACTTCTTCTGGCGGCCGTAGAGCCCCCAAATATCCTTCACCGGAACAGGCTTGGAAGTTACTTCCAGTGGCGGAAGCTTGGGCGGGTTAACGAGGTCCTTGAGATTCTGCCAGAAAGATACGTACCACTTGGTCTCGATGCCCAGATCCACGACATCGACGGGCTTGGACGTTACGTCGAGGGGCGGCAGTTTGGCCGGATGAACGAGCTCCTTGATACTGGAAATAAGGGTCTTATACCAGGGGTCTTCCAGCTCGTTCAGTACGCCAAGATGTGAAAGGTTGTCGTCCTCGCTTGAGGAGTTCGGATCTTTGGGTCGTTCTAGATCAGCCATCTTAATCCACCAGTCCCCTAACCGAAGAAAACCATCTTTAGCTACATCGAAGGGACGATATTCTTGCGCACGTCGTTACATGTCCCCCGGGAACTTCCGCCCGCCACACCTGCCTACAGCTTACCATAGGCATGGAAAGAGGCCGGTGGCCGGATTCTCGCGTGATTAGGCCGATTTTTCTACTGAATTTTAGTGACGCTGGCGGGTAGATGCAGGTTCCATCCGTGGAAGGTGGAGGCCCCGTTGGAGGCGCTGGCCACTCGCATGGCGGAGATGCCGGCGGTGCGGAACTCGTGCTGCATGATCCGAATAGCGGTGAGGCCGTTGCCCGAACGGATAATTGCCCCCGTGACGCAGAGTTTCAACGGCGCTACGCCGTCCAATAGGGCCGGCCAGGCCACGGAGATGTCCAGTTGGCCACCCGGCTCCAGGCTCTTTTCCGCTTCGAACAGCAGGCCCTGGCTCGAAAGATCGCGTGTGCGCCCGGAGCCCGACTCCACGACCCGGCGCCGGTGGACAAGCTTCCACTGTAGGGGCAGCTCCAGGACATAACGGCGGGACCTGCGCCGCTCCCCGGCTATGCAGTCGGAGAACTTCTGGGGGCCCCTCATGGGCGGCTCCCCGGTTGGGTATTGATATCAGAGGTGGAACTCAAGCATTTCAATTATCCCGTGAGGTATGTATTCGGTCCAGGACTTACAGTACTATTACCTGCCTAGGGGGAGTTCGAGATCGCACATGCCTGAAGCGAGCCAGCCGCTAGTGCTTCCGTCCCGTGGCGGACACATCCTTGTCCAGGCGGGCCAAACTGCTCTCGAATTGCGTCACCCACTCTTTGGTTTCCTGAAGGACCATGGTTTCCACGGCGCTGTGAAACTGACGCGCGCGCAATAGCAGGGCATCCAGCCGCTCGGCGGTAAGGTCGTCTCCGGCTTTCGCAACCGTTGAGATCCATTCCATCCGAAATTCTCCAAGCGCCTTTCGGATGTTGGTGGCGGCCATCGCGTAGCGCTTCCAACCGCTTGAAATATCGAAGGTTTTGTCAATCGCCAGGAGCGCGGCGGCCAGACCCACCAGGAACGTGGCCCAGAGACCGTTGGTGAGGGAACGCAACGGCGGAAAGATCTGCCCCACAATCGGGCCGACCGCGGTTATGGACAGAAGCAGCACAACGCTCAAGAGGATGAGCCGGGAGAAGACCGCTTTCCAGCGCTTCTTGCTCCAATACCAATCGATCGATTGCTGGGCCGAGGTCTCCACGTACCGCAAGATCCGGTCGAGCGACCCCGCCGGATCGCGGCTCTCCCAGGCAAGCCCCTCCGGACCCGCTGGCCCGATGTCATTGGACGCCATGGCCAAGCATTATAACCGCGGGCGAATAGGAAATCACGGCTCTCCTTAGCGGAAATCGGCGAGGGTGCGCCGCCAGCCTGGTTACCGGGCCTCCACCGCCGCGCTAAAAGCCCGGAACAACTTCAGGTCCGCGCCATCGATGCGGGCCTCGGGGTGCCATTGAACCGCCAGCGCGAACCGCTGCCGCGGGTCCTCAATGGCTTCCACCACGCCATCCGGCGCAATCGCGCTCAGCGTATACCCCGGCGCTATCCTCCCGGCGCACTGGTGGTGCCGGGAGTTCACCACGTACCGTTCGCCGCCCAGGATGCGCTCCACCAGCGTGCCGGGTTCCAGGCGAACCTCATGCGCGTCGCGCAGCTTCCGGTGGTTGTGCCCGTGGATATGCTGCTCCAGAGTCCCGCCCAGCACGGCGTTCATCAACTGCAATCCGCGGCAGATGGCCAGCACGGGCAAGTCGCGGCGCAACGCCTCCCGCAGGAGCGCGGATTCCAAGCGGTCGCGATCCGGATCGGACTCCTCGCATTCAGGCAGACGTGCCGCGCCGTAGACGGAAGGGTCCACGTCCGCGCCGCCGGCCAGGAACAGGCCCGCAAGCCCATCGAGCGAGCTGACGCCCTCAACCGGCTCAAGGCCCACCGCGCGTAGGGCATTCCGGTACGGCTCTCGTTTGTCCGCGGGTGTGCTGACGCCGAACGGAAGCGCAATCTTCATGGGAGTTCGCCTGAACTGCCGGGAGATGCGAATCGTGTGCGCGGCGCCATGCTAACCACAGGATACCAGCGGCCCAACGCCAGTCCGCGCGGCTACGGGCGGTCTTCGGCGGGAAGCAGGACGCGCTCCGCGATGGCGTGCTTCAATTCATCCAAACCGGCCCCGGTGACGCTGGAAATCTCGAAGAAGTCCAGGCCCCGGCTGGCGGCAAGCTGGCGCAGGGCTTCGACGCGGCTGGGGTCCTGCGCCGCGTCCATCTTCGCGGCCACCACCACCATCGGCTTCCCGGCCAGATCTTCGCTGAAGCTGTGGAGTTCGCCCATGACGATTTCGAAATCCTGCACGGGGTCGCGGCCGCTCGCTTCGGAAACATCCACCAGATGCGCCAGCAGGCGCGTGCGCTCCACATGCTTCAGAAACTGGATGCCGAGCCCGTGCCCGAGGTGCGCGCCTTCAATCAGCCCGGGGATGTCCGCCACCACAAAGCTTCGGTACCCATCCACCTGCGCCACGCCGAGGTTCGGCTCCAGGGTGGTGAAAGGGTAATCCGCGATCTTCGGCCGCGCCGCCGAAATGCGGGAGATGAGCGTGGACTTTCCGGCGTTCGGAAAGCCCACCAGGCCCACGTCCGCCAGCAGCTTCAGCTCCAGACGCAGGCGGCGCTCCTGGCCGGGGAAGCCGGGTTGATGCTCAGTGGGCGCCTGATGGGTGGAGGTGGCGTAGCGCGCGTTGCCCTTGCCGCCGCGGCCCCCTCGCGCCACGGTGAAGCGTTCGCCGGACTTGGTGAAATCATAGAGGCGCTCGCCCGTGGCCTCGTCGTAGACCACCGTGCCCACCGGCGTGGCGATCTCAATGGCGTAGCCATCCGCGCCGGTCTTGTTGCTGCCCTCGCCATGGCGGCCGCGGCCGGCCTTGTGCTCGGGGTTGAAGCGGAATTTGAGCAGGGTGTTCTCGTGTTCGTCGGCCACCATCACCACGTCGCCGCCGCGCCCGCCGTCGCCGCCGCTCGGACCGCCGCGCGGTACATACTTCTCGCGGCGGAACGCCAGACAACCGTTCCCGCCATCGCCGGCCTTCACCAGAATTCGCGCTTCGTCAATGAACATAAAAAAGCCGCCGGCTTCACGGCGAAACCGGCGGCGGTGCGGCGGATCTCACTCCGCCCGATGCTTGAGTTGTTACTCGGCTGCCTGGATGTTCACGAACTTGCCCATCCGCCCGCGGTCACGGAATTGAACCACGCCGGTGACCTTGGCGAAGAGCGTGTCGTCCTTGCCCCAGCCCACGTTAAGGCCGGGCTTCAACTTGGTGCCGCGCTGCCGCACGATCACAGACCCGCCGGGGACCAACTGCCCGCCGAAAACCTTCACGCCGAGACGCTGGGCGTTGGAGTCCCGACCGTTCCTGGATGTTCCTTGTCCTTTTTTGTGCGCCATGACTTATGCCCCGATCTCCCCAACCTTCACTTCCGTGAACGACTGGCGGTGTCCAATGGTCTTCTTGTACTGCTTCTTGCGCTTGAACTTGAAAACCAGCACCTTGTCGCCGCGGCCTTCGCCGAGGATGGTGGCCTTCACCGTCCCGCCGCCCGCCACCAGCTCGCCTCCGTCCTGGAAGGCTGCCTTGATGGGCAGCTCGATTTCCGAGCCGGTCTCGCCGGCCAGCTTTTCCACGCGGATCACGTCTCCCGGAGCAACCCGGTACTGCTTTCCGCCCGTTTCAACAATCGCGTACATGCCATCCTCGATTTGGGGAGCCCAGACACACGGAATGTGCTGGAACTACTGGAGTAAGTAACAAGTATACTACGCTCCAGCGGACAATTCAAATCGCCCAAGGACTTAGCGGCAAACGGCAGCGCCGCGCCGGTCCTTCTACTTCTTCGGCATCCAGATGCGGAATTCGCCGCTGCAATGCAGGAATCCCATGATGTACCACATGCCGTCGTAGTAGCGCCAGAGGCCTTCCGGCACAGGCGCTTTCCAAAGGGCGTCGATGAACTTCTTCTCGCGCGCCGGATCGGTGGCGGCCAAACCGGCCACCGCGTTTGTGGCAACCAGCGCGATGTCGTGCGAGGGGTTGCCCTGTGGGACGCCATCCAGGGAGTAGCGCGTGGAGTAGTTATCGTCCTTGGCGGCGAAGAATGCCTGAATCTTATCGCTTAACTGCTGTTCGCGCGGATCGGCGCGCCACCAGGACCAATCGACAGACCAGTTCGCTTCCGTTCGCCACGCGTCGTCCGCGAAGGGGCTGCCACGGCCGCCGAAACCTCCGGGCGTGCCGTCGAAGTTGGCGTAGTTCGGCGCCAGGCCGGTGGTCGGGTTGGTGGTCTTTTGAAAGAAGTCGCGGCTGGCCTGGGCGGCGTCCTTCCAGAACTGGCGGTCCTTCTCCGGCCCCCACAGCGCCCATAGCTCGTAAAATGCGGGCAGGTGATAGGAGGGGTCCGTGCTGTCCCCGCGCTGCGTATTGGGCGTAAAGCGCACCATCTTGTATTGCGGGTTGAACTCCGCGCCGTCGGTTTCCTGGCGTCCCCGGAGGACGGGGCCGGTAATCACTTCGCGGTTCTTCATCGCGTCCAGCAACTGATCGGCTTCCGCCTTGTAGTTGTAGATGCCTTGGCCGCTGCCCCAGCGGTTGGCGGCGAAGTAGAGGGCCATGGTCCAATACTCCTCGCCGTCGGGCGCGGGCGAATGGTCGCGCGCCGTGCCATCGGTGTTCATGGACCAGGAGAAGAACTTGTAGCCCGGCTCGGTGGGCTTGGAGTGGTACATGTAGGTCTTGGCCCAGTTCCAGAGGGCGTCGAACTCCGCCTTCTTGTTCATCTGGACGCAAATCATCATGCCGTAGGACATGCCTTCGGAGCGCACGTCGTGGTTGCGGTAGTCGGTCAAATACGCAAGCGGACCGTTATCGTTCTTTCCGGCCTCGTAGTAGACCGGCTGGTCTTCCTTCTGGCCGTGGAATAGCTGCTGGAAGGCCGCGTTGATCTTGGCGTCGATGTCCTTCTGGGAATAGCCCGCTTCCTTGAACAAGTTGCGGTACTTTCCGGTGTAGTAGGCGCCCTTGGTTGCCTTGGCGGGCTTGGCGGCGCTTTTCTTCTCGCTGGTTTGCGCTATTAAGGCGCTGCAGAGGGTGGCGGCCAGGAGGAAGAGGGATGCCGTGCGAACAGAAATCTTCATTGGTTGGTCCCTTGAACTATTTCGAATCTCCAAGTAAACATCGCGCTCCGGCAAAGTCAAGGCGAGAGCCGTCAGGCCGGGGCGGCGCATGTATAATGGCTCCGAACGGCGCGGTGAGGCCGCGCGCATGCCGGCAAGGAGGGGATATGTGCGATCAGGATCATTTTGAAGAGGACCGTCAGCTCTACGAGGCGCGCGGCTTGGTGACGCGCAAGCAATTCGGCGCCATGCTGGGCGCGGGCATCGCCATGATGCTGCCGCGCGTCGCGAATGCCGTCTCGGTGACGGAGTCGGACGTGAACGTAACCACGCCGGACGGGTCGGCGGACTGCTACTTCGTCCATCCATCCAGCGGGACGGCTCCTGGCGTACTGATGTGGCCGGATATCTTCGGGCTGCGGCCGGCATTCCGCCAAATGGGCAAACGCCTGGCGGAATCGGGCTATTCCGTGCTTGTGGTGAATCCTTTCTACCGGACCAAGAAGGCGCCCACGGCGGATGCGGGCGCGGCCACCCCCATCCAGCAGTTGATGCCGTTGGCGCAGAGCTTGAATGAAACCACCCATATGACCGACGCCAAGGCCTTCATCGGCTGGCTGGATACGCAACCGGCCGTGGCGAAGAACCGCAAGATGGGCACGCAGGGCTACTGCATGGGCGGCCCCATGGCGTTCCGCACGGCGGCGGCCGTGCCCGATCGCGTAGGCGGCGTCGCTACGTTCCACGGCGGCGGCCTGGTGACCGCTACCGCCAACAGCCCGCACCTCCAGGCTGCCAAGAGCAAGGCGCAGTTCCTCATCTGCATCGCGGAGAACGACGACCAGCGCTCTCCCAATGACAAGACCGCAATGAAGGATACCTTCGCGAAGGCCGGGCTCCCAGCGGAAATCGAAGTCTACGCGGGCTGCGCGCACGGCTGGTGCCCGCCCGATTCAAGCGTCTACAACGAGCAGGGCGCCGAAAAAGCTTGGGGCCGCTTGCTGGTTCTCTACGGCAAGGCCCTGGTCTGAGGCGGATTACGGACCCCAAAGGCTCGGCCGGTCTTGGGCGGCCATGGCAACGTGTTCGCCCGTTATGGCGTCATATAGACATGACCTTTGGCGGAATCGGCAAGGGTAAGGCTCGCCTCTGTGTGCTGCTGGCGCTGGCGTTGTTCCCGGTCGCCGGAAGCTTCGCCCAGCCTCCCACGCCCCAGCCTCCGGACAAGGACGCCACGGCCAAAGCCACACTGGTGCGCGGCGCGCAAGCCTATGCCGCCGCAAACTACAAGACCGCTCTAGACGCCTTCCACCAAGCTGCCGCCATGGGCGTAGTGGAAGCCATGATGTACCTGGGCGTGATGTACGGCACGGGGCAGGGAGTTCCCGTGGATCTGGATACCTCGCGCGCCTGGTTCAGCCACGCGGCCGACGCAGGGAACAGTCAGGCCATGTGCAACATGGCTCTCTTCTACTTCCAGGGCCGTGGCGTGAAGCAGAGCTACGCCGAAGCGCTGAGTTGGTTCGTGAAGGCGTCCACCTACGGCAATGGCGAAGCCATGTTTAACATCGGCGTCATGTATCGCGACGGCGTCGGCATGGCGCAGAACTACGCCGAAGCCGTGCGCTGGTTCAAGAAGGGCGCCGCCGTGGGCGATAGCGTCTCCGCCAACGCCATGGGCGTCATGTATCAGGAAGGCCACGGCGTGCCCGTGAATTATGCGGAAGCCATGAGCTGGTACCGGCGCGCGGCGGATGCCGGCTACGCCACGGCGCTCTACAACATCGGCGTGCTGTGGGAGGACGGCCTGGGCGTGGCGCGGGACAAGCAGCAGGCCATCGACTGGTACCGGAAGGCCGCCGCGGCGGGGAACCACTCGGCGCAGGAGGCGCTCAAGAGCCTGGGCGTTCGGGATTGAAGCGCGGGCGGCGGGCCGCCGCCGCACTAGAATAGCGGGTAGTGAGACTCTTTAGGCTCCTGGCGTTCCTTGTCGCCCTTTCCCTGGCCGCGCTATACGGCGGCGACTACGTCGCCGCGCGGTTCCGCATCCCCAACAACCGGCAGACGCTGGGCAGCGTGCAGGTGCGGACGTCATACGCCGTAACACTGAAGAGTGGCAAGGTGGAGTACACGCTCGGAGACTGGGAGACGGAGACCTGTTTGCGGTCCTTGTTTCCCCACTTGGGCTACCAGCCGTGCTGGCGGCTGCGGCGGAATCCGGTCAAAGTTGTGCAGGATTAGGGGCGCCGGTTTGAAGCACGCCTGGCGCGGGCCGTCAGCCGCGCCCCCAGCTACAATCGGGGAAGTGGCCGGCGTTTACATTTCCTACCCGTTTTGCGCCCAGAAGTGCACTTACTGCAACTTCGCCTCGGGCGTGTTCCCCGCCGGCCTTGAAGCGCAGTACGTGGATGCGTTGTGCGGCGAGCTGCGCTGCCACGAATGGCAATGGCTGCCCGATACTCTTTATCTCGGCGGCGGAACGCCCGGGAATCTCACGCCCGAAGACCTTCGGCGGATTCTGGACCTGGTCCCCGGCCGGCCGTGGGGGGAAGCCACGGTGGAGGCCGCCCCGGGCTCCATCTCGGCGGATTTGGCGGAGGCCTGGGCCGCCTGTGGCGTCACGCGCGTGAGCCTCGGTGTGCAGTCGTTCGTGGAGGCGGAGATACGGCGCACAGGCCGCAAACACTCGGCCGCGAGGGTGGCCGAAGAAGTGGAGATCCTGCGCCGCGCCGGGATCGTCAATTTCAATATCGACCTGATCGCCGGCCTCTCCGGGCAATGCGAGGCTAGCTGGCGCGCGTCCCTCGATTGGGTGGAGCGGCTGGGGCCGCCGCACGTTTCCGTTTATATGCTGGAAGTGGACGACGATAGCCGCCTGGGCCGTGAGATGCGCCTCGGGGGCGTACGCTACGGCGCCGCGGAGACGCCCAGCGAGGAGCAGGTTGCCGCGTTTTATGAAGTCGCGGTGGAGCGCCTGGCCGCCATGGGCCTGGCGCGTTACGAGATCAGCAATTTCGCGCGGCCTGGCTGCGAATCGCGCCACAATCTGAAGTATTGGCGGCTAGAACCGTACGCCGGCTTCGGCGCCGATGCGCATTCCTTTGACGGGCGCGCGCGCCGCGCAAATCCGGAAAGCCTGAGCGAGTATCTGGCTTGGCGCGCCGCGCCCAGCCCCCGCCATAGTGAACCAGCCGACCCGCGCCACGAGCGTTTCTTCGTGGGACTGCGGCTTATGTCCGGTGTCCGGCCCGAGCCCGAGGAGTGGCTGCATTTCGCCCGTCCCATCGGCCGCTTCCTTGACGCCGGCTTGCTGGAGTGCGACGACGGCGTGCTGCGGCTCACGCCGCGCGGCGTCATGCTCTCCAATGAAGTTTTCCAGGAATTTCTCGACCTATGATCGACCTTCGTAGCGATACGGTAACCAAGCCGACGCCCGCCATGCGCCGCGCCATGATGGATGCCGAAGTCGGCGACGACGTTTACGGCGAAGACCCGACCGTGAACCGGCTGGAGCAGCGTGCGGCGGAGATTGCCGGGAAGGAGGCGGCGTTGTTCGTCCCTACCGGAACGATGGGGAACACCATCGCGGTGAAGCTGCACACGGAACCGGGCCAGGAGGTGATCTGCGATTCCCGTGCGCACGTGCTCGATTACGAGCTCGCCATGGTGGCCTGGTTCTCGGGCTGCGTGATCCGCGCTATTCCCACCGAGGATGGCATCCTCACGTGGGACGCGGTCCGCGAGCGGATACGGCCGCTGGCGCCGAATTGGGCGCCCACTGGACTGATCGAAATCGAGGACACGCACAACATGGCGGGCGGTACGGTGTACCCGCTCGATACGATCCGCGAGATCTGCGACGGCGCGCATGAGCGGGGATTGAAGGTCCACATGGATGGCGCGCGGCTCTTCAATGCCGCGGCGGCCACCGGGAAATCCGCGGCGCAGATCGTGGCGCCGGTGGATACGGTGATGTTCTGCCTTTCCAAGGCTCTCGGAGCGCCGGTGGGCTCCATGCTGGCCGGACCCGCGGATCTGATCGCCAAGGGCCGGAGGCTGCGGAAGCGCCTGGGCGGCGGCATGAGGCAGGTGGGGATTTTGGCTGCTGCCGGGTTGGTGGCGCTCGAGGAGTCGCCGAAGGGCTTGCCCGAGGATCACCGCAACGCGAAGTTCCTGGCCGAAGGCCTGGCGCGCATTCCCGGTATACAGGCCTGGCCGGAGCGGGTGGAGACGAACATCGTCATCTTTGATGTGGCGGACACCGGCTGCACCAGCGCGCAAATCAGCGCGAAGCTGAAGTCGCGCGGCGTGCTGATGAACGGAGTGAACGACCATCTGATGCGCGCCGTGACCCATTACGACGTAAATCGAGAAGATTGCGCGGCGGCGCTGGAGGCGTTCCGCGACTGAGGCGGTCCGTCCGCTATCGGGCCGCGGCGCCTGAGCGCCGGCAGCCTTTAACGCTGTCCCGGCCCTTACGATTGCCAAGCAGCGATTCGAGCCCGCCTGCCGGGCGGCGCGGCAGGGTCTACTTGGCCAGCGCTACGTGTCCGGCGGCGGGCTGGGCGTTTCCGTTCTCGTCGCGGAAACGGGCCGCCACAACCAGCGCGGCCAGATACAGCATGCCTCCTACCACCAGCGTCTGCATCAGCCCCAGGTAGATGGAGAGCACCAGCGCCCCCACGGAACCCAGCACGCTGGCCGCGGCGTTCAAGCTCCAGGCCCAGCGCACCGACGGCGCATGCCATTCCTCCAGCAGCCGCAGCGCGGTGGGGAACGGCATGCCCATCACAAAGCCCAGCGGCGCAATCAAGCCCGCTGTCAGCGCCATCTTGATTCCCAGCGGCAGCCCCACAAGCTGGGTCAGCAGCGACGAAGCGATCACGCCCAGCAAGGAGGCCAGCAGCGCCACCCCGCCCAGGGCCTTCGTCAGTCCGCTGCCGCCCCCGCCAATAGCCTTCTTGCTGTACGCGCTGCCCAAGCCGCTGAACACCAGCAAGGAGAAGATCACCACCGTCAGCGCATAAGTCGGATGGCCGAGGAAGAGAACGAACTTCTGGATCAATGTGACTTCGATGAGAATATAGCCCGCGCCAATGAACAGGAAGTACGTCAAAAAGCCGCGCACCCCGCGATGCGCCGGCAGACGCGTCCCTAGCAACACCGGAGGCAGGACCAGAATCAGCGCCGTGGCCACCAGGCTGATGCCCATCAGGCCGAAGAGCAACGGGACCGCCTTGTTCACTTTGTAATCGGCCGTCTTCTGCGAGGCGTGCTGCATGAAGGACATCAGATCGCGCGGCTGCACCGTGTAGAAGAAGAACGGGCGGTTGTCGCTCACCGGCGAAATGTCGAAAACGTAATCGTGCTCGTATTTCTCCGGGTCGGGACTGGTCAGCAGGTCCGTGAACTGGTTGTGGATTCCGGCCCCCGGCAGGTACACTGTCTGCATATGGCCTAGCGCGCTCTGGGCGCGGCTAAGATCGGCATCGCTGAACGGCTTGCGCGAAATGAGGACGGTGTCCTTGGCGCCCCAGTTCTCCACCGAGCCTTCCCGCGCCACGATGATGTGCCGCTCCGGGTCCTTCTCGCCAAGTTGTCCAAGCGCGTCGATGGCCAGAGAGACCAGCCGCAGCGATTCGCGCGGCGGGTCGAACCCCCAGCGCGTGAACACCACCATCCCGTCGTCGGTCAGGTGCGAAAGGTAATCGCGAAAAGCGTCCGTGGTGTAAAGGCTGTTTTCGGAAAGCGCAAAGGCTCCGGCGGCTGTGGATGCCCAAGTGTCCACCAGCGTGGCCTGAATCACCTGGTAGCGGTCCTCGCTGCGCCGGACGAAGCTGCGCCCGTCTTCCACAAAGATGTGAACGTCCGGCCGCAGGTACAGGTAGTTGCTGCGCTCCGGGAAACGCTCCCGCATGATGGTGGTGGCGATTATGGGGTTGATCTCCACGCCGGTGATGTCATGGCTGCCGGAAGCCAGCGCGCGCGCAATATCCCAGCCGCCGCCCGCCCCAATCACCAGCGTCTTGGCCCCTGGCCGGATGTTGTAGGGCAGGGAAGGACCTTGATCCAGGAGTTCGTCGCGCTGCTTGGCCGTCAGGTGATCGAAATCGAAATCGGCGATCCCGGTGGCCGCGTCGGCGTCAATGCGAATGTCATCGCGGTTCTCGGAGTCAATATGCGCCACGCCCACGCGCGAGAAGCTGTTCCACTTCTGGAAGAACTCATTGGCCAGCGTCTGGCCTTTGGCGTGCCGCACGTCGATGATCGAGTTGCCGTGCCGGTTGTAGGCGAACAGCGCTACCAACACCAGGGCCAGGCCCACGCAGGCGGCACGCCCCTTCACAGACCCCGCCATGCTGTGCCAAATGGCGCCGGCCACCGCATAGAGCACGGCGGCGGCGATCACGGTGTTCGGCCCGCCAAAATTGTCCAGAAGCGGTATCAGCAGCAGACAGCCGCCCGCTGCGCCCAGCAGGTCGAAGAAATAGACGCGGTTCACCCGGTCAATCGTCTCGGAGATCGCCAGCGACACCACCGTCCCGGCCACGAAGAACGGCATCGCCGTGGTGAAGTAGACCAGCGCCAGGTCCCAGTTGCTCGGATCGTTACCCTGCGCCAGGATCGTGACCACGGACCCAACCACCAGGAATCCGTTGAGCGCACTGAGTCGCCCCATGTTGGCGAATAGCGGCCCCTTCCACCCCGCCACCACGTAGGAAAATACCCCGCCGGCGCCCAGTCCGAAGAGAGCGATGGAGATGGCCAGGAAGGCGAAGTGGTAGTAGAACACCACCGAGAAGATTCGCGTTAGGGAGAGCTCGAGCAGGAGCGTCGCCATGGTGGTCAAGGCGACGCATAGGTACACCTGTGGCCAATAGGTGGGGGACTGTTTCACGCTGGTCAAATCCTATGGTAGTCGGCTGAAGGGAGTTTCTCAAATGCGGGCGGTGAAAGGGGCGCTTGGCCCTACACCCACTCGAATGCGCCCTTCTTGTAGGCCCAGATGTAGCCGACGGCCAACACGGCCAGGAACACGGCCACTTCCGCTACCCCGAACCATCCCAAAGACTTATACCGCACCGCCCAGGGGAACAGGAAGATCGTCTCCACGTCGAAAACCACGAACAGGATGGCCACCACATAGAAGCGGACGGTGTAGCGGCCGCGCGAGTCCGAGGCGGCTTTAATGCCGCATTCGTAAGCTTCGAGCTTGGCCTTAAACGGGGCCGAGGGGCGAAGGAGCTTCGCGAAAATGATGGCGACTACGGGGAAGGAAATCGCAATCAGCAGGAATATTAAGATCGGAATATAGCCAGACGGCATGGCAACCCCAATATAGCACGCGGCGCACTGACTGGCCTTTCGTTCCGGCGCGCGAGCGGCCTGCCCCGCCGGACGCCCCCAAGCCGAAAATTGCCGCCGCCGCGAATGAAATGCCCGCTGTCTTGAGAATAAAATAGGCGCGTGGCCGAAAGTCGTGAAGATATTGCGCGTATCCTGTCGAAGGTCCTGCTTTTCTCCGGGCTTTCCGAACCAGAGCTGGGCTTCTTGACGCAGCGCGCGGTGGTTCGCGACTTCGCTGCTGGAGAGACGGTTTTCACCGAGGGCGAACCTTGCGCCGGGCTCTTCGTGGTGGAAACCGGCTACATACGCCTGTTCAAGAGCTCGCGCGGCGGCCGGGAACAGGTCCTGAGCATCGACGGACCAGGCAGTTCGGTGGCCGAAGTCCCGGTCTTCGATGGCGGCAATTATCCGGCTTCCGGCATGGCCGTGGGCCCGGCCCGCCTGCTCTTCGTTCGCAAGCAGGATTTCCAGGCGCTCTGCATGGCGCACCCCGATGTGGCGCTGAAGGTGCTTCGCGTGGTGGGCGCGCGCCTCCGCCGTTTGGTGGGGATCATCGAGGAGCTTTCCTTTACCACCGTCCGGCGCCGGCTGGCATCCTTTCTCGTCCGCCTGGCGCGAACCGAGGGCAAGCCCGCGGGCGACGGTGTGGAAGTCCAACTGCCGGCCGGCCACCAGGAACTCGCCGCTCAAATCGGCACCGTCCGCGAGCTGGTTTCCCGCAATCTCTCCCGGCTCCAGGCCGAGGGCCTGTTGAAGTTGGATGGCCGCAGCGTCACCATCACCAGGATGGCCGCCCTGGAAGCCGAACTGGACGCCGCCGAGTAATGCGCTCCTCTGCCGCTGTTAGGCATCGCCACTCCGTCCTGGTGACTTAAGTCATAGTTCTAAATAGCGCTTGGCGATACTCTCGTCTCTGGAAGCGGCAACTCTGCCGCAAGAAGCGGCAACTCTGCCGCAAGGAGAGTAGGATGAGCGCAATAGCGGAACGAACAGTCAGAGAGTTAGTGGTAGAGAACCCGGAGTTGACCCGGGTATTTGAGCGCCTGGGAATCGACTACTGCTGCGGAGGCGGGAAGAGTCTGGAGGAAGCCTGCCGGGCAGCCGGCGTCCCGGTGGATTCGGCTGCGGCCTCCGTCGGCGCGGCGGCCGAGGCGGCCCGAACACCCCGCCAAGGCCGGGATTGGTCCTCGGCGCCCCTCGCCGATCTCATCGATCACATCAAGAGCACCCATCACGAGTTCACCCGTTCGGAGATTGCCCGCCTGGAGCCGCTCTTCGGCAAAGTGATTGCCGCGCACGGCAAGAACCACGCCGAACTGGCTCAAATCCGCGACGTGTTCGACGGGCTCGCGGACGAACTCGCCATGCACTTGATGAAGGAGGAGATGATGCTCTTCCCCTATATCGAGCGTCTGGAAGAAGCCGCACTCGAACACCGCCCGGCCATGCCCGCGCCGTTCGGCACGGTGGGGAATCCCGTGCGGATGATGATGCAGGAGCACGATTCGGCCGGCGAAGCCCTGCGCACCATGCGCCGCCTAAGCGATGGGTATGCCGCGCCCGGCGGCGCCTGCATCAGCTACCAGACTTTGTATCGCGCGCTGGAGGGACTGGAGGCGGACCTGCACCAGCACATCCACTTGGAGAACAATATTCTATTCCCGCGCGCCATCGAACTGGAGCGCGCGCAGGCCTAGCGGCGTGGGAAGCATCGGAGGGTATATGACCTACAAGAGACTGTGGATCGCGTTGGGTTTCGTGATGGCGATTTCATTCGCCGTGCTGGGAGGGGTAGGGGTTAGAGTCTTGAACAGCGCCCCTCCGATTCCTTCGGAGGTAGTGACAACCGATGGCCGCGTGGTATTCGCGGGTTCGGACATTCAGGATGGCCAAGGCGTGTGGCAATCGATCGGCGGCCAGGAGGTGGGCACTGTTTGGGGACACGGCAGCTACGTGGCTCCGGACTGGACGGCGGACTGGCTGCACCGCGAGTGCTCTTTCATCCTGGACCGTTGGGCCGCGCAATCGGGAGCGGCCAGCTACGCCGCGGCCGGCCCGGAAACTCAGGCGGGATTGCAGGCGCGTCTGCGGCTGATGAT
>Ga0335069_10005131_pt1 | contig 19257 bp, 15 predicted proteins | sample Lox_Sample_11_FD_206714 | JGI IMG/M metagenome (GOLD analysis project Ga0335069, IMG submission 206714) | Soil microbial communities from Loxahatchee National Wildlife Refuge, Florida, United States - Lox_Sample_1.1 | ecosystem: Environmental > Terrestrial > Soil > Wetlands | place: USA... | reverse complement strand
GTGGCTGAAGCTCCGCATGCCGACCTTCGGCCTGAGCGACGAGGAGGCCAATGGCATCGTCGCCTACTTCGGCAACCTCGACCACGTGCAGGTGCCGTACGTGCACCTCGACCTCGCGAGCCTCAAGGCCGAGAACGTCGCCGCCGGCAAGCAGCTCATGTCCGACGACGTGCTCTCCTGCTTCTCGTGCCACCAGAAGGGCGCGCAGAAGCCGCAGGGCCCGCCCGAGGGCTGGGCGCCCGACCTCGCGATGGCGTCCACGCGCCTCAACCCGGAGTGGATCGTCAAGTGGATCCACGACCCGCAGAAACTGATGCCCGGCACCAAGATGCCGTCGTTCTACGCCGACCCGGCCGGCCACAACGGCCCACCCGACATCCTCGGCGGCGACGACGACGCCCAGATCCGGGCCATCCGCGACTACATCCTGACCCTGGGCCAGACCGCGCCGCAGCCGACGCAGGCGGCGGGCGCGACCACGGCCGGACCCGGAGCCACGCAGTAGACGCACGCAACTGGATTCATCCCAAGGAGGAGAACGACGATGCGGAGGACTCTGTTCGTGACGGGCCTCGCCCTGGCGGCGATGGCGGCAGTGGCCGGTCGCGCCGGCGCGTACGACGTCGTGGCGGTCGCCGACGGCGGTAGCCTGTCGGGCACGGTGAAGTACGCCGGGACGCCGCCCGCGCCCGGCAAGATCGAGGTCTCGAAGGACCCCGAGGTGTGCGGCAAGGACAAGGTGAAGCCCGACCTGACGGTGGGCGCCGACGGCGGCGTCGCCAACGTGATGGTCGTCGTGAAAGCGTCGAAGGGCAAGAAGCTCGACGTGCCGACGACCAACCCGGTCTTCGACCAGAAGACCTGCGAGTTCCACCCGCACGTGCTGGCCTTCCCGGCCGGCAGCACGGTCGACGTCACCAACAGCGACGGCATCCTGCACAACATCCACACGCTGAGCACGACCAACGCGCCCACCAACCAGGCGCAGCCGAAGTTCAAGCCGAAGATCCAGATCAAGATCGAGAAGGCGGAGTGGCCGATCAAGGTCCAGTGCGACGCGCACGGCTGGATGAGCGGCTACTGGATGTCGATGGACCAGCCATACTACGCGGTCACCGACGCGGCCGGCAGCTTCAAGATCGCCGACATCCCGCCCGGCGACTACGAGGTCGAGATCTGGCAGGAGACCCTCGGCAAAAAGACCGAGCAGGCCACCATCAAGGCCAAGGAAGACACCAAGGTCGCCTGGACGGTCGGCAAGTAGCCGACGCGCCGGCGTCGTTCGCAGGCCCGGCCCGCCTTCGTGGCGGGCCGGGCTTTTTCGTTCCGGGCCGCTTGCTCCGGGCGCCACTGCGCGGCTAAGGCAGGCGGATGCCCGGGATGGTGGTGGCGTGCGCGGCGTACGCCTGCGGCCGGCGCGTCGCCGACGTGCCGATCGACGACCTCGCGCGGTGGCTCGACCGCGAGGGGCAGTTCGTCTGGATCGGCCTCAACGAGCCCGACGAGACGTGCCTCGCGAACATCCAGCGCGTGCTCGGCCTCCACGACCTCGCGGTCGAGGACGCGCACCGCGCCCACCAGCGGCCCAAGGTCGAGGAGTACGGCGACTCGCTGTTCGTCGTGCTGCGCACCGTCGAGCGCGGGGACGGCGACGCCGAGACCATGTTCGGCGAGACCCACGTGTTCGTGGGCCCGCGCTACGTGGTCTCCATCCGGCACGGGTCCACGCACTCGTACACCGAGGTGCGCGCGCGCTGCGAGGCGGCGCCGCAGCTCCTGGGACAGGGCCCCGGCTTCGTGCTGTACGCGCTCATGGACTGCGTGGTCGACCGGTACTTCCCGGTCGTCGACGCGCTCGAGGACCAGCTCGGCCTGCTCGAGGACGAGATCTTCGAGGGGCGGGCCGGGCGCGACGCCACCGAGCGCATCTACGGGCTCAAGCGCGAGCTGATCGGGGTGAAGCGCGGGATCGCACCGATGATCGAGGTGTGCAACCGCCTGGCGCGCTTCGGCATCGGGTTGATCGTGGAGGACACCCGGCTCTACATCCGCGACGTCTACGACCACGCGCTCCGGATCAACGAGTCGATCGACAACCAGCGCGAGCTGCTGACGAGCGCCCTCGAGGCCAACCTGTCGCTGATCTCGGTGCGCCAGAACGACATCATGAAGCAGCTCGCCGCCTGGGCCGCGATCCTGGCGGTCCCGACCCTGCTCGCGGGCGTGTGGGGGATGAACTTCGAGGGCATGCCGGAGGTGAAGCTGTCGTACGGCTATCCGCTCGCGCTCGCCGCGATGGTGGGGGCCTCGGGTTTCCTCTGGTTCCGCTTCCGCCGCGCCGGGTGGCTCTGAGGAGACGCATGCGACTCGCGGGAAGGAACGTGCTGATCACCGGCTCCGGCTCTGGCATCGGCCGCGCCGGCGCGCTCGCCTTCGCGCGCGAGGGCGCGCGCGTCGCCGTCAACGACCTGGACGCGGGACGGGCGGCGGAGACCGTCCGGCTGGTGCGGGCGGCCGGCGGCGCGGCCGAGGCCGTGCCGGGCGACGTCTCGGAGCGCGCCGGGGCGCGCGCCGTCGTCGACGGGGCGGTCGCGGCGCTCGGCGCGCTCGACGTGCTCTACAACAACGCCGGCATCGCGCCGGTCGGCCGCGATGGCTTCACCGCGTTCATGGCCGAGGACGACTGGGACTGGATCCTGCGCGTCAACCTGACCAGCGTCTTCCTGTGCTCGAAGTACGCCATCCCGCACCTCGCGCACCGGCCGGGGGCGGCGATCGTCAACATGGCGTCGTCGCAGGCCGTCCTGCCGGTCGGGATGACCGACGCGTACGCGGCGTCGAAGGCGGGCGTCGCCGGGCTGACGCGTGCGATGGCGCCCGGATGCGCGCTCCAGGGGATCCGCGTGAACGCGCTCGCGCCGGGCTACGTCGACACCGCGCTCACGGCGGTCATCATGGGTGACGAGGCGATGCGCGCGGCGTTCGCGAAGGAGCACGCGAGCGGCCTCCAAAGGCCCGAGGAGATCGCGGCGGTCGCGGTGTTCCTCGCCTCCGACGACGCCGTCAGCCTGACGGGCGCCGTGCTCACCTGCGACCGGGGCTGGACCGCCTTCAAGCGCCCGGGCGCGCTCGCCCCGTAGCGGTGCTCAGCGGCAGTGGGCGCGCGACCCGCGCAGCGTGCACTCGACGGGCGCGGTTGCGCCGTCGTCGCCGACCTCGAAGGTGACGGTGAACGGCGGCACCAGGCTCCGGGAGCCGCCGGCCGTGAAGTCGGCGGGGCGCGAGCGCAACGTGGCGCTGGCGCCGCTCGACGTTAGCGTCAGGCCGAACGCCGTGAGCTGCGGGCGGAGGGCGCGGCGGGAGACGGGGCCGAACTGCGCGTGCGCCCCCTTGCGCTGCTCGAGGCGTCCGGCGCGGAGGCCGGCCTGCCAGAAGGTGCCGTTGGCGTCGGCGATCTGGACCGCGACCCGGTCGAAGTCGGGGACGAGCCCGTTGGTGCGGGTGCCGATCGTGAGCGTGGTCTTGAGGCGCACGATGTCCTTCCCGACGCCGGTCAGCTTGAGGTCGAGCGCGTCGACCTTCAGGATCGCCGGGGAGGCCGTGAAGACGGCGGTGCGATAGTCGCCGCGGGAGATCGTGCCGGTGAAGGCCAGCTCGTCGTTGTCGTTCAGCGATGCCTTCGGCCCGACGCCCACGAGCTGGCCGTTGAACGGCGTGTTCTCGCCGACCTGGACGAGCGGCGAGAGGCCGTCGTCGGTGGCGAGGAGATAGCCGCCCTTGCCGCCGGTGCCGGTCGTGAACACGCCGCGGAAGGCCACGTGCCGGAGGTTGTTCATCGTCGGCTGGCCGAAGGCCTTCAGCGTGCCGCCGACCGGGCCCGGCATTCCGCGCCAGCCGAGCAGGTCGAGGCCGGACGCGGTCCGCCGGAGCAGCGCCGGGGACTGCCGCGGGCCGAGCGCCCGCAGCGCGACGAAGGCGACGTTGCCGTTGACGTCGACGGCCGGCACTCCCGAGAAGTCGGCGATCGTGTAGCCGTTGCCGAGGTTGTCGCCGACCTTCGCCAGCGTCGTTATGCCGCTCGGGCTCGCGAAGAAGAGCCCGTTCGTGAGCGTGAGCGCGTCGGTGCCGAGCTGCGCGCGGAACGCGACGCTCGACAGCCCCGTCAGCTCGGGGTCGCGGATCTTGAAGAAGGGGAGTGCCGCGGGGTCGGACGAGATCGGTGCGCCGACTGCGGCGAGGAGATGGAAGCCGCTCGTGTCGGCGACGAAGATGCCCTGCTGCTTGATCGTCGGGGGCGGCTTGGTCGGATCCGACGCGTTCGGATCCGGCGACTCGACGGCGGCGCGGAACGCGACCGAGCCGTCGCGGCTGATGCTCGGGTTGAGGCCGATGGTGGTGAACGTGGTGTCCTCGGCGGTGGCCTGGTCGCCCTTGATCGCGACCGGCTTCACGCCCTCGGGGCCGACCGTGAACACGCCGCGCCCGTACCCCTGGTCGACGACCCCGGTGAACGCCGTCGTGCCGACGTCGTTGAGGCTCACGTCGCCGACCAGGTCGACGAAGTGCGGCGCCCCGGTGTAGCCCTCGGGCGTCGGGAGCGGCGCGGTGTCGCCGGCGCGCACCAACGCCGTGAGCACGCCGGCCGGGCTGGCGCGGAAGATGCCGACGCTGCTCGCGCCGCGCGCCACCTGCGCGCGGAACACGACCTCGCCGCGCGTGTTCATAACCGGCGCGCCGAAGGGCGGTCCTGCGAAGTAGGCCTTGTCGTCCAGGCTCGGGTGGAGCAGGTCGCCCGTGATCACCGCTTGCGACGGCCCCGTCCGCGGCTTGTAGACCAGCGGCTCGCCGACCCGGCCGCCGGAGACGCGCGTCAGCACAGCAACGCCGCCCATCCCGTCGACGGCGGGCGCGCTCATCGTCGCGGTGAAGGTGCCCCCGACCGGCGACGCGTCGGGCATCGGCCCGCCGAGCACCATCAGGATCGACGGCGGCCCGTAGCCGTTGTTGGGGTCGGCGCGCAGGATGACCTCGCTGCTGCCGCCGTTGAGCGACGCGAAGAAGATCACGCCGCCGGTCGGCTCGAGCGCCGGCACCGGCACCTGCCCGCCGGCGGACGAGCCGAGCGTGACGCTGCTGATGCGACTCGCCACCGCCGGGTTCGACGACCCGGTGGTCGGGATCGTGATCTTCTTCCCCGAGTGGCCGATCAGCTTCACCATCCCGGCGTGGTAGACGAGGACGCCGGGGACGTCGTCGTCGATCGCCTGGGTCGTGATCGGCGTGCAGACGCCGTCGCCCGCGCCCGCCGAGCTGTCGCAGCGCGAGTCGTCGCCGCCGCACGGCTGCCCCTTCTGGGCGCCGTCGAGACAGCGGAAGTCCGAGGGGCCGATCAGCGGGCCGGCGGTGAACGCCACGTCGCCCGCGTCGTTCAGGCTGAGCAGGTTGCCGAACTTCTCGATCGTCTGCTCCTTGGGGTCGAGCTCGCCGGCGACGCCGCTCACGGTGACGCCGTCGCGGACGAGGAGCGCGGTCGCGCTGCCGTCGAAGCTGAAGATCCCGTCGCTGGCGGACTCGAGGGTGGGCCCGTCGAGCATGCCGTGGAACACGATCAGGCCGGACCGGTTGAGGGCGGGCGGTCCGAGGCTCACGAACGTCTCGTTGTCGAAGGCGTCGCCGATCTGGACTACCGGCCGCAGCTGCCCGGTCCCGGCGGTGGAGAAGATCGCGCCCGCGGCCTGGTTCCCGGCCTTCACGGCGGAGAGGAACGCGACCTCGCCTAGGTCGTTCAACGCCGGCGCCCGCTCCTGGACGTCGACCGAGCCGGCCTCGAGGTCCGGGTCGAGGGTGCTAGCGAGGTCGAGGATGCCGGCCTGGGTGGCGTCGCCCGACTTGGCCACCGTCCGCAGCGCGGACTCGCCGGGCGGCGGGACGCGACGGTAGACGAAGAGGCCGGCGGCATCGGGCGCGTCGGCGCTGACGTTGGTCTGGTCGAGCAGCGCCACGAACGCGACGTCGCCGTTGGCGTTGATCGTCGGCCGGCCGAGGAACTGCCGGAAGCGCACGCCGTCGAGGCCGGGGACGTCGCTGCCGAGCGAGACGACCTCGAAGCGTCGCACGGGCGGCGTTAGGTCCGCGGCGACGATCGACTCGGTGGTGTCCCCCTGGTCGATCTTGGCGCGGAACGCGACCCACCCGTCGCCCGCCGCCGACGGCCAGCCGGTGAAGCTCGGGCCCGCGAAGATGCCGCCGCCGGGGGCGGACTGCCCGAGGGCCGCGATGCCGATCTTCGACCCGGCGTGCGCCGGCGTCCCGCCCGCCAGGACGGCGAGGGTCAGCAGGAGGACGGCCCCCAGACGGGGCAAACGGGGGAGCGACGACATGCGGAGCGGCCGGGGACGACACCATCCCGCAGCCGTCCTCAAGGCAGCAAGGGGGGTGCCACGGGGGCCCGATCGGACGGGGGTCCCGGCGCCCGTCGGATCGGGCGCGGCCGCATGATCCCGGCGGAGGTGCATGTCGTCGGACGAGGGGGCCGATGGGCGGGTTCAGAGCCCGTCGATCTCGCACCAGCCGGCCGGGGGACCCCCGGCGTCGCCCACCGCGCAGGTGACGAAGAGGGCGCGGCTCGGCCCGTCGGGGCGCATCCGGACCACCGGGAGCCGGTCGACGATGCGGGCGGGGAGGGTGAGGGCGCTCCCGTCGGCCAGGGCCGCGGTGACCGTGAAGCGGTCGGGATCCGGTCCGAGCGGGCCGTCGACCCGGACGGCGTCGACCGTGGCGTGGCCGGAGGGACCGCACCGGAACCCCGTCGCCGGGCCGCTGCGGGCGGCGGTGAAGCTCAGCCCGGTGCCGTCGGCGAGCGCGAGCGCGCCGCGGACGCCGGGGCCGCTCGCCATCGGCAGGCGCGCGTCGGCGAAGCCGCGGCCGTCGATCCGGGTCTCGACGTCGCCCAGGACGACGCAGCCGGTGACCGTCCCGAACTCGCCCGCGTCCTCGCCGCGTTCGTGGCGCGGGGTGAACGCGAGACGAACGTGCGCGTCGGCCAGCGCCGCGCGGCGGAGCCCGTGCTCGAGGTCGAGGAACGGAGCGGTGTCGGGGAAGCGGAGCACGGGGCCGTCGTACTCGAGGCGGAGCCCGCCGCCGGGCGTCGGGGCCATGACGAGCGCGGCGACGCCGTCGCCAGGGCACGGACCGACCCGCTCGCCGGTGAACAGCACGAGCCCGCCGTCGGGCGGGAACAGCAGCAGCCGGCCCCCGATCGGATCGAGGGACGCCAGACCCGAGAGCGACGGCGACGTGAGCTGGAGCGTCCGGGGCGCCGCTTGCGCCACGGGCGACTCCGGCGCGCGCGCGACCCGCGGCCTCACGACGCGAGGGCCGCCGAGCGCCGCCGTGATCGCGTCGACCAGCCGCGCGCGCCAGGCGCCGGGCCACCGCAGCGGGATGCTGCACTCGAGCTGGAGGGCCTCGCAGCACGCGCCGCGCGCGGCGAGCGCGCGCACCAGCGGGCGGGGATCGTCGTGGTAGCGCCGCGTGAAGAGCTGGAGCAGGTTCTCGCGGGCGCGCGCCGGATAGCGCGCGCCGAGCGTGGTCGCGATGCCGTGCGCCTCGAGCGCGTGGCGCAGGGCCGCCAGCGTCGTGGCGGCGAACGCGGCCGACACCGCGCCGCCGTCGACCGTCCCCGGCGCACAGCCGAGGCCGACGTCGACCGCGGGCTGCACGACGTTCCAGCCGTGGATCGTGGCGACCACCGCGTGACCATGACGGGCGATCGCGGCGTCGAGGAGTGCGTCGAGCCGCTCGAGGAAGTGCGGCGCCCGGTCGTGGGCCGCGCTCAGGCGGTTCAGGTCGACGTCGTTGCGATCGCCGGCGGCGTTGATCAGCGCGGCCGCGCCGGTGGCCGCCGCCAACTCGGCGGTGAGCGTCGCGGTGTGCAGGTCGTTGACCTTGCGGGCGCCGTCGCCCCACGGGCGCCGGGCGGGGTCGCGGCTGCCGCCGTGCGGCGCCACCAGGACGAGCGGGCTCGTCCCCGGAACGACGATCAGGTCGTGCGGCGCCGACACGGCGGGTTTGTAGCGTTCGCCCGCCGCTCGGTCTACATGCTGTCGGCATGTGGATCGGGCGGGTGGCCGTGGTGCTGCTGCTCCTGGGCGTCGCGCGCGCGTGGGGGACGGAGCGCCCGCAGGTGTACCTGGTCGTTGTCGACGGGCTCGACGCGCGCGCGGCGACCGCGGCCCGCATGCCGAACCTGTTCGGCCTGCGGCGCGACGAGCCCGCGCGGACGTCGATCTTCACCCACGCGCGCGCAGTGATGCCGACCCGCACCAACTCGAACCACGCCACGCTGGTCACCGGCGCCTACCCGGAGGCGCACGGCATCACCGGCAACGCGTGGTGGAGCCGGAGCCCCGGCGCGCCGGCGGCGAAGCTCGACGACGCCGCGCAGATCGAGGTCGAGACGCTGTTCACGCTGGCCCACGACGCCCTACCGCGGGTGACGACGTTCGGCGCGTTCGCCAAGCCGAAGCTGGTGCGTCTGCTCGCGACCGCGGCCGGGCGCCAGCGCGCCCCCGATCGGGTGTGGTCCCCGTCGGATGCGCCCGAGAACGGCCGCGACGCAGTGACCAAGTACGCGACCGACGTCGCCACGATGGACGGCGTGCTCGCGGCGTTGACCAAGCAGCCCGCCGACCTGACGATCGTCAACATCGCCGACGTCGACCGGCACGGGCACGGCGACGGACCCGGCAGTGCCGCGTACGCGGCGGCGATCACCGGCGCCGACGCAGCGATCGGCCGCCTGATCGCCGCGCTGCACGCGCTCGGGCGTTGGGAGCGGAGCGTGCTGATCGTCACGTCCGACCACGGCTTCGACGACGTCCAGCCGACGCCCGCGCGTCCGGCGACGGTGATCTCGCTCGAGAAGGCGCTCGGCGCCGCCGGAGTCCGGGGGGTGCATCTGGTCGCGGACGGCGGCATCGAGCACGTCTACGCGGACGGCGTACGCGCGGACGCGACCAGCGTCGGCGACGACGGGGAGACGCTCGCGCAGGTGGCGGCGATCGCGCGCCGGACGCCCGGCGTCGCGGAGGTCCTGGCGCGGCTGCCCGTGCCGGGCGTGCCAGCGCTGGCGACCGTGCACCCCGACTGGCACGTCGGCCACGAGCGGATGGGGGAGTTGGTCGTGGTGGCGGCGCCCGGCCATCAGCTCGTCGATCCCTGGGACGACGTCGACGGGCGATTCAAGGGGAACCACGGCGGGCCGGAGGATGCGGCGGTCCCGCTCGTCGTGAGCGGCGGATCGCCGGCGGTGCGGGCGGCGCCCCGCGGCACGGCGACGCCCGGCGCCGTCGACGTGGCGCCGACGATCGCCGCGCTGCTCGGCCTGCGCGCGCCCACCCGCGTCGACGGTCGCCCGGTGCCGCCGGTCCTCGCCGGACGGCCGATCCGCGCCGTGCTCAGCGGGCGCTGATCAGAGCCCGCACTGCCGGAAGTAGTTCCCGAACACGCTCTGCGCGACGTCCGTGAGCGCGCGCACGCGGGCGGCGGATTCCGCGACCACCTTCTGCGGGTCGACGCCGGCCTCCTCGATGTACCGCTTCGACTCCGCCTCGCTCGCGAGACGGGCGATGATCGAATCGGTGAACTCGAGGTGGAACTGGAAGCCGTACACGACCTCGCCCCAGCGGAACGCCTGCTGCTCGTACGCGGGGGAGCGCGCCAGGTTGCGCGCGTCGGGGGGCAATTCGTAGGTGTCGCCGTGGAAGTGGAACACGGTGAGGTTCTCGTCGCCCCCCACGAACAGCGGGTCGTCGAGGCCGTCGTCGGTGAGCGTCACCGGCGCCCAGCCGACCTCGCGCTTTTCGCCCGCGTACACCCGGGCCCCGAGCGTCTGCGCGATGAGCTGCGCGCCGAGGCAGATGCCGAGGACCGGCCGTCCAGCCGTGAGCGCGCGCTCGACCAGGGCGACCTCCGCGCGCAGGAACGGGTGGCGGTCGAGGTCGTAGGCGGCTTGGGGCCCGCCGAGGATGATCAGGCCCCCGACCCCGCGCAGGTCGCGCGGCAGCGGCTCGCCGCGGCCGTGATCCAGGTAGCGGTGGTGGATCCCGACCTCACGCAGCGCGTTCCCGAGCAGCCCGAGGCCCTCGGCCTGCGCGTGCCTGAGCACCAGCCAGGACGTCCCCTCGCCCGACGCGTCCGCATCCTCCTCGCGTGCCATGGCGTACTCTTTTCAAATGGCGCGGCCGGCAGTCAAGGCGAGCCAGAAGACGTCCGCTTGCGGCGCGACACCCAACGGTGGATAGCGTGCAGTTCACCGTGCCGTCACCGGGGGGTAACGGCGGGTGGTGTAGGGTAAACGTCGGAACATCACGTGGCGGTAAAGCGCACCATTCTGGTGGTCGAGGACGAGCAGGACATTCGTGAGCTCGTCCGGTTTCATCTGGAGCAGGAGGGCTACGCGGTGCGCGAGGCCGACTCGGGCGAGCGCGCCCTCGCGCAGGTGGCCGCGGAGCGGCCCGCGCTGATCGTCCTCGACCTGATGCTCCCCGGCACCGACGGCTTGGAGGTGTGCCGGCGGCTCCGCGCCTCGGAGGCGACGGTGAACCTGCCGATCATCATGCTGACGGCGCGCGCCGAGGAGCTCGACCGGGTCCTCGGCCTCGAGATGGGGGCCGACGACTACGTCACCAAGCCCTTCAGTCCGCGCGAGCTGGTGGCGCGGGTCCGGGCCGTGCTCCGCCGCGCTCACGGCGAGGACGCACCGCCCCCGCACGAGATCTTCGAGCGCGGCCGCCTCCGGCTGGACTTCGACACCTACGAGGTCTTCATCGAGGGGGCGCCGGCGGCGCTGTCGCTGCGCGAGTTCGAGCTGCTCAAGTTCTTCGTGACTCACCCCTATCGCGTCTACGACCGTCTCCAGCTCCTCGACCTGGTATGGGGCCAGGACGTGCACGTCGAGCCGCGCACCGTCGACGTCCACATTCGACGCTTGCGGAGACGCATCGAGCGAAACGATGCCGAGCCCGAGCTCATCGTCACCGTCCGGGGTGTCGGGTACAAGTTCAACCCCGACGCGCTGGAGCCGTAGGCTCGTCCTCCGCTTCCTGGCGCCGACGCTGGCCGCGCTCGCGGGCGCGCTGGCGGTCGGGTTGCCGGTGGTCGGGGTGATGCTGGAGCGGCACCAGGTGGACACGCTCGCCGAGCGCCTGGTGGCGGAGGCTCGCGCGGTCGGCGAAGCGCTGCCGTGGACGTCGGGCCCCGCGCTGGACGCGGCGGCGACGCGGCTCGCCGGCGACCTGGGCGTGCGGGTCACGGTGATCGCGCCCGACGGAACGGTGCTCGGCGAGTCGTCGGGTCCGTCGTCGGCGCTCGAGAACCACCGGGACCGTCCCGAGGTGCACGAGGCGCTGGCGGAAGGGCACGGGCGCAGCGCGCGCTGGAGCGACACCCTCCACGAGCGGCTGCTGTACACCGCCTCGCGCCAGACGCGGGGCGCCGACGTGCGGGTCGTGCGGATCGCGCTCCCCCTCACGACGGTGGCGGCGAACGTTGCGCAGGTGCGGCACCTGGTCGTGCTGGGGATCCTGGTGGCGGTCGCGCTCGGGCTCGCGGTCGCGCTCGCGTTGTCGCGCGCCTTGCTGCGTCGGCTCCAGCGGTTGGTCGGGTTCGCGGCGCGACTCGCGGCCGGGGAGCCGGCGCCGTACCTCGTCGCCGAGCGGCCCGACGAGCTGGGTGTGCTGGAGGCGCAGCTCGGCGACATGGCGACGCGGGTCGCCGGGACGATCGCCGAGCTGCGCGTCGAGCACGAGCGGCTGGAGGCGATCCTGCGCGGCATGAACGAGGGCGTCGTCGTGACCGACCTCGACGGCACGGTCGTGTTGCTGAACGCTCGGGCGCGAGAGCTGCTCAGTCTGCCGGCCGACCAGGACTGGCGGGGGCGGCCGCTCGTCGAGCTGACGCGGGATCCCGCGCTCGCCGAGCTGGCGCGTGCGCTCGCGGCCGACGACACCACCCACGCCCACGACGTCACGCTGGAGGGCGCCAACGCCCGCACCAGCCAGGTGAACGGTGCGGTGCTGCGCGGCCTCGACGGCAACCCGTTCGGCGTCGTGCTGGTGCTCCGCGACGTGACCGAGCTGCGTCGGCTGGAGGTCGTGCGGCGGGACTTCGTCGCCAACGTGTCGCACGAGCTGCGGACGCCGCTCACCGCCATCAAGGGCTACGCCGAGACCCTCCTCGGTCCCGCCGGCGACGACCGCGAGACCGCGCGCCGCTTCCTGGGGGTGATCGACCGCCACTCCGAGCGTCTGGGCCGGTTGATCGACGACCTCCTGACGCTCTCGAACCTGGAGCTCGGCCGCACGTCGCTCCGGCTGGCGCCCGTCCTGGTCGGGCCGGCGATCGAGGACGTGCTCCAGATCCTCGCGGCGCGCAGCGCGCAGTCGCAGGTGGAATGCAGCGCGAGCATCGCGCCCGGCACGCCCGCGGTGCTCGCCGACGGCGACCGTCTCCGGCAGGTGCTGATCAACCTGATCGACAACGCGATCAAGTACACGCCCGCGGGCGGGCACGTCGCGGTCCGGGCGTCCGGGCTGAACGGCAAGGCGGGCGGGCAACACCACGTCGACATCGTGGTCGAGGACACCGGGATCGGCATCCCGGCGCAGGATCTGCCGCGCCTCACCGAGCGCTTCTTCCGCGTCGACAAGGCGCGCTCGCGCGAGCTCGGGGGCACCGGGCTCGGGCTCGCGATCGTCAAGCACATCGTTCAGGCGCACAACGGCACGATGACGATCGACAGCACGCTCGGCGCCGGGACGCGCGTGCGCGTCACGCTGCCCGCGGCGGGCTGACGGCGACTACAGGTCGCGCGGGACGGCGTCGAGGTGCCGGATCGAGCGGCCCTTGACCATGAAGATCACCATCTCCGCGATGTTGGTCGCGTGGTCGCCGACCCGCTCGAGGTACTTCGAGACGAAGAGAAGCCGCATCGCGCGGCTGATGACCTTCGGATCCTCGACCATGAACGAGAGCAGCTCGCGCACCACCTGGTCGTGGAGGTGGTCGATGGCGTCGTCGGAGGTGCAGACGGCGAGGGCCAGGTCGGTGTCCTCGCGGACGAAGGCGTCGAGGCTCCGGTGCAGCATGTCGCGCGCGAGGTCGGCCATGCGGGGGATGTCGATGAGGGGCTTGATCGGCAGCTCCGCCGAGAGCTCGACGGCGCGCTCGGCGATGTGTTCGGCCATGTCGCCGATGCGCTCGAGGTCCGTGGTGATCTTGAGCGCGGTGGTGATCAGCCGGAGGTCACGGGCGGCGGGTTGGTGCAGCGCCAGGAGCTTGATGCTCAGGTCGTCGATCTCGACGTCGAGCCGGTTGACCGTGTGGTCGCGCTCGATGGTGGCGCGTGCGAGCGCCTCGTTCCGGTCGACGAGGGCGCGCACCGCCTGTGCGATCTGGTCCTCGACCAGCCCGCCCATCTCGAGGACCGAGGTGCGCAGCTTGCCGAGCATCGATTCGTAGACGCGATCCGTGTGCTGCGGCATCAGCCGAACCGTCCCGTGATGTAGTCCTCGGTCTCGGGACGCGAGGGGTTGGTGAAGAGCTGGTCGGTGGGGCCGAACTCGATCAGCCGGCCGAGGTAGAAGTAGGCGGTGTAGTCCGACACGCGCGCGGCCTGCTGCATGTTGTGGGTCACGATCGCGATCGTGTAGTTCGCTTTCAGCTCCTGGATCAACTCCTCGATCTTGGCCGTGGCGATGGGGTCGAGGGCGGAGGCCGGCTCGTCCATCAGCAGGACGTCGGGCTCGACGGCGAGCGCGCGCGCGATGCAGAGCCGCTGCTGCTGGCCGCCCGACAGGTCCAGCGCGGACCCGTCGAGGCGGTCCTGGACCTCCTCCCAGAGCGCGGCCTGACGGAGGCTGCGCTCGACCAGTTCGCGGAGCTGGACCGGGTCCCTGCAGCCATGGACCCGCGGGCCGAACGCGACGTTGTCGAAGATCGACTTGGGGAACGGGTTCGACTTCTGGAACACCATGCCGACGCGCCGGCGGAGCGCGACCGGGTCGACGCGCGGCTCGTAGATGTCCTCGCCGTCCAGGCGGACGCGGCCTTCGATCCGCACGCCCGGGATGTGGTCGTTCATGCGGTTCAGGCAGCGGAGGAACGTCGACTTGCCGCACCCCGACGGGCCGATGAACGCGGTCACGCGGTGCTCGGGGATCTCGAGGCTGACGTCGGAGAGCGCCACCGCGTCGCCGTACGAGACCTTGAGGTCCTGCACCGACAGCTTGGCAGGGGCCGTGTCCGAGCTTGAGACGGGCGCGGTTGCGTCCATGCCCATCCGGTCAGCTGCCCTGACCGAGGCCGCCGCTCCGGATCAGCACCATGCGCGCCAGGATGTTCGCACCCAGGACGAGGGTCAAGAGCACGAGGGCGCCGGCCCAGGCCTGCCGGTGCCAGTCGTCGTACGGCGCGATCGCGTAGGTGAAGATCATGACCGGCAGCGAGGCCGTGGGCTGCAGCCAGCCCTCGCTCCAGAAACGGTTGCCGAAGGCGGTGAAGAGCAGCGGCGCGGTCTCGCCCGCGACCCGCGCCAGTGAGAGCAGGATGCCGGCCAGGATGCCGCGCATCGCGGCCGGGATCACGACGCGGACGACCGTCACCCAGCGGGGCGCGCCCAGCGCGAGCGACGCCTCGCGCAGCGAGTCGGGGACCATGCGGAGGAACTCCTCGGTCGTCCGGAGGCTCACCGGGATCATCATGAGCCCGAGTGCGACGCCGCCGGCGAACGTCGAGAAGTGCTTCATGGGGACGACGAGGAGGGCGTAGGCCGTGACGCCGATCACGATCGAAGGGACGCCGTTGAGCACGTCGGCCGCGTAGCGCACGGTGAACGCGATCGGACCGCGCCCGTACTCGGAGAGGTAGACGCCGCCCAGGAACCCGACCGGGATGCCGACCAGCCCGGCGATGAGGAGCAGCTTTCCGCTGCCGACGATCGCGTTGGCCATCCCACCGCCGGGCTCGCCGACAGGAGCGGGCAGCCGTGTCAGGAACGACCACGACACCGACGTCGCTCCCTGCCACGCGATGTAGCCGAGCAGGAAGAAGAGGGCGCCGAGCGTCGTCGCGGCGGCCAGCGTCGTGGCGGTGAACATGAGACGCTCCACGCGGCGACGGCGGAGATCGTGCGCCGTCATGCGCGTGCCGGGTCCGGCGCGCGCACGGTCAGGATCAGCAGACGCGCGAGCGCGTTGACGACGATCGTGATGACGAAGAGCACCAGCGCCACCTCGACCAGGGCCCCGAGGTAGACGTTCCCCGTGGCCTCGGTGAACTCGTTCGCGAGCACGGCCGCCATGGTGTGCGCGGGGGCGAACAGCGACGCCGAGATCTCCGGCCGGTTGCCGATGACCATGGTGACCGCCATGGTCTCGCCGAGGGCGCGCGCGAGTGCCAGGAACACCGAGCCCAGGATCCCCGAGCGTGCGTACGGCACGACGACGTGCCGGACGGTCTCCCAGCGCGTTGCGCCCAGTGCCAGCGCGGCGTCGCGCTGGGCGCGCGGCACCGCGAGCAGCACCTCGCGCGAGATCGTGACGACGAACGGCACGATCATCACCGCCAGCAGGATCCCGGCGGTGAGGAGGCCGATGCCGTACGCGGGCCCTGCGAAGACCGGGAGGAAGCCGAGCGTGCTCTGCAGCACCCCTTCGACGGTGCGCATCACCGGCACGAGCACGAACACGCCGACCAGGCCGTAGACCACGCTCGGGACTGCGACCAGCAGCTCGATCAGGAAGGCGGCCGGGTCGGACCACCGGGCCGGCAGCAGCTCGGACAGGCAGATCGCCGCCCCGAGCCCGAGCGGGAGCGCGATCAGCAGCGCGATCGCCGAGCTTGCGAGCGTCCCCCACACGAACGGCAAGACGCCGAAGCGCTCGAACACGGGGTCCCACGTCGAGCTGGTGAGAAAGCCCCAGCCGAACGCGGCGCGCGCCGGCGCGGAGCGCACGAAGAGGACGCTGGCGATGATGGCGGTCATGGCGATCACGGTCAGCGCGAAGACGAGGGACGTGGTGCGGAAGATCGGGTCGCCCCATCGCCGCCGACGGCCGCCCGCGAGGAGGCGATCACGTCGTCCGGCGAGGAGCGGAGTCAAGGAGGTGGCGGCCGTCCGCCCGATTGCGAGGCGGGGAACGGACGGCCGCCGGGGTGGAACCACAGGCGAGAGGGTTTCCAAGCGTGCTGTCCTACTGCCCTCCGACCTGGATCTTCTCGAGCGCCTTCCGCTCGCGCTCCACCACCATCGGCGGCAGCGGCGCGTAGTTGAGGGGGCTCGCGAACGTCTGGCCGTCGGCGAGCATCCAGGAGAGGAACTGCGTGAGGACGCGGCCCTTGTCGGGGTCGGTGATCCGCGTTGGGACGAGCAGCCACGTGAAGCTCGCGATCGGGTACGCGCCCGAGCCCGGGGCGTTCGTGATAGACACGCGGAAATCGTCGGGGATCGTGGCCCCGGCGGCCGCCGCGGTCACGCTTTCGAGGCTCGCCGCCACGAAGGCCCCGGAAGAGTTCCGGACCGGGCCGCTCGGCAGCTTGTTCTGGACGGCGTAGATCAGCTCGACGTAGCCGATCGCGTTCGGCGTCTGCTTGACCAGGCCGGCGACGCCCTCGTTGCCCTTCCCGCCGAGACCGACCGGCCAGTTGACCGCGGTGCCCCGGCCGACCGACTTCTCCCAGGCCGGGCTCACCTTCGACAGGTAGTCGGTGAAGACGTAGCTGGTCCCGCTGCCGTCCGAACGGTGGATCGGGACGATCGCGGCCGCGGGCAGGCTCGCCCCCGGGTTCTCCTTGGTGATCGCGGGATCGTTCCAGTGCGTGATCGTCCCGAGGAATATCCCCGCCAGGGCCTCGGGCGTGAACTTGAGGGTTTCGACTCCGGCGACGTTGAACGTCGGAACCACGGCGCCGAGGACCGTCGGGAGATGCAAGATCGGCACCTTGGCCTGGCCGAGTTGCTCGTCGGTCATCGGGCCGTCGGTGGCGCCGAAGTCGACGGTGCCTTCGAGTATCTGGCGGATGCCGCCGCCGCTGCCGATCGACTGGTAGTTGATCTGGCTCTCGGAGTGCTTCTGGTGGAACTCGTCGAACCACTTCGAGTAAAGGGGGTAGGGGAAGGTCGCGCCGGCGCCGTTCACGAGCACGGCCGCGTGTGCGGTGGCTCCGAGCGTCATGCTCAGGAGCACCAGCCAGAACCCTCGTCTCCGCATGCGATCTCCTCTCGTCGTTTGACCTTCTGAAATCGGCGTGACGGTAGCAGGACACTGTTACGGGAACGTTACGTCGGATTGAAGACCCCGAATTCGGTCGCGCGCAACAGAGTGACGGCCGCGTTCTTCGTTGGTGAAGAGTGTATGACGCCATGCCGGCGGCCTAGACTTTCTCGGTCTCATTCGCCAAAGGAGGCGCACACGTTCCGCGACAAAGGGGGGGGATCGATGCGTACTCGGATGGTGCTGGGGCTGGGGCTCGTCTGGCTGCTAGCCAGTGCGCCGCAGGCCGGGGCGGAGCCGTCGGTGGAGAGCCAGCTGCGCGAGATGCAACGGCAGCTTCAGCAGGCGCTCAAGAAGATCGACGAGCTCCAGAAGCAGGTCGATCAGCAGAAGGCGATCGGGCAGGCCACGCAGAAGCAGGCGGCGCAGGCCGCCGAGGACGCGGCGGCGACCAGCAAGACCGTCGCGGCGGCGCAGCCCGGGTTCCAGTGGGCCGACCAGATGAAGAAGTTCACGCTGTTCGGCGACCTCCGGACCCGCTTCGAGGGCTTCTACCACCAGCCGCACGTCGGCCCGGTCGACGGCGAGAGCAAGCAGGTCGTGACCGCGCGGAACCGCGAGCGCATCCGCGCGCGCATCGGTCTCAAGTACACCTACAGCGACGAGCTGTCGGCGACCGTGCGGGTCGCGACCGGCAACCCTGACGACCCGATCTCCACCAACGACGACCTGGGCAGCGTGTTCAACCGCAAGCACGTCAACCTCGACTGGGCGTACCTCACGTTCACGCCCGGCAAGACCTTCGGCCTGCGTCCGGGCGTCGTCTCCATCGACGCCGGCAAGTTCCCGAGCCCGCTCTTCCGGCCCGGCGAGATGGTGTGGGACGAGGACCTGGCGCCCGAAGGGTTGAGCGAGAATTTCAACGTCCTCGACAAGCCGATCGGCGACCTCGACCAGATCCGACTGCACGTCATCCAGTGGACCGTGAACGAGATCAGCAACGGCGAGGACAGCTGGATCGTCGGCGGGCAGGTGAACCCGGTCGGCCACATCGGCGACGTGCAGCTCGAAGCGGGCGCCGGGCAGTACTTCTACGTGAACCCGGATCCGATCGCGGTCGCCGCGAACAGCAACACGAAGCTCAACGTCGGGCTGTCGCAGCAGACGCTCGGCAACACCAACGTGCTCGAGACTGCGACGGTCTCCGGCAAGAAGACCATCACCGGCTTCGCCGGCGCCTTCAACCTCACCAACCTGAACCTCCAGGCGACGCTCCCGAACGTCCTCTGCGGGCAGCCGCTCCGCCTGTTCACCGATTACGTGTACAACTGGCAGGCGTCGACCGACGACGCGCAGGGCGTGTCGGCCGGTGCGCGCCTCGGCAATCTCAAGTCGCGCGGCGACTGGGCGGTCTCGGGCGCCTACGAGTACCTCGGCCAGGAGGCCACCATGGCCGCCTTCTCCTGGAGCGACTTCGGGTTCGGCGGGACGAACCTCCAGGGCCCGATCTTGCGGCTCGACTACCAGCTCCTCGACCCGCTCACGGTCGGTCTCGGCGGCTCGATCACGACGCTCATCAACCGGCCGGCCGGCGTGAAGAATCAGACCATGGAGCGCATCCAGGCCGACGCGATGGTCAAGTTCTAGTCAAGTCGGGACGGGGGGAGCCTGCTCTTTAGGCTCCCCCCGCCCTGTGATATCGGCCCACCCCTATGGCGACGGGTGGACCACGGCGCGGGGCGCTGTCCTGGCTGCTGCCGGGCAGTAACAGCGGGGAATTCTTCGACCTCTTCGAGCAGCACGCGGCGCGGACGGTCGAAGCTGCCGGCCTGCTGGAGGCGATGCTGCGGAACTGGGCCGACGCCGAGCAGCAGGCCGAGCGCGTCAAGCGGGTCGAGCACGAGGGCGACGAGATCACCCACACGGTGATCGAGCGTCTGCACCAGACCTTCATCACCCCGCTGGATCGCGAGGACATCCACGA
>Ga0335069_10005130_pt1 | contig 19264 bp, 16 predicted proteins | sample Lox_Sample_11_FD_206714 | JGI IMG/M metagenome (GOLD analysis project Ga0335069, IMG submission 206714) | Soil microbial communities from Loxahatchee National Wildlife Refuge, Florida, United States - Lox_Sample_1.1 | ecosystem: Environmental > Terrestrial > Soil > Wetlands | place: USA... | reverse complement strand
GGCAGCGAAGTCCATTTCGCGTCGGAAATTCACGGTCCCGGTGTTCTCGAAGCCGGAGACGAGCCACCCGGCACCGATCACCAGCATCACCGGAACGAGCCGTTCATCGCCGTAGAACGACGCGGTGGGATACGCGAGCGCCGCGGTCACGACCGCACCGAGCAACGCAATGAGGATGTTGAGGGTCCAGGCCGTGTCGAACTGGTCACGCGTCGGTTCGGCCTTCTGGATGAGCGCGATCTCGAAGCTGAACGCCGTGGCAAGGTCGATGATCGCGATCACGGACATCGCCATCGCCACCAGGCCGAAATCCGCGGGCACGAGCAGGCGCGCGAGGATCGTGGTGCTGATCACGCCGATGGCGCGATCGAACAGGCGGAAGAGAACCATCCATGCCGCGCCGCGAGCGATCTCGGCTCTCATGCGAAGATGTCCCTTCCTCCCAAACCGACGCAGCTTATCAGGTGACCGGGCCTGCGATTCGGGGATTGGATGCGGCGCGCGCGTGACGGACAATCGCGTGATGTGCGTCGCCACGGCCACTGCGAGAAGCAAGAACGTCTGAGGGAGCGAGGATGGATGCAGGATCCACGACGGTTGCCGTGGTCGGGCTCGGATACGTCGGCTTGCCGCTGGCGATCGCGTTCGGGAAGCGCTATCGCACGATCGGCTTCGATCTGTCCACCGAGAAGATCGCGGCCTACCGCGAGCACCGCGATCCGACCGGGGAGGTCGAAGCTCACGAGTTCGCCGAGGCGAAAGGCCTGCACCCGACCACCGACGCCGCGGAGCTGAAGAAGGCCGACTTCGTCGTCGTGGCCGTCCCCACGCCGGTCGACGATGCGCACGCCCCCGACTTCTCGCCGCTTGTCGGCGCGAGCACGTCCGTGGGGCGCAACCTCAAGCGCGGTGCCACGGTCGTATTCGAGTCGACCGTCTACCCCGGTGCCACCGAGGAGGTCTGCATCCCGATCATCGAGCAGCAGTCCGGGCTCCAGTGGAAGCGCGACTTCTTCGTCGGTTACTCGCCCGAGCGCATCAACCCGGGCGACAAGGAGCACACGCTCTCGCGCATCACCAAAGTCGTGTCGGGCGACACCGAGAAGACGCTGCAGAGGGTGGCCGACATGTACGGCAGCATCATCGAGGCCGGCGTCTACAAGGCGCAGAGCATTGCGGTCGCCGAGGCGGCCAAGGTCATCGAGAACACGCAGCGCGACCTGAACATCGCACTCGTGAACGAGCTCTCGCTGATCTTCCACCGCATGGGGATCGACACGCTCGACGTGCTCAAGGCCGCCGGTACGAAGTGGAACTTCCTGCCGTTCCGCCCCGGGCTGGTCGGCGGCCATTGCATCGGCGTCGACCCCTACTACCTCACGCACAAGGCCGAGATGCTCGGTTACCACCCCCAGGTGATCCTCGCCGGCCGTCGCATCAACGACGGCATGGGCAAGTACGTCGCGGAGCAGACGGTGAAGTGCATGATCAACGCCGGGCAGCCGGTGAAGGGCGGGCACGTCAACGTGCTCGGGCTCACGTTCAAGGAGAACTGCCCCGATCTTCGGAATTCGAAGGTGATCGACGTGATCCGCGAGCTGCAGACGTACGGACTCGTGGTGCACGTCCACGACCCGGTGGCGTCGCCGAAGGAAGCTCACGAGGAGTACGGCGTGAACCTGGTCGGCTGGGACCAGCTCCCCGTCGCCGGCGGCATCGTGGCGGCGGTGGCGCACCAAGGACTGGTGCAAAGGTCGCTCGACGACATGCTCTCGAAGCTCGCGCCGGGCGGTGTGTATGCCGACGTCAAGTGCACCGCCGACGTCGCAGCGCTGCAGGCGAGAGGCGTCAACGTCTGGCGCCTGTGAGCGTCGTCGCGGAGCTCGGCGCGCAGCTGGCCTCGCGTCCGCGGCGCCGGCTCGTGACCGGAAGCGCCGGGTTCATCGGCTCGCACCTGCTCGAGGTGCTGCTGCGGGCAGGTCAGCACGTGACCCGCCTCGACAACTTCGCCACGGGTAAGCGAGCGAACCTCGACGAGGTGCGCCGCCTGGTGGGCGACGAAGCGTGGTCGCGGCATCGGTTCATCTAAGGGGACATCGCCGACGAGAACGCATGCCGGGCGGCCTGCCAAGGAGCCGAGATCGTGCTGCATCAGGCGGCGCTGGGATCAGTGCCCCGCTCGATCCTCGAGCCGCTAGCCACGCATCGGGCGAACGCCACCGGCTTTCTCACCGTGCTCGTGGCGGCCCGCGACGCCGGCGTGCAACGCTTCGTCTACGCGGCCTCCAGCTCGACGTACGGCGATTCGCCGGGCTTGCCCAAGGTCGAGGACCGCATCGGACGCCCGCTGTCCCCGTATGCGGTGACCAAGCTGGTCGATGAGCTCTACGCCGACGTGTTCGCGCGCTGCTACGGATTCGCCACGATCGGCCTGCGCTACTTCAACGTGTTCGGCCCCCGGCTGGATCCGCAAGGCGCCTACGCCGCGGTGATCCCGCGCTGGATGATGGCCATGGTTCAAGGGTCGCCTGCGTCATCAACGGAGACGGCGAATCATCCCGCGACTCCTGCTACATCGCAAACGCGGTGCAGGCCAACTTGCGTGCGGCTTTTGTCGAAAGCCCGGAGGCGATGAACCAGGTCTACAACGTCGCCGTCGGGCAGCGCACCACCCCGAGGCAACTGCATGGCGCCATCGCCGTGGCGCTGGCACGCCTCGAGCCCGCGTTGAAGGTACAAGAGCCGCAGTTCGCCGATTTCAGGAGCGGCGACATCCGCCATTCGCTCGCCGATGTGGGCAAGGCCGCACGACTGCTCGGCTATGCGCCCTCGCACGACGTGGAAGCTGGGGCTCGCCGAGACGGCCGACTGGTACTGGACGCAGGCTCGCACGGGAGAGGCGCGCGCGCGGTAGGCGCTCACGACCCGGCATGCGTCCGCAGCCATGCCGCGAGGTGAGCGGCGATGCGCTCCGAGACGGGCGGCTGGGATCGGGCATCGAGCCGTACGGGCGCCGGCGCCGCAACGGGCCGAAGGGAATCGACGCGAACGCAGCGCACCTCGAGCAGCTCGGCCTCCAGCTGCACGTCCGCGCGATCGGTGACCACGAACGACGCCTGCTTCATCAACGCCATGAGCTGCGGATAGGGGAGTGGCTCGACGAACGCGATGTGCGCGCCTTCCGCTTCCCGCCGCAGGTCGAGCGCGCCGAGCTTCGCGTCGTCGGATCGCGAGAGCGGCCACAGAAGACGGCCTTCGCTGGCGCGCTGTCGCACATCGGCGAGCAACGCCGCGACGGAGGCGCGCGTCCCCCGCTCGATCGTCCGCGAGACGAGCACCAGGCCGTAGCTCCCGGCCCCGGGGGGCTCGAGGCGCTGCCCGTCCGAACGACGCTGCAGGCCGGGCGCACCGGTCGCGGCGCGCAAGGCCGCCGGCACGAGGTCGTGCAGCAGGCTCGGCATCTGCTCGACGGCATCGTCGCGCGCGCCGTCGCGCACCATCGTCGCGTAGGCCCCGGCATCGGCCACGTACGACAGGTCGCCGAGGCGATCCACGAGCCGCTCGTTCACGACGTCGCCCGACCCGTCGCGGCGTCCCGCATCGACGTGCACGACGCGACAGGGGTGCTTGGCGGCGACGAGCGCGCAGGCGAGGACGGCGTCGTCGCTGCCGCACACCACCACCGCCTGCGGGCGGTGCAGTTCGACCACGGTGACGAAGCGCTTCATGACTTCGCCGACCTGCAAGGCCGGCGACGCATCGACGACTTCGAGGTCCACGACTGGCGCCGTCACGCCGAGTCGCGCCACGAACGCATCGTGAGCCGCGAAGCGCGCGCGCTCGCCCACGCGCACGCGGATGCACGCAGGCGACCCGGGCCCGGTCGTGCACGCCCTCACCAGCATCGCGAGCTTGAGGTCGTCGACCTCGTTCGTCGAGACGAACAGCAGTGGCGAACCAGGCGCACCGACGTCTTCCGCACGGCGGCCGGTCGACGGCTCATCGACGAGCGGTGCATTCGCCGCGTCGAGCGACCGCCGCGCAGCCGCCTCTCTCGGCGATGGCGGGGTCGCCGGGACCTGGACCTCGCCGAGCTCGCGCTGGACCTCGTCCCCGACCGTGTCGACGAGTGCTGCTTCGATGCGGTGCCCTCCGGCGAGATATGTGGCGAGCAGCAACCGGTTGCAGATCAGGTTCACGCGCCGGGGCACGCCCCCCGTCCACTGGAAGATGCGCTCGAACGCGCGTTCCTCGAACGACGGATCCTCCCGCCAACCCACTTGGCGCAGGCGATGCTCGACGTAGGCGCGGGTCTCGGGCTGATCCATCGGCCCCAGATGGCATGACGCGATCACGCGCTGGCGGAACTGCTCCATCGGCCTGGAGTTCAGCAACGCCCGCAACTCGGGCTGACCGACCAGGAAGCTCTGCAGGAGCGCCTGGCTGCCGAGCTGGAAGTTCGACAGCATGCGCAGCTCCTCGACGGCGCCGCGCTCGAGGTTCTGCGCCTCGTCGACGATCAGCAGCGCACGCCGGCTTTCGGCCGCGAGCTGCGTGAGGAACGCCTCGATGGTGGCGATGAGCTCGGCCTTCGACAGGCCGCGGGCCGCGATGCCGAACGCGAGCGCCACCGATCGCAGCAGGTCCCCGGCCTCGAGCTGCGTGCTGACGATCTGCGCCGCGACGATGCGCTCGGCGTCGAGCTCCGACAGCAGCGTCCTGACGAGGGTCGTCTTGCCGGCGCCGATGTCGCCGGTGACGACGACGAAGCCCTCACCCTGATAGATGCCGAACTTGAGATACGCAAGCGCGTTGCTGTGCCCGCGGCTGCCGTAGAAGAAGAAGGGGTCCGGATTGAGGTTGAACGGCGCTCCGGTGAGACCGAAGTGGGTTTCGTACATCGACAGGAAGCGGCTGCGAAGCGCCTCGTCTCCATCGGCAGCCGGAGCGGCAGCGACCGGCTCTGCAAGGGCGCTGCAATTTTCGCATGAGTCATCCGCCGGCTCTGTCGTCGTGGCTTCGAACGACGGCGATTCGGCCGGCGCGGCCTTGCCGCGGCCTCGCTGGAGCAGGCGGCGCAAGCCGGCGAAGCGCGTCATGCCGCTGCTCCCTGGCGGCGGCGAGGGCCGACTGCGAGCCGCGCACGCGGCTCGAACCCACGGGCGCGCATGAAGCTAGTGCGCCCCTTCGCCGAACGCCACGACGCTCACCGTCTCGATCAGGACGAGCAGATCGAGGAACAACGAGTGGTTCTTGACGTAGTACAGGTCGTACTGGTGCTTCTTGCGGGCGTCGTCCACCGATGCGCCGTACGTGTAGCGCACCTGCGCCCAGCCCGTCACGCCAGGCTTGACGCTGTGCCGGATGTCGTAGAACGGAATCTCCGCCTGCAGCCGTCTCACGAACTCGGGACGCTCCGGTCGCGGGCCGACGAGGCTCATCTCGCCGCGCAGCACGCTGACGAGCTGAGGCAGTTCGTCGATGCGGTACTTCCGGATGACCGCGCCGACCCGCGTGACGCGCGCGTCGTTCTTCTGCGCCCATCGCGCGACACCGTCGCGCTCCGCGTCCACGGCCATGCTGCGGAACTTGAGGCACTTGAACGTCCGGCCGCGAAGGCCTACCCGATCCTGACGGTAGATGATGGGCCCCGGGCCCTCGAGCACGATGGCAAGCGCGGTGAGAACCATGACCGGCGCGGCCACGGTCAGCAGGACGACCGACATCACCACGTCGAACAACCGCTTGATCGCCGTCCGGAACCAGCCCTGCACGAATCCGTGCCCGTAGACGAGCCAGCTCGCCTTGAGGCTGTCGATGGGAACTTCGCCCTTGGCACGCTCGAACACCGCCGACAGGTCCAGCACCGGAACCCCACTGATGCGGCAGGCGAGCAACTGATCCATCGGCAGGCCGCCGCCGCGCTGCTCGCGCACCGCGACGATCACCTCGTCGACGTGATGGCGCCGCACCAGTTCCTCGATCGGCGTCTGGTCGAGGAAGACCGGCGCCATGCGACCCTCGAGCCACAGCATCGGAGCCGATTCGCCGTGCGTCGGATAGAAGCCGACGATCGTGAGCTGCTTGCCGCGGTCGGCGGAGAGCTCGACTGCGACGGACTGAGCCTCGGCTCCAGTGCCGACGATCAGGACACGGCGGGTGCCGACCGCCGAGCGCCTCGCCATGTAGCCGACGCTGCGCACCGCGATCGCGCCGACGGCCATGAGCGGCACCGCCGTCCCCACGAGCACCAGTGTGTCGCCCTCGGTGCTGTCGAAGAGCGCATAGGCGATGCAGCTTCCGACGACGAGCGCAACGAGCGCGCGACCCATCAGCGATCGCCACCCGACCTGAACTGCGCTTTGCCGGTACAGGCCGACGAATGCGTACATCAGCGCCATGCACGCCGCCAGCACGGCGGCGCGCAGGATCACGTCGGGAACTGGCACGCGTCCGGGCGCAAGCGCGGCATCGGGCATGCGCGAGACGGCGAGCAGCACCGCCGCAAGGCACAACGCACCGTCGGCCACCAGCTCCACCAGCGACCACGTCGGCACGTGATGCCTGAAGATCTTCAACACCGCCGTGCCCCTCGGTTGGCCGCGCGTTGCGCGCGTTCCTCGGCGCTTACCTCCAGACCGCTTCAGCGGCGGTCCCGCGCCACGAAAGGGAGTCTAGGCAGGGACCGGCACCATCGCACCCCCCTGAGCTAAGGGATTGCCCCAGACGAATGTACGGACGGCGCAGCGACGTCGGTCACGACGCCGTCACGACGTCGCGGAACGATCTGCGCGGAGATGAGCGGCGCCCGTCATGACTCGCTCCGGAAGCCAGCCCGCAAGGTGCTCGACGACGCGCGCTCCGGCCATGCCGTCCCAGCCGTCCAGCGAAGCGCGACGCTTGCCGCCGTTGAAGATGCAGTCCCACAGCACGCGAGTCGCAAGGCCGTGGTCGCAACCGACCATCGTGTTCGTGCCGAAGGTCACGGTCAGCGGATTCGCCGGGATCGCGCCGATGGTCATGCACGGCACGCGGAGCACCGTGGCTTCTTCCTGAACGTCCCACGAGTCGGTGAGCACGCAGGTCGCGTCGCGGATCGAGCGCACGTGGCTCACATAGTCCTCGACGGGAAGCGTCAGCACGCCTTCCATGCCGAGGATGCCGTGGACGCGATGACGCTGCATGTGCTGCGCGAGGCTCGTGCGGATCGGCCACACCAGGCGGATGTCGCGATTGACTTCGCGCAACACGCCGAGGATGGCCAGCAGCGGCTTGCGGTCGCGGAGGTTGGCGGCATGCTCGAGCACGACCAGTGCGTATCCGGATCGGTCGCGCAACGTCGCCTTCTCGGAGGATCGCTCCACGACGTGCGAGGCCGATGGCGCGGCGTGCTCCAGGGCGATGCGCACCGCGTCGGCGACGAGGCTGCCGACGACGTGCGTGCGATCGGCAGGCCACCCCGCATCGACAAGCCCGTCGCGCACGGCTTCGTCGGGCACGTACACGGCATCGGCCCATCCTTCCGCGGGCACCGAACCCACGGGTTCCGCCTCGTCGGACGGGCCGGTGATTCGCAGGAGCGCCAGACCGCGCGCACGCGCGGCCGCACTCGATCCCGCCGCTCCTTGCCCGTCGCCGAACACCGCCACGGCAACGGCACCGACCCGATCCGCCACGGCTCCCACTGCCTCGCTCACTTCGAGCGACGATGCCGTCTCTTCGCGATGGGTCACGAGCGTGACCGCGATGGAGTCTTCGACAGCGCGCAGCCCGCGGAACAGGGCCGCCGCCCCGTGCCAGTCGTCACCGCCGCGGAGCCTGGCGATGCGCACGCGCGGTAGGCCGCCCTTCGCCTGAAGGGCATGCGAGAGGGCGGCGCAACGCAGATAGTCGCCCGGCATCGCCACCACGCACAGGATCGACGGCTCCGAGGCTTCCGATCGACGCGCAACCGCCGGCTCGCGAGGTCGGGGCGCAGGCTCGCCATCCACGGCCGGCACGGCGTCCGGCAGGTGCACGACCGGCAGCGCGGAGGACGGGATCGTGGTCGTCGCCATCTCCGTTCGCCACTCGTGCGCGGTGGCGCGCACGGTGGCCACGTCGATCATGTTCTGCGACGCGAGCAGGCGCGACAGCAGCAGCCGGTTGCAGAGGACGTTGACGTTGCGCGGCACGCCCTGCGTCCATTGGTAGATCTCGTCGAAGGCTCCGTCCCCGAACGCCGGATTTCCCGACCAGCCGACCATGCGCAATCGGTGCTCGATGTAGGCGCGAATCTCGTCGGCATGCATCGGCCCGAGGCGGCACCAGACCGCGACGTGCCGGCGCAGCGTCGCCATCTGCGGCGACTCGATCACGGGCTCGAGCTCCGGCTGTCCGACGAGGAAGATCTGCAGCGCATGGCGCTTGGCGCCGTACCGGACGAGCGAGACGAGGCGATCCAGCGCGTCGAGGTCCAGGTTGTGCGCCTCGTCGATGAACAGCAGCGCCTGCCGCCCTTGCGCGTGCAGCCAGACGAGGAAGGCCAGCACACGCGATGCATCGTCGCCCGACTCGGCGTCGTGCGCCGGCATCCCGAAGGCGAGTGCGATCGCGGCCATGAGCTCGTCGCTGCTCAGCTGCGTGTTGACGATGTGCGCAACCGCGAACCGATTCGCATCGATGTCGCCAACGAACGCGCGCACGAGCGTCGTCTTGCCGGAACCCACATCACCGGTGACGACGACGAGGCCGGTCCCCGCTTCCAGCGCGCGGTGCAGCTGCGCGAGCGCGGCAGTGTGCCCTCGGGTGCCGAAGAAGAAGCGCGGATCCGGGCTGAGGCGAAACGGCAGTTCGCGGATGCCGAAGGTGGACTCGTACATGCGACAACCAGTATGCCAAGCGCGATGGCGGCGCTACCATGCCCGCCGAAATTCGGTCTTGGTGGCGGGAGGGTCGGCCGATGCATCCCCGAAGTCGATTGCATCGGCCCGACCGAGCGCATCGGCGCGCCTGATCCGCATGCCTGCAACCGTCGCAGCGCTCCCCGCTCGAGGCGTCTCGGCCCTCGTGGCCCTGGCGGCCTTCTCGACCGGCCTCGTCATTGCCGTCCACCATCCCACAGGACCGGCGTGGGCCACGACCGGATTCCTGCTGTGGTGCGTCGCGGCCAGTTGGCGCGGCGCGTGGCTGTTCGCACTGCCTGCGCTCCTGCCCTGCGCAAGCCTGGCGCCCTGGACCGGATGGGTGGCCATCGACGAATTCGATCTGCTCGTGCTCGGCGCGATCGCAGCCGGCCACGCGCGGCTCGCGCGGGTGAGCCTCGAAGGGACGGCGCGGAATCCGGAAGCTCGGCGGCTGATCACCGATGCTCCTTTCCTGCTCACGTTGCTGTTCGCCGTCACAACGACGCTCGCGCTGTTCCGCGGCCTGCCCGCAGGCCGGTACGCGTTCGACTGGTTCGACGGCTACGGGGATCCGATCAATTCGCTGCGGGTCGCCAAGAGCGCGCTCTTCGCGGTGCTGCTGATGCCCGTCCTGCGCGACGCCTGCCGCGCATCGACGCGCAAAGTCATCGGGCGGTTCACGGCCGGCATGCTCGTCGGCTCTGCCGTGGCCGCGCTGGCCGTGGTGCATGAGCGGGCCGGCTATCCGGGACTGTTCGATTTCTCCACGCCGTATCGGGTGGTCGGCCTCTTCTGGGAGATGCACGTCGGAGGTGCCGCCATCGACGCCTATCTGGCGATGAGCGCACCGTTCGTCGCCGCAGCCGTCGTCACCGCCCGGAAGCCCCTGCCCTACGCGGCCGCCGCGACGTTGGCGTTGCTCTTCGAGTACGCCTCGCTCACGACGTTCTCGCGCGGCGTCTATCTCGCGCTTCCGATCAGCCTCTTGCTGCTGGCGCTTCTCCTTCGGAGCCGCGCCTCGGCAAAGCCCGCGCCCCTCTGGCGACGCCGCGCGAACGTGTGCCTGATGGTCGCCGTCGTGCTGCAGCTGGCGGCGATCGCGGCCGTCGACTCGTACATGCTGTCGAGAGTGCAGCGCAGCGGCGTCGATTTCCAGGGCCGGCTCCTTCACTGGCGCAACGGGCTCCGGGCCCTGCATGGATCGGCCGACTGGTGGCTCGGCATCGGCCTCGGCCGGTTGCCCGGCATTTACGCCGCGACCGTCGCAGGGCACCCGTTCACAGGAGTCGCAAAGGTCGAGAACGCCCATGGCCAGCATCGACTGACGCTCAGCAGCAGCGCGCACGACGACGCGATCGCCAGCGCCTACCGGTTGACGCAGCGACTCGCGCTGACCTCGCCGGCGAGCCAAGCGGCGATGGACGTGCGCACGCGCAGCGACCTGCGGCTCTTCGTCAGCGTGTGCGAGATGCACCTGCTCTACGAAGGGACCTGCCAGCGCGGAGAAGCGCACGTGATGCCGAGCGCCGAATGGCAACGCGTCGTCTTCGCGCTGGGCGAGCCGCTTCCCGCACCCGCGCAGTGGCCACCGTCGCAGGCGGTGTTCTCCGTCGGGCTCGCGTCCGCCGATTCCGCTGCGGAGATCGAACGCGTCTCGCTGTTCAGCGACGGTGGCGAAAACCGGCTCGCCAATGCGGACTTCTCGAGCGGTCTCGCCCACTGGTACCCCGTCACGACCGACCACTTCGTTCCGTGGCACATCGACAGCTTGGCGCTGGAGTTGCTGATCGAACGCGGGCTGCTCGGGCTCGCCGCCTTCAGCGGCCTGCTGGCCTACGCGTTCTCGCGTCTGCTCGGTCCGGGGCTGCGCGGGTCGACCCCCGGCGCGGTACTGGCAGCTTCGTTGCTCGGAGCCCTCCTCGTGGGCGTGATCGACAGCGTACTCGACGCCCCGAGGGTCGCGTTCCTGCTCCTTTTCCTCACGTTCCTGTCGATCGCGCTGAGCGACAGCCAGGAAGGCGATGCGCTCGTGGTGCCGGCGACCACGCCAGACGACGAGCGCAAAGCGCAGCCTGCATGACGAGCGCGGGCACCTCGATCATCTCGACGGGTGGCGCGGGCTCGCCATCGGCATGCTGCTCGTCGGGCACTTCTTCCCGGTACCCGGACTCGACCTGGGCCAGGTGGGGACCTGTGGCAGCAGCCGTTCTCTTCTATGCCGCCGACGACCTGGCGGCCCGAGGCCTCGCGCTGCTGGGCGCCGTGCTCGCCGGCATCGCATCCTTCTACGTCATCGAGCGCCCGGCGCGCAGCTACCTGACCGCACCTGGCGTCGTCAACGCCCCGGCGCGTCGGTGACGCGACCCTCCACATGATGCGACAACGCATGGCCTGAGCGATCGGCCGGTGGTTGCGACGGGTCGCCGACGTCCAACTCGAGCATCAGGCTGTCGACGAGGAACTTCGCCGCCCAGCTGAGGTACTCATACGGCGCGTAATTGCCGTCCACCGGGAACGAGCCCTTCACGCCGCCACGCACGGCCATCGGACCATCGAGGGTCACCGTCCGGCGCACGTATCGGTTCGCAAGGCGCGCGGCTTCGAGATAGCGCACGTCCTGCGTCAGCTCATGCAGGAGGAGCCAGCACGCGGCGACCTGCGACGTGCCCGTCAGGCAGGCCGAGCGGACGGCCGGCGTCCACCCGCGGCGGAACCGACCGGGCAGCCAGCCGTCGTCGCCGAGCGCCGACAGGATCCCGTCGGCGGTCCGCCGAGCCGCCTCGAGGAACATCCGCTCGGCACTGAACCGATAGGCCTCGATCACGCCGCGCAGCGCGTAGGCGATCGTGTGGGTCAGCGGCTCGCGAGGCTTGTCGAGGCAGCACTTGGAGAACCAGCCGTCCTCGCCTTGCGAGCTCAGCGCCCAGCGGACATTCGCGAGCCCGGCCTCGCCATAGCCACGCCCGGGCTCGAGCCGGGCCGCCTCGAACAGGCCCCACGCAACATGCGTCTCGTACTCCTTCTCGCCGGGGGTGGCGAACGGCGTCGGGTAGCGACGCCAGCAACCGTCGGCGTCCTGCGTGGCGACCAGCCAGTCGGCTGCGCGCCGAACCGCGTCGCCATAGTCGCCGAACGTCTCGTGCATGGGCACGAGGCCCAAGAGCACCTGGCCGGTGTTGAAGGTCACCGGCGCGAGCGGCCGCGAATCGATGCGCCCGCCCTGGAAGCCGCCGTCGGGCAGCTGGATGCGCACGAGCCAGTCGGCCATCCGGCGCGCCCGCTCGCGCCACGCATCCTCGCCGACGCGCTCCGCATAGCGGAGGAAGGTCGGGATGATGTAGCCGGTCGTTTCCGGGTACGACGTCGACCAACCGCGCAGCAGGCTGTAGTCGCGCGCGACGCCGCCGTCGGCGCTCCGCGAACGGTCCTGCGCCACGCACAGCCACTCCATCGAAGCCCGCAGCACGCGTTCGGCGCCGGGGTCCGCGAGTGGAAGCCCCTGGCGATCCCGCAGCCTGGCAAGCCGCGCGGCGGGCGGCAGCGTCACGAGCGTGTGCAGTGCCCGGGCCTTGGATCGAAGAACGGCGAGCATGTGCGCGCACCCGTCACGCATTCGGAGCCGGCGACGTGAGCATCGTCTCTGCCGTCGCGTGCAGATACCGACTCGCGCGGCGTTTGGACGAGATGTCATCGTAGATCCGCTGCGCCTGCTGCGCATCGATGCCGAGCGACTTCCCGAGACCGGCGGCGCTGACGCCCCGGTCGAGCGACCACAGGGCGACGTCCATGCGGGCATACGGCAGCGCGAAGAAGAATTCGTCCTGGCCTTGCGGCAGCGTGTAGGTGTCGGTCGTGGGCTGCGCTGCGCAGATCCCGTCGGGCAGCCCCAGGCCACGCGCCAGTTCGTACACCTGCGTCTTGTAGAGGTGCGCGATCGGCTTCAGGTCCGCGAGGCCGTCGCCTCCCTTGACGAAAAAGCCCAGGTCGTACTCCAGCCGGTTCGGGGTGCCCACCACGGCGTAGTTCAGCCGGTCGGCATGGAAGTACTCCAGGGTCTTGCGGATGCGCTGCTTGTGGTTCGTCGCCGCGACGATCTGCAGGTATTCGCGCAAGCCGAGGCGTGCCTCGTGTCGCGCTCCTTCGGGCGACTGCACGACAAGGCGGAAGTGGTTGATGCCGCCCTGCGTGCCGCCCGCGATGACGATCTTGCTGCGCCAGCCGTCACCGTGGGCGGGGAAGACGCGCCGGATCGCGGCATCGCGCTCGCGATAGCAGCCGATCGCCTCGAGCACGGGTGTGATCTCGACGATGTCGTGAGCAACGCCGAGATGCGCCACCAGCTCGCGACCGAGGCGCGTCGCGGCACCGCTCGAGTCGCGCTCGGGCAGCAGCAGCGCATGCACCTTGCCGGGCCCCACCGCGCGCGCCGCGAGCGCGGCGCACAGGGCGCTGTCGATCCCGCCCGACACCGCAACGACGAAGCCGCGCCGATGAAGGCGGGTGGCAAGGACGGTGGCCATCCACCCGGCGATGCGATCAGCCTCGCGCTCCACGTCGAGCGACGGGACTTCGCACGGGGGAGCCGGCCTGGACATCGCCTCGCCCACGGTGTCAGGTGCCGCGCTTGCGGACGACGAAGCGCACGACGCTGTCGATGCTGTCGAGGTTTTCGGGGACCATCTCGTCGTCTGCGACCTCGATCGCATACATCTGCTCGAGAAACGCGATCAGCTCCAGGAAGCCGGTCGAATCGAGCACATGGTGCTCGAGGAACGAATCGGTGTCGGCCAGCGGCTCGGCGCGGGTCCCCATGAGGAACGTGTCCTCGATGAAGCGCCGCACCTCCACCCCGGCCGACAGGGCGTCGGCTGCGCTCACAAACTTCCCCCCTACGAAGCACCCTCGCGTGGCGCGGCCTCGCGCAGGCTCGCATGACGGATCTTCCCCGACTCCGTGCGCGGCAACGCTTCGACGATCTCGATGGATCTCGGCGCCATGTAGCTCTCCAGGCACGCCAAGCAATGCCGGACAATGCCCCGCCCGGTCAGCTTACTCCCAGGCTTCAGTGTGACATAGGCCTTCACCGCCTGGCCGAGCGCCTCGTCCGGCACGCCCACCACTGCGCAACCGGTCACGCCGTCCAGCCGGTAGATGGCGTTCTCGACCTCCCGCGGCGCCACCTTCTCCCCACGCGTCTTGATGATGTCGTCGGTTCGCGAGACGAAGTACAGGTAGCCGTCGGCATCGGAGCGAAAGATGTCGCCGGTGCGGTACTCCCGCTCACCTTCGCTCACGCCGGGCTTCAACCGGGTGGCCGTGTCCGACTCGCGCCCCCAGTAGCCGAGCATGACGTGGCGACCGCAGACGATGAGCTCGCCCGTCGATCCATGAGGGAGGCGCCGACCCGTCTCGTCGACGAGCCAATGCGCCTGATGCGGCATTCCGCGACCGACGCTCGTCGGGCGGGTGTCGACCTCATCGGGCGGCAGATAGCTGGCGCGCACGCACTCCGTCATGCCGTACATCAGGAACAGCCGTGCGCGCGGGAACGCGGCTCGCAGGCGACGCACGTGGGCCTCCGGCAGCGCGGCCCCGGCATTGGTGATGGTGCGCAAGCTGCCGAGGTCGAAGGTCGACAGATGCCGCAGCCCCAGCACCGACGAGAACAGCGTGGGCACACCCGGGAGCATCGTGACCCGCTCGCGGGCCAGCAGCTCGACGAGGCGGACCGGAAACGCGGCCCAGCGCTCGAGCACGACGGTCGCCCCCGTCGCCAACGCCATCAGCAAGTTGTTGAGGCCGTAGCTGAAGGCAGTGGGCAGCACAAGACCGATCACGTCGTCCTCGCGCAGTTGGAGCCAGGCCTGGATCGAGCGCCACACGCTCGCGAGATTCGAGTGCGCGAGCATGACGCCCTTGGGGTGTCCCGTCGTGCCGGACGTGTAGATGAGGAGGGCGAGATCGGGCCGGTCGACCACCGGGGCGATGGCCACGTCTTGGAGTTCGGCCCAGGGGCGAACGCGCGGATCCACGGGAGCGCTGCCGGCAACGCCCGCCACCCAGGCACGGCGCAGTGCCGGCACTTCGCGCAGGACCGGGGTCCAGGCCGGCGCCAGCTGGTCATGCGTCAGCAGCACCGTCGCGCCGCAATCCTCGACGATGAAGCGAAGCTTGTCGGCCTTGGCCAGCGGGCTGACGGGCACGAAGACGCCGCCCACCATCGACACCGCGTGCACGGCCACCGCGAACTCGACGCCGTTCTCGAGCAGCGCGACGACGCGATCGCCGGGGCTCACGCCGTCTGCGCGCAGAGTGGCCGCGAGCGCCTGCACGCGAGCGAGCAGTTCGCGGTAGGCGACCCGCTGCGACCCGCAGACGAGCGCGAGCTTGTCGGGTAGCCGCCGCGCCGTGGCCTCGAAGGCGGCGTGGAACGCGATCGCGCTCATCCGGAAAGCGTCGCGACGCGGCGGTCGGGCTCCTTGCGGATCATCTGCTCGTGCAGCAGCATCGTCGACAGCACGCCGATGAACGCCATGTTGTCGCCGAATCCGACGGCGCGACCGGAGCGGCACTTCTCGAGCAGCCGGCCGACGGCCGCCGGATCGAAGATGCCCGCACGTCGCAGCGCCGCGGGCTCCAGCAGTTCCGCGACTTCCGGCAACGGCTTCGACCCGGCGAAGAAGCACGCGCTGTCGGGCGCTCGATACGGCTGCTTGCGCCGCTGCACCACCGATGCCGGCAGCTCGGCTCGCATCGCGTCCTTCAGCAGCACCTTTTCCGCGAGGCCACGGATCTTCAGCCGCGCCGGCAACCGCGCCGCGAACTCGATCACGCGATGGTCGAGGAACGGGTACCGCGCCTCGACCGAAGCGGCCATCGCCATGCGATCCCCCTGCGACGAGAGCAGGTAGCCCGACATCAGGGTTGTCGCTTCGACATACTGGTCACGATCGAGCGGTGACCATCGGTCGAACCCGGCCGGAAGCGTCGCGGCGAGTTCCTCGTGCGGATCCCAGGCGAGCATGGGCTCGCGCCATGAGGCGTCGAAGAACCCCAAGGTGCGGCGCGTGGTCGCGAGACGGGTGGCGTGCGCGAACCAGGGCTCGTGCACCTCATCCAGCCCCGTGGTGAAGAACCGGCGCCCGAGCGCCCCCCCGCCGAGCGGCGATCGGCCCAAATACGGATAGAGCCGGTCGAGCCCGCGCAGGCGCCATGCGGACTGCGGATCGCGCGCGATGAACCGCCGCACCTTCGCTTCGCGGAACAGGTCGTATCCACCGAACAGCTCGTCGGCTCCCTCCCCCGTGAGGACGACCTTGTACCCGGCGGCACGGACGCTGTCGGCCAGCAGCATCATCGGCACGGGGGCCGTGCGGACGAGCGGCGCTTCGGCATGCCACACCGCGCGCGCGAATCCCGCCGCAATCTGTGCCCGCGTGGCGCGGATCGACGAGTGGACCGTGCCCAGGTGCCGCACCACCTCGTCCTGATGCACGCTCTCGTCGAACTCGGCGTCTTCGAAGGTCAACGAGAACGTGCGCAGCGGCGTGTCGGTATGGCGCGCAACGACGGCGGTGACGATCGACGAGTCGAGCCCGCCCGAGAGGTAGGCACCGACCGGAACGTCGGCGCGCAGCTGCAGGCGCGCCGAGTCGATCAGCAGTTCGCGCAGCTCGCTCGCACGCCGCAGGTCGTCGCGCGGATCCGAACCGGCGTCGCCGCCGTGCGGCCATTCCCAATAGCGCCGCATGCGGACCCGATCACCCTCCACCGTCATGCGATGCGCCGGCGGCAATTGCGAGATGCCCTCGAACACGCTGTCCCCGGGCAACGTCGCCCAATAGCTGAAGGTCGCGGCGAGTCCGGCGGGACTCAGCCGGCGCGTCACCTCGGGCAGCGCGAACAGCGCCTTGACCTCCGACGCGAATGCGAGGCGACCGGCGCGCCACGTGTAGAAGAGCGGCCGGATGCCGGTGCGATCGCGGGCCAGCAGCAACCTGTGCCGTTTCGAGTCCCACAACGCGAAGGCGAACTGCCCGTTCAGGCGGTCGACGAAGTCGTCGCCGTGCTCCTCGTACAGGTGCACAAGCACTTCGGTGTCGGAGCGCGTGCGGAACCGGTGGCCCTTCGCGAGCAGGTCGCGCCGCAGCTCCACGTGGTTGAAGATCTCGCCGTTGAACGTCACCCAGACGCTCTCGTCCTCGTTCGCGAGCGGCTGGGCGCCGCCTTCGAGGTCGATGATGCTCAGTCGGGTATGTCCGAGGGCGATGCAGCCGTCGACGTGCAGGCCTCGACCGTCGGGGCCGCGGTGCCCCAGCATGGCCATCATCGCTTCGAGCTCGCCGACGTGCGGTCGACGGCCGCCCTCCCCGCTGTAGAGACCGGCGATGCCGCACATGTGCTCGGATCCTGGCGCTAAGGCGCCCCTGCACGCACGCGCCTGCCGTCGTAATCGGCATGCAGCAACGGCGCTCGGGCATCGAGGTCGAAGACGGCACTGCCCCACGACAGGCCCACGCCATAGCCGATGGCCATCACGGTCACGGGCTCGGCGCGCGCCTGCGGCAAGCGGCGCGTCATCGTCACCGCCACCGACGGACCGCCGCAATTGCCCATGTCTTCCAAGGTCATCGGCACCTTCGCCTCGGGCAGTCCCGCCTTCTTGAAGAGGTGCTTCATGATGAAGCGGTTCGACTGGTGGAAGACGTAGGCATCGATCTCGTCGGCCGACCGTCCGGCGTGCTCGAGCGCCTCGCGGATCAGCGCCGGCACGCGCTTGATCGTGAAGTTGAAGATCCCGGCGCCGTCCATGCGCAGGCAGAGATCGCGCGGATCGGTGGGATGGCGGTCCCGAAACGCGCCACCCCGGATGATGAGACCTTCGTGTCCGGCGCCGTCGGTGTGCAGGCAGAAGTGTCCCGCGCCTTCGGCGCTGAGCTCGAGGGCCGTGGCCGAGCCGGCATCGCCGAACAGCAGGCGCGTCGCATGATCGTCGCGGTGCGTGAAGCGGCTTGGCGTTTCGCCGTGCAGCATCAGGACGCGCTCGTGACCGCCGGCACGCAGCATCGCGGCCGCCGCATAGAGCCCGTACGGATAGCCGGAGCAGCCGAGCCCGATGTCGAAGGCCGCGCAATCGTCGCTCAGCCCCAGCCACTGATGCAGCATGCAGCTGGTGGAGGGCAGGAAATAGTCCGGCGACTGCGTGACGAGCACGAGTCCGGTGACCGAGTCACGCGCCCAGCCGAGCGCTTCGAGCAGGTCCTCGGCTGCCTCGCAGCAGAGGTCGGCGGCGGTGCAGCCCTCGTCCACCACGCGGCGTTCGCGCACGCCCGCCATTGCGACCACCTTGCGCACTTCCTCGGGGTCGAAGCCGAGGGTCGGGTCGAGGTTGCTTTCCACGCGCGACGGCACGCAGGTCGCCACGCCGGCGATCCGGAAGCCATCGATGCGCGAGCGGCTCATGGGCGAGGACCGGGTTCACGCACGTGCCGAGCGCCGCGTCATTCGACGATGCGCGCGCCGCCGTCGACGACGAGCGTCTGGCCGACGATGCCCGCGGATGAGGGGCTGCACAGGAATTCGGCGACGCACGCGATCTCTTCGAGCGTCACGGTGCGCCCGAGCGGCGAGCGCCGCACGACGTCGGCGAGACGCTGCTCGCGATCGGGGAACGCGTCCCACGCCTCGGTCGCGACGCTGCCCGGCGCGAGGACGTTGACGCGCACCCCGCGCGGGGCGAGCTCCACTGCGAGATGGCGCGCGAGCGACTCGAGCGCCGCCTTCGACGCGCCGACCGCCGCGTAGGCAGGCACGGCGCGTGCCGCGCCAGCGGAAGAGACGGCGAGGATCGTCGAGCCTTCGCCGAACAGCGGCAGCATCTGCCCCACCAGCTCGAAGAAGGCCCGCACGTTGAGGGCCATGGTCCAGTCCCAGTGCCGCGTGGTCAGCTCCGCAAACGGACGGTGGACGCCGGTGGCCGCGCAATGCACCAGGGACGGGGGTCGGCCGACGGCCGCCATCTTGTCGCGGGCCGCAGCGAGTCCCTTTGCCAGGGTCAGGTCGGCGCGCAGCACGTCGATGGCGATCGACTCGGCGCGCGCGAGCTCGACCAGTGCATTGGCCGCCGCATCGTTGCGCGCGTAGTTCGCCACGACGCTCGCGCCGGCGCGTGCGAGCCGCAGGGCGATCGCACGACCGATGCCCCGGGTGCCGCCCGTGACCAACACGGGTCGACCGTCCAGCGCGCGCGGATCGCCCGTCATGGTTGTGCGGCCATGAACGCCTCGAGGACCGGGTCCTTGAATCCCGGCGACAACGTCTCGAGCGCAACGAAAGAAAAGAAGAGCTTCGTCTCGGCGACGCGCGCCCCTTGCACCCAG
>Ga0335069_10005129_pt1 | contig 19264 bp, 12 predicted proteins | sample Lox_Sample_11_FD_206714 | JGI IMG/M metagenome (GOLD analysis project Ga0335069, IMG submission 206714) | Soil microbial communities from Loxahatchee National Wildlife Refuge, Florida, United States - Lox_Sample_1.1 | ecosystem: Environmental > Terrestrial > Soil > Wetlands | place: USA... | reverse complement strand
AGCGGATGGACGAGCGGATGACCGGCTATGCCTTTCTGCAGGTCAACGACGATGAGTGCAGTGATGGGATCGAGAGCGGTTACGGGCATTGCTGGTTCTCCGAAAAACGGGGGGGCCATGGAGCGGAGAGGTCAATCTTCAACGAGTTTCGTCAGCAGTCCGAGGGCTGCGCGTAGCCTTTCCTGCTCATGTAGAGAGAGCTTTAGCGAGACTCGCTTCGTAAGCCAGTCTTGCCTCGCGGAGCGACTCTCCTTGAGCCACTTGAGGCATTTAGGTGTGAGAGACATCAGAGTTTGTCTGCCGTCATTTGGGTCGGGAGCACCATGGACGAAGCCTGCTTCCTGCAGCGGTGTCATCACTGCGCTCATGGATTGCGGGCGCATGCCTTCGGCCCGTGCGAGACCGGATACCGTAGCCGGCCCGTCTTCTTCCAGGCGAAGCACAACGGATATCTGCGACGGCGTCAGGTCGCTGTGTTGCCCTTGTTCGCGGAGATACCGTTTGATTTTGCGGAATATCGTACGCACCTCAAGGGCGATCGCGAAAGCGAGTTCGGTGTCAGAGGGAGAGGCAGGATGGCTCACCCAACAAGTGTGACATATATACAGCTATCCTGTAAAGTTTATCTGTAAAGGTTAACTGTATAATTGGCGACCCTACGGCTGTGCGAGTGGTCGGTCGCGCTGTAAATGCGGCACCAAGGCTGAGCCCAAGCGTGGTCAATCTGTATTCCACTCTGGGCGGGAGGACTGGGTATACGGTTCTTCCTATCAGGCCCTCGCCTTCCATGGAGCGATGCGTCTGCTTCAGCATTTGTAGCTGATTCAAGGGACACACTTCACGAAGACGAGTGAATCGCAACTCGTGTTTTTCGGTAAGCACTTCGATCAACAGCATGGTCCACTTGTCAGCGACCCGTGCAATCAACTCCGTCACCAGGGCTTCAATGAGCGCGCCGGGCTCGGCAGACATGGGCCAGGTTTCCTCCTAAGACGTGAAATGCGGCGCACATGGTCGCGGTTAGGATTGAGTTTTTGGGTGGATCGGTACAAGGATGAACGACTTAGGCTCAGTACCCCAGCTTGATAAGGAGGCATAGGAAAACCTGACGGCGAGACTGTTTTTTCGGATCGCCCACGAAAGATCAGCGACCACCACGATTCTTCGCAGCCTTGACAGGAGGCCCCGGCGGCGATAGAAGGAGTGTGCTCTTCCGAGGACCAGAAGAATATGTCCAAACCTTTTCTGTCTCGTCGTGTTTTTCTTCAGGCCACTGCGGCGGCTGCCGGTGCAGCTCTCGCCTCCAACTCTCTGTGCCTTGATGCCGAAGCCCCACCCATGCCATTGCCCAGTTCTTCGCCGAGTGATCGGATCCGCTTCGGGATTGTCGGGGTTGGCATGGAGGGCAGCGGCGTACTCGCAACTGCTGTCGCGTTACCGGGTGTTGAATGCGTTGCAGCCGCCGATCTTTATGACGGCCGGCATATTCTGGCGCGCGAGATTGCCGGCAACTCCATCAAAACAACGCGCCGCTACAAGGAATTGCTCGATGATAAGAGCATCGATGCAATCCTCATTGCAGTGCCAGATCATTGGCACAAGCAGGTTGTGGTCGACGCGCTCGCCGCCGGCAAGGATGTTTACTGTGAGAAGCCCATGTCGCACAATCCCGCAGACGGTGTCGCCATGGTGCAGGCAGCCAAGAACACCGATCGCATCGTACAGATTGGTGCGCAGCGAACCAGTTCCGTGCTATGCGCAAAGGTCAGGGAGATGATCGCGAAGGGAGCCATCGGCGACCTCAATCTGGTTGAAGCCACGATGGGACGGAACGATCCGACCGGAGCGTGGGAGTATCCTCCTCCGCCGGATCTGTCTCCGGAGAACCTTGATTGGGATACTTGGCTCGGCACCGCTCCCAAAAGGTCATTTGATCCCTACACCTTCGCGCGCTGGCGCTGCTGGAAGGAGTACGGTACAGGGGTTGCTGGAGACTTGCTCGTCCACCTCATCAGTGGCATGCAGTTTTCGCTTGGCATCAATGAAGCGCCAAGGCGAGTCTCGGCGTTCGGCGGCATCTACCGCTGGAAGGACGGACGCAACATGCCGGATGTCCATGCCGCGCTCTTCGAGTACAAGGGCATCCCGGTTTACATGCGCTTGAGCCTCGACTGCGAATCGCCTGAAGTAACGCGCTTCCAGGGCTCGAAGGGCATGATTGAACTGCGCGAATTCTCCATTACCTATTCGCCGCAGGCAGGTGTGGATACTTCACCAAGCTACTACTCCGGCGGATTCCCTGCCGCCATGCGCGCGGCTTATACCCAGAAGTGGCACGAAGAGCACGACCCGACACCAGGCAAGGAGCCGGCGTCCGAGAGCACTACGATCAACGGCAACGATTACGATGATCTTCGCCCCCATCTCTGGAACTTCTTCGAAGCAGTGCGCACGCGCAAGCCTGTCGTGCAGGACGCGGTTTTCGGGCACCATGCCGCATTGGCTTGTCATCTGGCCAACGAATCTTATTTTCGTGGCGTTCCCGTTCGTTGGGACGAAGCCTCGCAAACCATCAAGTCTCTGGCATAGGCACAGTCAGAAGGAGAAACGTGAAGACCGCAAGAATCGCCTTTCTGGCGTCAATCATCATTGCCGCCTGCGCAATCTGCATGTGCACCTCTGCACAGGTTTCCGAGAGGTCCGATCCTGTTGGGCCATTTCTCGGCCGTTGGGATCTCACCCTCAAAGCGCCAGATCGTGACTACCCCTCGTGGATCGAAATCAGCAAGAAGGGCGAGGGCGTCACTGCCCTGTTCACGGGACGATGGGGCAACGCCCGCCTGTTGCCCCTGGTGACAGTTCGAGGAAAGGAGCTTACCTTCGTCTCTCCAAAGGAAGAAGAGGGGAGCAACGCCGATCTTACCTTCCAAGGCATCCTCGACGGCGAACATCTTTCCGGCACTCTCAACGGTCCGGACGGCAAAACCTGGTCGTGGACCGGCATGCGTGCCCCTGGCCTCGAGCGCTCGGGCACGGCTGAATGGGACAATCCTGTCGCTCTTTTTGATGGCAAGACTCTGAACGGCTGGCACGAAAGCAAAGCCGGACCTCCCGACTGGACAGTGAAAGACGGCAACCTGGTTACCCCGGGAAACGGTCCCGAACTGATCAGCGACCGCAAGTACCGGGACTTCAAACTTCACATCGAATTCAACTGCGGCAAGGACTCCAATAGCGGTGTCTATCTTCGAGGGCGTTACGAAGTACAGATCGAGACCGATTCGATCGCAGAACCGTCCAGTCATCACACTGGCGGGGTATACGGCTTCCTTGCACCCACGCCGGAGTTGCCGCGCAGCTCCGATGTCTGGCAGACCTTCGACATTACCTTGATTGGGCGCAAGGTCAAGGTAGTCCAGAACGGGCAAACCATCATCGACAATCAAGAGATCCCCGGGCTCACCGGCGGCGCGCTCGACAGCCACGAGGATCAACCCGGCCCCATCTACCTTCAGGGTAGCGAGAAGGGCCATGTCCTCTTTCGCAACATCACGATCGCGAGTGCAAAGTAGAGAAGAAAACAGCGCATAGCTTTGAGATCCGCGCTATTGCCTCTCATGCGCTCCGGGAGATGGATTCACTTGGATTTGGCCACCGGCTCCGTCTCTCTTCAGCTCGCGCTCGACAGTCGTCCTCAAGCGAACTAAGGCCGCTTCAGCGTCCACTTTCCGATGCAACCTCTGGAAAAGGACGAAGCTACGATAGAGCGCGGCCCGATTGGAGGGTTCGACATTCAATGCTTCCTGTAGGTGCGCAAGGGCTCCTTCAACGTCGCCCTCGTCCTCCAGGACCTTGCCCATCAGGATTTGTGCTTCCACCGAGTCCGGCTTCGCATTGAGAGATGTACTGAGATAAGCCTTGGCCTGGCTGAAGGCTGGCTGTCCCGGCACAGCTCCTTGACGAATGATCAGATCGGCAAGCAGGTAGTTCGTGACCGCATCTTTCGGAGTACGTTTCAGCTGGCCCACAAGTAACTGCTTCTCTTTCTCGACTTCGTTTCGATCGGAATAGAGAAGACTCATCGCAATCGTGCCGTGTGCTCGATGCGGCTCAAGCTTCGACGCCTCGGCAAAATCTCTCTCGGCATCCGGATACTGCCCGAGCTGCGCGTAAGCGACTCCGCGTATGAGATAGAGTGAAGCGGGATTCTTGACGTTCGCGATGCCTGCCGCAGCGGCTTTCACGGCCAGATCTTCCTTGTGGTGCTCGAGGCAAAGTATCGCCAAATCGAGATAGTTCGCCTGCTCCGCCGGAGCAATGCGAATCGCATCATTCAAGGCCCGAAATGCGTCATCGGGTCGATCAACCTCTGTGTACGATTCGGCCAAAAGATTGAGAAAACCCGAATCCTCGGGTTGCGGGATCGAGGTGAGTGCCTCTGTTGCCTTCGCGGGATCATGTGCGGCAAGTTGCGCAACAGCGAGGTTGTAAATGACCTGGCGATTGGCGGGGTTCATTGCTAATCCACGCGAAAGCAAGTTGACGGCGTCCTGCACGCGGCCGACTTTCAGCAGACAATCAGAAAACTCACTCAGGGCATTCGGCGATCGAACAACGGTTTCGCCAGCATCCTGAAAATGCGAGATCGATGCGGAGCAATCGCGGGCACTATAGGCAAGTGCGCCTGCCATGGCATGCGCCACGGCACTCGACGGATCGACAGCGAGCACGCCGCGCACATAGCGCATCGCGTCCGGCCGATCGTGCAGATAGGCAGTTTGTGCAGCGCCTTCCAGGGCCGGAAGGTAGGAACGGTCCAGAAGAAGAGCATGATCGAAACTGGCCAGACTCTCCGAAGTGCGGCCGAGACCTTCCAAAGCGACACCGCGTAGCGTCCACAGAGAGGCATCTTTCGGATCGGCCTTCAGAAGATCGGCCAGCAAGGCAAGCGCCTGTGGGTACTGGCGAGTAGAGAGATAGTCCGCTGCCTGGCGGCGCGACGCGGAGGACACAGACTCCGCGGCACATACAGCTGCAACGACGGTCCCAAGACATAGAACGGTGGAAACGAACCAGGCTCTGACAGCTCGACTCATAAACTTCCGGGTTCCAGTGTACACATCTGCGATCTGTCAATCCTCAGCAGGCAATGACTGCTCCTTCCAGAGAAAAGAGGCGCGCCCCGAAAGGAACGCGCCGTGGAGAGTGAAAAGAATGCAAGATCTAGAACCGAATCTTCCCGCTCACCTGAATGGTCCGCGGTAGGTTCTGGTCGGTCGATTTCCCGAATTCGCCATTGGAGAGATCTCCCACTGGCGTTGTCAGATTGACACGATTGAACAGATCCAGGAACTCGCCTCGCAGTTCGAGTCGCCCCGCTTCTCCGAAGAACGGTAATGCAAAGGCTCGATCAACAGCCAGGTTCACATTCGCGAGGCCAGGTCCGTCATACGTGTTGCGGCCCAGATTCCCTTCTGTTCCAAGAGACGGAATCGGGAAGTCACTTACCTGGAAGACGCCCTTCAGGAAGCCCGATCGGCTGGCTGACTTTGTGCGGCCGAAGCTCGGGACATTCGGCATGTCGTATCCGTAGCCGTCGCCGTTCCAGTCGCCCGATGGGTAGGAGGCAGACGTGTATACGCTGAACGGCTGTCCGGATTGCAGCGTAATCACGGGAGACAGCTTCCATCCGCTGGTAACCCAGTGCTGAATGCCACCTGAGAGCCCGGGGATATTCCACACCGAATCGATCGAGAGTCTGTGACGGGAATCGTAATCCGACCGTCCGTAGTTCAGGCTTGGAATGTTCACATCATAGACATTCTCGGCGCCGCCTACGCCGTTGTCATTGCTGCTCGTGTAATCGAGCGATTTGCCGAAGTTATACACGACATGGAGCGACCAGCCGTGTGTGAAGAGCTTGGAGAAAGCCAATGAACCGACCTCTCCATTCTCAATGCCAATGCTTTCTCCGTAGATGACCGAACCAAAGCTCGAATTCAACCTGTTCAAATTGCCACTATTGACCAGCAAGTCTCCTGCAAATCGATTGGCATCGGTCTGGAAGTAAAGGTGGCGTCCTGCCGTTCCAAAGTAGTCGGCCTCGACCACCATGCTGCGTCCCAAGCTATGCTGGAGCCCCAATGCCCAATCGTGCACCATGGGCGGCGTGAAATTGGCTTCGAGACCGCCAACATTGATGCGGGAACCAGCCAGTCCACCGTGAGAATCCACCTGGTATTGAATTCCGGGCGGCGGAGCAAAGCCCGTCGGCCCGCTGGTGCTGGTTCCATACGAGAAGTCCGCCAATGTTGTGCCCGCAGTGAAAATGCTCACGCTCGGATCTGCAAACTGCGGGGGATTGGTACGGATTCCATCGACGTAAGCCAAATCGCCGATCTTGTTGCTGAAGAGGCCATAACCTCCGTGGACTGATGTCGTGCCGTTGCCGAAGACGTCCCATGCAAATCCGAAGCGCGGCACGAAACGCCAGAGGGTGTTGTCTGTTACCTGGCCAGTCGACCCGCGAACCTTCATGGTTCCATTGGCAATCTGTTCTTCTTTAGTAGACCCGGAACCGGGCGTAAACAATGCCAATGGATTTGAACCATAGCTCACGGTCCCAAGGTGGCCGAAGTAGTCCCAACGCAGCCCTGCATTCAGCGTCAGCTTCTTGTTCACCTTCCAATCGTCCTGCACAAACGATCCCTCTTCGAGCATGAGAACCCGAGAATAGAGGCTCGTGGCAGTTCCGCCGTTATTGACGCTCACGACTGGGCCGCTCTGGTAGTTCGGGCGATCGACCGCAAAGTCCACGATGTTGGCGAAATAGAAGGTCGGACGATCCAGGCCATTGGTGAAGTTGTCGAGATCCTGCTGACGATCAAAATCTGCCCCCACGCGGATCGTGTGCTGTCCTCGCACGTAGGTAAGTACGTCGTGCCAATTCCAGTTGTTATGCACCCAGCCCGATAATCCCCATGACCCAAATCCGGCGCCGAGTCCACCGGGATAGGCGTTGGGAAGCGCGTTCAAGCCTCCCGGTGGCTTTGGCTGATCACCGTCCGCTCGCACATAAGACATACTCGCGTCGTTCAGCAGGCTCGACGAGAACATGTGCACGTAGTCGAACTTGTGGTACCACGTCGCGTTCGGACTGACGTATGCAACATTCGGACGCGGATTAGCAACCCCTGCTTCAGTGGTATTGCGGAACAGACTGTAGAACATCTTGTCATTGCCATTGTGCAGGTTGTGATCGATCCGCACATGCCCCTGGAAACCGTTGTTAATCGGCGACTGGTTAATTGAGACGTTGCCCATCGCAACAAGATCGCCCGGAATATTCGGGACCGGATACGTGCTGGCAAGAGACTGCTCGATTTGGCTGACCGTCTGGAATCCGCTGGTGGGCGTACCCGCCGACGGAGCCGCTTTGAAGAACTGGGCCGCCATCGAGTTCGGGTAATTGGTTTCGACGTAATTGACGAAGTCCGGGGTTTCCATCGGCTGCGTCATGGTGACACCCTGATCGCTCTTGCTCCAGAAGAGCGAGCCAAAGAAGAATGTCTTGTCTTTTCGGATCGGCCCCCCAACCGAACCGCCAAAGTCATTGCGGAGATATCTTGGAACGGTTGTCTGAAACTCGGTGCGTGCGGTCAAGGCCGAGCCGGTATAGAACTCCGACAGTGTGCCATGGAACTTGTTCGTCCCCGGTTTTGTGAAGACCTCGATGAGAACTCCGCTCTGGCGGCCCTTGTCTGCCGAGAAAACGTTCGTGCTCACCTTCATCTGCGACACGCTGTCCGGCTCAGGCGTGATGTTGGTGATTCCATCGCGCGAGTTCCCGTTCACGCTCGTTCCATCGACTTGGTACTCGTTGTCTTCCTGACGCTGCCCCGCTCCGATGATCTGATAACCGGGCTCCGCATTGAAGCTATTGGTTCCCTGCGATCCCGAGCTGCTCGCCCCGCCGAAGGAACCGCCAAGGCCAGTGACACCGGGCGACAACGTCGCAACGCTCGCATAGAGATCCTCACCGACCAACGGCGCCGCTTCGACGGTTTGCTGTTCGAGGGTTCGGCTGATCGTCCCGCTCGTGGTTTCAACCGCAGCCGCATTGGCTGTCACCTGCACCGTCTCCTGGGTCGTTCCAACATTCAGCTTCGGGTAGACCGCTCTGATATCCGTTCCCTCGACGTCGATGTCGCTCTGCACCCAGGTGCTGAAGCCGGGAGCTGAAACTGAAACGTTATACCGCCCGGGAGGAAGATGAAGGATCTGGACGAACCCCTGTCCATTTGCAACGGCCGTCTGCTTGACTTCGGTCGCCTGGTTCGTCACTGTGACCTGCGCGGATGGGATGATTGCCCCCGTCTGATCCGTTACTGTCCCTGCGATACCGCTGCTGTACTGCGCAAAAGCTGGTAAAGCGGCTGCGATCAGGAGCCCGACGAGCAAGAGGACCCTGCTCGCAGAAGAAAGGGCCTTATTTGTGTTCCCCATTGTCACCTCTCAAAGTCACTGGCCGGGAGAAAGATTCCCCGTTTCTTCCCGGGGCATGGCATTCGCTGTTTTGAAAGCTTTCAAAACGATCCGAAAGCTTTTTAGCACCAAGCTTTCTCTGTTGTCAAGATCGAAAAAATCGGATCGGACTTCCGCTCAATGCCCCGTTTTCGGCGGAATCGTAACGGAGTTTCTGAGGCTTAAAGTCGTTTTGAGGACAACATGCTTCGAAGGTGATCTGTCGCCATGAAGCCGATCGATGAGAATCTGCGCTGCTGCCGTCCCCAACTGGTATCCCGACTGGGAAACGGATGACAAGGCAGGGTCGGTCACCTCGGCAACATCCAGATCGTCAAATCCCATGACCGAGATGTCCTCCGGACAGCGGAGGCCCGATTCCCGAATCGCCCGCAAGGTCCCGAGTGCAATCATGTCGTTGCCGGCGAAGATCGCTGTGGGGCGTGGGATGAGACGCAGGAGTAGAAGAGTCTTCGAGTACCCCCCTTGCTTGTCAAAGGTCGTCTCCTGGACATACTCGGAACCGAGATGAATCTTCGCGTCCTTGATCGCTCGCTTGAACCCGTTGAGCCTCTCGCGCGCGTTGGTTAGTCGCAAAGGGCCGACGATCATGGCCAGTGCTCTATGCCCCATTTGCAGCAGGTAGCGCGTGGCGTTGAAGGCACCCTCTTCGTTGTTCGCTGTCACACTATCACCCGCCCATCTTCGCGGCAGACGATCTACGCAAACCACCCCCGTGCCGGCACGGCGATACGACTCGGCCTGTGCGGTGAGGTCGCTGAAATTCGAAGGAATCACAATGAGTCCAGCCGGCAGATAGGTCCGCAACTCATTCAAGTGCGCGAGTTCCTTGGAGTGATCGTTGTCGGTGTTGCAGAGAATGAGCCGGTAGCCGTTCGAGAACGCGACATCTTCGGCCCCGCGCACGACCGCCGGGAAGAAGGGGTTCGTGATATCCGGAATGACCATGCCAATCACGTTCGTCTTATCCCGACGAAGACCGCGGGCAAGTTGGCTCGGCTGATACCCGGCGGCCTCGACAGCATCAAGCACACGCTTGCGTAAGGGACCGCGCACGTTGGCCGAGTTGTTAAGGACGTGCGATACAGTGCCGAGAGACACGCCGGCCAGCCTAGCGATATCTTTCATGTTTGCCATGCGTCGATCAAACTCCTGCAGGCATTACCAGCAAAGCGATTTTACAGCGGTTCGATCGAGTAGCGCTTTGAAAGCATTTACAGCGCCTCGGAATAACGCCCCTCCCTGGGGTTGTGCCGTCCGCATCGCGGTTCGGCGCCATCCTCTCAAGACACTGTTGTCCAGTCCCTTGACTTTTCCTTGCCAACTCGCTATTTTTCATTTCCGGATTATTTGAAACCTTTCAAACATTGCTATGCTCTTTATCTCCATCGGCCTGGGATGCCCTCACATGAAGGCATTTTGCTGTCCCTCCGCATGTTACGACCTTCCCGGCCGGCACCCGGGACATAGAAAGGATTGACCCCGTGTATCAGCCAGAGGTTTACAGCATCGTCCTGGCTTTCATGATTGTCAGCATGCTTTGCTGGGGATCCTGGGCAAACACTCTCAAGCTCTGCCCGGGCTTCCGCTTTCAGCTCTTCTATTGGGACTACATCGCAGGTCTGCTAGTCGGCGCCTTCTTCTGGGGATTCACTCTTGGCAGTCATGGGGCTGCAGGAACAACTTTCCTCACCGATATCGCCCAGGTACACGCCCACAACGCACTTCTGGCATTTCTCGGAGGCGCCATCTTCAATGTCGCGAACCTGCTCCTTGTTGCTGCCATCGATATCGCCGGACTGGCTGTGGCTTTCCCAATTGGAATCGGTTTGGCGTTGGTCGTCGGAGCGGTGGGCAGTTATTTGGTGTCGCCCAAAGGAAACCCTGTGCTGCTCTTTGGCGGGATTGCCCTCGTCGTTGCGGCGATCGTGTTCGACGCCATCGCCTATCGTCTTCGCGAGCAAAATCGATCGGCGATGAGCCGGCGGGGAATCGCAATCAGTCTTATCGCCGGAGCTCTGATGGGATGCTTCTACCCGTTTGTGTCAGCAGCGATGACAGGATCCACCAGCCTCGGCCCTTATGGCGCTGTATTTTTCTTCGTTCTCGGAGTCGCAGCTTGTGCACTCCCCTTCAACTGGGCGCTGATGCGTAAGCCGCTCGATGGGCACGATCCGGCATCGATGCAGGAGTATTGGCATGTGCCCGCGCTCTTTCACTTATTGGGAGTTCTCGGCGGCGCCATTTGGTGCACAGGCGCAGTTCTGAACTTCGTTGCTTCCGAAGCACACCTTGTCGGACCTGCCGTCTCGTACTCGATCGGTCAGGGTGCGACGATGATTTCGGCTTGCTGGGGCGTCTTTGTCTGGCGCGAATTCTCTGGCGCCCCATCTCGGTCGAGGATATTTCTTGGCTTCATGTTCGCATTATTCCTGAGCGGGCTCACCGCGGTTGCGGTGGCTCCTCTCTTCTCATGATGAATACAGCGCCTTCGCAGCTACAAAGGAGCGCAAATTGTCCGGTAAAAAGCCAATCGTCGTCGTCGGGAGTATCAACCAGGACTTGGTCGCTGTTGCAGAGAGGATTCCGGCCATCGGGGAGACCATCATTGGAACCGACTTCCAGATTCACCCGGGAGGCAAGGGGGCCAATCAAGCTGTCGCTGTCGCTCGGCTTGGCTACCCAGTACATTTGATCGGACGACTCGGGGACGATGCTTTTGGCGATCAACTTCGCACTCATCTCAGCAGCGCGAAGGTCGATATCTCCGCTGTCGCGGTGAGCCATGGCACATCGGGCGTCGCCGTGATCGAAGTCTCCGCGAGGGGCGAAAACAGCATTATTGTCACCCAAGGGGCCAACGCGAAGGTGACGCCAAGCGATATCGACCAGAATCTCGACTTGATTCGAAAAGCTGGATTCGTCCTGACTCAGTTGGAAACCCCTCTTGCAACGGTCGAGCATCTGATTTCCATTTGCGCACGCGAAGATGTGCCTCTGATTTTGGATCCTGCGCCGGCCCGAGAACTTCCTCAGAGTGTCTTCAGCAAGGTCGCATGGTTCACCCCGAACGAAACGGAGGCAGCTTTTTACGCGGCCGGCCAGACGAAGCTCCATATGCCTTCTTCGGAAATCGCGGAAACCCTCTTGCGGAGGGGATGCCAGGGGGTAGTGCTTAAGATGGGTTCGCGTGGAGTCTGTCTCGCATCACCCAAGTGTCCAGCTCAGGTCCAGCCTGCCTTCCAGGTAAATGCAATCGACACCACAGCCGCCGGTGATTCCTTTAATGGCGCCTTCGCCGTCGCGCTTATGCTCGGCAAGAGCCCGCACGAGAGCGCAGCATTCGCTGCTGCAGCGGCCGCCGTTTCAGTCACGCGCGCGGGAGCCCAGCCCTCGATGCCCACGATGCCGGAGGTCCTGTCTTTCATCGACAAGCACATGCCTGTGAAATCGTAAGACGACACAACAGGAGTAGCCTTAAGCTGCCCAACCATATCCGGGGGAATCTGTAATGAAGAAAGCGTTCGGAATTTCGATTCGGCTGTTTAGTATTTCGATCCTCGCTCCAGTATTCACGCTGAGCACTCTGGCCCAGGATTCGCATTTTGTGCCATCTTCGTTCGAAGAGCAGTTGCTCAATTCCCCACCCTGCCTGACGATCCGCATGGCATGGGAGGGCGCGAACGTCCCGTGTACTCCCCTCACACATCAGGAGTGGCTCGCGGATCTGACACACTGGCGGACAGAGCGGCGCATCCGGACAGGCTACGATCCAGCACGTTACAGCGTGCCGGCCCTGCAGTGGACGCAATCCAGCTTCATTCAGCCTCAAATGATGGTGCATGATCGGGCGTTCTACGATGTGGCGCAAGGCAAATACACCGTGGACAGTTATCTCGACGACCTCGAGAAACGTTACGGCGGAATCGACAGCGTTCTGATCTGGGCGACCTATCCGAACATGGGCATCGACGATAGGAACCAGCAAGACATGGTTCGGTCCATGCCAGGAGGCGTCGAAGGCGTGAAGAAGATGGTTGCCGATTTTCACCGTCGTGGTGTGCGCGTTCTCTTCCCCATGATGATGTGGGATCAGGGGACGCGCGATCCAGGCAAACCGTGGCCGGATGCGATTGCCGAGTTCATGAAGGAAATCGATGCGGACGGTATCAACGGCGACACCCAGGACGGAGTTCCGCTGGCTTTTTCTCTGGCCGCCGAGAAGGTTGGACATCCCCTCGCCTTCGAACCGGAAGTCGGTTTGAGCGATGAAGCGCTTGCTTGGGACGTGATGTCGTGGGGCTACTACTTCAAGTTCGCTTTTGTCCCGCAGGTGGACCGCTTCCGCTGGCTTGAACCGCGTCACATGGTGAACGTGTGCGATCGCTGGAACCGGACCAAAACGGACAACTTGCAATTCGCTTTTTTCAATGGCGAAGGATGGGAAAGCTGGGAAAACATCTGGGGCATCTGGAACGGCATCACGCCAAGAGACAGCGAAGCAACGCGCCGCGTCGCCACAATCGAACGAGCGTTCGCCCCGTTTCTTGTCAGCCAGGATTGGGAGCCTCTCTATCCCATGCATATGTACGGCGTCTTCGCTAGCCGCTGGCCGTTGGGAGAGCAGACTCTATGGACAATCGTAAACCGCAACGAGTACGACGTAGATGGGCGACAGATGACGGTTCCTTACAAGCAGGGGATGCGTTACTTTGACGTCTATCATGGCGTGGAATTGCACCCGACGGCGGAAGGAGATCACGTCGTACTGTCGTTCAGCACAGAGTCTCATGGGTTCGGCGCCATTCTCGCAACCGGCTCTGTCCTTGATGCGAAAACCCAGCAAGTGCTCGCCACGATGAAAGCCATGACAGCCAAGCCGCTTTCCGATTTCTCGTCCGATTGGCAAAAGGCGCAGCAAACGCTTGTCGAAATCTCTGCGACAAAGGCGGTCTCAACGACACCGCCTGGCATGACCCGCATCGATGGTGGCGCCTACCTGTTCGTTGTCCACGGCATCGAGATCGAAGGGAGCAACGACATCGGTGTGGATGTGCAGTACCCCTGGGAGGATAGCCCTCGCCGTTATCACGAACACTCGATGCAGATCAAACCCTTCTACATCGACAAATATCCGGTCACCAATTCCGACTTCAAGAAGTTCCTCGACGCTACGCACTACCACCCCAAAGACGACTTAAACTTTCTCAAGAATTGGGTTGAAGGGGCATATCCCGCCGGCGCAGCCAATCAGCCTGTCACCTGGGTTTCTCTCGAGGACGCGCGGGCTTATGCTCAGTGGGCTGGCAAGAGACTGCCGCACGAATGGGAGTGGCAGTATGCCGCTCAGGGCAGCGACGGCCGCAGCTATCCATGGGGAAATTGTGACTGGAATATGACGTCACCTGCAGGCGCTCCAGCGCCGTGCGCCGCAAGCTCCGATGCGAAAGACGCCGTCGCCCCCATGCCGGATAAAGGTCGCGTCATGCTCGCTCCCAGCGATGTCGACGCGCATCCCAAGGGTGCCAGCCCGTTCGGCGTGATGGATATGGTGGGCGACGTGTGGCAGTGGACAGATGAGTATATCGATGACCACACTCGTGCGGCGATTTTGCGCGGGGGCAGTCACTACCTGCCACAGGGATCCGTGTGGTACTTCCCGCAGGCATATCGCAACGACGAACACGGCAAGCTGCTCCTCATGGCACCCAGCTATGATCGTTCCGGCGCTGTCGGCTTCCGCTGTGTGAAGGATGCCGATTAGGACGGCTCAGTACGAGGTGGCTTAGACATCCTGCGGCATGCATTTCGGCCACGCCGAATCGCGGCGCGCTTTAGAGCCATGCGGAACGCGCCATCGCTATGGCCGTCTCCGAACAGGGCGGGCGACGGCGCGCTTCATTTCTCCCATGGGAAAGCAGTACGACCACACCACGCTCTCGTGGCCTAGCAGATACTGGATCTGCTTCAGATCGCAGCCGGCTTCCGGCAAGCTTGCGCAGGTCCGCTTGGATTATGCGCCCCTCCATCTTCCACCCCCGGATCGCCCGAAAGAGGAGGCTTGCGCAAAAAGTATCACCAGCGCAGTTTATCGAAGGAGAGAGAAAGAGGAAAACGTAAAAAAACTTGTATTTACTGGTGCCCGGAGGGGGACTTGAACCCCCACAACCCTTTCAGGTCCGCGGATTTTAAGTCCGCTGCGTCTGCCAATTTCGCCATCCGGGCTTCGGCGCGTACCGATCAGAGCGCCGCTCGGCTTTTCCATGATACCGGTTCGGCTTCGGGCCTGCTTTCTGCATCTGCCGATCTCCGAAGTGAACTCGAACGCCTCCTTTCCCAACGACATTTCTTGATTTGCCGTGGCCTTCGGGTATCGTGCAGGGTCGCCGCGTGGAATTGCGTCGATTTGAAGGTTGCCGCTTCGGGATACAGTGGCTCAGGAAATGCGTCAGCCCGATGCGTGCTCTTCCACAAAGTTCCCGGTCAAATCGATCCTCTTCACGGCGCCCCATCGCTTCGCGGTCGGCCAATTTGTTAGGATTCGGCTTCGGCACGCATCTTCTCCCTGGAGCCCCCCTGTGCGATCTCTTACAGCATCCTTCGTGCTTTCGTTCTATGTCTTGCCGGCTTGCTTTGCGCAAACAAACCCCCTCGCGCCGGTCCCGGCGCCGACAGACCAACAGATCCACGCTGCGGCAGCGATGCCCTTCCGCAATCCCGATCTGCCCATTGACAAGCGAGTCGACGACCTGGTCTCACGGTTGACGCTCGAAGAGAAGGTCTCCCAACTCATCGATCGCGCATCGGCCATTCCACGTCTGAACATCCCCGCCTACAACTGGTGGAACGAGGGTCTGCACGGCATCGCGCGCTCCGGTTACGCTACGCTCTTCCCGCAGGCAATTGGAAATGCCGCCACGTGGGATGCGCCGCTCCTCGAGCAAATCGGTGCCGTCGTTTCAACCGAGGCGCGCGCCAAGTATAACGATGCAATCCTGCACGGCAATCACGACCGTTACTACGGACTGACGATCTGGTCACCCAACATCAACATCTTTCGCGATCCGCGCTGGGGCCGCGGCCAGGAGACCTACGGTGAGGATCCCTATCTGACCAGCCGGCTGGGTGTGGCTTTCGTCAAGGGTATTCAGGGCGATGATCCGAGGTACTTCCGCGCCATCGCGACCCCCAAGCACTTCGCGGTCCACAGCGGCCCGGAGTCGACCAGGCACAAGGTGGACGTCGATCCAAGTGAGCACGATCTCTGGGACACGTATCTGCCTGCGTTCCGCGCCGCCATCACCGAAGGCAAGGCCGACTCGATCATGTGCGCCTATAACCGCGTCGATAAGGTGCCGGCCTGTGCGAGCCAAATGTTGTTGGGCAACATCCTGCGCAGCGACTGGGGCTTCAAAGGATTCGTGACCTCGGATTGCGGTGCAATCGACGACTTCTCGCAACCCAACGGCCACCACTTCTCGCCCGACAACGCATCCGGATCCGCAGCGGGCGTTCTCGCCGGCACAGACACCGATTGCGGCACAGAGTATCTCGCCCTGACCGATGCCGTCCATCGCCATCTGGTCAGCGAGGCGCAGATCGACGTGTCCCTCAAGCGGCTGTTGAGCGCACGCATGCAACTGGGCATGTTCGATCCGCCAGCCAGGGTCGCTTATGCATCGCTTCCCTTCTCGGTTGTTAATTCAGCGGCAAATGCGCATCTGGCACTGCGCGCGGCACGCGAGTCGATGGTGCTTCTAAAGAACGACGATCGCATTCTCCCCATCTCGCAGGGATCGGGCAAGACGATCGCCGTAATCGGACCGCTTGCAGCGTCGAGGCTGGCGCTCGAAGGGAACTACAATGCCATTCCGGTGCACTCGATACTTCCCATCGACGGCATCGAAGCCGAGTACGGGCATGACCACGTCCTGTATGCCGAAGGTTCGCCCTACATCATGGGCGGCGAAGTGCCGGTCCCACGCACCATTCTTCGGGCCGCGATGGACTCGACGATTGAGGGCCTTCAGGGCGAGTACTTTGCCAGGCCGGATTTCGACGGCACACCTGACATGGTTCGCAACGACAAGGAGATTGACTTCGACTGGGCATTTGCGAATCCGGTGCCGAGCCTCTCCGCCGATTCGACAAATCAGAGCTTCGCGGTGCGTTGGACGGGTGCAATCAAGATGCCGGTCGCGGACACCTACAATTTCGACGTCCGCGTTCCCGTCTGTTCGCCGTGCGACGGCAAATTCAGCTTCGCGATTTTCTTCGATGGCAAGGCCCTGGAGCCTACGGCGCCCGCAGATCTGCCCGGACACCTGCCGCCCAGCGGCCGCAACTTCGGCGCAATTCGACATTACGCAATCCCGTTTTCCGACACGCGGGCTCACGCTCTTCGAATCGAGTACATCCAGCGTGCGCGTATCTCCGGAAGCGGACTGTCGTTTGAATGGAGCCCGCGGCACGAGCTGCTGCAAGACGAAGCCGTAGAAGTTGCAAAGAAGGCCGACGTCGTCGTTGCTTTCGTGGGATTGACGGCGCGCCTCGAAGGCGAAGAGATGAAAGTCGCTGCAAAGGGCTTTGCGGGCGGGGACCGCACAGATATCGCTTTGCCCGACGTCCAGGAGCAATTGCTCGAAGCGGTTGCAAAGACCGGCAAGCCAATGGTTGTAGTGATGCTCAACGGCAGCGCGCTCGCTGTGAACTGGGCACAGCAGAATGCCAAAGCGATTCTGGAGGCATGGTACCCGGGCCAGTCCGGAGGGCAGGCAATCGCCGAGACGCTCAGCGGCAAGAATGATCCTGCAGGCCGCCTACCGGTTACCTTCTACACCGGCGTCGATCAGCTGCCGCCATTCGATGACTACTCGATGGCCAACCGGACCTATCGCTACTTCAAAGGCAAGCCCCTGTTTGCCTTCGGCGACGGGCTGAGCTACACAACCTTTGCCTATTCCAATGTCAGATTGTCGAGCGAAGAGCTGCGCGCGGGAGAACCGCTCACCGTCGAGGCCGACGTAAAGAACACCGGGCAGGCGGCAGGAGATGAAGTTGCCGAGTTGTACCTGATACCGCCATCGACGACCATCTCACCGAAGCTGTCACTGGCTGGATTCCAACGCGTGCACCTCGATGCGGGCTCGAGAAAGCATCTGGAGTTTCATCTCGATCCGCGCACGTTGTCGCAGGTGGACACAAAAGGAGCCCGCGCCGTTGTGCCGGGGCGATACCGAATCTCGCTCGGCGGATCGCAGCTCGACGGTGACGCCGCAGCCGGTGTAACGACAAAAAGCTTCAACATCGCGGGAAGGCAAGAGATTCCGCGCTGAGAAAACTGCAAAGATCGTTGTTTACTGAGGTTTTCGGAAGCGGATATTCTCTCCGTCCAGCTTGTATTCAGCGGAGCAGCCGTCGCCGCCGCAGATCATCGCCTCGCCTGCGCAAAGCTGGCGCCGTGTAATCAGGCCAATGGTCCCGCAGCGCGGACAGGACATGACAGCGACGTAAGGGTTTTGTGCATTGCCCAGCTTGGTCTGGTTCTCGAGTATGAATACTGTACCCGGATCCATCCTTTCCGGAATCCATTCTTCTAAATACTGCAGGTCGGTCGACATCTTGCCCTCCGAGAGCTTGACGTGACGAGCGGATCGGATGATCGATACCGCTCTGCGATGCAACAACAGCAGTGAATGGCTTGGATGAAACGCGTTACCTTCAATTGGAATTCAGTTTTGCCGGTGCTCAGCCTGTGCGTCAATTGGAAACAGACATATACCAGTATCGAACAGGGTACTCTCGGTACACACGAACGTGGGATTCATCGACCGGCAGCCGGGCCGCTTTTCGATCCCGCTTCCGCATCGATGGCGCGATAGGTTTCGATGTTGCGCAGAATCGCTTCCACGTACTCGCGGGTCTGCGTGAATGGAATCGACTCGATAAACTCGTCCATCCCATGATACGGCCCCGCAGCTTCCCAATCGACAACCCGCCCATCGCCGGCATTGTAGGCCGCCAGCGCGTACTCCTGCACGCCACCGAACTTGTCCAGCATATGACGCAGGTAGCGCGTGCCGAGACGGATGTTCGTCTCCGGATCGAGTAACTGATACGTCTCGAAGTGTGCCAGCCCCTCTTCGCGCGCCATGGCGCGCCCCACCGCAGGCTCCAGTTGCATCAGTCCCCACGCATTGGCATATGAGACAGCGGCCGGGTTGAACTCCGATTCCTGCCGGATCAATGAAGCGACAAGATAGGGATCGAGTCCATTCTTCTCCGATTCGGTCTTGATCGTGTCCCAGTAAGGCTCGGGAAAGAGAATCCGCCAGTACACCAGCGGAATGGAGTTGATGGATGCTGTGGCGGCATAGGGTAACGCGCGCTTAAGAGCGCGCATCGCACGATAGGTATCGCCGAATGACGCGTAGATCTGGGCCTCGGCCAGCGCGCTCCACGAACCGGAGTCCGGATCGGCCGCAATTTCCCGCGGAATGTATTCGTTCAATCCGGCATTGGCCAACAGACGCGCCTTGGCGAGATGCTCACTGTCTTCAGGGAAACTATCGTCGAGCGGCGGCAGCGCCGGCGGTCTGAGGTTGTCAACTTCCGGATCGGCCACCGGCTGCAGCGTGCCCAATGCCGACAGGCGTTGACGCGCCATCTGTGCGTAGAAGAAGTGCTGGTAGGCACGCAGAATCGCGGTGTAGCTCGCCGC
>Ga0335069_10005128_pt1 | contig 19265 bp, 12 predicted proteins | sample Lox_Sample_11_FD_206714 | JGI IMG/M metagenome (GOLD analysis project Ga0335069, IMG submission 206714) | Soil microbial communities from Loxahatchee National Wildlife Refuge, Florida, United States - Lox_Sample_1.1 | ecosystem: Environmental > Terrestrial > Soil > Wetlands | place: USA... | reverse complement strand
GATGGGCTTTGGCGGCGGCCGCGTGCCTGGTGCTGTCGGCGGGTGGACTTCTACTGTATCGGTCGGGGCAGCCGGCAGCCAGGCCCGCTCCCAAGGAACGGCGGCAGGCGAATGCCGCACCGCCTCCGGTGCAGCCGTCCCCGCCGGCGCCGGCGCCGCACGCGCCGGTGGTGGTCGCGATGGTTTTGCGGCCGCAACTGCGCGGCGCGGGCTCGGTTCCCACCTTGAAACTGCCGCCCGAGACCGATCGGGCGCTGTTCCATCTCGAGCTGGAGTCGGACGAATTTGCCGGTTACCGCGCCGGTCTGCGGAACCCGGCTACGAATCAGGTGGTGTGGCAAAGCGGCGTGCTCCATTCGGCGGCTCGCGGGGATGCCAGGACGGTATCGGTCAGCATTCCCGACGCGACGTTCGAGACCGGCAACTACACATTGGAGCTGATGGGAATTGGCGCGGGTCAAAGCCACGAATTCGCGGGCAGCTACACGTTTCGGGTGGAGAGATGATCTGGCGAGCGGCTTCGCTGGCGGCTTTCGGGGCCCTGTGTTTGCCTGGCCAGCCGCCTGCAACCCTGGCGCCGGGCGCAGCGCTGGAACGTCAGCTCGCGGGCGGCGAAGTGCACGAGTATCGCCTGGCGCTCGGCGCCGGAGAATTCGCCGGGGTGGCGGTGGAGCAGCGCGGGATCGATGTCGTGATCCAGGTTGTGGACCCGGAAAACAAGGTTGTAGCCGAGTACGATGCGGAGAGCCGCACCGTGGGTCGGGAGTTGGCCGCGGTCGCGGCGGCCGGCGCGGGGACCTACCTGCTCAGGGTCAAGGCGGTCTATTCGAGAGCGGCGGCAGGCGGCTACGCGATACGGCTCGCCGAAATGCGCGCTGCGACCGAGGAGGATCGCTCCGCTTTCGCATCGCACCGGCTTCGTGCCGAAGCGGCAGTGGAGCAGGATCGCGGCAAATACGACGACGCGATCCGGCACTTTGAACTCGCCCTGGATCTGGCGGAGAAGGCGTCGAGGCCGGATGACGGCTATGTCGGCGACCTGTTGTTCCGGATCGCCAGCCTCAAGCGCCTGAAAGGGGAGTATTCCACCGCGGAGCGGCAATTCGAGCGCGCCGTGGCGGTGGAGCAGAAAGCCTTCGGCCGGGAAAACCCGCAAGTGGCGATGACCCTGCGCGGATGGGGCACGCTCTACCTGAATATGGGGGAACACGCGAAGGCGGAGCCGCTGCTCGAGGAGGCGCTCGAAATCAGCGAGAGGACCTTGGGCAAGGAACATCCGGCGGTAGCGCTGTGCCTGCGCGCGCTGGCCAACCTGCATGGATTCCTCGAGGACCTGGAGCGAGCCCGGACCTACCTGGAGCGCGCCCTGCCGATCGCCGAAAAAGGTTTCGATCCGGACGACGTCAGCCTGATTGCGGTGGTACACGACCTGGGCGACATCTACCGCGTGATGGGAGACTTCGATCTCGCGGAGCCTTTGCTCGAGCGCACGGTCGCGTTCGTGGAAAACAAATACGGCCCGGAACACGTGCAGCTCGGGTCGCCTCTGAACAATCTCGGGAGCGTCGCGCTCGAGAGGAAGGAGTACGCGCGCGCGCTCGAACTGTACCAGCGGGCGCACGCAATTCGCGAGAAGGCGCTGGGAAGCCAGCATCCGGACACGGTGAGGCTGGTGACGGCCATCGCCAACGTTTACGGCGACCAGGGCAACTACACTCGCGCGCTCGAGCTGCATCTCCAGGCGCTTGACCTGTCGACTGCTTCCGTGGGGCCGTATCACCGCGCCACCTGGGCCGCGCTCGACGGGGTCGCCCGTACGTACGCCGCGCTGGGCGATGTTCCGCGAGCCATCGAATATCGGGCGCGCTTCGACGAGGTCCATGAAAAGTTGATCGGGTGGAACCTGACGATCGGCTCCGACCGGGAGAAGCTCGCTTACCTGAAATGGATCTCTTCGCAGACGGACCGGACCATCTCGCTTCATGTGCAACAGGCGCCCGAGAGTGCCGCCGCTCGCGATCTCGCCGCCCTGGTGTTGCTGCAGCGCAAAGGGCGCGGGCTGGACGCGATGTCGGACAGCATGGCGGTATTGCGCCAGCGGCTGAACGCGGAGGATCGAAAACTGCTCGACGAACTCAGCGAGACCGACGCGAGGCTGGCCAGGCTGGCTTTGGCCGGCCCGGCGAAAGTTCCCCGCGCGGATTGGGAGAAGCAGATCGCAGCGCTCGAGGAGCGGAGGGAACGGCTGGAGTCGGTGGTCAGCGGGCGCAGCAATGAATTCCGGGCGCAGAAGCAGCCGGTCACGGTTGCCTCGGTGCGGGCGGCGATTCCCGCGGATGCGGCCCTGATCGAATTCGCCGTCTACCGGACCTTCGACCCAAAAATCAAGGAGAGCCTGGCCTACGGGAGACGGCGATATGTGGCCTACGTTCTGCGGCGCGGCGGCGACATCCGGTGGAGAGATCTTGGCCCGGCGGACGAAATCGACGCCGCGGTAGAGGCGCTGAGAGCGGCGTTGCGGGACGAGCGCCGGCACGATGTGCGGGATCTGGCGCGCGCCGCCGATCGGAAGATCATGGAGCCATTGCGGCCCCTGACGGGCGATGCGAAACAACTGCTCGTCTCGCCGGATGGAGAGCTCGACCTGATTCCGTTCGAGGCGTTGGTGGACCAAGAGGGCCGCCACCTGGTGGAGACTTATGCGATCAGCTATCTGACTACCGGGCGTGACTTATTGCGAATGCAGGCACCGCTGATCAGCTCGAGGGGACCGGTAGTGGTGGCCGACCCGTTCTTCGGAGAGCCGCGGATCGCGCTGGCCGCGGGCGCCCGGCGCCGCAGCATCACGACCGGACCTGGGCTTTCGAGCATGTACTTCGCCCCTCTGCCCGGGACAGCGGAAGAGGCGCGCAGCATTCAGTCGCTCTGGCACGACGCGAAGGTCCTCACCGGACGCGAGGCGAGTAAGGCATCGCTGAAGAGCCTGGAAGCGCCGAGGATTTTGCATATTGCGACGCACGGATTTTTCCTGAGCGAAGGCGCCCCGGCGGAAGGCGGCGGCACGCGCTCGATTCAGGCGAACGTGAAACTGGACAACCCGCTATTGCGCTCCGGCTTGGCCCTGGCGGGCGCCAACCTGAACAGCGGGGGCGACGGCGGCGTGCTGACGGCGCTGGAAGCGTCCGGCCTGAACTTGTGGGGGACGCAGGTGGTGACCCTGTCGGCGTGCGAGACGGGGCTGGGGGAAGTCAAGAATGGCGAAGGCGTGTATGGGCTGCGCCGCGCGTTTCTTCTGGCCGGAGCGCAGAGCCTGGTCATGAGCCTGTGGCCGGTCAGCGACCGTGTCACACGCGAGACGATGACCGCCTACTACACAGGTTTGAAGGCGGGCCTCGGCCGCGGCGAGGCTTTGCGACAGGCGCAGCTAGCCATGCTCCGGCGGAAGAACCGGGAGCACCCGTTTTTCTGGGCGGGATTCATTCAATCGGGCGATTGGCGAAGCCTCGACGGAAGGTGAGCCGCCGTACAAGCCGCCCGTTTCACACGAGGAACACGGTGAAATCTTTTTCTCATTCGCACTTATCAGAGTGAGCGCCGCGACCGGCACAGCACTCCGGCGCTTCGGAGGAGTGAATGAGAGTCCCATTTTTGATGGTTTCGTTGGCCGTGTTGGCGGCGCAGGGGCAGTCGCTACCCAATCTCTTCCCGTTTCCGAATGCCAGCGGCTTCGTGGCCACATACAACATGGCCAATCAGCCGATCGACTTGAGCGGTCCCTTTTTTCAATCGCTCGGATCCAACGGGCGCCGCTGCGCCTCGTGCCATCTGCCCGCGGAAGGATGGTCCATCTCCGCAGACGAAGTCAGGGCGCGATTCGAAATCACGCAGGGACTGGATCCCATCTTCAGGACCAATGACGGATCGGTGTGCGACCACAACATCGACACGTCCACGATAGCCGCCCGGCGCGATGCCTACCGGTTGCTGACCGGCAAGGGGCTGATCCGCATCGCGCTCCCGGTGCCGGCGAACGCGGAGTTCGAGGTCGTGAGCGTGGACAATCCATATGGGTGCGGCGATCCGGCAACGCTCTCCATGTACCGGCGGCCGCTGCCTGCCACGAACCTGCGGTTCCTGAGCACGGTGATGTGGGACGGGCGCGAGTCCTCAACCCAAACGGGAACGCAGAAGATCACGCCCACGACCAATCCGGGAGACCTGTTGGCCGACCTGGCGCACCAGTCGCTGGATGCGACCAACGGCCACGCACAGGCGGCGATCCCTCTGACAGCGGCACAGCAGCAGGCTATCGTGGCGTTCGAAATGGGTCTGGTGACTGCCCAGGTATTCGACTATCGCGCGGGCGCGCTGAACGCCAACGGGGCTCTCGGGGGGCCGGCGACGATCGCCACGAGCGCCATGCCCGGGTTCTTTGTCGGAATCAACGACCCGCTGGGCGGAAACCCGCGCGGCACGCCATTCACGCCGGCCATCTTCGGGCTGTTCGACGCGTGGATGCCGCCGGCCGCGCTCACCCAGCGGCAGGGCAACGATCCGGACAGCCGGCGCGCCAGCATCGCACGGGGGCAGGCGTTATTCAACTCGAAGGCGATCCAGATTACGCGGGTCGCGGGGCTGAACGACGACTTGAACGCCGCGACGATACCGGGCACATGCGGCACCTGCCACGATTCGCCGAACGTCGGCAACCATTCGCTGGCGGTGCCGTTGAACATCGGGGTGGGCGACCTCGACAGTCCGCTGGATCTGAAGTATCTTCCCGTGATGGTGCTCGAGAACAAGACCACTCACGAGACCAAGGCGACAACCGATCCCGGCCGGGCGCTGATCACCGGGCTATGGAAGGACGTCGGAAAAGTGAAGGGACCGATCCTGCGCGCGCTGGCGAGCCGGGCGCCTTATTTCCACAACGGGTCGGCAGACTCTTTGGACGACGTCCTGGAGTTCTACGACCAGCGGTTCCACATCGGCTTCACGGCGCAGGAGAAGAAGGATCTGGTGGCGTTTCTGAATGCGTTGTAGGCCGGCCGCGCGGAATGCGCGACCAAAAACCCTTATTGAGCCACGGATGGACACAGATACACGCGGATCATTGGTTCTTTGTTTTATCCGTGTGAATCCGTGTGCATCCGTGGCTGATTCTCTTGGCGCAACCTGCTACTGCACCAGACTGAAGGTGACCTTGACTTTGCCGCCCTTCAGTTCGGTGATGGTCGTCCGGACGGCTCCCTTCTGCCCTTTTTCGGCGAGCAGTTCTTCGACGATCTGGCGGGCGGTGGCGACGTACGCGGGATCGTAGGGGCGTTCGACGAGCTCGATATCGCGGTCGTGGAGGCGCTGGACGATTTCGCGAGGGGTGACGCCCTGGAACTTCTGAAACTGCACGGTGCGGACGACCACGGCGGTTTCAGACAGGAGGGCGCCGCCGGCGATCACCAAGAGCAAGAGGAGTTTCATGCGCTGATTTTGGGCACGCGGCGGTCCAGCCTGTGGGTATTGAAAACACGCACCCAACGGGTTAGAAAGCGAGTCTCATCGGCACGAGTGAGCTAATCAGGCAACAGGGATAAGAGTCCCGCCCGCCTGGCGGTACGCCGGATTTTGAGCCTCTAGCTAGCCTTGAGGAGGCACATGCGGCGGGCAGCCCGGCGGGCCTTCAGCCGCTCATTGGCCTTCTTCTGCTTTTCGGCGGAGACCACGGTCTGGCAGGCATCGCAGCGCTTCCGGATCCGGCTACGCGTGATGAATTCAGCACCGCAGCGCCGGCACTTCTTCGTCATCGTCTCCTCCAGGGGGAGGATCCCCGGCTTCTTGGGCAGGAGATGAGAATAATGGAAATCGCAATGATTCATGTCAGACACCTCTTGGGCTTCGGCGACAAGGCAGATGCGTAAACCCCACGTATCCCAAGGTGGGTGTTATGGCTCAAAATCCGCGCGGGGTGCATAGAAACCCTACACCCGGGTCCGGCCTGGGAGCGCCGGACGGACTTTTGGGCTACAACCGTATCTGCATCAAACGAAAGTACTTCAAGAGAGAAAACAGCAGCTTTCGAAGCTCGAACCGAACATCGTCTTCCGGAAGCTGTCATGCTTTTGTATTGCAAATGCACGTAACGAACCGAACTCACGCCGCGCTCGTAGATTGGGGCCGGTAGGCATCCGGCGAAGCGAGCAATTCCCACCGCAAGTGATTCAAGTAGAAAAGGAGCAGCGGCTCGGGATAAATCTCATGAAATTTTTCGTGGACGCGGTCTTCCCAGCCTTCGGTGAAATACGGCTTGGGGTCCATGTCCTTGGCGAAGAATCCGTTTTCATGCGGAACGCCCAGGAAATCCAGGACGCCGGTGATCAGATCCAGATGGGAAACCAGGACGGCTTGCGCGAAATCCTTGGCAAAATCCTCGTCCGCGAGGACGCGCTCCCAGAGGCGGGGAACGGCTTTACGCAGGCTCTCGGTATTGAGCTTTTGCAGGTGCGCACGAACCTTGAATCCCTCGTAGATCTGGTAGGTTTTCAGCTTGCCGATGGAGATGCCCCGCACGAGTTGGGCAAACCCGTCGACACCTACCGTGCGGTAGACGTCCGCAATGTGCATAAACTGTAAGCGTATCATGCCCGGAGGGGCTGCGGAGCAGGGGGTCCGGATTTCCGTTTGGAATTTTCTGGGGCGTGCGGGAGGCGGGTTACGGCCATTCCGTTCGACTGATGCCATCGGTTAATCCTATCCAACGTTGACTTGTAGAGGTACGGCAATGGCCGTACGGTTGAGGGCATGGCGCCACATCCCACGCAGGCACGAGGCGTGTCCGGACTCGTGATCAGTCGATGTGCTACCTGGGCGCTCGGAGCCGGCCTGCTGATGGCGGGCGGGGGTCCCGTAATTGCACAGGAGGCGCATGTTTCCGTGGCGTCGCAGATCGGGCCAGGCTGCGGCACCATTTTCTCAACGACCTCATTGCAACAGGAGGCCGAGGCGCAACTACGCGAAGCGGGCATCACGGTTTCGCGGGTGCACACGGCGGCTCTGGCCAGCGGCCTGGATTGCGTTCCGGTGGCCGCCGACGGCGGGGTCAGAAGCCTGGCGGTACATCAGTGCCTGAGCCTGTCGGAGGTGGTGTCGGTTCCGTCGCAGGCCAACGGAGTGACCATGGCCACCACCTGGCGCCAGTGCCAGCAGTACACGTGCGCCGGGCGGCAGTGTGATTCCTTTGCACGCACGGGGCAGCGTGCCCTGGTGGAAGAATTTCTGGCCGATTTTCGCGAGCGGAGCGGGGGCCGGGCGGCGGCCGCGCCGTCCCCGCCGGCGGCCCAATCGGCAGTCGAGGCGTCCGCGGCGGGACCGGTGTATATCGAGATTCCGAGGCCGGTGCTGAAGCTGGGCGTAGTGTTTTACGGGCTGTACATTCTGACCTGTATCGCGGTGCTGGTGCGGTGGGAGGTAGGCCGCAGAGGAAACGCAATCGCAACCCCGCGCGTATAATACGCAGCGGGGATGTCCTTTTCGACCGGCGCTTTCGCAGTAGCGGCACTGTCCGTACTCTCGCTCCGCGCGGCGGACGATCCGAGAGAGATTGTGCGCCGGGCGCTGCAACGCAACGAGCACAACGAAGAGGTCGCGCGCAACTACACGTATCTGCGCCGGCAGGAGACGCGCGCAACCGACGGCGCGGGTGCGGTGAAGCATCGCGAATCGAAGACGTGGGACGTGACGTTGCTTGAAGGCTCGCCCTACACGCGCCTGGTACAGCGCGACGACAAGCCGCTGCCGCCGAAGGAAGAATCGCAGCAGCAGGAGGCGTTGCAGAAGAGCATCGAGGCGCGCCAGAAGGAGACGCCGGAGCAGCGGCAGGCGCGCATCGCGGAATGGGATCGCCGGCGGAAGGCGTTCGAAGACGAACTGAAGGAGATTCCCGAGGCGTTCGATCTTCGCCTGGTGGGGGAGGAGCAGGTTGCCGGTGTTCCGGTGTGGGTGATCGAGGGGACGCCGCATCCGGGATACAAGCCGAAGACGAAGAGGACGGCCTACTTCCTCAAGATGAAGGGCCGGATGTGGATTGCGAAGGCCGACTATCAGCCGGTGAAGGTGGAGGCGGAGAGCATCGACACGATCGCGATCGGAGCTTTTCTGGTGCGATTCCAGAAAGGCGCGCACATCCGGGTGGAATACACGCGCGTGAACGACGAGGTCTGGCTGCCCAAGTACGCGGCGCTGGCGGGCTCGGCGAGGGTGCTGCTGGTGAAGGGGCTGCGCATCGACACCGACTTCACGTTCAGTAACTACAAGAAGTTTGTCGCGGAATCGCGGATGGTGAGCACGGAGCGGTAGGGCGGACGGGTCAGTTACTCGCGATGCTCATCAGCGCGGTAGCGGGAGAACTCGCGCCGCTTTGAGTGACGATGACAGGATAGGCGCCCGGCGCGAGGGCGGCAGGTACGGTCAGGTTGATCTGGTAGAGGCCGGCGCCGATCAGGCCGCAGTAGGAGACCGTCGCGGCGATGCCGCCGATGGTCACGGTGGGAGTACCGACCGCCGCGTAGGCGCCCGAGAACACCAGGCCCGCGGGCATGGACGGCGTCGTGGGTCCCAGGCCCGTGCCGAAGACCTCCAGCACATCGCCGGGTTTCGCAGGGGCGCCGGTGCTGCCGACCAGAACACCGTCAGCGGGGCGCACCGCGAGCACGTAGTTGTTGGCGGCGAACAATCCCGGCATGACGGATTGCAGGAGCGCGGTGGCAGTGGCCGTGCCCGCGGCATTGGAGACACTCACGGTGACCGTGCCGGTGGCGGTGTCGTCGGGCGCCTGGAGGTTGATCTGGGCAGGGCTCACGTAGTTCAGGAACGCGCTTTTGCCGTTGATCGTAACCTTCGTGCCGCCCAGGGTCCCAGGCAGGTAGCCGTTGACGAGGTCGGCCGACCCTGCACTCAGCGCCGATTGGGCGAGGTTGCTCCCGAAGATCGAGATCCACGCACCGGGGGCGATGCCGGCCGCGCCGCTGGCTGCGTTCAGGATCCCGGCGGCCGAGATCGAGGGCGTGTTGGCGGCGGTGGTGGTCGACGCCGGCATCAGGGTTCCGCCGTTGACCAGCGTGTAGGTCTTGCCGCCGAGATAGCTGTTGGCGGCAAGAGCGGCGTCGTAGGTCACCGTGAAGCCGTTGCCCTTGATGTTATTGATCGAGGTTCCGGAGATAGCGGCGGCGTCGGAGAGGGCGGTGAGCACGGAGTTGCCGGATACGCTCCAGGTGCTGGCCGCGTCGAGTGTCAGCGCCGCCCTGGTCAACCTGCCCGCCAGGATGGAGGCGTTCCTGAGCGTCAGGGAGATGGAGCTGATGCTGTCGGCGGTCATGTCGCCGGTCATGGTCTGCGCGTCGGCGGTCATCACCACGGTGCCGCCGTTGGATCCGGTGGCGCCCCAGTCGCCGGCGGCGGCCTTGACCAGCACGCCGGAACCGGTAGTCAGGGACACGCCTTTCAGATTGATGATGCCGGTGGAGTTGTTGACGTAGAAGAGCGGGCCGTTGGCGGGAGTGTAGTTCAGGGAGCCGCCCGTCATGGTGAACGTGCCCTGAGTGCCGGAGGCGTCGCCGGACATGCTCTGGTAGATCATGACGCCCCATTTTTCCTTGGTCGAAGTCATGCTGACGTTGTTGAGGGTGATGGAATTGGCGCCTTCGATGACGGCCATTTCGGCGCCGGTGGACTGGAAGGTGCTTCCGGTCACGGTGATGGCGCCGGTGGAGTAGACGCCCGCCGAATTCTGCCCCGAGGTGCGCACGCTGCCGCCGGTGACGGTGACGGTGCCGCCGCCGCGATCGGTGGCGATGGCGCTGGAGCTGGCTCCCGAGGTGGTCATGTTGACGTTGGCGGCGGTCAGCGTGCCCGCCTGGGTTGCCATGACGGCATGGCCGCCATCGCCCGTGGCATTGATGGTGGTGTTGGTAAGGGTCAGGGTCGAGCCGGAGCCGGTGGCGAAGGCGCCGTTGGCGCCGGTGCCGGTGGTGGCGATGGTTCCTCCGGTGACGGCGGCCTGACCGGACGTGACGAGAAGGCCGGCGTTCAGTCCGTAGAAGCTGCTGTTGTCGGTGGACGAGGTGTTGCCGCTGGTGGCGATGGCCGGGTTGATCAGCGTCAGCACCCCGGAGTTGGTGACCCAGACGCCGGAGGTGTCGTTGGCGGTGGCAGTATAGCTCTGGTTGGATTGCGAGGCGGTGCCGCCGTCCAGCTTGTAAGTGGCGTAGTAGGTCACCGATGTGGTGGTGCCTCCCGGCGGCGGGCCGCCCGGGGGAGGACCGCCCTGCGCGAAGCCTGCGTCAACGATGACGAGCAGCGAGAAAACAGATAATCCAGTCTTCATATCTGTGATGGTGAGACGGACGGACGGCGCCGGGGCGTACCGGAGGGCGGGAAGGTTTAACGCTTCTTTACACGAGCCGAGGCGCACCGCGCATTCAGTTAGAATAGATAAGTTTGGACAAAATGCGAAATATCATCATCCTCGGCTCCCAGTGGGGGGACGAGGGTAAAGGCAAGATTGTCGACCTGTTCGCCGAACGATTCGACATCGTGGCGCGGTACCAGGGCGGTCACAACGCGGGACACACGGTCTTTATCGGCGACCGCAAGTATGTGCTGAAGCTGATCCCAAGCGGCATCCTGAGGCCTGGGAAAAGAGCCGTGATCGGCAACGGGCTGGTGATCGACCCGGCGGCATTGTTGGCGGAGATCGACGCGCTGGAAGCGGCGGGCGTGCAGGTCAAGGGCAACCTTTTTATCTCCAACCGGGCGCACGTGCTGTTTCCCGAGCACCGCATGATGGAGAAGATGTCGGAGGCGCGGCCGGGGCGGGTGTCGATCGGCACCACGTCGCGCGGGATCGGTCCCTGCTATGAAGACAAGACCGGGCGGCGGGGAATCCGGGTAGCCGATCTGCTCAACACCGAGTTCTTCCGGGCGCAATACGATTCCGTGATGGCGGAGAAGGTCGCCATTGCGCGGACCTTCGATCTCGACGACCGGCTCGACCTGCGGGCCATCCGTGACGAATACGAGTGTTTCGGGGAGCGCATCCGGCCGATGGTTTGCGACACGGCGGCCCTGCTCAACCAGGCGATTCGCGACGGGCGCTCGATTTTGTTCGAAGGCGCGCAGGGCACGATGCTGGACGTGGACCACGGCACGTACCCGTTTGTGACGTCTTCGAGCGCGAGCGCGGGAGGGGCGTGCACGGGCACGGGCGTGGCACCGACGCGGATTAGCGGAGTGATCGGCGTCTCCAAGGCTTACATTACGCGGGTGGGCGGCGGGCCGTTTCCCACCGAGGCGCTGGATGCCGCGGGCGACCGGATCCGCGCGCGCGGCAAAGAATTCGGCGCGGTGACCGGGAGGCCGCGGCGCTGCGGATGGTTCGACGCGCCGCTGTTGCGCTACACGGCGATGATCAACGGCTTCGATTCAATCGTGGTGACCAAGCTGGACGTGCTGGACGAGTTCGAGAACATTCCGGTATGCACGGGATACCGGATCGGAGGCCGCGAGGTTTCGGAGATGCCGCCGACGGTGGGCGAGATCGCGAGAGTCGAACCCGTGATCGAGTGCCTGCCGGGATGGGGGACGTCCACGTTCGGCCTGGACGACTACGACGCGCTGCCGGCACGGGCGAAGGACTACCTGAAATTTCTGGAGGAGCGGACCGGAGTGGAGATCGGGTGTATTTCGACCGGTCCGGAGCGGAACCAGACGATCGTGCGGCCGGGATCGAGGTTCGAGGGGCTGGTGGGGTAGACGGACAGGCTGAAGCCTGTCCTACAAGGGCCCGACGACGCGGACGTCGGCGCGCTTGCGGGCAGGGTCCCATTCGATCAGGGCGACCCGCCTGGTGGCCATCCAATGCTTTGCCTGGGGGTCTTCCACCCACCGGACTGCGAGATCCGTGCGCGCGTAGAAGTACTTGAGCGCGCCTTCGATACCCCACTGGTGGAACTCGGCGGGCGCGCCGGAGAAGATGAAGGCGTCGACTTTTTCGCCCGAGGAGGCGAAGCGCTGCGCGGCAGCCATCCAGGCGCGGATATCGGAATCGCGGGCCAGGGTCTCGCGCTGGCGGACGCGCAATTCATGGATATTCCAGGGCATCCAAAGGAGCACAGCGGCGGCTAACGCGGCAGATTCGACGCCGCTGAGCGCGATCGCCAGACCGGCGAAGGGCAGATAGCAATAGGCGCTGAAGATCCGGCCGGGCAGAAACGCCAGCGGAACGAAGAACAGCGCCGCCATCGCGAGGCCGAACCAGACGCGGCGCCGGCGCGCGGTGAGAGCCAGCACGGGCACGAGCAATCCCAGCCAGGGGACCAGGAAGACGCGGCCGGCATAATACGGAATCGTTTTGGCCAGAGCGTCCGGCGTGAACCGGAAGGTGTAGTCGTTGTCGCGGTTCGGGTTCTGGAGCAGGCTTTGCAGGCCGAATGAGACCGACACCGCGAAAAAGGGGAGGAGATATTTCCAGCGGCGCTTGCCGAACCAGAGCTCGCAGCAGAGCAAGACCAGCGGGAGCATGACCGCCAGCTCTTTGCACTTGTAGGCCAGCCAGAAGGCGAGGAAGCTCGCGATCCAGCGCTCGCGCAGCCAGCACCAGAGGGCGGCGAGAGAGAACGCGGAACACAGCACGTCGAAGACGTACATGGGCTTCCAGAAGTTATCGAACAGCGCCATGTGGAGGCCGAAGAAGCAGCAGGCGGCCGCGGCGCTCAGAGTTCCTGCGCCCAGGCGCCGCATCACGGCCCAAAGCAGGCAGACGTTCAGCAGGTGAAAGGCCTCGAGGACGCCCACGTAGACGGGAAAATTCAGGCCGGCGACCGCCTCCACCGCATGGAAGTAGTAGTGGCCCACGGGGCGGAAATTGTTGGGGTAGAAGAAGGGCGAGAGCGCGCCTTTGAGAAAATCGAACGAGCTGAGAAACGGAGTCCAGCTCAGGTTATCGATCTCGTCGTCCTGAAACCAGCCGAGGTAAGCGCCGTGGTTGAGGATCAGAAACACGGCCACGAACGCCAGCAGCAGGATCAGGCCCGCGCGCTTGGGCATGTGAAGATATATGTTAGCTTGTGGGATCGGACCATGCGCCTCCTCACCGGGCCGGTGGGCTCGGGCAAGACCAGCCGCATTCTCGATGAACTTCGCGCCAACCTGGATGGCCCGGTGCGCCTCCTGGTACCGACCGCGACCATGGCGCAGCACCTGCAGAACCAGCTCGCACGCGAAGGCCGGGTCTTCCGGCGGAGCGCGATTCAGACGCTCTCGGGCTATGTCGGCGAATGGACCGAGGACACGACGGAGCTGACGCAGCCGGTGCTCTACCGGATCACCGAGGAGGTGGCGCGGCGGGTGAATCGCCCCGAATTCGCGCGCGTGATGGACCTGGCGGGTTTCAGCGCGTCGCTGGCGGACACCATCGACGAGTTTGCGAGCGCGGGTTGCGACAGCGCGCGTCTCGCAGTTTGCCTGCCGGAAGCGCCGCTGGCCGAGGCCTTTCTGGCGGTGTACCGCGAGCTGGATGGCGAGCTGGCGCGGCGCAGGCTGGCGACGCGCGCGCACCGGCTGCAAATCGCGGCGCAGCGCATCGCGGCGGAAGGCGCACGCGGGATTCGAACGGTCTGGGTGGACGGCTTCCATGCACTGCCGGAGCCGGAGCTGAGCGTGATCGCGGCGATCGGGCGGCACGCGGATCTGACGCTCACCCTGAACGACCTGGATCTCGCCGACGACCTGCGCGAGCGGCTGGCAGCGTTGGGATTCGTCGAAGCGCGCGCCAATCGAAAGCGCGGACGGCCGGCGCCGCAGGTATTCAAAGCTCCCGGGATCGAGCGCGAGACCGAAGAGATCGCGCGGCGCATTCTGGAGTTGGCGGACGGGGGCCGGCCGTATCGCGAAATCGGCATCGTCGTGCGCGCCGCGGAGACGTACGTGCCGGTGCTGCGGGCCACGCTGGAGCGCTTCGGCATCCCGGCGCGATTCTATTTCGACCAGGACCTTCATCATCACGCGGCGGTCCGCTTCGTGAGCGGGGCCATCGACGCCATGCTGAGCGGGTGGGATCACGAACGGACGCTGGCGGTGCTGCGGCTGGCGCCGCGGTTCGCGGATTTCGGCGCGCTGGACCGCCTGGATTTCGAGGTCCGCGAGCAGACGCCCAATAGCGGGCTGGCAGAATTCCGCGCGCTGTTCCTGGACGACGCGGGCCAGCTACGGCCGGGTGCGGACAGGATGGCGCGCAAGCTGGATTCGCTGGCGGCGCTGGAGGAATGGCGCGCCTACTCGCTGCATCCCAAGGATTGGGCGGCGCGCTTCCAGACGCTGCGCGACCTGTTCCGTCCGGCGCGTCCGACCGAGCCGGCGACGCACGAGATGGCGCTCGAATGGCGAGGCCAGGCGGCGGCGCTGGATGCGTTCGACGAGGCGCTGGACGAGGCCGCGCTGTCGCTGGAGGCGGGGCGCGAAATCGCGATCGAGCCCTGGTGGAACGCGGTGAAGAGCGTGCTGCGGCTGAAGCGGCTGCGCGTCGCGGACGGGCGCCGCAACGTGGTCCACGTGCTGAGCGCGCACGAGGCGCGGCAATGGTCGCTGCCGGCGATGTTCGTGTGCGGGCTGGTGGAGAAGGAGTTTCCCAAGTTCCACACCCAGGACCCGTTCTTCGGGGATGCCGCGCGCTGCCGGCTGAATGCGGCGGGAGTGCGCGTGCGCACCGCCGCGGAGTTCGAACGCGAGGAGCGCGGCCTGTTCGAGAGCGCGCTGGACAGCGCCACCATGCTGGTGACGCTTTCGTGGCCGGAGTTCGACGCGCGCGGCGAGACCAATCTGAAGTCGCTGTTTCTGGAAGAGCTGGTTCTACCGGCCGCGGTGGATGCGCGAGCGGTGCGGCCGCTGCCGGGGGCGCGGCGTGCGGCGGGGGCTACGCCCTCGACGATCCGCGACGAAGCGCTGCTGGCGGTGGTTGGCCAGCGAACCGCGAAGGTTTCGCCGACGAGCCTGGAGAGCTTCCTGCAATGCCCGTTTCAACACTTCGCCAACCGCATTCTCAAGCTGCGGCCGGCGCCGGCGCGTCCCGAGGACCGGCTGACGTTTCTGGTGCAGGGCGAGATCGTCCACGAAGTGCTGAGGGAATGGTGGAACCAGAAGGGGGACATCGCCGCGGTGTTCGAGCGCGTATTCAGCCGGGTGCTGGCCGAGAAGCACGTGCCGTTCGGCTATCACAGCGAGCGGGTGCGGAACCAGTTGCTGGACGATTTGCGCACCTTCGCGGCGGAGGACCAATGGCAGCGCGGGTCATTTGAATCCCGAACGGAGGAAGCGTTTCAATTGCCGCTGGATGACGTGGTGGTCTCGGGGAAGATCGACCGGCTGGACACCAGGACGGACGGCACGGCCTACGTGATCGACTACAAATACAGCGCGCCGCAGCGTGTGAAGGCGCGGCTGAAGAACCAGAACCTGCTCCAGGCGCCCCTGTATCTTCTGGCGGCGAGGGAGTGCTTCGGCGCGCGGCCGGAAGGCATGTTTTATATCGGACTCAAGAGCGAGATCGTGTACGCGGGGTGGAACGACGACGGGCTGCACGGCGCCCTGTCGCTGCCGGAGAACTGGCTGACGGACACGCGCGAGCGGGCGCTGCGCATTGTCGGGGAGATCCGCTCGGGGCGGATCGAGGCGGCTCCGGCGGATCGGGAGAATTGCAGGTTCTGCGATTTCCGGGACGCATGCAGGGTGGACGTGGGGCAGGTTGCCGGCCTGCTCAGGGAAGAAGGCTCGTGAACGAAATCCGCTTCACGCCGGCGCAGCTCGATGCGGTCAACGTGGGCCTGCGGCACCTGGACGCCTGCGTGGTCGCGGGGCCCGGGTCGGGCAAGACCACGGTGCTGGTGGAGTACTTCCGCCGGCTGGTGGAGGCCGGGGTGGACCCGCTGCGCATCCTGGCCATCACGTTCACCGAGAAGGCCGCGGCCAACATGCGCAAGAAACTGGCGCAGACGTTTCAGGACGACCCGGGGATCCGCGGGCGGCTGGAGCGTGCGTGGGTCTCCACGGTACACGGCTTTTGCGCGCGGGTGCTGAAGGAGAACGCGGTGTTCGCCGGGGTCGATCCGGATTTCCGGATCGCCGACGAACGGCGGAGCTGGCGTTTGCAGCAGGATTCCATCAGAGCTGTGATGGACGCGCTGCTGGCGGAACGGCTGGAGGCCATGCGGTCGTTGATTCGCGGGCTTTCCTCCAACGAGTTCGAGCGCGCGCTGCTCAACGCGTACGACACCATGCGCGGCGCCGGCGTGGGCGTGGAGGAACTGGCCGCCTTCGCGGCGCCGCAGGGCGTGACGCTGGACGAGATCGAGGATACGCTGGACGCGCTGCGGCGCGAGACGCTGGACAGCACGTGGCGCTACGACCAGAAACAGGAGTTCGAAGCCGCGCTGGAGAGTGCCGAACGGATCGTCGCCGCGGATACGCCGGCGGGGGCCTTGCGCGCGGTAGAGGGCTTTACCTGCAATCTCCGGAAATGCAGGAAGGGTAACAACGCCTACAACCTGCTGAACCGGATGAAGACGCAGATCGAGGAATCGCGCTACGCGCTGATCACCGAGATCTACGCGCCCGAGCGCGAGCTGCTATTGGAGATTCTGCGGCGGTTCGACCGCGCGTATCGCGAGCGCAAGCGCGCCGCGGGCCTGCTGGATTTCGCGGACCTGGAGGAGTGGGCCGTGCGGCTGCTGAAGCAGAATCCCGACGCGCGCGCACGGGTGATGCGGCAGTTCGACCACGTGCTGATGGACGAATTCCAGGACACCAACGGGCAGCAGGCGGAGCTGATGAAGTGGCTGCGGCCTGTCGACCGGTTCTACGCCGTGGGCGACATCAACCAATCGATCTACGGCTTCCGGCACGCGGAGCCGGACGGATTCCGGCAATACCGCGACGAAGTCCGGGAGCGGGGGCGGCACCTGGTGGAGCTGACGGAGAATTTCCGCAGCCGGGCGGACATCCTGAGCGCGGTGGAGACGATCACGGACGGCCTGCCGGGGATCGAGGCGAGGCCGCTGGTGGCGGCGCGGGAGTTCGACGACCGGCCGGAGTGTTCGGTGGACGCGATCGCGGCGCCGGACCCGGCGATCGAGGCACAGTGGGTGGCGCGGCGCATTCTGGAGATGCCGCAGTTCGCGTTCCAGGACTTCGCGGTGCTGGTGCGCAACACCGAAGTCATCGGCGAATTCACCGCAGCGTTCGACGCGGCGGGGATTCCTTACCTGGTGAATCGCGGGCGCGGATTCTACGAGAGCCGGGAAGTGAACGACCTGACGCACCTGCTGCGGGTGATTGCCAACCCGCGCGATGAAATCAGCCTGGCGGTGGTGCTGCGGTCGCCGCTGGTGGGCGCGTCGGACGAGGACCTGCTGCGGCTGAAGGCCGACGGAGGCAACCTGGGCGCGGCGCTGATGCGCTGCGAAGACGGCTCGGCACTCGCCGGTTTTCGCGACCGGCTGCGGGAATGGCGGCTGCGGCGGGAAGCGGTGAGCTTCGACCGCCTGCTGCTGGCGGCGATCGACGACTCGGGTTACGCGGCGGCGCCGAACGTCGACAAGTTTCTGGCGCAGACGCGCGACGCGGCGGCAGAGATGTCGCTGGACGAGTACATCGAGGAGCTGGCGCTGGTGCGCGCCGACGATCCGCGCGAGCCGGATGCCCCGCCCGAGGATTCGGCCAACGTGGTGAAGGTGATGACGGTGCATTCGGCGAAGGGGCTGGAGTTCCCGGTGGTGTTCGTGGCGGCGATGCACAAGGGGGTGGACACAAAGGCTCCGGTGATCGGGTTTTCGCGGCGGTTCGGGCTGGGGGCGCGCTGGCGGAATCCGGCCACCGGCGCGGATAAAAGCGACCTCTTTCTGCACGCGCTCAGCGAGGAGTTGAAGCAGCGCGAGGCGGACGAAGCCAACCGCCTGCTGTATGTGGCGATGACGCGGGCCGAGCGCCACCTGGTACTGAGCTTTGCGGCCACCAATCGCAAGCCGGCACAGTGGGACAAGACGGTGATCGAGCGGCTGCTGCTCGACACGTCGACTCCGGGAGAGCGCGTGATGCGCCCCACGGGCACGTGGCAGCTTCGGGTGCTGGTGCCCGAGGGGGCGCCGGAACTGCTCAAGGGGGCGGCGTCGGACGAGATGCCCTCGGCGGTGGAGCTCGTGCCCCGGCCCGCGGTCTCGGGCCAGCAGGATACGAACGCGACGGTCACGGCCCTGGCTAGGTTCGCCAACTGCCCGCGCCAATACTACCTGGCGCATTACCTGGGCTACCAAGGCCGGCGGCGAAAGACGGATGAGCCCGAGGAGGATCGCGATCTTTCGGCGGGCGAGCTCGGCACGCAGGTTCACGCGCTGCTCGCGGGCAACGCGGTTCCGAGGCCGGACGCCGAGGCCGCGCGCCTGGCCGAGGTGTTCCGGCAGAGTCCCCTGGGACGGCGCGCGGAGCGGGCTGCCCGCGTCGAACGGGAGTTCGATTTTCTGATGGCGGTCGAGGACCTGGTGGTGCGGGGGCAGGTGGACCTGTGGTTCGAGGAGGGCGGCGAGCTGGCGGTGGTGGACTACAAGACCGACGGTGTCAACGCGGCCGAGGCTCGCGAGCGGGCGGGCGATTACGCGATGCAGTTGCGCCTGTACGCCATGGCGGTGGAGCGAATCGCGGGGCGGCCGCCGGCGCGGGCCTGGCTGCATTTTCTGCGGCCGAATACGGCGGTCGAAGTGGATCTCAGCCCCTCGCTGATCGAAAGTCCCGAACAGGTGGTTCGGGACTTTCAGGAGGCGCAAGCGAAGCTGGAGTTCCGGTTGAATGAAGGAGAGCGTTGCCGGAGGTGTCCCTTTTTCCGGGATCTCTGTCCGGCGGGGCTGACGGGATTGGCCGCAGATGAACGCCGATGAACGCGGATTAAAGAACCGCCAAAACTACCTGCCTTGACGGGGAGCCCGAGGAGTGCGGGCGGCGGGCGCGGCACTCTTGTGGCCGGACTGGAGCAACTGGATGAACATGTCCTCGGGCAGGCTGGCCGAAACCTTGACCACGTTGCCGCTGGTGTTCACGGTGACGCTCTTGATCAGGGTGGCGGCGGTGGGATCGGTGCCGGCCTGCATCTGGGCGAGATTGATCATCAGTTTGACCAGGTCGCCGAGCGTCTGCGCGTTTTGAGCGGAGTCGGTGTCGGCCTCGCCGCTGAAGGC
>Ga0335069_10005127_pt1 | contig 19267 bp, 6 predicted proteins | sample Lox_Sample_11_FD_206714 | JGI IMG/M metagenome (GOLD analysis project Ga0335069, IMG submission 206714) | Soil microbial communities from Loxahatchee National Wildlife Refuge, Florida, United States - Lox_Sample_1.1 | ecosystem: Environmental > Terrestrial > Soil > Wetlands | place: USA: Florida... | reverse complement strand
TCCCGGCCTCGCCCAACTATTCGACTGGCTCGCTCATCGCACCGTCGGCCCCGCCGCCCCGCCGCGAGCGCTCGTCACTGCCAGCATCTTCACCCTGGTCTCCGCGCTCTTCCATCTTCACGTCATGTGTTGCGGAGTCTTCCTCACCGGGCACGCCGGCCGCTCTCTTGCCGACGATTTCCGCCGCATCCCGCGCCTCGTCCTCGACTTCGTCCTGCTTCCCTTCGGGCTCCTGTCCGGATTCACCACGCGCCTCTCCCGTACCGTTCAATCCGAAGGCGCACTTTAGGCGGAACTGGGTTGATCGTCCGCCTGCGCAGATAACACTCGTGAATGGCCGTCTCTGCCTTATTCAAACGTTCTTTACGCATACCTCAGCCATTCGCCCCGTACCCGGGACGCTACAATAAAGCCATGCCGGACTTTCCCCATGAAATGCTGCGTGAGATCTATGAGCAGCCCGAAGCGCTCGATCGAACCATCGCTTCTTATCTCGACAACGGCCATCTGAAGGCCGACGTCGCGCGCGCATTAGAGGGTTGGGCGAATCCTGCCGGCGAAGTACTCATCGCAGCCAGCGGCTCCAGTCGCCACAGCGGTCTTGCTGCCGAAATCCTTCTCGAGGATCTCTGCGGGCTCGCCGTCGATGTCGAGTACTCCAGTGAATACAGCGTTCGCGGCGGATCCGACCCCCGTAAGCCGGCTGTCCTCGTCATCTCCCAATCCGGCGAGACCTCTGACACCCTCGCTGCATTGCGCGAAGCATCTCGCCGTGGACAGCGCACTCTCGCCATCACCAACGTCGCCTCTTCCACCATGGCCCGTGGCGCCGATGTCTCCATGCCCGTCGGCGCAGGCAAGGAGAAGGCAATCCCTGCCACCAAGAGCTTCACCTGCACCCTCGCCGTTCTCTACCTGCTTGGCCTCTATGAATCCCAACGCCTCGCCCGCATGGATCGCCGCGCCCTCGATGCCGATATCGCCAAGCTTCTCGCTGTTCCCCGTACCCTGGCCGCGCAGCTCGACGGCTGGCGTCTCGGCACCGAGAAGCTCGCCCGCAAATACGCTTCCGCCAGCACCTTCCTCTACCTCGGCCGCGGTATTCATTACGCCATCGCCCGCGAAGGCGCTCTCAAGCTGAAAGAAGCTTCGTATGTCCACGCAGAGGGCTACCCCGCTGGCGAGTTGAAACACGGCCCCAACGCCCTTGTCAGCGATCGCGTACCCCTCGTCGTTCTCGCCACCGTCGACAACGCTCTCGAGTCCTCCGTTATTCGTTACGAGAAGACTCTCCAGCTCCTCGACGACATGAAGACCCAGGGTGCGCGGGTCATCGCCATTGCCAACGCCGGCGATACCAGGGTCAAGGCGCTGGTTAACGACTGCATCGAGGTCGAGCCGTCCACTGAGTATCTGTTGCCCATCCTCGAGGTGGTCCCCCTGCAGCTCTTCGCCTACTACATGGCCGTCGAACACGGCGTCGACGTCGACCGCCCGCGCAATCTCTCCAAGGCCGTCGTCGAACAATAGGTCTGCGACCGATTAGCATCGCAGCAATCGCCTGTTCATCTTTCCGGTGCATACTGGGAAAAATGATCCATCGCCCCAGAATGACTCTCAGATACGCCCTTCTGTCGTTTCTTGTTGCCGCCTCTCTGTTGCCTCCCACGCCGGCCTCAGCGCAAACCGGCGTCACCGCGGTCTTGCCGAACGGCCGCCAGATTCGCCCTGTCGGTAACTGGATCCCTCTCGCGCCCTACCCTTTCGCGCTCGCCGTGCGCCCCGACGGCGCGCAGATCGCTGTTCCTTCCATCGGCTTTCCCTTCGCGCTGAACGTTGTCACCGATCCCGCCAGCCCCGCGCCGCAAGTCCAGCGGATGCCCAGCGGCGAAGACAACGATCCCGCCATCGAAACCCACGCCGGTCTCGCTTACTCGCCCGATGGTTTGCTCCTCTATGTCGCCACCGGTGACTCCGGAAAGATCCGCGCCTACACCACCAAAGACTGGAAACCCGCGGGCGACATCGCGCTTGACGGGCCGACTGCGGGCAAAGACTACTCCGGCTCCTTCGCCGCCACCCTCGTCGTCTCCGCTGACGGCAAGACTCTTTACGCCCTCGATCAAGGCAACTGGCGTGTCGTCGTCATCGACGCCCCGTCGATGCAGCGACTCGCTTCGATTGAGAGCGGCGCTTTTCCTTTCGGCCTCGCTCTGTCGCCCGACGGCACACGCCTCTACGTCACCAACACCGGCCTCTTCGAATACACCACCGTCCCCGGCGCCGACAAAGACAATCCCCTCGGCACCGGTCTTCACTTTCCGCCCTTCGGCTATCCTTCTAAGGCGGCGCGCGATGGCGCCATCGTCGAAGGCAAAAACATCGCCGGTCTCGGCGATGAGAACTCCACCCGCGGCAGCTCGCTTTGGACCTACGACATCCACGACCGCGAACATCCCTCGATTACAGCCAGGCTCCGTCTCGGTGACAGAATCACCGAAGATCGCGATCAAACAATTGGCGGTGCCGCGCCCACCGGCGTCGTTGCCGACACCGACGCGGTCTACGTCTCGCTCGCGCACGAAGACGCCGTCGCTAAAGTCTCTCCCGCCGGCACGAAGCTTCTTGCCCAGGCCGCGCTCTCGCCCTTTACCGGCCCACGCTTTCAGGATGCCCAGGGCCGTCCTCTGCGCGGCGTCATGCCCAGTGGTCTTGCGATCCGCGACGGGCGTATCTACGTCGCTGAATCCGGCATCGATGCGGTCGGTGTCCTCGACTCCACATCGATGCAGGTCCTCTCGCACATCCCCGTCGGCTGGAATCCGTCAGCCCTGGCCTTCTCGCCCGACGGCAAAACTCTTTACGTTGTGAACACCAAAGGGAAGGGAGCTGGGCCGAACGCCGGCGCCAACCACGATCCGCACGCGCCCACCTACGTTGGCTCGCTCGAGTTTGGCAGCCTGAGCGCGATTCCCCTCGACAGCCTCTCCTCCGCGAACGAATCCACCAAAACGGTTCTCGCCGCCAACACCGCCGACATCGCCAATCGTCCGCCGCTTCCGCATCTCAAGCACTGCTTCCTCGTCATCCGCGAAAACCGCACTTACGATGAAGTCCTCGGCGACGTCGCCGGCGCCAACGGAGATCCAACCCTCGCCCGCTACGGCCTCGATGGGTGGACAGAAGAAACTGAGATGGTCCGCCGCGCGCACAGTGCAACTTTGGCCCGCTCGGAGTCGGCTCCCCATCCGTCGCTCAGCCATCTGCAGATCACGCCCAACCTCCACGCTCTCGTCGCGCGCTATGCCATGAGTGACAACTTCTACGTCGACTCCGATGTCTCGGCCGACGGCCACCGGTGGGTCATGGGCATTAACCCCACGCCTTTCTTCAACACCGCATGGACCTCTGGCTACGGAGGCCGCCGCCACGACTTCGCGGGCGCCGCGCAGCCCGGGCGTCGCGCCCTCTTCGGCGGAGCCGATGCCCCCATGCCCGAAGATGAACCGCAATTCGGCTCGCTCTGGGAGCACATCGCCGCCAGCGGCAAAGGCGTTCTCAACTACGGCGAAGGCCTCGAGATCGAAGGCAACGCCGAACTGCCCGGTACACAGCCCGAAGGCCAGCGGCTCTTTCTCAACTCGCCGCTGCCGAACCCCGTCTTCGAATCCACGGATCGCCGCTATCCCACCTTCAACCTCGGCATCCCCGATCAGTTCCGCTTTCGCGAGTTCAAGCGCGACTTCAAACGCAAGCTCTCGGCCGGCCAGGTCCCTGCCCTCATCGTCATTCGCCTGCCCAACGACCACACCATGGAGCCTCGTCCTGCGGACGGCTACCCCTTCCGCGCTTCGTATGTGGCGGATAACGACCTCGCCCTCGGCAAAATCGTAGCCTTTCTCTCCAAGAACCCAATCTGGAAAGATTCGGCGCTCTTCGTCACCGAAGACGATGCCCAGGGTGGCGTCGATCACGTCGACGCACATCGCAGCGTCCTGCTTGTTTCCAGTCCCTGGGTCAAGCCCGGAGCGGTCTCGCATCAACACAGCAGCATGGGCTCCATCACCCGCACCATCGACGAGTTGCTCGATCTCAGTTCACTCAATCTCGAGGATGCGCTCGCCGGGGAGATCTCGGGCATCTTCGATAGCGATCCGCATCTTGATCGATTCACCGCCAAGCGATCGGATCGCCGTGTCTTTGTCTCCTCCAAAGCTCGATTCGCAAAACCCAAGACGAAGGAGGAAGCAGCCGAGCTCCGCGACGTCGACGACTCCGACGAGATTCGCAAGCAGCTGGAGAAAGCCTCTCCGGAGTTGCACCGGCCCACGGACGACGACTGATCACGGGGCCATCGGCTGTCTCCCATCCGCCGGCGGCACTTCCATTCCGTCACTTATCCTCAATGCCATCTCTGATTTTTATCTCCCCGTAATCTTCTCCGGCTCAGTCTTTTACACAATGTGAGTAGCCTGTAGGCGTATCAGGATCCCCACAATTCATCGAGGCAGGGCGTTGACCGGAGACAACTCGCGGACCGTCCCTCTCTGTCCCGGAAAGATGTGGTCACACAAGTAGGCCAGGGATCGAACAGCGTCCATGAATCGTGGTGCAGCCGCACAGACTTTGTGCGGATCGTTTAGTGCGCCCCAACCTGACCCCCACCACCTAAAACCAGACATACGCAATGCAGTTCTTGAGGAGACAGCGACATATGCTTCAGCATCCCCATCCATCACCGCAAAGGCCTCTTCACAGGCTCTTGGCGCCTCTTTTTCTGATTCTGGCTTTCACGCTCACCGGCACCACTGCCCATGCCCAGGCCACGCAGGGGTCCATCATCGGCTCGGTCAAAGACGCCGCCGGTGCCGTTGTTCCCGGTGCTGCAGTCACGCTCACCAACACCGACGAAGGCACTGTTCGCACCGCGAAATCCAACGGTGTTGGCGATTATCGCTTCCTCGACGTCAAAGCGGGCCGCTACTCGCTGACTGTCGATGCGCCCGGTTTCGAGAAATGGTCGGCCTCCAACGTATCGCTCGATGTCCGCCAGGAACTGCGCCTCGATGCTGCGCTCGCCGTGGGCGCCGTACAGCAGTCCGTCCAGGTCACCGGCGAAAATGTCAGCGCCATCGAAACCGACTCGCCCACCATCAGCGGCACCTTCACCACCGACGATGCCGACAACCTGCCCGTAAACACCCGCGCCAGTTTCAGCGGCACCACGCCGGCAGCCATCTTCGACGCACTGCCGGGCGTCCAGGGCGACAGTTCCGGCATCTCTTTGCAGGGCGCTCTGCCCTATCAGGTCGACGTCACGGTCGATGGCATCACTTCCAAGAGTGCAACGGGTGGCAGCTTCATTAACGACGCGTTCCCGTCCACAGAGTCCATCTCCGAGATTCGCGCCGACGGCGTGCTCGCCAACGCCGAGTTCGGCGACCCCGGCCAGATCGTCGTCACCACCAAGGGCGGCACCAATACCCTGCACGGCACCGGCTTCTGGTACTACCAGGACTCCAAGTGGGACGCCATCGCCTACACCTATCCCACCACCAAGACCCAGCCCGCTGTGCACGGTGCCACCTTCGGCGCCAGCATCGGCGGTCCTGTTGTTCTGCCACACCTCTACAACGGCCACAACAAGAGCTTCTTCTTCGGCACCTACGAGGGTTGGCGTCATCCGGCACAGCAAACGATCAACGAAGTCGTCCCCAGCACGGCGATGAAACAGGGAGACTTCTCCGGCTATGTCGAGCCCAATGGCAGCGGCGGCAACAGCTTCACCGGCCTCTATAACCCCTACACCGGCGGGACCTACGGCAAAACGCTTCCCTCAGGCTCCCTGAGTCAGATTGCCATCAACACGCTCAAGCAGTTTTATCCCGATCCCAACATCGGCAATCCCGCCGCGTACACCGACAACGGCGTGTCCAACTACCAGGCCAATGTGGATGCCAGCGGCCACTCCGACCAGTTCGACATCCGCGGCGATCAGTACTTCGGCTCGAATCAGAAATTCTTGCTCTGGGGCAAATTCACCTGGAAGAACTTTCCGATCTCGCATCCGGAGCAACTGCTCGTTCCGTCCTATCTCTCCATCAGCCAGAACCGCTCGCTGAAGGTCGATACGAATTGGAGCCTGAGGCCGAATCTGATCAACGAGGGCGGCTTCGGCTTCACCCGCTACACCTCAGGCCAAAGCGACAGCTTCAACGGTCTGGCCTGGACCAACTCCCAGGGTTGGCAGGGGCTGCAGAACCTCTTCTACAACGGCATTCCCGAGATGGACTTCAACAACCTGCAGTCTCTCAGTGCCGATCGTCTCACCAGCCTGAACAAGTCTCTTACCTACGAATACGACGACACGCTCATCTGGACCAAGGGCAACCACACCCTGAAATTCGGTCTCGATATTCAACACCTCGAAGCCATCACCCCGCTTGGTTTCAACGGGTCCGACAACTACGGCACCTATACCTTCTCCGACGGCAATGGCAGCCAGGGGGCATTCACCGGTGTTGACTTTGCCGACTTCCTCCTCGGCATTCCCGATGCGACTTTCTACGACGTTGTCCGCCAGGACAACGACGGTCTCTCCAATCACTATCACTTCTTCGCCCAGGACGAGTGGCGTCTCAATCCGCGGCTCACGCTCTCCTATGGCGTGCGTTACGAGCTTCATCCCGGTTACTACGACCGCTACGGTGATATCGGCAACTTCGATCCCAATACGCCTTTGGCCGCCCGCGTCATCTATCCGCAGGGCAAGCAGGCGCTGCTCGCGCAGTCCTTCCTGGCTGCGGCGAATGCCTGCGATCCCGATGGTGTCAACGTCACGAATTCCGCCACCGTCAATGGCGCACCGTGCATGCAAGTGCAGGGCAATTCAACCGCCAGCTTCCCTGCCGGCCTGAAGAAGTTCCCCCATCTGCGTTTCATGCCCCGGGTCGGCTTCGCCTATCGGCCCTTCGGCAACGACAAGTGGGCCGTTCGCGGCGGATTCGGTATCTACAACATCACCATGCTCGGCTCCAGCTTCTACTCGCTTACGGGAACCGTGCAGGCCCAGACCCAGCAGTTCAACAACTCCTACAATCCGGTGACTCACGCCATTGGCTATCAGTGGCCGGCCATCGATGCTGGCACCGGCGGAGCAGCCGGTGTAGGCGCCTACGGCACCGACTACTTCGGCACCGCCAATAGCATCGACTGGAAGGATCCGTACACCGAGCAGTGGTCGCTCGGCGTCGAGCACGACTTCGGTTCGGGATATGCGGGCCGCATCTCCTACATCGGTTCGGAGACGCATCACCTCGTCTGGGCTCCCAACGAGAACACTCTCCCGTTCTCCAACACCGTCTCGGCTTACAACCAGCCCAACTCCGCGTTGCTCTTCCCCAACTGGGGTCGCGTCAATACCCGCGACACCAGCGCCAACCAGAGCTACAACTCGCTCCAGATCGAGGGCAGCCATCGCCTCCAGCAGGGCCTCGAGTTCCACTCCGATTTCACTTGGGCCAAGTCTCTGGCCGACAACGAGGGCCCGAACAACTTCGGCTTCGGCGGCGAGGGTGGCGGTGCGCGCGCCAGTTCGATCCTCGATCGGCATGCCGACTTCGGCAACGTCTACGGGACCCGTGCTCTTCGCTGGAACACGACTGCTCTCTACGACCTGCCCTTCGGCCGCGGCAAGATGTTCGGCGGTTCGATGAATCGTGTGGAGGATGCCGTGATCGGCGGATGGCGTCTCACCTCCATTCTCACTGTGCAGTCGGGCCCGTTCGAAACACCCTTCTTCCCTAACGGTCAGGGTGATCCTTCCGGCACTGGCTCCGGGCTCACCTCGACCAAGGCCGGCTGGGATCCAGGACACCGCGATCAGCGCCCCGACCGTCTTGCCGGCATGAGCCTCAGCCCCAGTGGTGGCAAGAGTCGCCTGAACTGGATCAACGCGGGAGCCTTCACCTGCCCCGGCTACTCCGCCTGGACGCCCGGAACTCCCTGCACCACCGGCAGCGGTTCCGGTCCGGTCCCGAATCCCATTGGTCGCTTCGGCAACGCGCAGGTCGGTTCTGTCGTCGGCCCCGGCTTGGTCAATCTCTCCACCGGCCTCGGCAAGACCTTCGCCATTACGGAGCGCATTCACTTCAAGGCCGAAGGTACCGCGACCAATGTGCTCAACCACATCAACCTCGGCGATCCCAACATGAACTTGAGCTCGCCGAGCTTCGGTCTGATCTCCGGTGTCGTCGGGTCCGGCAATGGTGGTGCGCCTTCTGATTTCGGCGGTGCACGTACCATTCAGGTCTCCGGACGCCTCGAGTTCTAGACCCCAACCTGTCTTACCCGGCCGGCGTGGATCTCGTGATCTACGCCGGTTTTTCTTTCCATTCACCCGCTCACGCCGCCGCGTTACCAAAAAACGCTTCGTGCCCCCGCATCCGAGCCGGTAAACTTCCGTCCACCCCACTGGAGTGCTTCCCCGATGCGCCTCCCACTTGCACTGTCCGCAATTCTGCTCGCCGTCTCTCTGCAAAATGCCCAGGCGCAGGCTCGTCGTGCGCTGCTCATTGGCATCAACAACTATCAGCCTCCGCAAACCACCGCCAAACATCCCGACGGCTGCAGCGGTGGCCGCTGCGATCTGCCCGTCTTCGATAATCTCGACGGCGCACTCAACGATGTTGCCGCCATGCGTGACCTTCTTGTGAGCCCCAAGTTCGGATTTGCGCCCGCAGGTGTCACCGTCCTCACCGATCCCGCGCTCCCCCCATCGCAGCTTCCGTTCATCGCGCTGCCCGCTGCACAAACCACCTACGACGGCATCCTCGCCGCCATGCAGAAGTACCTGGTCGACCTGCCTCACAAGGGCGACACCGTCGTCTTCTACTACGCCGGTCACGGGTCTCTGCGGCTCAATAGCAAAGGCGACAAACTCACCCTCTTCGTCGACGGCAAGCAGGTTCACGCCGACAGCACGCTCGTCCCCTCCGATGCATGGACGGGCGGCTACGACGTGCGCGACCGCGAGATGACGCGCATCTTCAATGCTGCTCTCGACAAGGGCATCAAGCTTACGGTCATCCTCGATAGCTGCCACAGCGGCGCCTTCACACGTGGCATTCCCCTCAACTCCAAAGTCCGCGAACGCATGCTCCCCTACGATCCGCGCGACATCGCCGATGCACCTGCCGATGCGCCTGCGCCGGCCGAACGCGCCGACAATCCTGCGCTTGTCTTCTCCGCCGCGCAGCAGGACCAGACCGCAAAGGAAGCGCCCAGCACAGCCAATGTCCCCGAAGTGCATGGTGCTTTCACGGCCGCCCTCATCAAGGCTCTCGAAATTCTTCCTGCCGATGCGCCCGCCTCCGTCGTCTATCAGCAGGTCAACGCACAGCTCGAAGGCAACGGCATCGCCGACCAGGTTCCGTCGCTCGATGCGGCTGCATCCCGCCGCCAGCAACCGCTCTTCGGGGGATCATCCGCTCAATCAGGCAAGCTCCGCGCGGCCGTCACGTCCACCTCCGACGATGGCTCCGTCGAACTCGACACGGGCCGCCTCGCCGGTGTCGGTCCGGGCTCGACCTTCGTCTCCTTCGGCATCGACGACAAGAGCAAAGCCATCACGCTGAAGGTCACCGAACTGGCTGGACTCGCGCATGCCAAAGCCGCCATCGTCAACCGAGCCAACGCCAAGGTTGTCGTCGGCTCCGTCTTCGAAATCGACAAATGGGTTCCGGCTCCCGTCGATCCTCTTCACTTCTGGATCTGGCCCTCCACCATCGCACAAGCCGACCTCAACAAGGCCGTCGCCCAGATTCGCACATCCGGCATCGACATCGTTGCCGACCCCGCCGAAGAGCCCTGGACCCACATTCTTCTCTGGAACAGCAACAGCTGGATTCTGCAGCGCGCCGGCACAACCGACGGAGACGAACTCGGCTGGACCCTCACAGCCACCACACTTAAGCAGCACGTGCCCGCCGGCGCAAAGGTCTGGGTGAACCTCCCGCCCTCCCAGGAACTCGGCGGCAAGCTCGACCTGAACGAAAAGGACAGCATGGTGCAGGGCGTCAGCAGCGCAGCCGTCGCCGACTACGTCCTCACCGGCACCCTCACCACCGACGGCCCGGCCTGGGCCTGGTACCACAAAGCCGAATTCGAAAAGGGGCCGCCTGACCCCAAGGCTCCGCGTCACAGCCCCGGCTGCTCCACGACCTCCAACTACCCCGTCCGCACCGACTGGATTCCCATCGCCAATCTCGCCGCCCTGCCCGATGCCGCCGATAAGCTCAATGACTACACAGCACGCCTGGCCAAGCTCGCCGGCTGGTTGCGTCTTCCCTCCAGTCCCGGCGCCTCCGACGACGACTACTATCACCTGGCCTTCCAGCGCGCTGCCGATGACACGCTCCTCGGCGCCGGCGAGTCCGTGCAGCAGGGCGACCGGCTCAAGCTGATCCTCGCGTCCCCTTCCCGCGTCCTCGAGAAGCGCTGGGTCTACATCCTCGACATCGACTGCCACGGCAACGGCAACCTGCTCTACCCGCGCAACTACTCTGAGAATCGCTTTCCCAACGACGCCAACGATCAACGCCAGATCGTCCTGCCCGGCGCTCCTATCCTCACCGTCGGCAAGCCCTTCGGCCTCGACACCATCCTCATGGTCAGCACCAGCGAGCCGCTCTCCGATCCCTATCTCCTCAACTTCAAGGGCGTTGCCACCCGCGGCGGCATCGGTCCGCAATCGCCGCTCGAAAGGCTTCTCTCCAATGCCAGCAGCGGTACTCGTGGATTCGATCTGGGCGAAGTGCCGACAAGCTGGGCTGTCAGCATCACGGGCCTGCAGAGTGTTCCTTCTGCCGGGCCATGAGTTTCCCCGGATTGCACTCGATGCGAAATGTTTTCGATTGCAGCGACACTTGTATTGAGCTGGCGTTTTTTCGCTCCGCGCCCGCTGGCAAAACCAGGACGTTTGCGGGTATGCTGTTTCCACTCTTGAACCAGATTCATCCCCCGGTCTCCAGCAACTTTCTGAACCGAGCAAGTGAGGTCGATCGATTATGCCTGTGACACGCCGGAACTTTGTGGGCAATAGCCTTGCCCTGGGTCTGGTTTCATCGCTCCTTCCGCCCGAAGCGGCTACCGCTCTCGCCCAGCAGTCCCCTGCATCGCCCGATACTGCCGATGCTCCCCACGATGCCTTCGACTTCTGGAGCGGCTTCTTTGATTCAGTCAATCCGCAGAGTTCGAGCTATGGCACAGCTGGCCGCGGCGCCACGGGTGGGCTTGCAGACGCCTCTCTCCAGACGCAGTATCTCCACTACCACACCGACGCAGGCCGTCTCCGTTACGCCACAGACATCGCCAAGAACGAGCTTCTCGATCACGATGGCGACGTTGCGGTCGGTATCGCGCTCACCCAATTTCGCCCCGGCGTCGGCGACAAAAAAGAGATAGCCTCGCAGTTGCGCGTCGACGCCACGCAGACCAGTCCTCTGATGAATCTCGTGACACCGCTCGCCTGGACCGCGATCGCTTCGCTCATGCCCAACAAAGCCGGCGACATCCCCAGCCTCGATCAACTCGGCTTCAAGCCGGACGAGCCCATGACCGCGACCAGCCATATCCTGCTCACCAAGGGCACCGGCAAACTCGCCGTCAATGTCTCTCGCGCGCCCAACGACTCCGGTTTTCTCAAAGTGCTCAAAATCATGATGACCGGCATGAAGGCCGTCGCTCCTATGGTGACGCTCCCCGCCATCAGCATCCCTGCGCTCAATGCCTTCAGTGAGGCTTTCGCCTACTGGGAAGATCGCACGCGCTTCATCATGAACGGCAATCTGGTGCACGCCATTGCCACGCAGCAGGCCATGGACGACCCCGGGCACGATCCCCGATTCATCGGTCTCGTCTCCGGCGACTACGTCATGGTTCCCCAGAAACATACCGACGAACTCGCCGGCGAGATCGCAAACCTCGAACTCAATCAGGGCTACCTAGTCCGCAAAGATGCCAATAAGGATCTTTCCGTCTCTTCGCGCGCCGCGGCGGCGATCCCCAACGTCACCTACGCCACCATGCACATCGCAGTCAAAGCGGTGAGCCCTCAATCCGACGACACCAAGTCGGACGATAGTAGTGGCGATGGCGGTGGCGGACGATCGGGCGGTGGCTCGCATAAAGAAGGCGGCAAGAAGAAATCCGGCTCGGCGTCCGGGGCAAAGTCCAGCTCGGACAAGAAAGAACAGAACTAACGCTATCTGCCCACCTCAAGGCCCGCCGCACATCTCAACCGCGGGCCTTTGTTTCGTCCTGTGCGGCCCGAAACCCCATCCATGGCGCGATCGCCGCGCGTACTATTGCTTTAGGAATCCAACTCCCACGCAATGGCCAGCGAAACGCTCTACCTCTGGTTCGCCTACCCGGACGACTTGATCGATGAGCAGACCTTTGTGTGGTCAAGCCAAGTCCTATCCCAAGGCGAGCGCGAAAGACTCGATCGCTTCAAGTTCGATGGCTCTCGCCGCGAGTATCTCGCCGCCCACGCACTCGTGCGCACAGCGCTCTTGCACTGTGGTCCCCTCACACCCGAAGCTTGGAGCTTCCGCACCAACAGCTACGGCAAACCCTACGTCGATCCGCCGTCGGATCTGTGTTTCAGCCTCTCGCGCCGCGCCGGGCTCGTCGCCTGCCTCGTTGCTCGTGGTGCCGAAGTCGGCATCGATGTCGAGTCACACGAAGCCTCCAGCAACATCATCGAAGTCGCCCCGAGCGTTTTGTCGGCCAGGGAACTTGCCCAACTCTCCTTGATGACTACGGACTGCAAGCACAACCACGCTCTGTCCCTCTGGACCCTGAAAGAGGCTTACGCCAAAGCCCGAGGCATGGGGCTCTCTCTTCCGTTACAGGAGTTTTCCTTTGTCGATTGCCCGCCGTTTGGGATGCGCCTCGAGGTGAATCCATCCATCGGCGCCGATGCCGAACGCTGGCGGTTTTGTACCCTGGATCATGCCGGGCACCGTGTCGCCCTTATGACCGAGTTCCGGCGACAGCCGCATCTTGAGGTGCGGGTGATGCGGCCCTTCCAGGTTCCTTCTTCGCTGCCGGAGGACCCGCAGCTGGCGTGGTTTCCGAAAGAATTCGCCTGATCTGCTCTGCAACCGATCGCACGTAGGGCTCAATCACAATGTTCGAGTGATCGGCGTCGACATCGTAGAACGATAGCTTGCCCTGTACGAGCTTTCCCCATCCAAGGTCTGCATCGTAGTGTTCGCTCAAACTGCCCACGCCAAAATCCGTCGCGCGAATCAGCTGCATGTTCCCGGAATACGGCTGGAAGGAATAGCGCGCCAATGCCCGCATGTGCTTCTCCTCAACCAGTGTGTAGCGCATCGTCGCCGGCATGCGTCGTCCCAGCTTCGCGTAAACCGCGCCCGCCGTCAGGCGGAATTTGCGCGCCCAACGCTCACTCAGGTAGATGCGTTTGGCATGGATCTTCCGCGCCAGATAGCGGAGGCCATCGTTGCGCAGGCTCTGGCGGAGATTCGCAATCTGCGTGGCTCGCGAAAAATGTTCGGTGCAGCCGGGAACATAGACATCCAGCATGATCAGCGCGCGCGGTTCCGTTCCCTGTGCCTGCAACTGGCGCGCCATCTCAAAGGCGACCAGTCCTCCGAACGAGTGGCCACCGAGAATGTAGGGCCCGCCCGGGAATCGGCTGCGCAGCTCATCCAGATACGCCGCCGCCAGGCCTTCCATACTCGTCTCGCCGATCACGGCCTGATTGGCCAGCTTCGACTGGAATGCATAGAACGGCTGATCGTCTCCCAGCGCGCGTGCCAGCGGTTCGTAGTAGAGGACCTCACCGCCCACGGCATGAATAAAGAAGATCGGAGGCTGATAACCCTTCGGCTGGATCGCCACCAGGTTGCCTCCGGAACTGGGCGCAACCGCTACTGCAGGTCCCTGCGAGCGGCGAATCCTCTCCGCCAGGGCCCGCGCGGTTCTGAATTCAAAAAGCGCTCCAAGCTCCAGATCGACGCCATACGCGCTGCGAATCTTCGCCACCAGCCGCACGCCCACCAGCGAGTGCCCACCGAGGGCAAAAAAGTCGTCCTCCGGATCGACCGTCTCCACACCCAGCAGATCCCGGAACCATCCACATACCGTCGCCTCTACGTCCCCACTCGCGCTGCTTGTCTCCGCCGCTCCGACCTTCGTGCTCGAAGATTGTGCTCCCACGGCTGTGCCCAGCAAAGATGCAATATCGCGCTTCGCGACAATCAACCCCGCCGGTGTCTCCGCCTGCAGGATCCGCGTCAGTGCCCGCACGCCTTCCGCAGGAGCAATCCTCGCCTGCGCTCCATCGCTTACAGAATCGCTGAAATCGACCCGCGCAGTTTGCACAGCAACAGTCTCTGTCGCAACGGCCGAGGGCCTCTCGATTCGGCGCATGGCGAAGCCCTCAATCTCCACCAGCACCTCGCCCTTCTCGTCGAGGAGTGTGATGTCGAAGCTCGCCACTTCGCCGCGCGCCTTGTTCTCTGGCCGCGGCCGGATATGGCTGAAAAACTTCGCAGGCAGTGCACGATAACTGCACAGTTTCTTGTACGAGAGCGGCAGATAGAGAGAATCCAGGCTCTCGTATCCATCGATCAGGTAAAGCGCGCATCCCGTCGCCAAGTCGAGCAGTGCCGGATGAAACTGGAACGAAGGACACTCCGCGGCAAACCGGGAATCCAGCTCGAGCTCTGCAAGGCCTTCGCGGTCGCCGACCCCAAGACGCCTCAGGCATTGCCAGCGCGGCCCAAAGGCGAAGAACTCTTCCTGCTTCGTCCGATGGTTTGCATCGAACAGAATCTCTCTTCGGCTGCACCGCGCAGCAATCGCCTTCGTATCGACGGCTGCGCCCGGCTTAGAGGCAGTCCGCGCGACCGAACCCGTCGCGTGCTCCACCCAGGTGCTGTCGCTCTTCGACTTGCTGTCGCGCGCATAGATCGAGAACTTGTACGCGCCTTGCCTCTGCGCGCCGTCTTCGCTCTTCAACTGCACGCGCAGATCGATGTGCTCGCCCTCTTTCACCCACAGCGGAGCCACAAAGAACACATCGCGCAGCTCGACTGGCCCGCGCGTGCGGCCGTTTGCCAAGGCTCCCGCTGCCATCTCCATGTATCCCGTCCCGGGTATGAGTGCCGCGCCCTCCTTGAGCCTGTGCTCTGCCAGCAGCCATTGCTTGTCGAGCCCAAGCAGGCTGCCCGCCACAATCTCCTGCGGTGTGTCTCTCAGCCGCTCTTCCAGGAGTGGATGCACAACCGAAGCGCGAGCGGCCATACCGACCTCGCTCCACGCATCCCAGTTGATCGCGATCGCCCGCCCCTTGCGGCTCTCGGCAAACGCATCCAGAAACGCGTTGGCCGCCGCATAGTCCACTTGCCCCGCGGGCGCTGCAACCGAGCTGATCGACGAGAACAGAGCTAGAAACTTCACAGCGGCATTGCCCAGCGCTTCTTCCAGCACCAGCGTCCCGCGCACCTTCGGATCGAGCACCCTCGTCGCAACCTCTGCAGTCTTCGTCAGCAGTGGCCCATCGTCCAGAACGCCCGCCGCATGAAACACGCCATCGATCTTGCCGAACTGCTTACGCGCCTGGCCGATCGCCGCCTGCATCGCGTGCAGATTCGTCACGTCCGCCTGTAGCACCAGCAAACCGCCCGCGGCCGCGCGAATCTCACTCAGCCTGCGAATCCGCGCCTTGTGCTCTGCACTCGTCGCAGCATCGCCAAGGACCGCTTCCCATTGCGCTTCTGCTGGCACGGCCGAGCGCCCCACCAGAACAAGCCGTGCCTTGAACTCGCGCGCCAGCTGCTCGGCGACAGCAAGGCCCAATCCGCCCACACCACCCGTGATCAGATACACGCCGCCCTGCTCGAGGCGCGGCTTCTCCGGCGCAGCCGAAAGATCGCAAGCCTCCACAGTCTCAACAAGCCGCTTGCCGTCGCGCCACGCAACCGGCATTCCCGCTTCGAGCGATCCCATCTCCTCGAGCAGCGGCATCGCATATTCCTGGGGCTTGGCCGCATCGAAGTCCACATCGACAGCGCAGCACACAACGTTGGGCAGCTCCTTGGAGATAGTGCCCGCCGGTCCCAGCAGCAGAGCGCGCTCCGGATTGCGAACAACCTCGCCTGCCACCTGCTGCAGCTGGTTCGACACAAGCATCAGCTTGGCCCGCGCCACGTCTGCTGCAACCAGCGCCTGCACTAGAAACAGCGGGCTGAAGAAGCAGCGCGCCTGCGCTTCGTGAAGCGATTGCTTCTCGCTGCTCCCGGTCACCGGCCACAGATGAAAGATCTCGACGCCCGCCTCGCCGAGCCCACTCAACTCCTTCATCAGTGCGTCGTAGTCTTCCCGAACATCCGGGCGAATCGTGTAACGGCTGTTGCCATGACGCCTGAAGTGCGATCCCGCATCCACCAGAACAACCTTGCGCTGTCCGCCCTTCAACTGCGCCACAATCTCGTCGGCCAACCCCAGTGCATCGCGGAAGATGACACAGGGCCCGCTCGATCCAATCGCCCCGTCTGCCAGCGGTGCAGGCTTCCACACACGTCGGTACGTGCGCAGCCCAATCTCCTCGCGCCTCGTTGGCGTCGGTTCTGCATCCGCCAGCGCCGTCGGGCGCACACGATCGGGCTCAACCCAGAATCGCTGGTGCTCCCACGGGTAGGTTGGCAGCGAAACCCGAGCCACCGATCCCTCGGCGTGCAGTTTCTTCCACTCGATCTCTACACCCGCGACCCAAAGCTGCCCGGCTGTCTGCATTGCACAGCGCATGTCCGAGATCGTCTCGCGCGGGTGCGGCAGTGACTGGTACGCCTTCGCCGGCGTCTCACCTTGCGAGCGCGCCAGCGATGTCAGCACATTGCCCGGTCCCGCCTCCACAAGAAGCTGATCCGGAGTGCGCGCAAGTTCCGCAAGGCAATCCGCGAAGCGTACTGTCTGTCGGATGTGCCGCGCCCAGTACGCTGGATCGGTCGCTTCTTCCGGCTTGATCCACGTTCCCGTCACATTCGAGAGATACGGTCGCTGCGGCGCGCGCAACGCAACCTTCCGGACGCGCTCTTCAAACGCACCCAGCATAGGTTCCATCATTGCCGAGTGAAACGCGTGCGAGGTGTGCAGATGCCGGCACGCGATCGACTGCGCAGCCATCTTCTGCTCAAACTCCGCGATCGCTTCGGTCGGTCCGGATACGACGCACATGCCCGGCGTATTGATCGCCGCTACGGAAAGCTGCGCATCGAGTTCAACCTTGTCCGCAGCAAGTGGAACGGCCAACATCGATCCTGCCGGAAGCCCATAAATCAACCGCCCGCGCTCGGCCACCAGCGCCAGAGCATCTTCCAGCGAGAACACTCCCGCCAGACATGCCGCAACATACTCGCCGATGCTGTGGCCCACCATCGCCGCAGGCTCAACGCCCAGCGACATCCACCACTGCGCCAGCGCGTACTCAATCGTAAACAGGGCGGGCTGCGTCAGCCACGTCTGGTTCAGCTTCTCCGTCGCAGAATCTCTGTCCTGTTCCGCCGGGTAGATCGCTTCGACCAGGTCGATCCCGATGTGAGGTTTCAACTGCCGGGCACAGCGGTCCATCGATTCCCGAAACACAGGCTCATGCTGATAGAGTTCGCGGCCCATGTTGACGTACTGCGATCCCTGCCCCGAGAACAGGAAGGCCACCCGCGGACGAGTCGTCCCAGGATTCCCAGAGGCCGATGCCTTCGCACCCTTTGCCGCCAGTGCTCCAATCGCGTCCTTCGAGTTCTCCACCGCCAGCGCGCGTCGATGTGCAAACGCCTGCCGTCCTGCCTGGCTGGTCCAGGCCACATCGGCCAGATCCAATTCTGGGTGTGCGCCGAGATGCGCAACCAGATTCGCCAATGCTCGGTCCGCCGCTGCCGCCGTCTTCGCCGAGACTGTCAACAATTCGTACGGCTTCGCTTGGCGCACAATCTTCCGCTGCGGGGCTTCCTCCAGCACCACATGCGCATTCGTGCCTCCGATGCCCAGCGATGTGATGCCCGCCCGGCGCGGCTTGCCATCCGATGGCCAGTCCGCCAGCTTGGCGCTCACATAAAACGGGCTGTCCTTTAGATCGATCCGGGGATTCAACGTCTCGAAATGCAGGCTTGGTGGAATCTGCGCATGCTTCAAAGCCTGCACTGTCTTGATCAACCCGGTCACACCGGCGGCTGCATCCAGATGTCCGATATTCGACTTCACCGAACCGATCGCGCACGAGTTCGCGCGTGTGCCCTGCTGCCGGAAGGCCTGCGTCAGCGCGCGCACTTCAATTGGGTCGCCGACCACCGTTCCCGTTCCATGCGTCTCCACGTAGCCGATCTCGCTCGGATTCACGCCGGCAAACTCCAGCGCCTCCTGGATCACCTCGGCCTGACCCTCGACGCTGGGTGCCAGATAGCCCACCTTGCGCGAGCCGTCATTGTTGATCGCCGACCCCAGAATCACCGCGTGGATCTGATCGCCCTCTGCAAGCGCATCCTCCAGACGCCGCAGGACCACTACGCCCAACCCACTCCCGAAGATCGTTCCGCTCGACGACGCATCGAACGAGCGGCAATGCCCGTCGCGCGAGAGAATCTCACCCTCGCGGTAGACATACCCCAGCCCATGCGGAATCTCGATTGTGACCCCGCCCGCCAGCGCCATGTCGCACTCGAAGTTCAGCAAACTCTGGCATGCCAGATGCACTGCCACCAACGAGGTCGAACAGGCCGTCTGCACATTGATGCTCGGCCCGCGCAGGTCGAACTGATACGAAATCCGCGTCGCCAGAACGTCTTTGTCGTTGCCCGTCTGTTTCAGCTGGAACAGGCCCGCACTCTCCACCATCTTGCGATTAGCCAGCAGATGGTAGATCAGATACGTGTTCAGGCCCGACCCGGCAAACACTGCGATCGATCCCTCGAAGCCCTGCGGCGGATGCGCCGCGTCCTCCAGCGCTTCCCACGCGCACTCGAGAAAGTGCCGATGCTGCGGATCCATGATCGACGCATCGCGCGGGCTGAAGCCAAAGAAGGCTGCGTCGAACAGCGGAACGTCGTCCAGAATCGATGCCCGCTTCACATAGGCCGGATTGGCCAGATCTTCTGCCGTCGCACCTGCGGTCAGCAGTTCTTCATTGCTTCGATCACGAATCGACTCGACTCCGTCTCGAATGTTCTGCCAGAACTCCGAG
>Ga0335069_10005126_pt1 | contig 19270 bp, 14 predicted proteins | sample Lox_Sample_11_FD_206714 | JGI IMG/M metagenome (GOLD analysis project Ga0335069, IMG submission 206714) | Soil microbial communities from Loxahatchee National Wildlife Refuge, Florida, United States - Lox_Sample_1.1 | ecosystem: Environmental > Terrestrial > Soil > Wetlands | place: USA... | reverse complement strand
GGGCGTGCCGCCGCTCTGGCGCGGGATGGTCAATCTGGCGATTGGCGCCGCGCTGGCCGCGAGCAGCCTGAATTACCTCGCCCCGCTGCGGGCGGGCCTGTTGCGGTCCACCGTCTGAGCCGACGGCTGGCGGCTCCCCCGATCGCTCGGGCCGCATCGATCGGTGACGCGGAGCACCGACAGTCGTGGCGCGGCGCGACGGCGTTCCCCGAGGCAGCTCGACGTTGGGCGGCGAGGCGCGGCGGTCAACCGATCGAGCGAGCCCGGACTCCCGCCGACTCCTCGAGCGCCTGCTCCTCACGCCGGAGCCGCCGGCGCCGTGCCTCCTCTTCCCGCCGCTCGATCAACCGCTCCAGCACGGCCAGGCTCGCCTCTGCACGTTCGAGGGCGGCGAGAGCGTCGGCCGTCCACGCGGACCGCGAGGCGAGCTCACGGCGCGCCACGTCCCGTCCGAAGGCGAGGACCTCGAGCTCCCCGCGAAGCCGTGACTCGTGCCGGGCGTGGAGGACGGCGCTGCCGGCGGCTCCGCCACTCCCCAGCACCGTGAGCCGCGCATCGGCACGGTGGGCGACCCGCCCTCGCTGCGACTCCCAGCGCGTGGTCGCCCGGCGCAGGAGCTCCTCGGCGAGACGAAGCTCGGACAGCCGCCGGGCGAACGCCTCCTGCGCGCCGTCGCGCGCCCCTGTCCTGATCCGCTGGAGCGCACGCAGCCCGCTCATCCCTCCACTCCCTTCCGCATCCGCTCGAGCAGCGTTCCTGCCGGCTCATCCCGCCCCTGCGCGAGGAACGCCTCCAGCGCCGGTTGGCGAGCGATGGCCTCGTCGGTCAGCGCATCCGCCCCGGGCGTGTAGGCGCCGAGGAGGATGAGGTCGCGCCGCTGCTCGTAGGCGGCGAGCAGCTCCCGGAACCGGGCGGCGAGGCGCCGGTGCTCCTCGGTCGTGACCTGGGGCATCACCCGCGAGAGAGAGGCGAGCACGTCCACCGCCGGCCAGCGCCCCCGCTCGGCGATCCGCCGGTCGAGCACCACGTGCCCGTCGAGGATGCCGCGGACCTCGTCGGCGATGGGGTCCTCCATGTCGTCGCCCGCCACCAGACAGGTGTAGAGCGCGGTGCAGTATCCGCGCGCCGAATTGCCGGTCCGCTCGAGCAGACGGGGGAGCATCGAGAAGACCGATGGCGGATAGCCCTGCCGCGCCGGAGGCTCCCCCGCCGCGAGGCCCACCTCCCTCTGGGCGCGGGCCAGGCGGGTCACCGAGTCCAGCAGGAAGAGCACGTTGCCTCCCTGCTCACGGAACCACTCGGCGATGGCGGTGGCGACGAAGCCCGCGCGGAGCCGCACCAGCGCCGGCTCGTCCGACGTCGCGCACACCACGACGCTCCGCCTCAGGCCCTGAGGCCCGAGCGCGTCCTCCACGAACTCGCGCAGCTCGCGTCCGCGCTCGCCCACCAGCGCCACCACCGTCACCTCCGCCCGGGTGTGGCGCACCATCTGTCCGAGCAGGGTGGACTTCCCCACCCCGGCGCCCGCGAACAGCCCCAGGCGCTGCCCGCGCCCGACGGTGCACAGCCCGTCGATGGCCCGGACCCCGAGCAGCAGCGGCACCTCGACGCGCGCCCGGCGAAGCGGCTCGGGGCACGGCCGGTCCACCGACCAGCGGGCCAGTCCCGGCGGCGGAGGCCTGCCGTCCATCGGGCGACCGAGCCCATCGAGCACCCGCCCCACCACGCCCGGTCCCACGCCGATGCTGAGCGATTCACCGTGGCACACCACCTCCGCGCCCTCCCCGAGGCCCGCGGCGCTGCCGAGCGGGAGCAGCTGCACCCGCGACCCGGCGAACCCCACCACCTCGGCGAGCACCTGCGCCCGGGCATCGGTGATGGTTGCCACCTCTCCCACCCGCGCTCCCGGGAGCATCGCCTCGAGGAGCAGTCCTCGCACCAGCTCCACGCGTCCGGTCACCCGGAAGGGCCGCACCGAGCGCACGGCGTCGACGAGCGCTCGGTCGTTCAACCGGAGCCCTCGAGCCCGAGCGGCCCCCGAAAGGAGGCCAGCATCGTCGTCAGCCGGCCGTCCACCCGGCCACCGCTCGAGACGGCGACGCAGCCGGCCTCCTCGACCGTGGGGTCCTCCACCACCTCGACCGTGCCCGCGGCAATCTCGCCGGCGAGCTGGTCCCGGACCGCCGGCGCGCTCGCCGGCGCCACCCGCAGGGAGATCGCCGCCGATCGGCGGAGCGGGGCCGCGGCCTCCAGGACTGCACGCGCCCAGCGGCGAGGGTCCGCCTCCCAGGCGTCGCCGAGCACACGGCGGGTCATGGTCAGGGCCAGCTCGGAGACGCTGCGGCGCAGCGCCTCGCCCTCGAGCGTCCGCAGCCGCGCCTGCTGAATCTCCACCAGGAGCCGCTGCGCGTACGCCAGCCCCTCGTCGCGGCCGGCCTCGCGCGCGGCGCTCCGGATCAACTCGGCCTCCTGCTCCGCTTCGTCGACGAGCTCGGCGGCTCGCGCCTCGGCGGCGCGCAGGAGGTCCCGGGCGTCGTCGCGCGACTTCACGAGAGGCGCCGGGACGATGCGCGCACGCGGTCGGGCCGAGGTCCAGGGGGTCTCCACCGTTCACCTCCGGACCCGGGGGAGGCGCCGCCACGGACCCCGGGTCCCTATGTCGTGCGGCGAGTGCAGAGGCCGTGCCCGACAGCGGGAGCTCGATGTCCGCCCGCATCCTGCTGCTGACCGCCTGTTGGTCTCGAACCTGCCGACCGCACAGCCGGACCGGGGTCCACGCCGGGCGACGCCGGACGCGGGACGGAAGGCCGAGCGCGCGGGCCCAGCCGGCGCTCCCCCCCGGGCGGGCGATCACGATCCGCCGGGCCCCGCCCCTCTCAGGGCAGAGCTCCGCCTTCACCGAACTTCACCCGACTGCAACGTGACTTCTGCTCCGAGCGGCCGTCCGCACGGCTCTCGTTGACGCGGAAGGTCCCGCCCGATAGCACCCCCTGGCGCGAGGAGCATCGGTGAGCGAGCCAATCGTCAGCATCGTCGACGTGGTCAAGGAGTACCAGCTCGGGACCACCGTGGTCCCCGCCCTCCGGGGTGTGTCGCTGGACGTGCACCCGGGCGAGTTCATCTCCGTCGCCGGTCCATCCGGCAGCGGGAAGACCACGCTGCTCAACCTCATCGGATGCGTGGACGTGGCGACCCGGGGCACGGTGCGGGTGGCGGGCCACGATACCGCGGCACTGAGCGAGCGGGAGCTGACGCGGCTCCGGCTCGACACCATCGGGTTCATCTTCCAGAGCTTCAACCTGGTGGGCGTGCTCAGCGTCTTCCAGAACGTGGAGTTCCCCCTCCTGCTCCAGGGACGCCTCCGGGGCCACGAGCGGCGCGCACGGGTGATGACGCTCCTCGAGCAGGTAGGCCTGGCCGACCACGCCCGCCACCGGCCGAACGAGCTCTCGGGTGGGCAGCGGCAGCGGGTCGCGGTGGCGCGCGCGCTGGTGGGAGGCCCGCAGATCGTGCTGGCCGACGAGCCCACGGCGAACCTCGACTCCGAGACCGGTGAGCGGATCATCGACCTGATGAAGGAGATGAACCAGCGCGACGGGACCACCTTCATCTTCTCCACCCACGACGCCAAGGTCATGGCCCACGCCGACGCGGTGGTGAGGCTCGCCGACGGCCGGATCGTCGGGCGCGAGCTGGCGGGCACCGCCATCGCCGTCTCCGGAGGGCACTGAGGTGCTCGACTGGCTGGGAATCCTGCTGCGCATCGCGGCGCGGAACCTGTTCCGCTCGCCGATCAACCTCCTCATCGGGGGGGTGATCCTCTGGGGAACGTGGCTGGTCGTGGTCGGGGGCGCGCTGCTGGACAGCGTGGTGAGCTCGATGAGCCGGAGCATCATCGGCAGCGTCGCCGGTCACGTCCAGGTCTACAGCGACCGGAGCAAGGACGAGTTCGCCATCTGGCCCACCGGCGGCTCGGATCCGGACCTCAGCCCGATGACCGACTGGGAGCGGACCCAGCAGCTGCTCGAGACCGTGCCCAACGTGAAGGCCGTCATCCCCATGGGGATCAACGCCGCGCTGGTGACCAGCGGGAACACGGTGGATCTCACCCTGGAGGAGCTCCGCGACGTCGTCCGGGAGGAGAGGGAGAAGGGCGTGACGCCCGATCGCCAGGTCCGCCGGGAGTCGCTGAAGGAGCACGTACGGCAGATCGTCCGGGTGCTCCTGGCGGACCTCGGCCGGGTGAACGAGATCAACACCGCCGGCGCCCTCGAGCCCGAGGCAAAGGCCGCCATCGAGCGGGCCTCCTCCGACGCCTTCTGGGCAGGGTTCGACAAGGACCCGTACGGCGCGCTGGAGTTCCTGGAGAACCGGGTGGCACCTCAGCTCTCCGACGCCGACCTGATCCAGCTGCGCTACGTGGGGACGGACCTCGACAAGTTCCAGAAGAACTTCGACCGGATGCAGATCGTCGACGGGCAGGCGGTGCCGTCTGGACACCGAGGCTTCCTGATGTCGAAGTTCGTCTACGAGGAGCAGCTGAAGCTCAAGTCCGCGCGCCGGCTGGACAAGATCAAGGACGCGCTGGACGCGGGCGGGAAGATCGCCGGGGACGAGACACTGAAGCGGTACGTCCGCGAGAACCGCGCGCAGACCCACGAGATGATCTTGCAATTGGACCGGCTCCGCACGGAGAAGGCGGTGGCGATCCTCCAGCGGACGCTCGCCTCCTCGAGCAAGGACCTGGACGCGCTCCTCAACCAGTTCTTCGACACCGACGACCAGAACTTCCGCGAGCGCTACGCGGTCTTCTACCGGGACCTGGCCCCGTTGCTCGAGCTGTACCGGCTGCGGATCGGCGACATCCTCACCATCACCGCCTTCACCAGAAGCGGCTACGTGCAGAGCCTGAATCTCAAGGTCTGGGGCACCTTCCAGTTCAAGGGGCTGGAGAAGTCGGCGTTGTCCGGAAACATCAACCTGATGGACATCGTCAGCTTCCGCGAGCTGTACGGCTACCTGAGCTCGGACCGGAAGGCGGAGATCGACGCGATCAAAAAGGAGGCCGGGACCCGGGACATCGACCGGAGCCGGGCCGAGCAGGAGCTGTTCGGATCCACCAGCCGCCGCCTGGTGGCAGAGGCAACGCCCGGGCTCATCGACGAGAAGGAGAACTTCAAGGGCTCGGCCAAGGCGCTCCGCAACGAAGATCTGGTGGCGCGGGTCTACGATCCGAAGGAGATCGGCCGGGGAGTGGTGCTCGACGCCGCGATCATCCTGAGGAACCCGAAGAAGCTCCAGGAGACGATGGCGGAGATCCGTGCGCTGTCCGATCGGGAGAAGCTCGGCCTGCGGGTGGTGTCGTGGCGCGAGGCGGCCGGGCTGCTCGGGCAATTCATCCTGCTGGCGCGGGTGGTCCTCTACTTCTCTGTGGGAATCATCTTCGTGGTGGCGATGGTGATCATCAACAACGCGGTGATGATGGCCACGCTCCAGCGCACTGCCGAGGTCGGCACCATGCGGGCCATCGGCGCGCAGCGCGGCTTCATCCTGGCGATGGTGGTCATCGAGACCCTGACCCTCGGGCTGGTCTTCGGTGGAGCGGGTGCGGTGCTCGGCTCGGCCACCGTCGCCGCGCTCCACGCGAAGGGGATCCCCGCGGCGAACGAGACGCTCTACTTCTTCTTCTCCGGTCCGCGGCTCTTCCCCACGCTCAGCGGCACCAACATCGTCGCCGCACTGGCGATCGTCATCGTGGTCACCACCCTCTCCACCTTGTACCCGGCCGTCCTGGCCACCCGCGTGCCACCGGTGCGCGCGATGCAGACCGATGAGTGACCCATGGCCCAGCTCTTCCTCATCGCCCTGCGGAACCTCCTCCACCACAGCCGCCGCACCTTGCTGCTCGGCGGGGCCATCGTCGGGGTCACCGCGCTCCTGGTGCTGCTGCTGGGACTGCTGAACGGGATCCGCTCCACCATCCTCGAGTCGGCCACCACGCTCACCACCGGGCACGTCAACGTCGGCGGCTTCTTCAAGGTGACCGCGGGCCAGGCCGCCCCGGTGGTGACCCGGTACCGGGAGGTGCTCCAGGTGGTGCGCAGGGAGGTCCCCGAGTTGGACTACGTGACCCAGCGTGGCCGGGGCTGGGCCAAGCTGGTCAGCGAGACCGGCTCGCTCCAGTCCGGGGTGGGCGGCATCGACATCCACAACGAGCCGGGCTTCCGGCGGGTGATCCAGGTCCAGGACGGATCGCTGGACGGCCTGGCCGAGCCGAACACCATCCTGATCTTCGACGAGCAGGCGAAGAAGCTGGGGGTCCGGGTGGGCGACCAGCTGACACTCAGCGCCTACACCCTGCGAGGCGCGGCGAACACCGTCGACGTGCGCATCGTGGCGGTCGCCAGGAACGTCGGGCTGCTCAGCTCGTGGAACAGCTTCGTGCCCGACTCGACGCTCCGGGCGCTCTACCAGATGAACGAGGACGCGACCGGGGCCCTGCTCCTGTACCTCAAGCGGGTGCGCGACGTGCCGCGGGTCGAGGAGCGGCTCCGGACCGCGCTCGCCGCCGCGGGGTTCCAGCTGATGGATCCGGACCCGCGCGCGTTCTTCTTCAAGTTCCAGTCCGTGAACCGGGAGGGGTGGACGGGCCAGAAGCTCGACGTGACCTCGTGGGAGGACGAGATCTCCTTCATCCAGTGGACCATCACCGCCATCACCTGGCTGTCGTACACCCTGATCGGCATCCTCCTGGTGATCATCACCGTGGGGCTGATGAACACACTGTGGATCGCCATCCGGGAGCGGACGCGGGAGATCGGCACCCTGCGCGCCATCGGGATGCAGAGGACGCGGGTGCTGGCGATGTTCATGACCGAGGCCTTCACCCTCTCCATCCTCTCCACCCTGCTCGGCGCGGTGCTGGGCCTGGCGATCTGCGCGGGGCTGAACGCGGCCCACATCCGCGCCCCGGTGGCGATGCAGCTCTTCCTGATGCGGGAGGAGCTGCGGCTCCTGGTCCGACCGGGGGCGGTGGCGGGGGCCATCGCGCTCATCGCCGGGTGCACCACCTTCATCGCGATCTTCCCCTCCTTCCTCGCGGCGCGCCTGCAGCCGGTGACCGCGATGCACCGGGTGGGATGAGACGAAACGACATGAGGACCCCGGCCCTCCACCTCGCGCTGGTGCTGGTGAGCTGCCTCTCCTGGGCTGCCCGGGCGACGACGCTCGACGCGGCCGGGGTGATGGAGGTGGTGAAGACCATCGACGACCGGCAGCGGAACTCGGGGGACTACCGGTCGCTCGCCTATCTCGAGCAGAAGGAGAAGGACAAGACCGACACCGCGCGCGAGGCCATCGTCTACCGCCGCAGCGCCGACCAGAAGCTGATGATCCTCTTCACCAAGCCCAAGAGCGAGGCGGGCAAGGGGTATCTCCGGCTGGACAAGAACCTCTGGAGCTACGACCCCACCACCGGAAAGTGGGACCGCCGCACCGAGCGCGAGCGCATCGCCGGCACCGACAGCCGCCGCGCCGACTTCGACGAGTCGCGCCTAGCCGAGGAATACGACTCGGCGTCCAGCGGCGAGGCGAAGCTCGGCGCGTTCGACACCTGGATCATCGAGTCGAAGGTGAAGCCCGGGGTCGACGTGGCGTTCCCGGTGCTCAAGCTCTGGGTGGACCAGGCCACGGGCAACGTGCTCAAGCGACAGGAATTCGCGCTCTCCGGGCGGCTGATGCGGACGCTGTACTACCCGAGCTGGAAGAAGCTCTACAGCGAGTCGAAGGGCGCCGACGTCTGGTACCCGGGGGAGATCCGCATCTACGACGAGGTGGAGAAGGCCAACAGCACCATCGTGGTGCTCAAGTCGGTCGATCTCAGACCGCTGGAGGCCAACATCTTCACCAAGGCCTGGCTGGAGTCGAAGAGCCGATGAGCCGCTGGGCGGTGGTGGCCGCGCTCGCGCTGTCGCTCTCCGCCCGGGCCCAGCGGCCGGACGAGGACGCGCTCTTCGGCGGGGCGCCCGATGCGGGCGCCGCCGGGGCGAGACCGAGCGAGGAGTCGATGTTCGGCGGATCGCCGGACGGAGGCTCGTCGGCCGGCGCAGCCAGGGCGGCGGGCGGCGGTCAGGAGTCTGGCGGGCTGGACGTGACGCCGTCGTCGGACGCCTTCGCCGCGGGGCGGGTGCAGGAGGATCCGCTGAAGATCGGCGGGCTCTTCTACACCCGGGCGTTCCTCCAGGTCTCCCAGGACCAGCCGTTCGGGGAGTCCCGGGTCTCGCTGCCCACCCTGGTGGACGGGTACCTCGACGCCCGGCCGACGGAACGGCTCCGGGCGTTCGTGCTCGGCCGGCTGACCTACGATCCATTCCTCTCCACGACGGTGGGCGGCACGGCGCTGCCCGGCATCCCCGCCTCCACCAGCGCGAGCAACCCCGCGGTGCTGCTCGACCAGGCGTGGCTCGCCTTCGACATCGCCCGGTCGGTCTTCGTCACTGCCGGGCGGCAGCACGTGAAGTGGGGCGTGGCGCGCTTCTTCTCCCCCACCGACTTCCTGGCCAGTCAGCCCAGGGATCCGCTGGCGCTCTTCGACGCGCGTCTCGGGGTGACCATGGTCCGGGCGCAGATCCCCTGGGAGCGCGCGGGCTGGAACTTCACCGCAGCGGCCCTGTTCGAGCCGACCCAGAACGTCGGCGGCGGATACTCGGGGAGCTCCTCGGTGGAGAACCCGGGCGGCTCGGGCATCAACCCCACCGGGACCACCGGCACCACGCTCCAGGACGTCGGCGGCGCGGCCCGGGCCGAGTTCTCGTTCAAGAACGGGGCGTTCGGCCTCGACGGGCTCGTCCAGCGGAACCGGGCGGCGCGGGCGGGCGCCGACGTGACGATGTCGCTCGGCGACTTCGACGTCTACGGAGAGGTGGCGTGGAAGGAGTACTCGGACGCGGCGTTCCAGAGGAGCTTCACCGTCACCACCCAGGTCGACCCATCGGAGATCCCCGGCATCCCCCCCGGGACGTTGCCCCCGGGCACCATCCCGGTCACCAGCCAGGCGCAGGTGACGATCGCCGAACGGGGAAGGCCGGTGGTTCAGGCCGCCGGCGGCGCCACGTACTCGATCAACTTCGAGGGCAACAAGAGCATCACCCTCGGCGCCGAGTACTTCTTCAACTCGGCCAGCTATTCGCGCGACGAGTACCTCGGGCTGCTGATCATCGGTGGGTTCCAGCCGTTCTACGTCGGCAAGCACTACCTGGCGCTCAGCGCCACGCTGCTCGACACCACCGCCAAGACGACCTGGATCCTCTCCGGCATCGGCAACCTCAGCGACAGCAGCTACATCGCCCGGCTGGACTTCGTGGTGACGGTGCTCAGCTACCTGTCGGTGGAGAGCTACATCGCCGGTCACTTCGGACGCACGGGGGGCGAGCTCCGGCTCGGGTTCCCGCGCACGGACCTCTCGACGGTGCCCGGCGTCTCGGGAGTTCCGCCCGGGACGTTCTTCGGGCCGCTGAACGCCCCCATCCTCGACCTGGGCGTGGGGCTGCGGCTGAGCATGTGACCTCTCCACTCCGTCGTCTCTCGAGCCGATTGCATTCGTCCCTGGAGGCGAGCACTTGTTGTGCTGCACCCGCGGAGGGTTTCCCGATGGACGAGCGGACCAGGGCCGAGCGGAGCGAGCAGCGGCGCAACCAGACGTTCGCCGCGTTCATGACCTACCTGCGGCGCGTGGGAGCGATCTCCGAGGAGCTGGCGGAGCAATCGGCGGTCGCCGTGCTCTGCGCGCTCGAGCGGCGTATCCAGCCGGCGGAGGCGAGGGACCTCGAGGCCCAGCTGCCGGCGAAGCTCCGAGACCTGGTCGCTCGCTGTGACCGCCACGCCGGCCTCCGCCCGCGCGCGATCGACCGGACCGAGTTCGTGGGGATGGTGGCCGATGAGCTCGCGGTGCCGCCGCATCGGGCCGAGCATCTGATCCTGGCGGTGTTCCACGCGCTGCGCGCGCAGGTGAGCGAGGGCGAGGCCAGACAGGTCGAGGCGCAGCTGCCAGCCGACCTGAAGGTGCTCTGGAGCCGCTCGCTCACCACCCACGCCTGACGCGCCTCGCCACTCCGCGCCGAGGGGGCTCGGCGGGCGCCGCTCTCGCCCTCTGCGCTCCCCCCCCGGACAAGTACTCAAGTCACTGAAATTGCTTCGATTTTTTAGGTGTCAGACACCTCTGCAAGCTCGGCTCATCCCGCTCAGTGGCCGGGGAGATGCGCCCACATTTGAGCCGGGTCAGCGACTTCCCGTACGCTGTGCGTTTGCCGCTCTGCGGCAGACCGGTCGGTCGGGAGGTCTTGGATGCCCCTGCCCTCGAGGCATGGACTGTACGAGCCCACGATGGAGCACGACGCCTGCGGGCTGGGGTTCGTGGCCCATCTGCGCGGGGAGAAGTCTCGGTCCATCGTCGAGCAGGGCCTGGACATCCTGGTGCGCTTGTCGCACCGCGCCGCGACCGGTGCGGACCCGCAGACCGGCGACGGCGCCGGCATCCTGCTCCAGCTCCCCGACGCCTTCTTCCGCAAGGAGGGCACGCGGCTCGGCTTCGAGATGCCCGAGCCCCGCTGCTACGCGGTGGGCCAGGTCTTCCTCCCCGCCGATCCGGCCGCCCGCGCCGCCTGCGAGCGCGTCTTCACCGAGATCACCGAGCGCGAGGGGCAGCGCATCCTCGGCTGGCGTGACGTCCCGGTCGACGCCTCCCGGCTGGGCTGGCTGGCCCGGCGGTCCATGCCGGTACTCCGGCAGGTCTACATCGCGCGCCGCCGCGTGGTGCCCTCAGCGTTCGACCGGAAGCTGTTCGTCATCCGGAAGCTGGTGGAGAACCACATCCGCGCCGAGGGGCTGGACCCCGAGCGCCGGTTCCACGTCCCGAGCCTCAGCTCCGAGACCATCGTTTACAAGGGTCTGATGCTCCCGGCGCAGCTGGCGAGCTTCTACCAGGACCTCCAGGCCCCGGAGATGGAGAGCGGGCTGGCGCTGGTCCACTCCCGCTTCAGCACCAACACCTTCCCCACCTGGGAGCTGGCGCAGCCGTTCCGGTTCATCGGCCACAACGGGGAGATCAACACCCTGCGCGGCAACCGGAACCACCTCAACGCCCGGAGGAGCCAGCTGTCCTCCGCCAAGTTCGGCGGCAGCCTCGACCGGCTCTTTCCCATCGTCCAGCCGGAGCAGTCCGACTCGGCGCAGTTCGACAACATGCTCGAGCTGCTGGTGCTCGGCGGCCGCAGCCTGCCGCACGCGATGATGCTGATGATCCCCGAGGCCTGGGAGAAGCACGCCGCGATGGACGAGAACCGGCGCGCCTTCTACGAGTACTCGAGCGCCTTGCTCGAGCCGTGGGACGGGCCGGCGGCGATCGGGTTCACCGACGGCTCGCTGATCGGCGCCACCCTCGATCGCAACGGGCTCCGCCCTGCCCGCTGGCTGGTCACCGATGACGACCGCGTCATCCTCGCCTCCGAGACCGGGGTCATCGACGTCCCGGCGGACCGCATCCGCAAGAAGGGCCGGCTGCAGCCCGGCCGGATGTTCCTGGTGGACACAGTCGAGGGCCGCATCCTCGAGGACGAGGAGGTGAAGCGCGACATCACCGCGCGCTGGCCGTACCGCCAGTGGCTCAACCGGAACGTCTTCACCTTCGACGAGCTGCCCCGCGTCCCTGCCCCGCCCCGCCTCGAGGAGCACGAGCTGCGCGTCACCCAGCGGGCGTTCGGCTGGACCGACGAGGACGTGAAGCAGCTGGTCATCCCCATGGCCGAGACCGGCCACGAGCCCACCGGCTCGATGGGCAAGGACAGCCCGCTGGCGGTGCTGAGCGACCAGGCCCCGAGCCTGTTCCGTTACTTCCACCAGCTGTTCGCCCAGGTCACCAACCCGCCGATCGATCCTCATCGCGAGGCGCTGGTGATGAGCCTGGCCACCGCCACGGGACCGGACGGGAACACGCTCGAGGAGACGCCGGACCAGTGTCACCGGCTCACCCTCCCCGGACCAGTCCTCACCAGCGGGCAGCTGGCGCGTCTGTCCGAGAGCCACCACGAGGGCATGTTCCTCCCCCGTCGGCTCCCGGCGCTCTTCGACCCCGACGCCGGCGAGGGCGCGCTCCAGTCGGCGGTGGAACGGCTCTGCCAGCAGGCGGTGGAGGCGGTGGACGAGGGCTGCGGGCTCCTCATCCTCAGCGACCGCGGCCTCGACGCGCGTCGGGCGCCCATCCCTGCGCTGCTCGCGCTCTCCGCGGTGCACCAGCGGCTCACCCGTGACGGCATCCGGATGCAGACCGGGCTCCTGGTGGAGACCGGCGAGGCGCGCGAGGTGCACGACTTCGCCGCGCTCTTCGGCTTCGGAGCCGCGGCGGTGAACCCGTACCTGGCCCTGGACACGGTGCGGGCGCTCGCCGACTCCGGGGAGATCCCCCTCGACGAGAGCGAGGCCCAGGCGCGCTACATCAAGGCCATCGAGGAGGGGCTGCTCAAGGTGATGTCCAAGATGGGCATCTCCACTCTCCAGTCGTACCGCGGGGCGCAGATTTTCGAGGCGGTGGGCCTCGACCGGGCGCTGATCGATCGGCACTTCACCGGCACACCGTCGCGGCTGGGAGGGGTGGGGTTCGCCGAGCTGCAGCGCGAGGCCGAGGAGCGCCACGCCCGGGGGTACGGGCAGCAGCCGGGCTCCGCGCTGCCCATCGGGGGCCTGTACCAGTGGCGCCGGCAGGGCGAGCAGCACCGGTGGAACCCCTCGACGGTGGCACTGCTCCAGGCGGCGGTGCAGGGCGCCGACTGGGAGGCCTACCGGAGGTTCAGCGCCGCCGCCGACGACGAGTCCCGCAGCGGGGGAACGCTACGCGGGCTCCTGGATCTCGCCCCGGCGAAGGAGCCCGTCCCGCTCGAGGAGGTCGAGCCGCTCGAGTCCATCGTCAAGCGCTTCGTCACCGGGGCGATGAGCTTCGGGAGCATCAGCGCCGAGGCGCACGAGACGCTGGCCATCGCCATGAACCGCCTCGGGGGTCGGAGCAACTCCGGCGAGGGCGGCGAGGAATCGCGCCGCTATGTCCCCGACGCCAACGGCGACCTGCGCCGGAGCGCCATCAAGCAGGTGGCCAGCGCCCGCTTCGGGGTCAGCGCCGAGTACCTGGTCAACGCCGACGAGCTGCAGATCAAGATCGCCCAGGGAGCAAAGCCCGGCGAGGGCGGCCAGCTGCCCGGCCACAAGGTGGACGACCGCATCGCCCGGGTGCGCTGCTCCACCCCGGGGGTGACGCTCATCTCTCCCCCGCCCCACCACGACATCTACAGCATCGAGGACCTCTCCCAGCTGATCTACGACCTCCAGTCCGTCAACCCGGCTGCGCGCATCGGGGTGAAGCTGGTGAGCGAGGTGGGGGTGGGCACGGTCGCCGCCGGGGTCACCAAGGCCGGCGCGGGCTGCATCGTCATCGCCGGATACGAGGGGGGCACCGGCGCCTCGCCCATCTCCAGCATCCAGCACGCGGGACTCCCCTGGGAGCTCGGCGTCGCCGAGGCCCACCAGACGCTGGTGGAGAACGGGATGCGCGGGCGGGTGCGGCTCCAGACCGACGGTGGGATGCGGACCGGCCGGGACGTGGTGGTCGCCGCGCTGCTCGGGGCCGAGGAGTACGGGATGGCCACCGCCTCGCTGATCGCGATGGGCTGCGTGATGCTCAGGAAGTGCCACCTCAACACCTGCTCGGTGGGCATCGCCACGCAGGACCCGGTGCTCCGCGAGAGGTTCCAGGGCACCCCGGAGGGCGTGGTCCACTTCTTCCTCTTCGTCGCCCGCGAGGTGCGCGAGCTGCTCTCGAGGCTCGGTGCCCGCACCGTGGACGAGATCATCGGCCGTCGAGATCTCTTGGCCCGCCGCACCGACGTCCCGCACTGGAAGGCCCGCCGGCTCGACCTCGGGCCGATGCTGGTGATGCCCCGCGCTCCCGCGGACGCCCCCCGGCACTGCGTGCAGGTCCAGAAGAAGGACGTCTCGGACCACCTGGACCGGGTGCTGCTCCAGCGCGCGCGGCCCACGCTGGAGGGCGGGCCACCGAGCCTCCTCGTCCTTCCGGTGCGCAACGCCCACCGCGCGGTGGGGGCCATGCTCTCGGGTGAGATCGCCAAGGTGCGCGGCGCGGCTGGGCTGCCGGACGACAGCATCCGGGTGCGGCTCCAGGGCTCGGCCGGACAGAGCTTCGGCGCGTTCCTCGCCGCGGGGGTGACGCTGGAGCTCGAGGGCGACGCCAACGACTACGTGGGCAAGGGCCTCTCGGGGGGCCGGGTCATCGTCCGCCCGCCGGCCGGGGCGCGCTTCCTCCCCGAGGAGAACGTGATCATCGGAAACACGGTGCTCTATGGCGCCACCGGGGGCGAGCTCTACGCCTCGGGACTGGCCGGCGAGCGCTTCGCGGTGCGGAACAGCGGCGCCTCGGCGGTGGTGGAGGGGGTGGGCGACCACGGCTGCGAGTACATGACCGGCGGCGTGGTGGTGGTGCTCGGGCCGACCGGGCGCAACTTTGGGGCGGGCATGAGCGGCGGGATGGCCTTCGTGCTCGACCGCGAGCGGCGCTTCCGCGAGCGCTGCAACACCGAGATGGTGGAGCTCGAGTCGCTGGTGGACGAGTCGGACATCTGGCTCGTCTACGGGCTGGTGGAGAACCACCTCCGGCACACCGGGAGCCCGGTGGCGCGGCGGGTGCTCGACCACTGGACGCACCTCGTGCCGCAGATCGTGAAGGTGATGCCCACCGACTACAGGCGGGTGCTGCAGGCCCGGCGCGCGGCGCAGCGGCCGGCCACGCCCGCCCCGGCGCGTGCGCGGCTCCGGGCGGTGGAGGGCTGATGGGCAAGACCACCGGGTTCCTGGAGTGGCAGCGCGAGGCGCCCCCCAAGCGCCCGAAGTCGGAGCGGGTGCACGACACCAAGGAGTTCATCCTCCCCCTGCCGGTGGAGCAGAGCCGGCGGCAGGCCGGACGGTGCATGGACTGCGGCATCCCCTTCTGTCACCAGGGCTGTCCGCTGGGGAACCTCATCCCGGACTTCAACGACCTGGTCTGGCGCGGGCGGTGGGAGGAGGCCTGGGCGACGCTCTCCTCCACCAACGACTTTCCCGAGTTCACCGGCCGGCTGTGCCCTGCCCCCTGCGAGGCGGCGTGCGTGCTGGCCATCGACCAGGCGGCGGTGAGCATCGAGCAGATCGAGAAGGAGATCGCCGACCGCGCCTTCCAGGAGGGCTGGGTGCGCCCGCGCCCTCCGGCCTCGCGGACCGGGAAGACGGTGGCGGTGGTGGGCAGCGGGCCGGCGGGGCTGGCCGCGGCGGCAGGGCTGAACCGTGCGGGCCACGGCGTCACCGTGTTCGAGCGCGCCCCGGCGCCCGGCGGGCTGCTCCGGTTCGGTATCCCCGACTTCAAGCTGGAGAAATCGCTGGTCGAGCGGCGGGTGAATCTGCTCGAGGCCGAGGGCGTGACCTTCCGCTGCGGCGTCGACGTGGGCATGGCGCCCGGGTTCGACCAGCTCGCCGCCGAGCACGACGCGCTGGTCCTGGCGCTCGGCGCCAGACGGCCCCGCGACCTGGTCGTCCCGGGCCGCGAGCTCCCGGGCGTGGTCTGGGCGATGGACTACCTCGAGGCGCAGAACCGGCACGTGGGCGGCACGCCGCTCCCGCCCGAGCTGTCGGCGTACGGCAAGCGGGTGGTCATCCTGGGCGGGGGTGACACCGGGTCGGACTGCCTGGGCACGGCGCTCCGGCAGGGGGCGGCGCACGTCGAGCAGATCGAGCTGCTCCCGGCGCCGCCGCAGACCCGCCCACCCGGGAACTGGTGGCCGGACTGGCCGGTGGTGTTCCGCACCTCGTCGAGCCAGGAGGAGGGTGGCGACCGCGAGTTCGGGCTGTCCACCACGCGGCTCATCGGCCGGAACGGCTGGCTGACGGAGATGGAGCTCGCCCGGGTCCGGCTGGACAAGGACGAGGCTGGACGCGGACACATCGTCCCGATCGCGGGCTCCGAGACCACCCGCCAGGTGGATCTGCTGGTGCTGGCCATGGGCTTCCTCGGCCCGGAGACGGCGGCGCTCGAGTCGCAGCTGGGGCTCGCGCTTGACGCCCGCGGAAACGTCCGGGTGGACGGACGCTTTCGCAGCTCGCGTCCAGGGGTCTGGGCGGTGGGTGATGCGCGGCGTGGAGCGAGCCTGATCGTCTGGGCCATCTCGGACGGGCGCGAGGCCGCGCGCGACATCGACTCGGTGCTGACCGGCGGCCCGTCCCGGCTGCCGACCCGCGGCGCCGATGCACCGTTCACCGCGCCGGCCTGACGTGGCCCAAGACCCCTTCCGAGGGGTGCGCGACCGACCAACCTCGACGATGGAGTCGGACCGCGAGGGGCGCCGGCGCACCGTCGACCGCCCCCCACGAGCAACTGAGCCCGGAGTAGCGTTCCTTGGCCATGGCCACTTCGCCCCTCGATCCTCGGCCCGAACGCGCGGACGGACGGCTGTGGGCGGTGCGGCTGGTCCCGGGCGAGACCGCCGCCCGACCGGTGGAGAATCCGCTCGAGGCCGGCGCCGGCTGGGTGTGGGCGCACTTCGACCTGGTGAGCGCGAACGCCAGGCAAGGGCTCTCCAGCTGCGAGCTTCCGGCGGAGGTGGCGGCGCTGTTCGCCGAGGTCGACGAGACTCCCCGGCTCCTGGCGGAAGGCGAGTGGCTCGCCGGCGTGGTGCCCGACTTCGAGCACAGCCCCGAGCTCGACGAGGTGCGAACCGGCGCGTGGCGGTTCTTCCTCCGCGAGCGCCTGCTGGTCTCAGGACGGCGGGTGCCGCTCAGGGGCGTGCACGAGGCCTGGCGTGCCCTCTCCTCCGGCGTGCTGCCGCCCCGGGCGGACGCGGCGTTCCAGCGGGTCCGCCGCGCCTTCCTCGACGAGGCCGCGCGCCTGGCCAACGTGCTCCAGTCCGACCTCGACCGGGTGGAGGACGATCTCCTCGAGAGCGAGGGAGCTGCCCGCCGCCAGGCCCGCGCCGGGGCGCTTCTCGGCCGCGTCCGCCAGCGCATCGCCCGCCTGCAGCGTGCGACGAAGCCCCTCGCCCGGCTCGCGCTCCGGGACGCCGCTCCGCCCTGGCTCGACACCGACGGCATGGAGGCGCTGCAGCGGCGAACGCTCGGCGTGCTCGACGATCTCGGGGCCGTGCAGGACCGCTCGCACGCGCTCCAGGACGAGCTGAACGCCCGCCAGAACGAGGAGACCAACCGCCGCCTCTACATCCTGTCGGTGGTGACGGTGGTGCTTGCCCCCACCACGCTCATCACCGGCTTCTTCGGGATGAACACCGGCGGGCTTCCCTGGACCCAGCTGCCCTACGGCACCGCGCTCGCCAGCGCGCTGCTCGCCGGGTGCATCGGTCTGGTGCTGTGGCTGCTCCGGCGCGTGGGGATGCTCTAGCCGCCGGCCGGCGGCTGGAGCTTCCACCGCCGGTGCAACCACAGCCACTGCTCGGGGGCGGCGCGGATGATGCGCTCCAGCGCCGCGGTCACCCGGGCCGTGTGCTCGAACATGTCCCGAGCCCGGTCCCCGGTGTCGGACACCTCGAACGGGCCTTCCACCCGGAACCGGAGGCGGCCCGCTTCCCGGAGCGCGACGACGACCAGGGTCGGCGCCCCGGTCCGGAGGGCGGCCATGGAGAGCGCGGGGGTGGTGGCCGCAGGCCGGCCGAAGAAGGGCACGAAGAGCGCATGCTTGCCGCCGATGGCCTGGTCCACGAGCATGGCGACGACCTCGTTGCGCCGCAGTGCCGCCACCATCGCCGAGAGTGCCCCGCGCCCCGGGATGAGCCGGAGCCCCGCGCGCTCCCGCGCCTCCACCAGATGGGCGTTGAGCCCTCCGCGCAGCGGCCGGACCACCGCGTGGAGGGGGATACGCTGGGCCATCGCCGCGCCGAACAGCTCCCAGCTTCCCAGGTGGGCGGTGGCGACCAGCAGCCCGCGGCCACCGGCCAGCGCGCGCTCCACCGCGCCGAAGTCCTCCACCTCCACCTCGGCCAGGAGCTGCTCCCGCGGCGCACCGAGCGTCCGGAGCGCATCGACCACCACCCGGGCCATGTTCGCGTACGCCGCGCGGGCGATGGCTCGACGCTCGCCCTCCGTGCGCTCCGGGAGCGCCTGGGCGAGGTTGTCGAGCGCCACGCGCCGGCGAACGCCCAGCGCGTAGGCGAGCGCGGCCACGCCGCGGGCCAGGGCCTCGACCGCGCCCCGCGGGAGCGCCTGGAGGACCCGCACCAGCGCCCCGGCGGCCGCCCGGGAAAGGACAGTCGATCGAACGAGGGCGGGCCTCTCCACCACGGGTCCTGCTACCACGGGACGACGCTGGAGGCTTCGGGCGTGCCTGAGGACACCGTGGACGTGGTGGTGGGTGCCCGTTCGGCCGCCTCCTGAGCCCGAGGGCCCATGCCCACCGGCGTCGAGCGGGGCCTTCCGGCGTTACAGTCACCCCCCGATGACCGGTCTCTTGCTCCTCACCGCCGTGCTGGCTGCCCCGGACGCCGGGGCTCCACCCCGGGGCTCGGCCCCGCCGCAGGCGGCACCGCAGGCGAGCCGCCCGGCCGATGCAGGCGTCCGCCCCTCCGGCGCCGACGCGGGCGTCACCGACGGTGGACAGCCCGCCTCTCGCGACGGCGGAGTGCGCACCACGGCAGCCGACGGCGCGCCGGAGCCGCCGACCCGCATCTCGGTGCAGGAGCCCGTGGCGCCGGACGCCGGTCCCTCGCGCAGGAAGAGGGCACGCAGCGACCGACCGGACGGTCAGAGCGATCCCCAGATGGATGCGCTGCTCGAGCAGTCGCGCGCCCAGACCGAGGCGCTCCAGCAGATCGCCGCCCAGCAGCGCGCGGCCGAGGAGGCACGCGCGGCCGAGCAGCAGGCGCAGACGCAGCGCGCGATGCAGATCGACGGCGCCCGGAGCTCCATCGACGGCACGCTCCAGTCGCTGCAGGCGAACGGCGACTGGAATGCGGCGGCGCTCCAGTCGACGCGCCTCAGCCTCCAGCAGACCGCGGCAGCGGCGACGGCGGCCAACTCTCCTGGTGAGGCCAGCCGCGCGGCCGAGGCGGCGCGCCTGGTCGGGGCCGCGGAGGCGGCGCTCGCCCAGAAGAACGCACAGCAGGCGCAGTACTACCTCCTGCAGGCCAACCAGCTCCTGCAGGGCGCGCAAAACGTGCGTTACTGAGAGACCGCGACGCAC
>Ga0335069_10005125_pt1 | contig 19270 bp, 21 predicted proteins | sample Lox_Sample_11_FD_206714 | JGI IMG/M metagenome (GOLD analysis project Ga0335069, IMG submission 206714) | Soil microbial communities from Loxahatchee National Wildlife Refuge, Florida, United States - Lox_Sample_1.1 | ecosystem: Environmental > Terrestrial > Soil > Wetlands | place: USA... | reverse complement strand
CGGCAGGCAGCCGGAAGAGGACGAGATTGCGACGGAGATGGGCGTCTCGCTGGAGAAGCTGCATGAGATCGCGCTCCGTCTGGACGGCTTGATGCTGGTCGGCCAGCAAGTGAACTCGCCTTATGACCGCACCGGGAAGCAGGATCTGATTGAGTCTGCTCCGAGCAGCGACGAAAACCCTTTCGATCTTTGCCTGCAGACGGAGATCAAAGAGAAGCTGGCAGCTGCGATCGCTACCCTGTCGGAAAAAGAACAGCTGGTGATTTCTCTTTACTACAAAGAGGAATTGACCATGAAAGAAATTGCCAAAGTAGTGCAACTTGGAGAATCAAGGGTTTCACAGATTCACGCGATTGCGCTTCCCAAGTTGCGTGCGGCGCTGCAAAAAGCGGCCTTCGCCGCGAGTTTCGATTGATTACGAATGAGGAAGGTTGAAGTGGCCAACGTTGCGATTCAAAATCTAGCAAAGAGCATCTCCAAATGGCGGAACTGGCCTGGTTGCGCCAACGCCGAGTGCAAGGGCAACGCTCTCAGACATGCTGTGTCCAAAAAACACTTTGGTGTATCACTTTTCGAAGAATGGTTTTGCGGGCCGGAATGTTTCGAACAGGGCGCCCGTCGTAAGATCCTCGATCTGCTCGCGAATCGCCAGAGCGAAAAGACTCCTACCTTGCGCATGCCACTAGGTCTCCTGTTGGTCTCGCGGGGGATCCTGACTCACGAGCAGTTGAAGATTGCGTTGGAGCAACAACGCATGACCGGGGCGAACTTCGGAGAAATTGTGCAGGAGTTGGGTTTCGCTACCCAGCAGCAAGTTACCGCAGGCGTTGCGGCGCAGTGGGGATGCCCAGTGTTCTCCATGGGAGACCGCCCAGCACCGGCAGCGGTTCGGATTCCCCGCCAGATTTTGGAGCTTTACGGGATGATGCCGGTGCACTACTCCGACATCGGCCGGCGACTCATGATCGGATTTGTCAGTCGGGTACAGCATCATCTGCTGTACACGATTGAACAGATCACTTCGTGCACAGCCACCCCCTGCTTCATCACCGCTACTGAATTCCAGCGCTGCGTCCATTCGCTTCTGCTGAACGCGGCGGAAAACGAAATCGTATTCGAACGCGAGAACACGCCGCTTGAAATCGCGCGGACGGTGCGCTCTTATGCCATTCAATCGGGTGCAGCCCAAGCCAGGCTGGGCATGTGCAAGGACTACCTTTGGGCCAGAGTTCTGGGGCGGCAGGAAATCGATCTCCTCTTCAACCTTAGTACCAGTTAGAAGCCCATGAGGAACTAAAGCTCAAGCCGCAGAATGCCGATGAAAAGCCAGCGGAGAAACCAATGCTGGCAGGCCACGGCGAATATCCTCTCTCAGTCATTGCACGGAATCGGCTGCACTTCCTCGATCAAAATGGCAAGGCGTCCGAGTACCCAGCGTTGCCAGCGATGCCGGATTCAGTTCTGCTGCTCGAACTACTGACGTCGTCGCATTCCGCGGACCTTCATTCCATAACGGAAATCATTCGTAACGACATCGGTCTCACCGTCGAAGTATTGCGTCTGGCCGCGGCTGAGCCGGGCCGACGTTTTGGCAGTGTCCTGAATATCGGAAGTTTGGTGGTTGAGATCGGCATGGAAAGGCTCAAGAACCTGGCATCGGCAACACAAATTGTTATGCGCCAGTCGCAGACCGACGATACGCCCCAACTCTGTGAGATGTATTGGAGACATGCTCGCCGAGTAGGCTTGATTTCCGAGGAACTCGCGAAGCGGACCGGTTCGGAGAACTGCGAAGTCGCCTACCTGGCCGGATTGCTACGTCATCTGGGATCGCTGCCTGCGTTGCTGGGCTGGAGCGTTCCGAATTCCGATACGCACAATCCCGGAGAAATCGGATCCCGGCTGGCGAAAACCTGGCAGTTCCCACCGATTTTGATCGATGTCATCCATGGAAACGAAAGTGCTTGCACGTCAGTTCGGGCACGCCGCTTGCTTCGTCTTGTAAACGATGCTGACGCCTGGGCCTCGCGGTTGGAATTTGTTTCCTTCCCGGAAATGCTGAAGCTACAGCAGTCGTAGAAGTCGCGTCAATCAATAGAGCACGGTTAGATTCGAAGGCTGGGTTTGTGGCCCCAGTGGTGGTGCGCGACTGGTAATCTCATCGTCCTCTCATTCATCTTTCAACTACCGACCGAACTTCAATCAGTTACACGCCTACAAACCCACTTGCGATGGCCGTGATCGTGCTTTGCCCTTTCGTATGGACAGTGGTTTCTATGCGGCATGTACCGCCCTCATGGGCCGAACTCAGGCCCTGGACCTTGTAGCCAACAACCTGGCTAACGCCAGCACGCCGGGATTCCGGGCGCAGCACGAGATTTTCAGTTCGGTGCTCGCGAAGTCTTCCGCCTATCCCGTGTCCGGCCTCAATCAGGCAGTGAACAACTTTGCCATTCTCGGTGGCAGCCAGACCGACAATGCACAAGGCAACCTCGAGAAAACGGGAAACGACCTGGATCTGGGAATTCAAGGGCCGGGATATTTTGTGGTACAAAGCTCACGCGGACAGATGTTCACGCGCAATGGCAACTTTCATGTGTCCGGCAAAGGCAAACTCGTAACCGCGGACGGCGATCTGGTTCTCGGTGATTCCGGCCCAATCGACATCGTCGGCGGCCCTGTTAACGTCAGCCAAGATGGAACTATATCGGTGAACGGAGCAGTCGCGGGAAAACTGAAGTTAGTGGACTTCGCCCCCGGAACCAACCTGACGAACGAAGGCGCGACGTACTATTCCGCGCCGCCGAAAACTCAAGTTCCAGCGACCTCAGCGAGCATTCAGCAAGGCAGCCTTGAAGCTTCGAATGTGAATCCGGTGGCCAGCACCATTGAACTGATCACTATTCAACGTTCTGCAGAACTCATGCAGCGAGCGCTGACGATGTTCCACACCGACATGAATCAAACCGCGGCGCAGGACTTGCCGCGGGTTACTCAGAGTTAAAGGGGAGTGAAATGCTTCGAGCGCTCTATACCGCCGCCAGTGGAATGGTGGCCCAGCAACTGAATCTGGACAACATCGCCAATAACATGGCGAACGCCAGCACTGCCGGCTTCTACGGCCGGCGCTTGCAGTTTTCCGACCTGGTTTATCAGAACGTCGTGATGCCAGGTGCCGCCGCAACTCAGCAGACAACAATTGCCGCCGGCCTGCAAGTTGGACTCGGTACGATGCCGCGCGCATCGGAAGTCGTGCAGACGCAGGGAAACTTCACCCAGACGGGTAACCCGCTGGACATGGCGATCCAGGGACTGGGGTTCTTCCAAGTGACTATGCCGGATGGCACGATTGCTTACACCCGTTCAGGATCGTTTCACCTTGATGCCCAGGGCAACATCGTCACCGCTGACGGCAATCCGCTGCAACCAAACATTACGATTCCAGCAAATGCAACCAGCGTCACGATTGGGACAGACGGAACGGTTTCGGTGACGGAATCTGGTCAAACTGCCGCTCAGCAGGTCGGAAGCATTCAGCTGGCGATGTTCCCCAATCCCGGCGGCCTGAACAGCGTTGGCAACAGTTTGTATCTTGCAACGACTGCGTCTGGCGACCCTATTGTCGGCGCGCCCGGTGCCGCGGAAGGATTGGGCACGATCCAGCAGAACATGCTGGAGCAGTCGAACGTCGACATCGTTTCTGAGTTCGTGCAGCTGATCGTCGCGCAGCGAGCCTATGAGTCAAACTCGCGAGTGGTAACGTCCGCCGATCAGATGCTGCAAGACTTGGCGAGCATCACCCGTTAATTAACGAGATGAGGACGCTGTCTACAGTTCGAAGGGTCGTTTTAACGATCGCAATATTTTCGGTTGCGTTAGCGGCTGAAACCCGTGACAGCACTGCCCTGACAACTCAGCGCGTCGCATTGGCGATGGCGCAAAGCGGCTGGAACGTCGAGGCTGCCCAAGTAAAGTTTCTGTCTGCAGTCAGCATCGTCGGCGGAGATCCGCGAGTACAGGTTGTAGAAGTCGCACCTTGGGTGCACAACACTTTGAAAGCGAAGTTGCGTTGCCTTGATCCTCACGCTTGTCTGCCGTTCTACGTGCTGATTACGGGAACGGCAGAACGGCGTGAGCAATCGCCCGATCCAGTCGAGCGAACGCCTCGCATTGCAATGTCTGGCGAAAAGCCACTCATGCGCAGCGGCGATCCGGCAACCATGATCTTTGCGAATCGTGGTTTGCGAATCAGCATGCCCGTGATATGTCTGCAGAACGGACGACAAGGTCAAACCGTGCGCGTAGCTAGCACCGATCACAGGCGCTTTTATAAAGCAGAAATTCTGGGACCAGGACTATTGAAAGCGGAGGCACTCTGAGAAGAGCGACGAAGATGAGGCTCACGGCACTAATCCGGCAGAGCATTGCGTTGCTGGTTGAACTGATGTTCATTGCAGTGCCACCTTCCCTGGTGGCGAAACGAGCGCCTACCCCGAAGGATCCGGCGCAGACCCGGGCGGCTTACATCACACGGGTGCAGCAGGAAAATGCACCGAATGTCACGGCCAACCTGGGAGGATTATGGGTTCCGGGCGGAGCGTTTACGGATCTAAGCAGCGACTACAAAGCCCGGAACGTCGGCGACACAGTCACGCTCATCGTTTCTGAGCAAACAGCGGCACAATCGACCGGGGATGTGAATTCACAAAGAGCCTTCCAGACTAGTTCCGCTATCACGGCGCTACCGGGAAAGTTGAAAGTTGGCGGTGTGAATCCGCTTTTTGGGGCCAATTCGAGCACGACGCTGAAGGGCCAGGGCGAGACTTCGGCAGGATCGAATCTGACGACAAAGCTTACCGGGCGCGTGATTGCGCTGCTGCCAAATGGAAACCTGATTGTTGAAGCTGAACGTAATGTTCAGATCAATAGCCAGCACGAGACCATGCTTGTGCGCGGCGTACTGCGTCCAGGCGACATTGGTCCAGCCAACACAGCGCCGTCCACTTCCCTGGCAAACCTTGAAATTGAACTGAAGGGCAAGGGCGTGGTGACAGATTCGATTGCACGGCCAAACCCGATTATGCGAGCTCTTCTGTGGGTGATCGGATGGTAGCGGCCAAGAATAAGTGGTCGGAGAGAATTTCTTGGAAATTTGGCCGTGGTGGGTGCGCGATTTTGCTTTTCCTTTGTGCGTGTGTCAGATTCTCCGGTGCTACTGAAGACAACACACGCATGGCCGCCGTCCGTGATCTCACGTCCATCACCGGCATACGCGAAAATCCTCTGATCGGCTATGGCGTAGTTGTCGGACTAAAGCGTACCGGCGATAGCCAGCAAACATTGTTTACCACCCAAACCTTGGCCAACATGTTGCAGCGAATGGGTGTGCAGATCGCTCCGGCCTCGGTCCAGGTTCGCAACGTAGCGGCGGTCATGGTGACCGCTTCCTTGCCTCCATTCGCAAGACCCGGAACGACGTTCGACGTGACTGTATCCTCGGTCGGCGACGCCAAGAGTCTTGAAGGTGGGGTGCTGTTATTGACTCCTCTGCGAGCGGCCGATGGCGATGCTTACGCCGAGGCGCAAGGCCCGCTGACACTTGGCGGCTACACCGTAGGCGGCAGCACAAATGCCAAAGAAGTAAACCACGTGACGGTTGGCAGAATTCCCTCAGGTGGAACGGTTGAGCGCGACACCTCGGTAGACCTCAGCCACATGGCCACGGTTTCGTTTGTGCTTCGTCAGCCGGACTTCAACGCTGCCCGAGATATCACAGCCGCAATCAATCATGACTTTGGAAAGGATGTGGCATCCTTCGTCGACAGCCGGCGAGTAGATGTCAGCGTCGCCCAGTCGGGCATTTTGTCAGTCCCTCTTCTTATCTCGCGTGTTCAGAATCTTTCCATCCCAGTTCATCCTCCTGCGAAGGTGGTGATGAATGAACGTACGGGAACCATTGTCATGGGAGGAGACGTCAAGCTGTCACCGGTTTCGGTGTTGCACGGAGATCTGACGGTTGAAGTTACAACCACATTCCAAGTTTCGCAGCCCGCCCCCTTCTCAAAGACAGGTAAGACTGTTGTCGTTCCGGAAACCGACATCCAGGCTAAGGAAGGCGCGGCTAAATCGATCGAACTGAATGCCGGCGCAAGCGTCGAGGAATTGATCAACGGCTTGCACACCATGGGTGCGACCGCGCATGACATCGTGGCTATCCTTCAAGCGATCAAGGCCGCCGGAGGTTTGCAAGCCGAGTTGGAGGTGCTGTGAGTACGACGGGATTACAGATCGGCGCGATGGTGGATCAGAGTTTGAGCCAGGCCAAGAGCACGCAAGCTCTCAATGTCTTGAAGAGCGGCTCAGGGGCCAACAACTCCAAGAAGATCGACAAGGCTGCACATGACTTCGAAAGCATCCTGCTTGGCGAATGGCTGGAACAGGCGGAGAAGTCATTTGCATCCGTACCTGGCAGCGATCCCGACAAAGCCGCCGATTCTGGCCACGACCAAATGCAGAGCCTGGCCTGCCAGTTTCTGGGAAGCGCGATGAGTAAAGCTGGCGGAATTGGGATCTCAGCCATGATTAGTAAGCATCTGAGAGCTGTGGAGGCCACGAAGCACGAAGGTAATCAAGGTAACCAGACCACGACTGCCGACCAAGCTCCGAAAAGTTCGCAAGTTGAAGAAAAGGCAGGGCATCAGCCATAAGTTGCGAGATGGTTGAAGTTTGCCAAGGCGAGTGCCGATTATGTACTGACGTTTCGCGACTCGTGAGGCTCATATGAGAATCGGATGGAACTCGACCGACCTGCAAGGTATTTCAAGGCAAACGACTGATAGCCCGTCGTCGAAGGCGAAGACTGGGAACACCGTCTCCACGGAAAGCTGGGACACACTCTCCGAGGACACGGTAAATATCAGCAGCCTTGCTGCGCGTGCGATGGAATCGCCGGAGGTGCGTCGGGAGAAAGTCGATGCTCTGCATGACCAGGTTGGGACCGGGCAATATCAGCTCAACCCCGCCGCCATCGCCGAAGCAATGTTGAAGTAGGAATAAAAACGTCACGAGCGAAAGTTTGAAAGTAGAGCGAAACGATCATGTCGAACCCTGCCGCAACACCGGCAAAAGAAGACCTGCAACATTTAGCCCGCATACGCGCCCTAATTCGCGAGGTTGAAACCGCGATTTCAGCGATCGCTGAGAACGACCTGCCCCGCTTACAAACAGCCCTAGCGAACCAGGAAAGCCTTTGTGATCACTTGGCATCTTCGCCGTGGACTCCGCTCGCCGTTTCAAAAAGAATGCCCGCAACCGACGCGGATGAAATGCCATCCGTAGCGCAAGAAATCCAGGACGCCTATGTTGCTTTGGCCAAACTGAATCGTGCCTATGACGAACTGGTGAAGCGCTCAAAGAAGTGTACGGACCTGCTGTTAGCGCTTTACTGCGGCCAGGGCGAACTTTACGGCAGGCCCCCGGTACAGCTGCAGCCAAATCAGACTTTGTCGTGCGAGGTATAGAACCATGGGTGGATTAATTTCGGCGATGTGGATTGCAACTGGCGCTCTGGATGTCGCCCAAGGCGCTTTGAATGCGACCACCAACAATATTGCCAACGCTTCTACTCCTGGCTACAGTCGGGAAGTTGTCGATCTTGCACAACAAACCCCAACCGTCGAGGGCAATCTTACATTCGGCAATGGTGTGGTGTTGCAGAGAATCCAGAGTGTTCGGGACCAAATTCTCTCGATGCAGATTGCGCAGCAAACTGCTCAGCAGAACGGCTCGCAAACTCAGCTAAATGCCCTACAACAAGTACAAGGGCTTTTCTCGGATCCAACTCAAGGTATTGGTGCCAACCTGTCGGCGTTCTTTAACAGCATCAGCCAGCTTTCGACCGATCCCACAAACCAGGCACAGCGGCAAGCGGTAATTACAGCCGCACAAAACCTGGTCGGTTCGTTCAATCAGTCCGCACAAAGTTTGGGAACAATTCAATCGACTCTGAATCAATCTGTTCCGCAGACCGTGGAGCAGATCAATGCTCTTACAAAACAAATCGCCCAGATCAACGCGAAAATCGGGCAGATGCAGCAGTTAGGTCAAGATCCGGGCGGCTTGCTCGATCAGGAAAATCAGCTGATTAATCAGCTGTCACAATTGACGACGGTGTCCGAAACACAAACTCAGCAAGGTCTGACCCTGACAACTGGCAATGGCACCGCGCTGGTGGTGGGCAATCAAAGCTTTGACCTGCAGACCGGGAGCGGCCCAAACGGAATGGTCGATGTGTACTCCCAGGGCCAGGACATCACCAGCAGTTTGACCGGGGGCAGCCTGGGCGGAACGATTCAGGTGCGCGATCAGGACATCCCAAATGTTCTGAACCAACTGAATACTCTGGCCAGCCAGTTTGCGGACGCCTTCAACGCCGCACAAGCCACAGGTTTTGACCTGAACGGGAATGCCGGGCAGCCACTGTTTTCCTATTCTGCCGGCGGCGCGGCGTCGAGTCTCAGCCTTGCAACAACCGATCCGAATGCGATCGCCGCAAGCTCTGACGGAACTCAGGGAAGTAACGGCAATATCGCGAACTTGATGGCGGTTGAAACCAACGCGCTGCCATCGGGTACAAACCCAGTTGATAGCTATGCCAACCTGGTTGCGTTCAGCGGCAATCTGGCGCAACAAGCTCAGACTGGAGTAACTGCGAGTACAGCGACCTTGAACCGTCTGAATGACCAACTCGGATCGCTGTCCGGAGTCTCCATTAACGAAGAGACGGCCAATATGCTGACCTATCAGAACGCTTTTCAGGCGGCGGCCAGGGTAGTTAACACAGTGGACCAGCTTACCCAAGTTGTGCTCAATATAGGGACCTCGTCGGGAGCTTAATTTATGCGCGTCAATCCAAACTTCAGCGCTGACATTCTTCAGGACCTTTATCAATCGCAGAGCCAGCAGCAAACCACCATGCAGCAATTGGCCACTGGGCACCTCATTAACATGCCGTCGGATAATCCGGCAGGGGCTGCGGAACTGGTTCAGAATCAGGTCCAGCAGGACCAGAATGATCAGTATCTGCAGAACACATCGAGCATGGAAGGCCTGATGGGGACCGCGGATTCGGCTCTAAGCTCGGTGGTGAGCGCAATCAATCAGGCGATTTCCCTGGGTGTCGAGGGTGGTACCGGCTCGGTGTCACAAGCCGATCAACAGGCCATAGCCGAACAAGTAGAAGGAATTCAAAATCAAGTTCTGCAACTGGCAAATAGCTCTTACAAAGGAAACTATGTTTTTGCTGGAACCTTGACGAAGACACCTCCATACGTTGCAAACCCCGCGTCACCGGATGGCGTCACGTATCAAGGGAATGAAGGCATCAATCAGGTGCAGATCGGGGAAGGCCGCAGCATCCAGGTCAACGTGCCTGGTGACCAGATTTTCCAGAATACGAATGGAAATGTTTTTAACGCCCTGCAAAACCTGGTGACCGCGCTCAAAAGTGGTGACCTTACCGGTATCGGCAACGCCACTACGCAGCTGGGTGGCGCCTTGAACGAACTTTCCAACCAGCGCGTATTCTATGGAAACGCCACCAACCAATTGACCTCCAATCAGACTTTCCTACAGCAGGAAAAAGTCAACCTTCAGAGTCAACAAAATGCTGTTGATGGAGCAGACTTGGCGAAGGCAGCGACAGACCTCTCACAGGAACAGGTTACGCAAAGCGCAGCCTTAGCTGCGCTGGCGAAGGTCATTCCGATGAGCCTGATGAATTACCTGAAGTAGGTCAGAAGAGCCTGCAGATCTTCTCAGGCCATGAGCTTCGTGCCGCTTTCCGGCATACGGAACATTTAACGTGTAATCGAGTGTCTGCGACGCCGACACTCCGTGAATCCATGCTTCCAGCAAAGGGTTAGTCAGGCAATCCAGGTAGCCGACGCGTCTTCATCCTGACTAATGTTCTGGGCTGTGGTTCTGCCAGGCAAGCTGGCAGTTGGTGCTGGCTCGGCAGAATCAGGGTTCTCCACCTTTTGCCATGCCTGACGAACATCCAGCAAGAGTTCAATCTGACGCTCTAGAATTTCCCTGCTGACCTTCAGGTGAGCGTCAAACAAACTGGCCCGCACGGCAGTGTAAAAGCCGGCGAAATTTCTGGCCGCTTCCCCGCCGTTCTCCATATCCAGGGATCCTTCGAGCTGCTGTAAAACAAGAAAGGCGTGCTTTAATTCTGCCGATCGCTGCTCGATATTCCCGGTGTGAATGGCGGCAATCGCGCCCCGGATATCGTTGATAAGCAGATCAAAAAGAATTATGACCAGCCCCGCAGGGCGGGCGTTCTCCACTGCGGCAGCCATATAAGCTAATTCGCTTTGGGTATGCTTCAAGCTTTATCCGCCGGTCTGGCCGCTGAGACCAGAAAGTTGTGACTGGATCTGCTTCTCGAGGATCGGCAACTGCTGCAAGGTCGCGTCGACCTGGTTGTATTCGGCAGTCAGTCGCGCCTGTTCGCTTTGCAGCCATTGCTCGAAATTATTGATCGAATCCTGCAGATCGGAATTCTCATTTGTCAGACTCTGCAGGTCAACCGTGAAGGCTCCGCTGGTCGCGTCGGTCATGGTATTGAGTTGTGTATTCAGGAAATTCGCAAAACCATTGGAATTTGTTCCCTGCAGGAAGCTCTGCACTCCTGCAAAATTTGTGGAGACTGCGCTATCCAGAGTCGCGCTGTCGAGGGTTAGCGTCCCGTCGTTGTTCATGGTGATTCCGAGGTCGGCGAGGGTCGAAATGCCTTTACCCGTATCGTTTTGATAGCTGCCCGACCCCAGCATCATGTCCTGCAACATTCTCAGGGTTGAATCGCCGGCCAAGGGACCTTGGACGCCATTGGCTCCGACCGTAAATTCCTGGTCGATGTTGGCGATGACGCCGTTATAAGCATTTACAAAGCCTGTGACCGCCTGAGTGATGGAGCTACTGTCAGAAGCTATCGCTACGTTGACCTGCTCGCCTGGTTTAGCGCTCACCAGATTGAAAGTTACACCCGGGATCACGCCTGTTACGGTGTTCGATGCACTGTCGATGGGAATACCGTCTACTTTTAAGGACGCATCGGCGCCGACAGTTGCCTGGTTGAAGTTTAGTCCAGTCATTCCGGTGATCTTGATGTCGTTTGCCGCACCGGAGGAATTACTCACGATCGACAACCGAGCGCCGTTTGAATCTGTGACCACATTCGCGGTCACGCCCGCATTGAGGCCATTGACGTAGGTCGCGAGTTGATTCAGCGTATCGACATCCCCACCGATTGGAATCTGAATAGGATCGTTCGCGCCCACTTGCAAGGTAAAGCCACCGGTCGGGAGAGCGGTGTCTCCGCTCGCTACCGAATCTGAATACCAGGAGCCAGTGGTTGCCACACTGTCCACTTCGATCACGTGGTTGCCTGATGCGGCGCCGTTTGCCGCTGCTGCCGTTACCACAGTTGAGTCCGATGACGTAGCTGTCATCGCCATCAAGCCGCCAGCCGGATCGTTCAGGGATTGGAGTGCGGTCTGCAGGGTCCCGAGATTCGTCTCGATTGTATGCAGATCGGCTTGTTGGCTTTGGATGAGAGCTTGTTCCTGCTGCCACTCGTTGAGAGGGCCGGATTCGGCGGCCAAAGCCTGAGCTACTGCCGCTTGAACATTGATGCCATTGCTACTGGAGAAGGCAGAGAGGATAGAACCCAGATCAATATAAGAACCCATTAGGTTTACTTCGTCCTTTCAATTCTCCCAGTCCTTCAGGAAAACTCGCGAAGGGTGGAACCGAAGTCCCACCCTTCACGCCCAGGACTATTGGAGCAACTTCAAAACGTTCTGCTGCATGGAGTTCGACTGCTGCAGGGCAGCGATACCCGTTTGCTGCAGAATGCTGTACTTCGAGAGGTTCGATGTCGCCTGCCCGATGTCAGCTGCCATGATCCCGTTCTCAGCGTTGGTGAGGTTCTGGATCTGGTTGTTCATAACGTTGGTGGCAGACTGGAGCTGGTTGGAGCTGGCGCCCAGGGTGCCGCGCAGGGCAGCGATGTCCGCGATGGCCGAGTTGATATCGGTCAAGGCAGTGGTGGCTGCGGCTGCGGTGGTCAGAGCATCGGCCGTCAACGACGCGCCGTTGAGGTGGCCGGAGTCAACCGTGACCATGCCGACGGTGACGCTGGTGGTGCCGGCAGAGGACGAATCGCTCATGAACACCGTCAGAGTGTGAGCGGTGAAGATGGCCTGACCGTTATAGGTGGTCTTGCCGCCGATGGTGTCGATTTCGTTCTTGATCGAAGTGAATTCGGCATCCAGGGCCGCGCGCTGCGTGTCGCTGACCGTACCGGTGGCGGCTTCCGTGGCCAGGGTAACGGCGCGATTCAGCAGGGTGGTGATCTGCGACAGGGCGCCATCAGCGACCTGCAGCATACCAACGCCGTCGGACGCGTTGCGGACCGACTGGGTCAGAGCGGTGATGTTGGCGTTCAAACCGTTGGCGATAGCAAGACCAGCGGCGTCGTCGGCACCGGAGTTGATCCGTTGGCCGGTCGACAGCTGCAACAGAGTGTTGCTGAGTGACGTCTGCGTCATGTTCAGCGAATTCTCTGCCTGCAGAGCCGAGATGTTATTCAGAATACTGATGGACATTGAAAACTCTCCTTTTCGAATCCCGCCTGCACGGACGCTTGGGGCCCCTGTGTATTGCCCAAACAGCTGCTTCGAGCAGGAGGTTTATTTGTGACGGTGTGAGCTATCGGCACTTCGTACCCAATCTCCCCACTTACGTCTGTAACCGGCCACTTGTTACCCTGAACCGGCTTCCGAAAAGGAACTGCCAAAAGCCAAACTTGCCAAGTCAAAAGCGTTAACTCTCTAATCTGAGACTAACCAAACCGAACTTCTACGCGTGAACCGCAGCTGCTGCCGTAGCCGTCGACCGCTTCGCGATGACCTCGGAATACGCCTGCCGAAGCTCGGGCGAATCGGGGAATAACTGGAGGCCGCGCGAAAGCAGCTGTTCGGTGCGGTCCCACTGTTCGAGTTTGGCCCGCAGACTTGCTGCTCGCAGGTAGAGCTTCGGATTGGCTTCCACGCTGGTGTATTTTTCAAGCGTTTCGGCGGCTTCGTCCAGCTTGTCTGCCATGACGCAGCCCTTCATGAGCCGGTCGTGGATCGGGTACAGGTCAGGGACGGCTCTTGCGGCACGGCGTAGTCGAGCCAGTCCGGTGTTTTTCTGGCCCATCTTTACTTCCGTGTAACCCAGCTTGCTTTCAAGCACCGGGTTGCTACCCATCAGTTTGGACGCCCGGCGATATGCGACTCGAGCCTCTTTAAATTTGCCCAGGCTGTGAAGGCAATCACCTCGAATGTCTTCGCGCAGGGCAGCAGTGCCGCCAGTGCGCAAGTCATGAGCGATCGCTTCCAGAGCCTCGTCATAACGACCCAGGTTGAGATACACAAGACCTCTGAAGAGCCATGCTTCCGGCGCCTCGGGTTCAATCGCCAGCGCCCGATCAAAACAACGCAACGCTTCTTCCGGCTGATTGAAGCACTCGAACTCGTGCAGTCCCAGCTGCGTCCAGGCGGCAAAATCGCCCGGATTTTCCTGAGTTTTCATTCGCAGCAGGTCGCGGTAGAAGACCCGCTTCTTGGCGCGCGCTTCCTGGTCCACCAACTGGCCAAAGTGGTGAATTATGAAAGGAGCGGGACGAAGCTGAAGGTGTAGGGCCCTTATCTGATGCTCGACCAGTTCGTGAATTCGTCCAATGAAGTAGATCTCGGGATGACGCCGGAAGAGGCGGCAGTTTTCGTGCGCGATATAAGAAGGAGCGCTGCGCGAGCGCTCGTGCCGGTAATCGTTGGCTACACCAATTCGGTCCCAACCACGATTGAAGCGGCTGGCCATGTAGTTTCGAATCGGCGTGATATAGCCGCCGACATCGGTGGCATCCAGCAATGAGCAAATTCGATTCTTAGCGTCCCGATCCAATTCCTCGTCCGCATCGAGTACCAGGACCCAGTCGGTAGTAATCGGAGCGAGGGCCGCGTTGCGCGCGTTTGCGAAGTGATTCTCCCAGGGGAAGGAAATGATCGTAGCGCCGAATTCCCGTGCGATCTGGATGGTCTCATCTGTGCAGCCGGTATCGGCGACCACAATCTGGCTCACCAGGCCTTGCACGCTTTCGAGGCACGGGCGAATCGTGTGCGCCTCGTTTTTCACGATCATCGAGAGACCAATAGTCGGCATGATTTCGGTCAAGAAATTAAGGCTAAATTGGAATTAAGGCCTTAAGTGCAGGCAGGCCCACCGTGAAACTGCACTTGCTGTACCATGCGTTGCGAATCTGGAGAATTCAAAGAACGCCGGTATCCGATGTACAGAATCTCGACCAGGGACACCTGCTATTAAGCGCAGATGAGGAAGGCAGATTGCATGCATCTCGCTGAATCCGTCTCTTCAGTGGACTGGATTTCAGAAGCAGGAGCACGCCTTTTCAGGTCCAGGCATGGGAAGATTTCAGATCACGCTGATCCGCCCGCAAGGTTATCTTCATACCGAAGCTTTCCGCGAAATTGCGGAGAGTCTCCTGTACGGCCTGGAGAAGCTTGGCCATGCTGCCAGGATCCAGGAGAACGTCCTGGACTCCTCGGCAGCGAACATCATTTTGGGGTCCCACCTGCTATCCGCGGAACAGATGCGGTCGCTTCCTCCCGGTTCAATCGTTTACAACCTCGAGCAACTGGAAGGCGCACAGCTTAGAGCCGAGTACTACGATCTAGCGTCCTCCCACCGAATTTGGGATTACGATGTCAAAAATCTTGATATCTGGCGCACTCGGGATTGCCGGTACAAACCCGTTCACGTTCCAATTGGTTACGTCCCCGAACTTTCTCGGATTCCCGCCGCTCAGACCCAAGACATCGACGTTCTTTTTTATGGCTCGCTGAATGAGCGTAGAAACTTGATTTTGAATCAGCTGAGTGACGCCGGGCTGAAAGTACAAGTCGCGTTTGGAGTCTATGGCAAGCAACGCGACGATTTGATTGCACGCTCCAAAGTGGTCCTCAACATTCACTACTACGACTCCAAAATCTTTGAAATCGTCCGGGTTTCGTATCTGCTGGCGAATTCGAAGGCGGTTGTGACCGAGTGTGCCACCGGTACAAATCTTGATCAAGGCCTGGCAGAAGCGGCTGTATGCGTTCCTTACGATTCCCTGGTCAGCGAGTGTTGTGCACTCGTCGCCAACGAATCGGATCGGCGGAGCCTGGAGAAGCGCGGGTTGAACTGGTTTTCACAACGGAAGGAGACAGACATCTTGAGCAAAGCACTACAGGAATCCTTGGATACGACGCCCAAAACCGTGTCAGCTGTGATCCCCCGAAAGTTGAATATGGGGAGCGGCAAAGATTGGCGGGAAGAATACTTCAACACCGATTTCGATCCTTACTGGCAGCCAGACGTGGTCCTGGACTTCAGCCGCGGACTGCCGATCGGCGAGACGATCAAAACTCAACGTTTCGGGTCGATGGTCCTGGAAAACAATTTCTTCGATGAGATCATCGCGAACGATGTTCTCGAGCACATTCCGAACCTGACGCTGGCGATGACCTCCTGCCTGAATCTGTTGAAGGTCGGCGGAGTGTTCCGCATCAGCGTTCCCTACGATCTGTCCTGGGGCGCATGGCAGGATCCCACGCATGTACGCGCTTTCAACGAACGGAGCTGGCTCTATTACACCGACTGGTTCTGGTACATGGGATGGACCGAAGCCCGTTTCGATCTGGTTCAGTTCGATCTGGGCCTCAGCGCCATCGGCGAGGCCTTGGCCAAACAAGGAGTGAAAGGCGAGGACCTGGTCCGTACCCCGCGAGCTGTGGACCAGCTCAAGGTCGTGCTACGCAAGCGGCTTTTGACCGAAGCTGAGAAGCAGCAAGTCAACGTGTACATGAAGCGACCTGAGCGCAGGGCATTCCAATATGCAGCGGCGTCCGTGAAGACACAAAGCGCAGTTTCAAATCCTGTGGCGGCTGGATGAAAGGTCGGGAGTAACCACAAGTAACCAACATCCGTTACCTCGGTATTGGAATTTCGCTGCGATAGTGCCGATTAACGCCCCGGCGTTGGAAGTGGGCGCCAACGCAAATGAAGGTTAGCCATGATACGTCTTACTAGACTCAACAGCCATGCGCTCACGATCAATTCGGACCTGATTAAGTTCATCGAGAATGCGCCGGACACGGTACTGACTCTGACCAGCGGGGAGAAGATCGTAGTGCGCGAAAGCACCGACGACGTACTGCAACGAATCATTGCATTCCGGCGGGCCGTCCTGTCGGGACTGCTCTCTGTTGGAACCGATCCGAATTCCGCGGCCGCGCTGACACGCTCAGACGTAACAAACCACAGCGATCATCCTGCAGGGGGCGAGTTCCGTGGATAAGAGTACGTTTGCCGGAATTTTTCTGGCACTTGGCGGAATTGTCGCCGGCCTCCTAATCGAGGGCGGCAAGCTGGCGCAGGTCCTCCAGCCAACCGCCGCAATGATCGTATTCGGAGGCACGATCGGCGCGGTCATGGTGCAGTTTCCCCTCCCGGTAGTGATGCAGGCATTCAAGCGGTTGGTGAATGTCTTTTTCGATCGCAGCAACGACCCGACGAAGCTGGTGCAGGAACTCGTCGGTTACGCCCAGCGCGCCCGTAAAGACGGCATCGTTTCCCTGGACTCCGAGTTGGAAAACATCCGCGACCCGTTCCTGAAAAAGACCTTGATGCTGGCAGTCGATGGAACCGAACCGCAAGAGCTCAGAAAGATGATGGAATTGGAGCTCGACAATCAGGCGGAACATTCGGAAAAAATTGCCCAGGTATTCGAGTCGGCAGGCGGATTCGCCCCAACCATCGGAATTATCGGCGCCGTACTTGGACTGATCCAGGTCATGCAACACCTGCAGAACATCGATGAAGTCGGACGCGGCATCGCGGTGGCATTCGTCGCTACTATCTATGGAGTCGGATCAGCGAACCTCCTGTTCCTGCCATCTTCCGGCAAGTTGAAGATCAAGAGCCGCGACGAGCAAGTGTTACGAGAAATGACGCTAGAAGGTGTCATTTCGATTCTCGAGGGCATGAATCCTCGAATGTTGGAAACCAAGCTGTTTGGATATTTGCACGAGCAGAAGCAACCGGAGCCGCAAAAGGCATGAGCCGCCGCAGGAAAAAAGAAGGACACGTGAACCATGAACGGTGGCTGGTGTCTTACGCCGATTTCATCACCCTGCTCTTCGCGTTCTTTGTAGTCCTTTATTCGTCCGCCGAGGTCGACAACAAGAAAATCGCTCAGGTATCCGCAGCCATCGAAGGCGGGTTTCAGGAGTTGGGGGCTTTCACAGGAACTGCTGGTGGTCCACTGCAGCAATCCGGCACGGGCGGAAATCAGAAAGCCGCACCTCCGCCGCCGCCTGCGGATGCACCAGGCGAGGGGAAAAGCAAATTTGCCGGCGGCGTGCCCGATGTAAACCTGCTTAGGCATGAACTGGAACAGGCGCTGGGCGAAGAAATCAAAAAGCACGAGATTCAAATGCGCATCACGCCGGAAGGGCTCGTGGTCAGCCTAAGCGAAGTTGGCTTCTTCAACAGTGGAGAAGCGACCTTGCTTCCGGGCGGACTGGAGACCCTTACCCGTATCGCGAAAGTGCTGAACGCCCAAGGGTTCAGTATCAGAGTAGAAGGCCATACCGACAATGTCCCCATGCACAACTCGAAATTCAGGTCGAACTGGGAGTTGTCTACGGCCCGGTCCACGGAAGTCGTATCCCTGTTGATCGAGAAATATGGCTTTGACCCCAGCCAGATTTCTGCCGCGGGATATTCGCAGTATCGCCCGGTTGCGGCAAATGATACCGAAGAAGGCAGGCGAACTAATCGCCGGGTCGACATTGTGGTTGTAGCACACGCTTACCGGCCTGTAGCGAGCAACACAACCGCACCGGCCGCTACAACCGGGGGCCAGTAACAAAAAGTTGCATCTCAATCCAGAACCTTTGCCGCAGCTACCAGGTTCTTAAAGTTTCAGAGCGTTGTGGCCGATTAGGAAACGCCCGAAGCAGGTTGCAGGGCGCATTGAAATTAGCGTCTCTAATCATGTCAGCATTGCTCAGTCCCGAGATATTCCGAACCGTCCTGGAAAAGATGCAGACCGGCGTCTATCTGGTCGACACCGACCGGCGAATCGTCTTCTGGAACGACGGGGCTGAACGTATCACCGGTTACTTGCGTCACCAGGTAGTCGGACGTTTGTGCAAGGAAAATATCCTGATGCACTGCGATGAGCAGAGCTGCAGCCTGTGCGGAATCGCTTGCCCTATCTCTGAAACAATGCACGAGGGACGCCCAAGAGAAGCTCGAGTCTATCTCCATCACCGTAGCGGACATCAGGTACCGGTCCACCTAAGGGTGGCGCCAATCCGCGACGACCGTGGATCGATCATCGGGGCGGCTGAAAGCTTCGAGGAACAAAACGTCGAGTCGCACGACGGCGAACTCGCTGCTTACGGGTGCCTGGATGTTGCAACCGGCGTTCCCAATCACGATTTCACTCAATCGCATCTGCGCGAAAGCCTGGCCACTTATAACGAGTATCGCGTGCCTTTCGGGGTGCTCTTGATTCACGTTGACCACTTGCAGCAGGTCCAGGCAAGCCATGGGCGGCAAGCAACAGAATTCATTCTGCGCGCAGCCGCCGGAACAATCCGCAATGTACTGGGAGCAGGCGAGTTTCTAGGGAGATGGAAAGAGAATGAGTTCCTCGCCGTGAAGACAGGCTGCGATGAGGTGCAAATCGAGAGGACCGTAAAGTCCTTGCAGAAGATCGTCAGTTGCTCGTCGGTCCGTTGGTGGGACGATCAATTAGTGGTTCATGTCTCGGTAGGGCACGCGACGGTCCTGCCTGGCGACACCGTTGAAGCCATGGTCGACCGCGCCGCCATCCAGCGGAAGAAGTCCTTGAACCAACAAATTATTTCGCCGCCAACCTCGCAGGTTGATCGAGGAGGGAAGTAAGAGTCCATGTTCGCAATCATCGGCATCGTCGTTGTCTTCGGAGCTGTCGTCGCCGGATACCTGATGGAACATGGCAACTTGAAGGTGCTGATCCAGCCCGCCGAGTTGGTCATCATTGCGGGCGCGGCCTGCGGAACCGTTCTCATCGCTAACCCGCTGCACATTCTGAAAAAAATCATTGGCG
>Ga0335069_10005124_pt1 | contig 19272 bp, 18 predicted proteins | sample Lox_Sample_11_FD_206714 | JGI IMG/M metagenome (GOLD analysis project Ga0335069, IMG submission 206714) | Soil microbial communities from Loxahatchee National Wildlife Refuge, Florida, United States - Lox_Sample_1.1 | ecosystem: Environmental > Terrestrial > Soil > Wetlands | place: USA... | reverse complement strand
GTGTGGACATCCACGGGCGACTACTGCCTCGGCGGCATCACGCGCGGAAACGTGCTGCGCCTCTGCCGCGACGCCGGGATCGTCGCACGCGAGCGCAACTTCAGCCTGACCGACGTCTACGGCGCGGACGAGGCGTTCGTCACCGGCACGTTCGCCGGCGTGGCGCCGGTGCGCTCCGTCGACGGGCGTGAGATCTCGCATGGTCGCGGTCCGACGGTCGAGCGCCTTCAGCGTCTTTATCTCGATCTCGTCGAGCGTGACGTCGCGGCCCGCGCGAACAGCCGCTGATGAACGCGCCGCTGCGCATCGCGATGTGGAGCGGGCCGCGCAACATCTCGACGGCGATGATGCGCGCCTGGGAGAACCGCGGCGACTGCGCGGTGATCGACGAGCCGCTCTACGCGGCATTTCTCGCCGCGTCGGGGATCGATCACCCGGGCCGCGAGGAAGTGATCGCCGCAGGCGAAACCGACATCCGCAAAGTCATCGCGTCGGTGCTCGGGGCGGTTCCGGGCGGCCAGCCCGTCTGGTATCAGAAGCACATGGCACACCACCTGTTGCCGGCGACGCCGCGCGAGTGGATCCCCGGGCTCACGAACCTGCTGCTGATCCGCGACCCGAACGAGGTCGTCGCGTCGTACATCAGGAGTCGCGCGAGCGTCACGCCGGAAGACATCGGACTGGCCCAGCAGGCAGACCTGTACGACGCCATCGCGGCGGCGACCGGCAGGGCGCCGCCGGTCATCGACGCCGGCGATTTCCTGCGCGCGCCCGAAGCCTACCTGCGCGCGATGTGCGCGATCCTCGGAATCGAGTTCACGCCGCGCATGCTCGCGTGGCCGCCGGGTCGCCGCGCGAGCGACGGTATCTGGGCGAAGTACTGGTATGCCGCCGTCGAAGCGTCGACCGGGTTCGAGCCCTGGCGTCCCAGGGAAGTCAAGCTCGATGGCGCGGCCGCGCGTGTCGTCGAGGCTTGTCTGCCGCATTACCTGCGGCTGCACGCGGTGCGCATGGTCGTCTAGCGCGGTCGAGTAGGCCATTTCGCCGCGGACGCGTGCCTCATCATCATCGCGCAGTGAACGCCCCAGCACGGCCGCATGCCCCATCGGGAGTCCGCCATGAACCTGTCCGCGGGGCCGCCGCGTCCTCAATGGCGCAGGCGCGCGGCGAGCTCGCCGGGGCGCAGCGTGTCGTAGATCTCGAACGGCTGGTGGATCCACGGGCTGTCGGGGAGATACTCGACGTAGAAGTCGGGCTCGAACATCGAGCACGCTTTCCACCACAGCACGGCGCTCTTGCACGAGCGTATCACCGGCCAGCGCTCCGGCAGCGCTTTGACGACTGCGGCGAGCGTGTGCCCGGAATCCACCATGTCGTCGACGAGCAGCACGCGATCGCCGAGCCGCGGCGAAGTCATCGTCATGTGCTCGGCGATCACGAGCTCGCCGCGGAGAGTTCCGCCTGCGGCCGCGTAGGAGTTCGTCGATAGGATCGCGAGCGGGGTTTCGAAGATCCGCGACAGCACATCGCCGACGCGCATGCCGCCGCGCGCGATGCAGATGATCTGGTTGAAGCCGTAACCGGATTCGTGCACCTTCAATGCAAGCCGTTCGACGAGCGTGTTGTACTGCTCCCAGCTCACGGTAAGGCCCGCCATCGGATCTCCGCAGTTCGGCGTGCGAGCCGCCGCTCTAGTGGAACGGGTGATGGAGCAGGATGGTCTCCGCACGATCGGGCCCCGTCGACACCATCGCGATCGGCACGTAGGTGAGCTTCTCGATGCGCTCGAGGTACGCGCGCGCGTTCCGCGGCAGTGCGTCGATCGAGCGCGCGCCGACGGTGCTCTCGCTCCATCCCGGCAGCGTCTCGTAGCTCGGGACGCACTCGGCGACGGCGTCGGCGCCGATCGGCAGCAGCGCGACGGGTTCGCCGTGCACCTTGTAGCCGGTGCAGATCTTGATCTCGCGCATCCCGTCGAGGACGTCGAGCTTGGTGATGCACACGCCGTCGACGCCATTGAGCTGGAACGATCGCGTGAGCGCCGGGATGTCGAGCCAGCCGCAGCGGCGAGGCCGCCCCGTCACCGAGCCGAACTCGTTGCCGCGCTTCGCCAGGCCCGTGCCGATGTCGTCGGTGAGCTCGGTCGGGAACGGCCCGGTTCCCACGCGCGTCGTGTAAGCCTTGACGATGCCGAGCACGTAGTCGAGAAAGTCGGGACCGACGCCCGCGCCCGGCGCGGCGGCGCCCGCGAGGCAGTTCGACGAAGTGACGTACGGGTACGTGCCGTGATCGATGTCGAGCAGCGCTCCCTGCGCGCCTTCGAAGAGCAGCGATTGCCCCGACTTGCGCGCCGCCTGCAGCAGCGCGGCAACGTCGGCCACCATCGGCCGCAACTCCGCCGCGAGCGCGAGGGCGTCGTCGCGCGTCTTCGCGAAGGGCACCGGATCGCGCATGAAGAATCGCGTGAGCACGAAGTTGTGCAATTCGAGCACTGGCTCGAGCTTCGCGGCGAAGCGCTCGGGGTAGAAGAGATCCTGGATGCGGATCGCGCGCCGCGCGATCTTGTCTTCGTACGCGGGGCCGATGCCGCGGCCGGTCGTTCCGATCTTGGCGTCGCCCATCGCCCCTTCGCGCGCCTGGTCGAGCGCCACGTGATACGGAAGCACGAGCGGACAGGCCGGCGAGATCTTGAGCCGAGAGCGCACTTCGACGCCGGCGGCTTCGAGCTCGCCGATCTCCTGCAGCAGTGCGGACGGCGAGACGACGACCCCGTTGCCGACGTAGACCGAAACGCCAGGGCGCAGGATGCCCGAGGGAATCAGCCGCAGCACGGTGCGCCTGCCGCCGATCACCAGCGTGTGGCCGGCATTGTGGCCGCCCTGGAAGCGCACGACGCCGTCGGCGTGCTCGGTGAGCCAGTCGACGACCTTGCCCTTGCCCTCGTCACCCCACTGGGTGCCGATGACTACGACGTTCTTGCCCATCTTCGAAGAATCGGGATCGGCCACGAATTTTCCAGCAGTCCTCGCCATTGACCCACGGCGCGAAAGAAAGGGTCCCCGAGCTTCAACTCTTCGCGACGATGCCGGCGATCTGGCGCAGGTCGAGCGTGAAGCCCGTCGCCGCCCGTGCACGCCCGAACGCTTTGCCGACGCCATCGTAGCGGCCGCCACGCCCGATCGAGTTGGGCTCGCCCGCCGTGAACACCGAGAAGATCGCGCCGCTCTCGTAATGATAGCCGGTGAGGTCGGCGAGATCGACGTGCAGCGCGTCGACGCTGGGCGCCGCCGACTGCGCGAGCGCCGAGAGCGCCGCGAGCGCGTGGCGAATCGCGGGCGTGTCGGGCAGACGCTCTGCGGCCGCCGCAAGCACTTCGTCGGCGGGTCCATAGAGCGTCGGCAGCGCGTTGAGCGCGTCGCGCCAGGCGGCGGGCAGCCTTGCGGTGAGCTCGGCGACCGCGGGCGCGTCCTTCGTGCGCAGCGCGGCGAAGAGCCCGGAATCCTCGGTGCCGCCGATCCCCGCGCCGGCAGCGAGCGCGCGATAGACGCCCACGTGGCCGAGGTCGAGATGCAGCCCGCCTACGCCCGCTTGCGCGAGTGCGGACAGAATGAGGCTCACCACCTCGACGTCGCCCGCGATGCCGGGCTCGCCGAAGAGCTCGGCGCCGATCTGCATCACCTCCCGCGTCTTGCCGCCCTTGCCCGGCACGGCGCGCAGCACGCTGCCCGCGTAGCACAGGCGCGTGACGCCCGGCTCGTTCAGCAGGTGCGCGTCGATACGTGCGACCTGCGGCGTGATGTCGGCGCGCACGCCGAGCATCCGCCCCGACAGCGGGTCGACGACCTTGAACGTTTGCAGCTCGAGGTCGCGGCCGGTGCCGGTCAGCAGCGATTCGAGGTGCTCGACGAGCGGCGGCTGGATCAGCCGATAGCCCCTCGCCCGAAAGTGATCGAGCAGCACGCGGCGCATCGCCTCGGTGCGCTCGGCTTCCGCCGGCAGGAGGTCTTCGATGTACTCGGGAAGGACCCAGCTACGCATGGCGGACGAGCCACAACGCGATCAAGCCAGCGACGATCGACGCGAGACCGATGAAGCGAAGCTGGCCGTCGGAGAGCGCGACCAGCTTCGCGAAGCTGTCGCGCCACAACCGCGGCGCGAAGAGCGGCAGCAGGCCTTCGACCACCAGGACCAGCGCGAAGGCCGCCCACAGAGAATCCGGCACGCCACTTCCTTCCCGAGTCGCGACGATGGCGTTACTTCGGCGCCTTGGCGCCGGCGCCGTTCTGGCTCCGCAGATAGCGGAAGAACTCGGAGCTCGGATCGAGCACCATCAAGTCGCTCTTGTTCCGGAACGTAGCCTTGTACGCTTCGAGGCTGCGGTAGAACGCGTAGAACTCGGGATTCGCCCCGTAGGCCTGGGCGTAGATCGCGGACGCCTTCGCGTCGCCGTCGCCCTTGGTCTTCTGCGCGGTCTTGTAGGCATCGGCCAGGATGACCACGCGCTGCCGGTCGGCGTCGGCGCGGATCTTCTCCGATTCTGCCTGGCCGAGCGAGCGCAACTCGTTCGCCACGCGCCGGCGCTCCGATTCCATTCGCGCGTAGACGGGGCCGCTGACGTCGGGCGGCAGCTCGACGCGCCGCAGCCGCACGTCGACGATCTCGACGCCGATGGTCTTCGCGTCGGCGTCGGCCTTCTGCCGAGTTGTGGCCATGATCTTGTCGCGCTCGGAGCTGATCGCCTCATGCACGGTGCGCTTGTTGAACTCCTCGGCGAGGTTCGCGCGCACCGTCTGCGAGAGGCGCCGCCGCGCGACTTCCTCGTCGCCCTGCACGCTGATGTAGTACTGCTTGACGTCGGTGATGCGCCACAGGACGAAGAAGTCCACCAGCAGCGGCTTCTTCTCGGAGGTCGTGATCCGGTCGGGCTCGGGGTTGTCGAGCAGCAGTATCCGCTTGTCGTAGAACTTCACGTTCTGCAACAGCGGAAACTTCGCGTAGAGGCCGGCATGGGGTAGGGTCTCGACAACCTCGCCCAACTGGAACTTGATCGCGTACTGGCGCTGGTCGACCGTGTAGAGCGACTGCGACGCGACGAGCAGGATCGCGACGAGGAGCGCGAGGAGAGGAATCGTGACCTTCATCGCGCGTCGCTCCCGCGGTCGCGCGCCCGCAACGCATCGCGCGAGCGCGACGGGTCGAGCGGCGCCGCCGGCTCCGGTGCGGGCGTTGCCGAGGGCCTCGCCGCCGACGCGTCGGAAGCGGGCGCGGCGGGCACTCCGCCGCCGCTTTGCTGGATCAGCTTGTCGAGCGGCAGGTAGAGAAGGCTGTTGCCGCCCGATTTCTGGTCGAGCAGCACCTTGCTCGAGTTGCCGACGATCGTCTGCATCATGTCGAGGTACATCCGCTCGCGCGTGACGGCCGGCGCCTTCGCGTACTCGATCTGGATCTGCCGGAAGCGCGACGCGTCGCCCTCGGCGCGCTGGATCACCTCGGCCTGGTAGCCGTTCGCTTCCTCGATCAATCGCGCGGCGTTGCCGCGAGCGCGCGGGACGACGTCGTTCGCGTACGCCTGTCCCTCGTTGCGGAAGCGCTCGCGATCCTGGCCGGCCTTTACGGCGTCGTCGAAGGCTGCCTGTACCTTGTCGGGCGGCTGGACGCTTTGCAGCGTCACCTTCTGCACGTAGACGCCCGTCTGATAGCGGTCGAGCATCTCCTGCATCAGCTTTTCCGCCGACTTCGCGATCTGCTCGCGGCCTTCGTAGAGCACGAAGTCCATCTTCGCCTTGCCGACGACTTCTCCCATCGCTGTCTGCGCGACGAACTGGACGATCAAATCCGGCTTGCGGACGTTGAAAACGTTCGCCTCGGCGTTATTGAGGTTGTACTGGACGGCGAACTGGATGTCGATGATGTTCTCGTCGTCGGTCAGCATCAGCGCTTCGTTGTCCTTCTTGTTCTTCGGCGTGTTGCGGTAGCCGACCTCGACGGTGCGCACCTGCGAGAAGTCGACCAGCTCCTTCTCCTCGATCGGATAGGGCAGATGCCAGCGCGCGCCCGGTTGCGTGGTCTCGGTGTACTTGCCGAAGCGCGTCACGACGCCGCGGCGGCCCTCGTCGACGATGTAGAAGCCGCTCGCGAGCCAGACGACGAGCACCAGCGCGATCAGGATTCCGGCGCCGGAAAGCGGAAGCATCGCGCGTCCGCCTCCGCGGTCGCCGCTCCCGCCCGGCGGTTCGTCACCCGGGGCGCCTTTGCGGCGGAAGATTTCGTTCAGCCGGCGGTTTACGTTGCGCCAGATTTCGTCGAGATCGGGCGGTCCCCCGGAGGAACTGCGCTTGCCCCATTGGGGATCGTTCAGCGACATGGCGAAAGGCCGGGGATCGGGAAAGCGTCGGCGACGAGGGTCAGGCGTCGAGGAGGGATGCGGCCCGGGCATCGGTAGCCGCCGCCTCGGCCGGAAACCGCTCGGCGAGCGCGGCGCGCAACTCCGCGCAACCGGCACCCGTCAGTGCGCTCAAGCGGACTGCCGCGATTATACCAGACTCGTCTCTCTCTATTCCCGGCTCGATGCCGGCCGCGTCGATCTTGTTGAGCACACGAACCTGAGGCACGCGGTCGGCGCCGATCTGGCGCATCACGTCGTCGACCGCAGCGACCTGTTCGTCGCGCGACGGATGCGCGGCGTCGATCACGTGGAGCACGAGGTCGGCTTCCGCCGCTTCCTTGAGCGTCGCGCGGAATGCCGCGACGAGATCGTGCGGGAGCTCGCGGATGAAGCCGACGGTGTCGGACAGCACGAGCGGGACGGCGCCTTCGACGTAGATCCTGCGGAGCGTCGTGTCGAGCGTGGCGAACAACTGGTTCGCGGCGAACGCCTTGGCTCCCGTCAGGCGGTTGAAGAGCGTCGACTTCCCGGCGTTCGTGTAGCCGATCAGCGCGACGGTCCGCACCTCGGCGCGCCGCCGCGTGCGCCCCTGCGTGGCGCGCTGGCGCTCGACGCGCGAGAGCCGCTCGCGCAGGACCTTGGCTCGCACGCCCAGGAGCCGGCGGTCGGTCTCGAGCTGAGTCTCGCCGGGCCCGCGCAGCCCGATGCCGCCCTTTTGCCGCTCGAGGTGGGTCCAGCCGCCGACCAGTCGCGTCAACTGATGCTTGACCTGCGCGAGCTCGACCTGGAGCTTGCCCTCGGCGCTGCGCGCGCGTAGCGCGAAGATATCGAGAATGAGGCTCGTGCGATCGACGACGCGGCACTCGAGTGCGCGCTCGAGGTTGCGCTGCTGTGCGCCGGTCAGCGGATGGTCGAAGATGACGAGATCGGCGCCCGATTCGACGCAGCGCGAGGCGATTTCGTGCACCTTGCCCTTGCCTGCGAACGTCGCGGCGTCGGGACGGTGCCGCCTGCCGGTCACTGCGCCGGCGACCGTTGCGCCGGCCGAGACGGCGAGCGCGCCGAGCTCCGCCATCCGCTCGGCGGGATCGGCGTCGCCGAAATCAAGCGCGACCAGCAGCGCGCGGTCGCCGCCTCCGGGGCGTTCGAACATGCGGCGTCAGAGGCGCAACCGGTCAGGGCGCGCGCGTGCTGCGGGCGCCGCCGGTGTCGCAGAAACAGCGGGTGCAGTCGGGCTTACGGTCAGGCCTCGGCGTCTGCCGACTGGACGTGGTGCGGCATCGCGACCGACCGTGCCGGGACGACGGTCGAGATCGCGTGCTTGTACACCATCTGGGTCACCGTGTTCTTGAGCAGCACGACGTATTGGTCGAAAGACTCGATCTGCCCCTGCAGCTTGATTCCATTGACGAGGTAGATCGACACTGGCACGTGTTCCTTGCGCAGGGTGTTCAGGAACGGGTCTTGTAGCATTTGCCCTTTATTGCTCATCGCATGCTCCGCGGTTGTTGTTGAGCCAGCGCTGAACCCAACGCCGATGAGTGGCCACGATCCACCCGCACCCAACACATGGGGTCGAAACAACGGGCGTCAACGGCTGCGCCGACGTCTTGGCGCTTCCGCAAACGGGTTCGCGCCCGTCTTGAATTGTATCCTAAGGGGGGTCCCGCGCAGTTGGAACGCCTCACTGAAGAAATGTTCCAGGTACCGGCGGTAGGTCGCCGGGACGCGGTCGAGCGCCGTCCCGTGAATCACGATGACCGGCGGGTTCTGCCCGCCCTGGTGCGCGTACCGCAGCCGCGGCCGACTCATCCCCGCGCGCGGTGGCTGCTGGCGCAGGACCGCAGCGGCGAGGGTACGCGTGAGCTTCGGGGTCGAGAGCTTCGCCGTCGCGGAGGCGTACGCCGCGTCGACCGACCGGAGCAGACCGGGGATTCCGCGGCCCTCGCGCGCCGAAATGTAGTGATGCCTGGCGAACGCCAGAAAGCCCGCCTTGCGGTCGAGCTCGCGCTTCACCGCGTCGCGGCCGCCGGCCGGAACGGCGTCCCACTTGTTGACGGCGACGACCAGCGCACGGCCTGCCTCGAGGATGAAGCCGGCCAGGTGCGCGTCCTGCTCGGCGATCCCCTGCTCGGCGTCGAACACCAGCACGACGACGTTCGCGTCGTCGATGGCCTGCAACGTCTTGATGACCGAGAATTTCTCGACGGCTTCGAGCACCTTGCCGCGGCGGCGCACGCCCGCGGTGTCGATCAGCGTGTAGCGCCGCCCGTTGCGCTCGAAATCGACGTAGATCGAGTCGCGCGTCGTGCCTGGCTGGTCGAATGCGATCATCCGCTCTTCGCCGAGGAGCGCGTTGACCAGCGTCGACTTGCCGACGTTCGGGCGCCCGACAACCGCAACCTTGACGGCGTCGCGGTTGTCGGCCCCCCCCGCTTCGATCGACCCGGCGGGAACGAGCGAGAGCGCGAGCTCGGCGAGGGCATCGACATTGTCGCCGTGCGCCGACGAGAGCGGGTGCGGCTCGCCTAGCCCGAGCTCGTGGAATTCGAGCGCCGCGCGCCCGGGTGCGAGGCCTTCCGCCTTGTTCGCTCCGAGGACGATCGGTCGCCTCGACCGGCGCAGCAATTCGGCGATGTCGCGATCCTGCTCGGTGAGGCCGGCGCGCGCGTCGACGAGGAACAGCACGACGTCGGCTTCGGCGATCGCAGCCCTCGTCTGCTTCGCCATTTCGTGGAAGATGCCCTCCTTCGCGACGGGCTCGAATCCCCCGGTGTCGACGACCAGGAACGACCGCTCGCCGACGCGCGCGTGGCCATAGTGGCGGTCGCGCGTGAGCCCGGGGAAGTCGGCGACCAGGGCGGCGCGGGAGCGCGTCAGCCGGTTGAAGAGCGTCGACTTGCCGACGTTCGGGCGCCCGACGATGACCAGGGTCGGAAGCAAGGACGGGACTTTCGGCGAGATGGGTGCCGACCGAGCGGCGAGCCGGGCGGGACGTGTCGAGCGCGGAACGGGCGGCGAGGCCCTTTCAGCCCGCTCCGACGGACAGTACGGTCCCGCCGGTGCTCTGCCAGACTGCGTTCGCGCCGGACTTCAAGGGCTGCGACGTCGCAGGCGCCCCGTCGGTCGCGATGCGGCCCACGAGCGTTCCGTCGCGGCGATCGAGCAGGTGGACGTACCCCTCGACGTCGACGACCGCGACGTAATCGCCGATCAGCTGAGGGCCTCCGATTCGCCGCTGGGCCAGCTTGTCCTGCTTCCACGCCGACGCGCCGGTTTCCTTGTCGAGCGCCTGGACCGCTCCCTTGTCGTCGGTGAGGAACAGGTATTTGTCGTCGATCGCGAGCCCGTAGAGGCTCGAGAGATCGCGTGCCCAGACCAGGGTGCCGCGGGCTATTTCGAAGCAGGCGACGCGCCCCTGGAACGCGATCGCACAGACCTGGTGCTGCTCGACGGTCGGTAGCGACGTGATGTCGGCGATGCGCTCGAGCTCGGTCGCGCCCTTGGGTGTCGCGACGTTCGCCTCCCAGCCGACGTTGCCGGTGGCGAGGTCGAACGCGAGCAGTTTGCCGCCGGCGGTGCCGACGAACACGCCGCCGCGGCTGACCGTCCCCCCGGCGTAATTGCGCACGGTGAGCGGCGGCATCGTCCGCTGGTAGACCCACTTCGTCTTGCCGTCGACGCCCGAGAGGCCGAAGATCTTGCCGTCACCCGACCAGACGAGCACGATCCCGTCGGCCACCTGCGGCGGACTCAGGATCTCGCTGGTGACCTTCGACTGCCACAACGGCTTGCCCTCGGGGGTGTAGGCGAACACGTCGCCCTTGTCCGTGCCCACTGCGACGAGCGTCTGGTCGGCGCCCACGCCGGCCGAGAGGCGCTTGCCGACCTCGACGCGCCACACGGACTGTCCCGTTGCCGGATCCACGCGAACGAGCGTCCCGCTCGTCGATGCCGCATAGATCGCGCCCGACGTGATCGCCGGCGCCAGGCCCGGCCCCGCCTTTCCTACCGCCGACTGCCACGCGATCCGGGGCGTGACCGTCTGCTTGATCTCGGGGAGTGGCCCCGGCTTCTTGCTTCCGAACAGCCAGTCGAACGAAGGCACCGGGATCGTCGGAATCCACGTGGCCATCGATGCGCAACCGGAAAGCGCAACTACCAGCGCGAGCGCTGCGCACACACGACCACCGTGCCGCACGATGCGCACCGGCTCCATCGCGCTCACTTTGGCGCGGGCCCGGTGGCCTTGGCGCCGCCGGCCGGTTGCGTTGAGGCAGGTTGCGCCGGAGCGACCGGTGGCGGTGCCGTGGCGGCGGTCGGCGCTGTTGCGCCCGACGGCGGAGCGGGAGCGGTCGCCCCTGCGCCCGGTGCCGGCGCGGTCGCCGCTGCGCCCGGTGCCGGCGCGGCCCCGGCCTTTGCCGGAGTGCCCGCCCCCTGCGGCATCGCGTCGAGCTTGAGCTGCACGAAGTTTCGGTACGTGCTCTGCGAGTCCAGCTGCGCGAGCGCCGTCTGATATTCGTTGCGCGCCTCGTCGGCGCGGCCGGCCGCAGCCAGGATGTCGCCGCGAGCGTCGGCGTAGAGAGCGGAGAAGGGCTGATCGCGCTTCGCGTCGAGCACGCTGAGCGCCTCGTTGTATTGCTTTTCGTCGAGGAGAACTTCGGCGAGCCGCAGCCGCGCGATCTGCTTCAGCTCGTCCTCCGACGACTTGTCGATCACCCATGCAAGCTGCGCTTTCGCGCCGGCGCCGTCGCCGTTCTCGAAGAGCTGCGCAGCGAGGAGCAGCGCAGCCCGCGGCGCATAGCCGGTGGCGGGGAATTTGTCGGCGAGCTGCGCCATCGCGTCCTTCGCCTTCGCCGAATCGTTCGCTCGCACGGCGGCGTTCACCGCATCGTAGATCGCGGCGGCCTGCATCGCCTGCTGCTGAGTCCACCAGCGCCAGCCCTGCACGGAGATGACACCAACCGACACCGCGATGACGACTCCGGCGATCGTGTTGCCCCACTGCCTCCACCAGGCTTTCAGGTCTTCAAGCTGGTCCTGCTCTTCGAGATCGTATGCCATCGAAAGTCCTAGGCCCTGTCATCCGACCGAGAGGGCTCGGCGGAGCTCGTTGAGGGGCACGGTTTTCTGCTCGCCGGGCTCGCGCAGCGGCTTCACGCTGACCGCATTCGCGGCAGCCTCGTCGGCGCCGATCAGCAGCGCGTAGCGCGCACCGGACGCATCAGCTCGCTTCATCTGCGACTTGAAGCTCCCGCCGCCGCTGTTGACCACGACGCTCGCCCCGGCGTCGCGCAGCATCTCGCCGGCGCGCCAGGCGAGGCCTGTGGCGGCGTCGCCGTCGTGTACGACGTAGGCGAGCGGTGCGCTCCGGGCTGCGGCACCGGATTCCTGCATCAGCAGGATCATCCGCTCGCAGCCGATCGCAAATCCGCACGCAGGGGTGGGCTTTCCGCCAAGCTGCTCGAAGAGGCCGTCGTAGCGTCCGCCGCCGGCGACCGTACCCTGCGCACCGAGGCGGTCGGTGATCCACTCGAACACCGTCCGGTTGTAATAGTCGAGCCCGCGGACGAGGCGCGTGTCGATCGAGTATTCGATCCCGCTCTCCGCGAGGATGCGCTGCAACCCTTCGAAATGCGCGCGCGACGGGCCCGAAAGCCGATCGAGGAGATTCGGCGCGGCGCGAACGACGTCCTGCATCGCGGGATTCTTCGAATCGAGGATCCGCAGCGGGTTCGCGTGCAGCCGGCGCTTCGCGTCGCTGTCGAGAACGCCGGCGTGCCGCTCGAAGTGGGCGATCAGCTCGGCGCGATGTGCGCGACGCTCGTCGGCGTCGCCGATCGAGTTGATCGCGAGGCGAATTCCATCGGAGACCCCGAGCGCGCGCCACAGGCGGGCGAGCATCACGATCTGCTCGGCGTCGACGTCGGGCCCCGCGAAACCAAGCGCCTCGACGTCGAGCTGGTGGAACTGCCGATAGCGGCCGCGTTGCGGGCGCTCGTGGCGGAACATCGGGCCGCTCGTCCACACGCGCTGCGGCCGCTCGTAGGTGAGCGAGTGCTCGATCGCGGCCCGCACGATTCCCGCCGTTGCCTCGGGACGCAGCGTCAGGCTCTCGCCGTTGAGCTTGTCCTCGAACGTGTACATCTCGTGCTCGACGATGTCGGTCGCGTCACCGATGCCCCGGACGAAGAGCGGCGTCTGTTCGACGATCGGCACGCGGATGTTGCGGTAGCCGTACTGCGCGAACACCGTTCGCGCCGCGTCCTCGAAGCGCTCCCACAGCGCGCTTTCGTCGGGCAGCACGTCGTTCATCCCGCGAATGGCGGTGAGCGTCGTGGCCATCGGTCAGCACCCCCCTCCGGGGCAGCGAGGCGAGTGAGCGAGCGGGGCGAGGCGAGCCCGAGCCAAGACCCGAAGGGCGCGTCCGCGAGCGACCGAGCGCGGCCGACGCGCGAGGATGATGTTGCGAAGGGCCTGCAGAGGCCGCGAGCGAGCGTGAGGGCTGTTCATCTGTTCTCAGGCGATCGCCTTGCCGGCGCTCGCCCTCTTCTCCGGCGTCAGGTGCGCAGCGCGCGGCTCGCCCCCGTACGTCGCGCGGACGTAATCGTCGACGATCCTCTGGAACTCGGATGCGATGTTGTCGCCTTTCAGCGTGACGGTCTTCTCGCCGTCGACGTACACCGGCGCGACGGGCGTCTCGCCGGTGCCCGGGAGCGATATGCCGATGTTGGCGAGCTTCGACTCGCCCGGGCCGTTGACCACGCAGCCCATCACGGCGACCTGCATCGCCTCGACGCCGGGATAGCGCGTGCGCCAGAGGGGCATCTGCGCGCGCAGGTAGGCCTGGATGCGTTCGGCGAGCTCCTGGAACACCGTGCTCGTCGTGCGCCCGCAGCCCGGACACGCGGCGACCAGCGGCGCGAAGGAGCGCAAGCCCATCGTCTGCAGGAGCTCCTGCGCGACGACGACCTCCTTCGTGCGCTCGCCGTCGGGATCGGGCGTCAGCGAAACGCGAATCGTATCGCCGATGCCCTGCTGCAGCAGCACCGCCATCGCGGCGCTCGATGCGACGATGCCCTTGCTTCCCATTCCCGCCTCGGTCAAGCCGAGATGCAGCGGGTAGTCGCAGCGACGCGCGAGCTCGCGGTATACGCCGATCAGCTCCTGGACGTCGGAAACCTTGCAGGAAAGGACGATGCGGTCGCCCCCGAGCCCGAGCTCCTCGGCGCGCTGGGCGCTGCCGATAGCAGAGGCGACGAGCGCTTCGCGCATCACCGCTTCGGCGGACTGCGGCGCCGCGCGCTTCGCGTTTTCGTCCATCATCCGCGCGAGCAGATCGGCGTCGAGACTTCCCCAGTTGACGCCGATGCGCACCGGCTTGCCGTATTCGACCGCCTTCTCGATCATCACGGCGAATTGGCGATCGCGCTTCGATCCCTTGCCGACGTTGCCCGGGTTGATCCGGAATTTCGCGAGAGCGCGCGCGCAGTCCGGATAGTCGGTGAGCAGCTTGTGGCCGTTGAAATGGAAGTCGCCGACGAGGGGAACCATGCACCCCGCCGCATCGAGGCGCTCGCGGATCGACGCGACGGCGGCCGCGGCTTCCGCGGTGTTGACGGTGACACGGACGAGCTCCGAGCCTGCGTCGGCGAGCTCGCGCACCTGCGCGACCGTGGCGCGGATGTCGGCGGTGTCGGTGTTCGTCATCGACTGCACGACGATCGGGGCGCCTCCGCCGATCGGCAAGCCGGCGATGTCGACCTGCCGCGTGCGCGAGCGGACGATCGGGTCAGCGCGGCTCATCGGACGTCCTCGACCGCTTTCATGGGAGCGTAAGGCGCGCGACGTTCTTCTGCGTATACGGCGCGAGGTCCACTCGCTCACCCTTGTAGCGCACCGTCACGTCGCCCGCGTTCCCGATCTTGATGCTGAGCGGCGGCGCTCCGGTCACCGTCTGCGCGGTGCCGCGATGGTATATGCCGCTGAGCAGCACCTGCCCATTGCGGTCGCGGATCTCCGCCCACGAATTGTCGCGGAACGCGACGACGACCGTCTGCTCGCTGACCGGCGCGGCGGCTGCGGCGGCGCCAGGCATAGTAGTGGCGGCGCCAGGCGTGGTAGCGGCGGCGGACGTCGCAGCCGGCGCTGGCGTCGCAGCCGGGGCGGACGTCGGCGCGGTGCCGGAAACCGCCGCTGTCGTCGGCGGCCGTTCGTCGGCTGCCGCCGGCGTCGCTCCGCCGCCGGATTTCACGGAAGCGGTGGCCCTCGAAAAATCGGAGGGGGCCGAATGCACAGCGTCGCTTCCCGGCGCATTCGCCGCAACCGGATTCGGAAGCGCTGTCGCCGGGACCGCCGCGGCGTCGACCGTTGAGGGCACAGGCGCGGAGGCGCCCGGGCCTTTCTGCCCGGCGCCGTGCGGCTCGGCTGCAGGAACTGCAAGATGAGACTCTCCCGGCGGCCGCATCCATTCGTAGATCGCGGCAATCGCGACGATCGCCGCAAGGACGGATGGGATGACCCAGCGCGCCCAGGGAGTCCGCGCATGCTCGGTCGTAGGCAGCTCGCCGATGGTCGGCGCAGTCGGCGAGAGCAACGGCGCCTCGAGCGCCGGCGCCGAGGAGCCCCCCGGCAGCGCGCTCAGGACGCGCTCGGGATCGAGCCGTACGAGCCGTGCGTAGTTGCGGACGAAGCCCCGAATGAAGGTCCGGCCGGGAAGCTCTTCGTAATCGCCGTCCTCGATCGCCTTGACCTGCCGCGGCGCGAGCTTCAAGTTCTGGGCGACCGCGTCGACGGTCATGCCGGCCGATTCGCGAGCGGCGCGAAGCATTGCCCCCGCCAATCCAGGCGGCGTATCGCGCGCTTCCGGCGGTTCCATCGCGTCACGTCCGGTTACTCGCATATTCCGGTAGGTATCGCCTTCGTCTCGGCGGAGTCCGGATAGCGGTTCTTGAGTTGCGAGATGTACGACTGCTCGGCGCCGTGGTCGCCGCTCTTCTTCTCGATGCACATCGCGAGGTAGAGCGCCTCGGGCGCAACCGGCTGCTGCTGCGTCAGCCTGCGGATCCACGCGCGCGCATCGTCCTGGCGGCCGAGCTTGAAGCTCAGCAGCGCGACGCCGTAGATCGCCTGCGGATTGTTGGGGGCGATCGCCTGCGCGCGCCGGAAGTAGCTGTCGGCGGCGGCCAGGTCGCCGAACGCGAGGCTGCAGCGGCCGGCGTTGATCATCGCCGTCTCCGGTGACTTGTAGAGCGGATCGCGCAGCGCGAACTCGAACTCGGGGATCGCTTCGCGGGGGCGTCCGTTGCTGCAAAGAAACCAGCCCCAGTTGTGATGGAAGTCCGGGTTCTGCGGTGCCATGGCGAGCGCGCGCTGGAAATTCTGCTCGGCCTTCGCATTCTCGCCGAGCATCGCGTAGACGAGTCCGTAGAGGTCGTAGATTCGCGGCTCGTTGGGGTCGAGCTTCGAGGCTTCGCCCAGCTCCTCGAGCGCAATGTCCATCCGGCCGCGCTCGTAGTAGCCGGCGGCGAGCTCGGCGTGCAGCTTGGCGCGTTCCCTCGGCGAGACTTCCTGCTGCTTGACGGGCGGGGGCGGTGCCGGCTGAGCCGGCGGCGCGGGTGCCGCGGGCGGCGGGGTTGCGCAACCGGCGAGAGCGAACGCGACGGCGAGCAACAGGGACACGGAGGCTTTAAGGGACGCGGGCATGGCAGGGTTTCTGCAACGGTTTTCGTTCACGGACCCTAGTGCGCGGCGGGCGCCACGCGCGCCCCATGGATGCGCAGCGTCCGTTTCGTGCGATCGCGGACCCGTCCGACGAGCTGCCCGCACGCCGCGTCGATGTTGTCGCCGCGCGTCTTGCGGATCGTCGCGACGAGGCCGGCCTCCGCGAGGGTCCGCTGGAACGCGAGAATCCGCGCGCGCGGGCTCGCGCGGAAATCGGCGCCCGGAAACGGGTTCCATGGAATGAGGTTCACCTTGCACGGCACGTCGCACACGCGCGCCGCGAGCGCGCGTGCCTGGTCCGGAGAATCGTTGACCCCGTCGAGCATCACGTATTCGAACGTGACGAAATTGCGCGGCGCCCGGTCGAGATAGCGCACGCAGGCCTCGAGGAGCGTCGCGATCGGATACTTGCGGTTGATCGGCACGAGCCGGTCGCGTAGCGCGTCGTCGGAAGCGTGCAGCGAGACCGCGAGGGCGACCGGACAGTCGTCGCGCAGCCGGTCGATCGCAGGGACGATCCCGGAGGTCGATAGGGTCACGCGACGGCGCGAGAGCCCGTAAGCGTTGTCGTCGAGGAACACACAAAGCGCCGCGCGCACGTTGTCGTAGTTGGCGAGCGGCTCGCCCATCCCCATCATCACGACGTTGGTGATCGGCGCGCGGCCTTGCTCGACCCACGGCGCGCTGATTCCGTCGGCGAGAAGCGCGCGGTTCGCGTGCCAGAGCTGGCCGACGATCTCGGCAACGGTCAGATTGCGGTTGAAGCCCTGCTTGCCCGTCGAGCAGAACGCGCAGTCGAGTGCGCAGCCCGCCTGCGACGAAATGCACAGCGTGCCGCGGTCGTCCTCGGGGATGTAGACCATCTCCACCGCGTTGCCCGCGCCCACGTCGAGCAGCCACTTGCGCGTGCCGTCGGCCGCCGTCGCATCGCTGATGACCGCCGGCCCGCGAATCTCCACGGTGCCGGCGAGGCGTTCGCGCAGCGACTTCGAGAGATCCGTCATCGCCGCCACGTCGTCGACGAGCCGCTGGTGGATCCAGTGCGAGACTTGGCGGGCGCGAAAAGGCTTCTCGCCCAGGCCGGCGAGGAACGCTGCGATCCCCGTGGCGTCCAGTTCGAGGAGGTTGGTCATCGAACAGCCTGGAGCGTGGGTCCTAGCGGCTGTAGACCGCGAGTGCCGGGAAGAAATACGCGACCTCGGCCTTGGCCGTTTCCGGGCCGTCGGAGCCGTGAACCGCGTTCGCGTCGATCGAGTCGGCAAAATCGGCGCGGATTGTTCCGGGCGCGGCTTTAGTCGGGTCGGTCGCCCCCATCAGGTCGCGGTTCTTCGCGATCGCATTCTCGCCTTCGAGGACCTGGATCATGACCGGACCGGAGGTCATGAACTCGACGAGGGCACCGAAGAACGGCCGTTCGCGGTGGACGGCGTAAAATCCCTCGGCCTCTGCGCGCGAGAGCCGTCGCATCTGCGCGGCGACGATCCTGAGGCCACTCGCCTCGAAACGCGAGTAGATCTTGCCGATCACGTTTTTGGCGACGGCATCGGGCTTGACGATGGAAAGCGTGCGTTCGACGGCCATATTTGCAGCACTCCGGGGCGATTACCCAAGATAAACACGCAATTATAGCAGTTCGACCGTCGCCCCCGTTCGCGGAGCGGTCGCCGGACCTCGCCGCGGCCGGGCTCCCGCACTGCACGACGGGGCGCCGCCTCCGGAAAGGAAAGCCCGGCCGGAGCCGGGCTTCCGGAGCGCCGCGCGGCTCGCCGGGCTTCAGAGCATGTGTAGCGCCCGCGGCAGGACCAGAGTGAGCCAGGGCCAGTAGGTGACGATCACCAGGAACACGAGCATCGTGATCAGCCAGGGCAGCACGGCTTTGGTGAGCTCGGTGATGCCGAGCTTCGAGATGCCCGAGGCGACGTACAGGTTCAATCCCACCGGAGGGTGGCACAGGCCGACTTCCATGTTGACGTCGATCAGGATGCCGAGATGCACCGGATGGATCCCGAGCGCCATCGCCGCGGGGTAGAGGATCGGCGCCATGATCAGGATGATCGACGAGGGCTCCATGAAGTTGCCGGCCACGAGCAGCAGGATGTTCGCGAGCAGCAGGAAGCCGACGACGCCGAGATCCTTGCCGAGGATCCAGTCCGCGAGCGCGTGCGGGATGTTCTCGTTGGTGAGGATGAAGGAGAACAGCGCCGCGTTCGTGATGATGTAGAGCAGCATCGCGCTCATGTTCGCCGACGTGAGCAGGACCTGACCGAGCTGCTTGAGCGGCATCGCCTTGTAGACGTACACGGAGACGAAGAACGCGTACACGGCGCTCACGGCCGCCGCCTCCGTCGCCGTGAAGATGCCGGAGTAGATCCCGCCGATGATGATCACGACGAGCATCAGTCCCCAGACGCTCTCGCGGAACGCCTTCCAGCGCTGCGCCCAGGTCGCCTTCGGCATCCGCGCGTAGTCGTTCTTGCGCGCGATGTACCAGGTGACCACGCAGAGCATCGTCGTCAGCATGATCCCCGGCAGCAGCCCTGCGACGAACAGCGCGCCGATCGATGTGTTGGTCGCGATCGCATAGATGACCTTCGGGATCGACGGGAGCATCAATATCCCGAGCGACCCGGCGACCGTGATCACACCGGCGCCGAAGCGCATCGGGTAGCCGCGGCGGACCATCTCCGGCAACACGATCGAGCCGATCGCGACCACCGTGGCGACGCTCGAGCCGCAGACGAGCGCGAACATCGCGCAGGCGAGGATGCCGGCGAGGGCGAGCCCGCCGTGCAGGTGCCCGATCATCGACATCGCGAAGTCGATCATCTTGCGCGCGACGCCGCCGTGCGTGAGGAAGTTGCCGGCGAGGATGAAGAACGGCACGGCCATGATTTCGAAGCGCTCGATGCCAGTGAAGAGCTTCAGCGCGACGGACTCGATCGGCACTTGCGTCATCGTGAACACGAACGTGAGCACGGTAAGGCCAAGGGCTATCGAGATCGGCGTGCCGGTGAGCATCAGGCCGATCAGAACGCAGAAGAGCACGAGCGAGCTCGGCAGCGCGACGCCCGCATAGGCGAGCGGAAGCGTCGCAAGCAGCACGATCGGGAGGACCGCGAACAGCCGCGTCGCTGGGCTCATCGCCGTCGGTGCGGACGCGGCGG
>Ga0335069_10005123_pt1 | contig 19275 bp, 15 predicted proteins | sample Lox_Sample_11_FD_206714 | JGI IMG/M metagenome (GOLD analysis project Ga0335069, IMG submission 206714) | Soil microbial communities from Loxahatchee National Wildlife Refuge, Florida, United States - Lox_Sample_1.1 | ecosystem: Environmental > Terrestrial > Soil > Wetlands | place: USA... | reverse complement strand
GCTCTCCCGACGCGGTAGTCGGACTTTGGGTCTCCGTTCGCAAAGAACCACTCTGCACTGCTGCTTGCAGCTGCGCGGGGAGCCAAGAACCATCGCGAGGTCGGACTGATTCTCTTGTAGTACTCGGCGCCAATCCCATAGACGTTTCCTAACGTGAATTCCAAGCGCACTTCGGACCCAAATCCTCCGACATCGAGGAACGTTAGTCGTCCACCCATCGCGAACGTCACGTTGTCGGGCTGCGTACCATTCACGTCAAAAGCCAGCTGAAGGACAGGGGGCGCATTGCTTTTTTCGCGGACGCCAACCAACAGCCCGAGTTTGCCGTCAGCTTGAGTCATGTAATAGGTGGCGCTTTCGAATCTTCCCGTTCCGGTCAGCCGCGATAGATAAGCTTCCAGTTTCTGTGTGTCCATCGGTTTGCCCACCAGCGGCTCGAGATACTTCTTGATCTTTTGGCGGGCATCGTCACTGGTTCCCTCAACTTTGACAAATTCAGGAACGCCCACGGCCGGTTGCTTGCGCGCATCGCGCCTTGCCACGTATTCGTCCCATGCAGCTTTGTCCAGGGCATAGGGCAACAGGACTTTGGCTTTCTCCTCTGCCGCCTTCATGCCCTGCTGGATGAGTCCGTCCGCTTTCTCGAACTCCATGGTGGTGAATTTCTGAACGTCCACTTTTACAACGATGTCTGCCGCTTCCATCCCGCGAAGTTCAGTGGCCCCGGTAATAGCGCTGACCGACTGGCCCAGCACACCAAAAAGGGATTGGATTTCCTCCGCAGTCGCAGGAGCCACCTGGAGATGAATCGCGATCACCACATCCGGACCCATCTGGCGCGCGAGGTCGGTAGGCAGGTTGTCTACTAAGCCGCCATCGACATAAACCCGATCTTCGTCGTGGATGGGAGCGAAGATCGCTGGCAGAGACATGGAGGACCGCATCGCCAGTCCAATCGGTCCGGTAGAAAACACGTGAGCCTTTCCGGAGATCAGCTCGGTGGCAACGCAGCGGAAGGGGATCGGCAGATCGTCGAACGACTTCACCGCCGAGTAAGCCAGCGTTTCCCTGTCAATCACCATGTTGATTTGGTGTCCTGCACTCATTCCCGACCCGAGCATCGCGCCGTGTTTGAAACCAATGGCCAGGTCGTCTTGAGCGGCGCGCGCATCCTCTTTGCGGCGAAAAGGGAGATCCTCAAACGGTGTGTCCCCGGCCAGTACAAGCGGCCAGTCCATGTGTTTGACAAGTCGTTCGAGTTCATCCGGGCTCTTGCCAGTCGCGTACAAACCTCCGACCAAAGCGCCCATACTGTTTCCGGAGAGATAATCGATGGGAATGTGGTGCTGCTCAAACCACCTAAGCACTCCGATATGGGCAAGTCCGAGTGCGCCACCGCCCTCGAGTGCGACACCGACGGTCGGCCGCTTGGCCGCTTGTTCCCTCCCCTGGGCGGCGGAAGTGAGCGAAAACGCCATTATTGCAAGCATTGCAAGGCCGATCGTCAGCGACCGGAAATGGGGAAAATGGTGAGTGCTTTTAGCTGCCGACATGCGATTCATGGCCACTCGTCCTTTTTACGTAGTACAACTCAGTATCCGACCCGGCCCGCTCGAACCAGTGCGGAGAAATCAGCAGACTGATTTACTCCTCTAGCCGCGGCGTTGATGTGCTCGCGTTCCTTTAACACTGGGAATGGAAGCCCGCCCGTGACCACTCTTCCGCGGTCGTACAGCAACTTATCCAAGGTGCCGTTCAGTAAGACTCGATAGTTCCAAGGCTGCTGGTTATGAAGCTCAGCACCAAGCCGGCTGTCCATTGTGGTCGTACAGTTCCTTGTAACTTCGTTGTACCACTCAGGATGATCTTTCAATGTATTGAGGTAGCTGACATAGCTAAGGAACATGGCACGTGCGACTTCTGGCGCCGCCTGAAATCGGTACATGAACACTTCTTCGCCTTTACGATAGTTAGTACGTAATCGAATCACATCACGCTCATCAGCCGTGACAAAGATCAACTCGTATTGACGAAAACATCCGAGAACAGTCGAGTAATCCTGGCCAACTTTGTAACGTGCCTCAATCGAGAAGGCGATGTGCTCGTTGTCTCCGAATTGGAAGCTCATAATGGGGTGACTCACGAAGGGTATCCCCCAGTTCGTCAGGAACATGTCAGCGGCCCGGATCTGCGAAAGATAGACGGTCCGATCGCCCCAGCAATCGGAATACTCGGTTTCGGTGCGATAGTTGCAGTTGCGCAAATTGTGAATCGTGACGCGATCTCCGGTGATTTCAACCCAGGCTGTTCGCTCAACGTTTGGTTGCCAATTTCCAACGTTCGAAGGCTTCAAGGTGAACCACCATGTGAGCACGATGCAAAAGCCCAGAAGATACAGGACCGCAGCCCAACGGGTTCGTCTGAATCTGACGAACACAGTGATCGCGCCAAGAAGGTAGATCAGAGCTACCGGGATGCGTAGGGCGGAAATCCGACAATCGACATAAAGGGCTGCAATGGCCCACAGAGTGAGGATGGCAAGGACCATGCGCGCAATTATGGGCGCAATCCTCCGCAGTATCCTCAGCCCAACCGACAATGGCGTACTGCATGGAGCAGGAATGTTGTTCGTGTTCTGTTCTAAGGTCATCAGAATTCCAGTGCGAGTCGTCCAACTATTACTGCGATTGAGGCTGGTCCAGGATCCACTACTGCTCTCGGCAACTCTCGTTCGGGCTGATCTTTAGGATCTGCGTATTTGGGTGGGATGAGAACTGTCAGTTCTATCAGTCTGCAATAGGGACACGAGTGAGAGGGTCGTATATTCCGCACCTTAGGGGAGTGGATGCAGGCAGCAGATCAGGTGAGCGCAACGCGAAGGCCCACCTGTACTTGGTCTTGCGGCCTACCGGCCGCAATTAAACATGGATCGACCCGGCCAGACAAAAACAAAGTCGCTGCTGTTAACCGTAACAGAGAAGCGAATTGTTCCCTTCGGGTAGCAACCATCTACTGAGCAAAGGATCGAGTAATTACGCGGGTCTTTAGCGACGAACGAGACCGTCAGCGCTCTTTTAGGGGGAATGACGAAGCCGTTCGATGAGGCAATTGGCGAGAAGAATACGTCATTCGCAAGGAATCCGTTAGAAAAGCAACTCATCTCCGCTAGCTCCAATACCTGTTCGCGTCGTTTCGGGCTAAGTTCCTTTTTGGAAGCTACAACGGGGATGGCACGCGCCAAGCGCCCTTCCACACTCGCATTGCCCTGGCGAACTGTAACCTCAGACTCGGTAGCGTTTACGATGGTGCTCGTGAAACTCAGGTACTCACCAGGCCTCCCCGAACCGATTCTCTCGAATCCTGCACGGGAACTGACTTCAATACCTGCGTGATTTAGTTTACGGATCGCGTTGCCTGTAACCGGGTCACGAATAATCGAAGAGACAGCTCCGCGCTCGTTGTTTTCGCCCCATATGTATGCGCTCGCGGCATCGGTTTTAAAAGTAGTCAAGTCGCCTTGAGCGCACCCTAAGATCGCGAATGCAAGAAAGAGGAACGTGAGTGCGAGTGTGCGTCGCATCTTGTTGTTCAGCGGCCGAGGTCGACTCAAGCCGTTATCGAGTCTGCCCAACCACATGCCTAACCTTATAAACCGTCGGCGAGTGCCAGGCGACTGGCAAAAATACCAGCATGGTTGTTTGAAAGGAAGCTTATGGGAGTAGAGAACCAGATTCAAAGTGTTCGCCGACCCTCAGCAACCGCCCATTGACGTTGATCGATTGTGGAGCCTCTATGAGTGTATGCCGTTAGTTCATCACCTGACGGCAGCCTCTCAGGCTCGAGCTAACCCACTTTGAAGAATCGCACCTCTGCGGCGCGCTCATCCACCGGGACGACCGGCAATTCGCCCGTTTGTTTTGCCGGGAGGTTCCGGAGGTGCTCCATAATCGCCTGCCATTCCTTGATCTCCTGGTGCGGGTCTTTTCCGACCGCGATGCTGTTCGGATCCTGCGTGCCCGTGGGCGCCAGCATGTAGGGGGTGCTTTCACGCGGTAGCTCCAGTGCCTCTGCTTTGGATGCGTGAGGTTGCCCGTCCTTATTCTTAGGAACAAGTGAGAGGGCCCCCTTGGTCATTTTGGGAATGCCCATCACGAGCGAGGCAAACATGAGAGGGCCAGTGACGCTGTATAAGCGCCCGTCTCTTCCCGCGATATCAATCGCTCTGTATCCACGATCCAAGTCTCCCAGTTCGATGGCTGTCACAACGTCCAGTTTTGGACGCGACGTGTCATAGCGGAATCTCATACCGGATGCCCGAGGGAACATCTCTCCAGGATGGGTCGGGCTATCGACGAGGAAGACTTCGAGAATGTTCTTAATCTCTTTTCCCGTAAAGTAGGCGGTTACCAAGGCGCTGCCAGCAGTTTTATCAACGATACCTCCGCCAAGCGGTGCGACGGCGAATACGTCGTAGACCGTCTGCACGCCGGTCTTCCCGCGCCTGAGGCTCGCGCGCATCATTCCGTTTGCGGTGAGTCCAATGTCGGCTTTGGTTGCTTCTCTGAATGAATCCGTGACGAGGTTTGCGAGTATCGTGCTGGCGGCGATATCGGTGAACGTGTTAGGGATATCTCGCGGGACAATGGCCAACTTTTGGTCGACGCTGAAACCGCGCGACGCAAACACGGCCGCTGTTACCGATTTCTTAAGATTCTCGATCTCGCGATCAATCTCTGGATCGCCGGCGATGGTGTCGTCGATAGGGTGCAGCTGATAGGAATCCACTTGCACCTTGTCGCCGTTCATGGTGATCACCATTTCGCCAACGTTGCGACCTTCTTTTCCCGTCTGAACCACAGGTACCCGGCCGTTGACGATGATCGGTTCCGGCAGTTCGGTGTGGCTGTGTCCCCCCACAAGCACGTCGATTCCAGGAACCTCTCTCGCAACGCGGAGATCATCCCCTTCCGAGTAGGTGCCATCCTTCCCCTTAATCACGCCGCCGTGGCTGAGGCAGATAACAACATCTACTTTTTCAGTGTCGCGAAGAATCTTAACCATCTCCTTGCCCGTCTCAATGGCATCCGCGAACTGGACAGCTCCCGCACCAGACGTATAAATCGTTGCCTCTTTCCCGATCAGGCCAAAGATGCCAAAGCGAATTCCACCGCGCTCGATTACGACATAAGGACGAATCACATTTTCTTTTGCCAAGCGTTGCAGTTCCGCTAAGGAAGGGTCATTCGCCGCAAAACTGCTGTTCGACGGGACAATAGCTGGAATTCTCCCGGCGGAGGAAGCCACCCTGATTTCTGTTCCCAAGCCATCCGGCCCGAGGTCGAATTCGTGATTGCCAAAGGTCGTTGCGTCGAATCCCATACGGGACATGAGTTGCAGTTCGCCCCCGGTCTGCCGGGTGGCCGCAGCAAAGGGAGTGCCCATGGTGAAGTCACCGGCATCCAGCAGTAGAACCGGCCCTTGGCTTTTGCGCGCTTCGTGCCGGGTTGCCAGCAGCGCTGCGATCCGTGCGTAACCACCTCGAGTGTCGTCGTCATTGGTCGTAAGCGGCGAATAGTCCGAAGAAGGCCCCATGCCGATAAGGGCGGAGTGCATATCATTGGTGTGCAAGATTGTGAAAGTTTTCTTAGCCGGCGCTTCTTCCGCTGCGGACGGCAGTTTTGCAGCAAATATCCCCGCGCCTGCTATTGTGGTGACCGCAATAAACTCTCGTCGCGATAATTCTTTATCTCTCATAATGAATACCTCCAGATGATGGGTACATGCCGAAGAACAGCGGGGCCATTGCAAGCTGTAACTCGCAGGCGGTAAGCATGGAATTATCTTTCTGCGCGTGTATCGGGAAGTGAACTGTCAAAACTTACAGTCAACAAATACCCAGTGCAGCCACCAGCAGAACTGAAGGAAACTAAGAAAGCGAATCTTAGTTAGGTTTTCCCAACCATGAGTATTGCCAGCCCACGGATACGCTCTGGTAGTTGCCGCCATATCGGATGTATGTGCCATCGCTGTAACTGAATTTCAGGGACTGGTGTTTTGCAATTCGAATTGCGCCGGTGCCTCCGAGACGCGAGTTCTGCTGTTTCGTCAGCGGGTTTTCAATGCCCGCTACGCTCGTTCGTCCGCCAACCCAGAAATTCCCGTCCAGGGAGATCCAGACTCCGGGCTTGAAATCGTAGCTGATGTGCCCTTCGAAGGAAGCTATAGGCTTTTGAGTTTGGGACCTCGTGCCCGGATAGCTAGCGGTATGCGAATAGTATTCAGGATTTGTGGTGAAGAACCAGCCTCCGGCGTAGGCATCGAGAATCCATTTTCCCCAGCGCTGGGAATAACCAAATTCCGGTTTGAAGGCCCACCGGTTGGCGCCCCAATTAATGAGCTTGGTCGGATCGTACTGGCCGGTCGGAGCGATCACGCTGAGACTCAAGCCCAGGAGGACCTTCTGATGCCATTTGACGAACTCCCGCGCTGGCATCGCCGGACCACCCTTGAGGTTCACTGACACGCGATAGAACGAATCCACCAGGCCGGATCGGTACAGGTGCTGCGGTACGTCGGACGCAGTTCCATGGAAGTTCCCGACAGCATAGGGCAGTGCAGCGGCCACGTTGGCGGAGCGGCCGAAGAAGTTGAAGGAGTGATAGTAGCCAAATATGGGGACATGGTATCTCCCCTTCGCGTCACTCACCGGCAGCGCGCCATTGAAATTGATATTCCCGTCTGAGAAGGAGTACGACAGCGTGACTGCGTTGGAGTGGATCGGTGTGACTAGATAAGCGCGTGGGGACAGATCCTGAGCATGCACCCTGCACGGCAGAAAGAGCAGCACCGCAAGTGCTAACCCAGGCCCCAATGGATATCGCATTCCCGTTTCACCCGATGAACTCACAGAGGGAGGATGATGCCGGTTATTTGACCGAATATCCGCGTGCATCCATGCAAGCTGAGAATCCTCGCTTAAAGGTGCCCATTTGCTTGTTGTACGCCGCCTTTGCATCAGCGGCTTGCTGTTGCGCTTGTGCAGCTACTGACTGTGATGCCGCTTCTTTGGACTGCGCATTCGCCTGGTTCTGCCTTCTTCGGCCCCGCACGGTTCCAACGACGGATCCGATCGCTGCACCCCGGCCCGCATTACCGGTGATCGCTCCGATAGCTGCCCCTCCCGCAGCACCCCTGGCCGCTCCGCGCACTGCACCTCCCTGGGCTTGTGGCGCACCTGCGGCGGCATCCTGTTGCGCTGCCTGAACGTCTGCTGCGGACGGACCTGAAGGCGGACCAACGCTTGGGTCAAATCCAGTCTGCTGCTGGACTGAGTTGTAGCAGTCGTATTCATCTCTCAGTTGCTGATCGCTGCTCTGATTGTTCTTGGCATAGGCGAACATCCCTAACTTCTGGGCCGCTGAAAAGGGGGGCGGCGGGGTAGCTGGCGTGACTGGTGCCGGTGCCGATGCAGGTGCCGCTGCCGCTGCCGGCGACGATGCTGGAGCGGTTGCCGGTGCGGATGTCGTTGCTGGAGCCGGGGCTGCAGCCGGTTCGGCGGCCGCTGGAGAATTCGCAGTAGTGCTCGCACCCGTATCAGCGTTGCTCGAAGTGGATTTCCGGCATGCTCCACTGAGCAGGAGCAATAACAGAATGGTTAGTACTTGAAACTCTGCGCGTTTCATTCGTTCCTCCCTCTATCGGATCGGTCCATGGAGCTGACCGGCAGCCCAGGTTCGAGCTGCCGGTTCAGTTGGTTGAGTGCAACTATGTGCTAGTCGACGGAGAACGCTGCCGCCACCGTCTTCTCCAGGTCGAGGTACTGCGCCTTCTCTGTGGTGACTTCGACAAAGAGGATCTTTCCGCCCTCGAATCTTCCGGGCGACTTGTAGTCCTCGCTCACCGCGTCACCGCTGTCGTAGCCAATACACAGTCCGTCGCCCGACAGGGTGAACTTACCAACCTGTGCGCGCATCGGCCCTGAAGCTACGATCTTCTCGTTGACATAGAGGTTCGTCTTGCCGATGGATTCGCCGTTCGGTCCAGCCTCTTCGCGAATGAACTCCATTCCCAGCGTGTACTTGCCGGGCTTGAGTTCCGCTGAGACGAACTTCTGCTCGGGTCTGAAGCCGAGGAAGTTGTACGAGTATTGCAGCTTCTTGTTTGCAATAAACAGAGCGTGGCCGCCGAAACGAGATCCATGGGCGAAAATGACGCCCGAACAATTGGCGTCTGTGATCTCGACATCGGCGAGGATCTTGTACGAGCGTCCGCGCACGTTGACGGCGGCACTTTCCGGAACCGCTGAAGTCCCCGGATAGTAAATGTAGCGTTCGCGGGGCAGTTCCTCGGTGGGCCGCGGCGTGGTCAGCACTGCTACTCCACTACGGTCATCCATCGGGAGCACCTTGTTCGTCTCAGCCTCTTCGAACCAGGCCTTGATCAGTTCCTGAAGCTTCTCAGGATGCTCCTTGGCCAAGTCCTTGGATTCGGAGCGGTCGACGTCCACGTGATACAGCTCCCACTCGTCTTTCTCGAAATGTCCGAGGTCCGAGGGAAGCGGCGGGTGGATGGCCGAGGCTTTCCAGCCGTTCTCCCAAAGTCCGCGGGTACCCATCAATTCGTAGTACTGGCGCTTCTTTGTGGTAGGTGCGTCTGGTGCATCGAACGTATATTTCATTGATACGCCGGAGAGCGGATACTGCTCGACACCCTTGAAGACCTTCGGCATTTCGAGGCCGCAGATTTCCAGAATCGTCGGGACGATGTCTGTGGAATGGTGGTACTGGTGGCGAACCTCGCCGCGTGCCTTAATACCTTTGGGCCACGAGATGACCAGAGGATCGCAAGTACCGCCCGAGTACTCCGAGTAGCGTTTGAACATCTTGAACGGCGTTGAGAAAGCCGCAGCCCATCCGGTCGGGTAGTGCTCGTAAGTGTCGGGGCCTCCCAATCTATCGATAAGCTTCAGGTTCTCGGCCATTGAATCTGGATAGCTGTTGAAATATTTGTTCTCGTTGACCGTTCCGTTGGGGCTGCCTTCTCCGGAAGCGCCATTGTCAGCCGCGTAGATGACGACTGTGTTCTCGAGTTGGCCGCTCTGTTCGAGGTAGTCGATGATGCGTCCCACCTGTGCGTCGGTGTACTCGGAGAATCCGGCATAGACCTCAGCCAATTTCGAAAACAGCTTCTTCTCGTCGGCGCTGAGTGAGTTCCACGGGCGCACCATGTCAGCCGGGGTGGCAATCTCGGCCGGCATCGGGTTAAGCGGGGTTAGCTTGGTTCCCTTGGGCAGAATGCCCTTCGCGATCATGCGCGGCAGGACCCACTCACGATAGGCTTCGTAGCCGTCGTCGAACTTGCCCTTGTACTTGTCGATGTACTCCTGAGGGGCATGATGCGGAGCATGATTCGCGCCGGGACAGAACCACATGTACCAGGGTTTCGACGGGTTGCCCGCCTTCTGGTCTTTGATCATCTGCAGGGCCTTGTCGGTCAGATCCTTCGATAGGTGATATCCCTGTTCAGGCGAATAAGGCTGATCGATGGCGTGGTTGTCTTCCACCAGATCGGGATACCACTGGTTGGTTTCGCCGCCGATGAAACCGTAGTAGCGATCGAATCCCATGGCTAGCGGCCACCGCTGCTTGCTGGCGCCTGCGGAGAGATCCGTTTCGGGAACGTTGTGATTCTTGCCAATCCAGAATGTGCTCCAGCCACCAGCCTGCAGAATCTGCCCGACAGTTGCGCACTCGTCAGGGATCCGGCCGCAGTGACCGGGAAATCCGATTGTCGCTTCGGTGATGGTGGCCATGCCATTAAGGTGATGGTTGCGTCCAGTGAGGCAGGTGGAACGGGTTGGCGAGCAGAGCGCCGTAGTGTGCCACTGCGAATACATCAGGCCGCGGTCGGCCAGCTTCTGCAGTGTGGGCATGTTGATACGGCCGCCAAACGGCGACCATGCTGCCAGGCCGGTGTCGTCGTACAGCACGAACAGAATATTTGGCGCTCCCGCGGGAGCTCTGGTTGGTGTAAACGGTTCCCAATCGGGAACGGAGTCGCGCACATCGAGCTTAATGGTGCCCTTAAACGGTTTCTGAGCCATGATCGTTGTCTCCTCAATTGCTGGGTTTCGAATTGTGTTTGTTCCTGAAATCGTGCAGCGCTCTTCCGGGTTTGTACTCGGGTTCCCGAAGTAAGGCCATTCTCGAGGGAAGACTAGGCTGCCGGCTCCAGGTTGGGAACTGTCAAAACGTACAGGTGGGCGGATTGAAGTTGTCGCAAGAAGCCTCGATCAGTGCCTTTTCCAGGCTCAAGGCCAAGTGTTTGATTCCTACCTCTGGTCGCAACGTCTCCACTGCCTGGTTTCCTCGAACGCTGTCACTTCTGACAGGTGTGCTCTTTCCTTTTGGATGAGAGCCTTTGTTTGAGAACAATGCCCAGGCTGTCGCCATGCAGGCACTCCTGCTTTCACGCTCGATGCGGCCCCTGTGGCAGCTCGTGATAGAGAACTTGAGGAGGAGGAAAAATGCGAGGCGCAAAGAAAGTGACTCTGGCAATACTCAGCGTTGTCGGACTCGTGCTGGTTGTGCTTGCTCAGGACAAACCAAAGCACGAAGTGTTTCAGGCTCAAGCCATGGGGCAATCAACGCAAATGGGGCGGAGTTTCAATGTGACCGTCAACATTACTGAGTATTCGACTCTAGAAGAGCGGCAGGTACTGATCGATGCTTTCGAGAAAGCGGGTTCCGAGGGGCTTTTCAATGCTTTGGAAAAGATGCCGTCGAAGGGACGTATTGCTATCACCGGCACGCTAGGTTACGACGTGAGCTTCATCCGAGAGATTCCGACTCCGGAGGGCCGGAAGATCCGCGTGCTGACCAACCGCCCCATCAGATTCGGCGAGGCTTGGATAAATGGCCGATCGACCGACTACAACCTATCCTACCTCGAGTTCGACCTCGTCAATGAGAAAGACAAGAGCACCGGTGTTGTGCTGCCAGCCTGCCAGTTCAAGATCGACAAGAAGACGAAGGAACTGGTTGTCGAAAACTATCAAAATCCCTGGAAACTCGTGAACGTCCTAAATCGGACCGAGGAATAGACCATACCTGGCGCTTACAGGTGAGATGAGTTTCACGGACTGCTTTTGACGTACTCAAAAAACCGCCCCCGGTCGCGTTAATCATCCATCGCCTCGCGGATGGAGTTGGTTTAGCCCGGGGGCGGTTCTGCTGAGCCTTTCCGCGAACCAGTCCGAGGTAGTGGTCCTACATCGCAAATAACCGCCATTTGGTAGCCCGTAATTCAGGGAAATGGCGATCTCACTTGAACCTGTCTCGTTCTCAACGCGAGGAATCTGAGGCTTCGATTCCCATTCTGGTTGCACGCGCAGCAGTGCGGCGCTGGACAGCTAAGTAGGACTCGGCCCCACGTCGGTTCTCTTCTAGACTTACCCTGCGTGAGTGACCGTTTGATGTTGCAATAACTTCGACTCACAGTCCGCTTCGGCCGGTTGGGGCGTTCTTCTAGAACACGTACTGCATGCGGGTCTGAAGAATCTTCGTAAACCCGTCGAGTCCGCTGCGGTCGAGATTGGCAAAACCGCCAGATACTGCGAGCTTGCATCTGCGATTCAGGAACCAGTTCAAATCGAGAGTTCCTTTATCCAGTACACCGCCATGGACCGACTTGTCGTTCAAATCGAGGTGGGAGTAGCGAGCCGTCAGTTCGACGGCTCCCCAGCGGCGTCGCGGAATCGGGCGCCGCGCGAACGCGACGTTGCGATCGTAAGGCCGGTGCTCTCCGGTTAGAAACACCGAGCCGGTAACATAGAACCCGTAAAACGAAGGATTGGCGATCTGAGTTGCATTCACCTGGGACCGCACATATTCGGTGAGGACCGAATAACGATCGCGGGTCCAGAGAGCTTCGAGCCCAAATTCCTTCTGATTGGACGCCGGAATGTTGCCGGTATCGACGTAGTTGCTCGTCACATTTGATTCAGGCTTGCCCTTCAGGCGGATCACGCCGGAATCCGCGCCCGCATAGCGGGCACTCGCGGCAACGTGCATATACCTGGATCCGTCCTCATTGATCGAAATCAGCCCGGTTACTCGGGCCGCGACATGATTGCCGACCGCCTCAAAATCCTTCTTTTGCACCCACCAGTCATTGAACCAGCCGCCTGTGTACGTCATGCGTTTCTTCAAAATGCTGTTGCTCAGCTGGAGGCCCACATCCCGGGAAGTGAAGAACGGGTTCAAAACGCGCTCGAGCGAAGGTAGGAATGTGGCATCCCCCACGATTTCGTACACGAACGGTTCTTTGGTCTTGCCGAAAGTCAATGCGCCCAATTTCCCAACTGGGGCAGTGATGATCATGTCGGGGAAGTTCCACGTCTTCATTTTGTTTTGATGGGCGTCAAAACCATTCCAAGAATAGGACACGTAGTAGTGCGTCTGGTATGACTCAGGCCCGATCGTCCCAACAAGGATGAAGCGGGTGGATCGGTCGTCCCACTGATCGCGCTGCCGCCCGACCTGGGTGATGCTGTTCGTGTCCTGTGAGAATGCGTTATAGTCACCAAGTGTGACAAACCCGAGTGTGGTAGCGAAATACTTCCCGTGATAAGTAGGCAGGCGTGCCCACTTCGGGGGCAAGTCCGGAGTGGCGAACTGTTTCTTTTTCACCGCTTCGGAATCTTGCGAACTGAGCTGCTCGACCCCGGAGAGCGCTTCCGCTTTGGACTTTGGCTGCGGGAGATCCGGGTCGTTGCCGCCGGCGTGGACTGATTCCTGCTGTTGTGCCATCGCAGTCAGTGAACCCAGCAACACCAAACAAAACGCGAAATGGCCTACTCGAATTCTCATCGATATCGTTCCTCGAGCAGACTAGGCGGTCCGCTTTAAGTGGGAAACTGTCAGAATGAACAGGGGGCGGGGGTAGTTACCGACAGAGTTTCAACCGTGGAACGCAGGAACTGGCTTTGAAGCGGTGTATCAAGACTTAGGGATAGTCGTGCGGATCGCGTAAGCGACTCTTGGAACGCGCCGATAACTTCTTGGGGCCGCTTGCCGACGAACACAAATCACTTGTGCCCAATATTAAAGATCAATCCGACTCCGACTTTCGGGCATACCTTGGTTTCCCCGCCGACATGGGTTATGGATGCGGTGACGTCGAAGGCTCGAAGCGTCCACCCGTGGCCGATTTCGTAATCGAGCCCGCCTCCTAACTCAGTGGAAAAGCCGTGCTCCGTTTCGCCGAATACCGATTTCTCGAAGGCAACACCGAACAAGGCGTATCCGACAGGCGTCCATTTCTCGCTCTTGCGTAGGGAAAACTCCGGGCCGAACGTGACGCTGTGCTCGCTCGCCCCTCCGGCATAATCGCCATCGAAATCCGCCGCGATTCCCAACCAGGAATTCACGTTCCCAACAACCGAGATTTTCCAGCCATTGAAGTTGGTATCCGAGGACCGGAGGTAGGAATATCCGCCTAAGATTTCAGCTTGGGGCACTTCGTGCTCCTGTGACCAGACGAGGCTGGCACCACAGAGCATGAAAGCGAGCGCCAGCAGTGCCGGGGTCCGCATCGGAAACAATCCAGATGCGGCAGAGGCTTGAGAAGAAAGCAAACGATTCATACCTTCCACCTTGAGATCTACTTCATGCCCAACACGGTCACGTGGGCTCTGCCCTTGAGGAGACCTTTCGTGTCGTACCAAAAGTCGATCCTGCGGATTCTGCGTTTTCCGGAACCTGCCAAATCGATCTGCCGGCTCTCCCCGCCTTCGGCGATGTTGTGCCGGACATCAATCTTGTCGGGCGCACCGTTTTCGTAGGTAACCACCAGTCGCCGCAGATTCAAGGGGGCGCCGGTTACTTTGAATTTGATCCTGCGAAAGTCATCGAAGGGACCTCGCACCAGAATCCCATCGTGGTCTGCCTGGAACCCAGCTTCGGTTGTACCAATGACTCGCCAACCTCCGGCCGATCCGCCACGCGGATGAGACACGAGTTGTGCGTGAACCGGAATAGCCCAGATCGCTGCGAGCGTTGCGACGACCGCCGAAGCCGCCAGATGACTGAGTCGTGCGCCTACCGTCGTGCGGTGAATTTTCATTATTTCGGTTCAATCTCCGACTGCGAATTGGCATTCGCAGTGTCTCCGAAATACTCGTGCGGCCCGGTGCGTCGCGCAACTGTCTAAACTGACAGGCCTATCAATTGAAAATGTTCGATCAAGACCAGAAATCTCGTTGAAGAAAAGCAGGAGTTTCTTTACGCCATTTTCGGATAAACAGAAGGTCTCAATGGATGAGACAGCCTCCTGTCAATACTGACAGTGCATTCTTCGCAAGGAGACAGATATAACGATGCCTGATGCGGCGAGGGGTCGATGACGGTGCAAGACCTCTGAGACTGAGTCGACTGCGAGAAGAAACGACGGTCCGGCACCCAAGGGATCTTTTCACGCGAATTTCCAAGATGAGGTAGAGAAAATGAAGAAACTCCTGATTGTTATCGCCATGCTGTCATTTGCCATGCCATCGTTCGCAGATGACTTGGACGAGTACCTTCGGTTGCTCAAGACCGACGTCAAGGCCGACGCTAGACAGATCGTCACCAGAGGGATGGTTACGTTCACTGATGAGGAGGCCAAGCGGTTTTGGCCGGTTTACGAGTCCTACATGGCCGAACGCGAGAAGTTCCTCGATGCCCGCGTCGCGCTAATCATGGAGTATGCCGACAACTTTGACAAGATGACCGATGAGAGGGCGCAGGAACTGTTGAACCGAAGGTTGCAACAGCTGAAGCTAAAGAACCAACTGGATGAGAAGTATCGTCCGAAATTCGCCGAAGCGCTTTCCCCTCGGCGGCTTGTCCGCTTTTACCAGATTCAGCAGGAGCTGGAGATCATGATCGAGCTCAGAGCTGTTTCGCAGATCCCGTTAATGAAGTGGTGGCAAGGCGAGTGAGACGTTTTACTTGAATGGGCGCGGCTTCAGGCCGCGTCCGTTATTTGCCTATGAGGGATCTTGTCTGCCTGAAGCAATCCCAGCGACTCGTCATGCGCATGATACTGCCGATGTCTTACTTGAGGGAATCTGCGGCGCTCCTAGGCGGGGTTGCACCACCAGCGCATGTGGGTACGTTTGAGCACCGTCCACACTCCGCAAACTGCTCCCCACGCTTGGCCGCCATACGTGCAGTATCTTGAATCTGATGAAGAGAAGTAGTTACGGATCCTCGCGAAACGCGGCGGATGATAGGGTCGACAATCCAACGGAGCGAAGCTGGAATATCTCGACTCAGAACGATATCTTCCACCTCAATGTAGACGCCGCCATCGCGTTCTTCAAAGCGGGTAATGTCGAATGCTCTCCAAATCAATCCTGGGCCTTGGTCTGGTGGCGGCATCCGTTGATGACCCGTGCCGAAGCCGGCAAGCTCCTGAATGCGTGTCGAGCAGGAGATTTCATATCCGCGCCGATCGTCTACACGGAAGTAAGAAGATCGGAAATCTGTATCGAGCGCGGTCTTCGAGATAAGAGATTTGTTCACCAGCAAAAGGTAGAACTGGTCTTGTGACTCACTGCTGGCGATGGTTCTAGAATCGACGACAGCGGGTTTGTACAGTTCTTTGTAGCATCCGTAATTGCGCAGGACTCGTCGAACGTCAAGCAGGGTTACGTCCGGAATAAAAACCTGGCCATACCAATCATGAATCAGTCCTGACGGGACTCGTTTCGGAATGTGTTGACTCGCGGGGAAAACCAAGATTTCACCACTTCTGAGTTCGGCGGCACGACCTGGATCTTCATCGGCCAATAGAAAAGGGTGCGTCGCGCTCATTCGTTCCTGCATCTGGATATCTGCCGCCGCGACATAATCATCCCAGGCTTTGAGCGTCTCTGGCTTCAAATCGGCCGCGTTAGCTGTTGCGAAAAAAAGGCACATCACCAGCGCGGTAGTCCAAAGAACTACGTTCTGAATCTGAGAGTTGAAGCGCCCCTCAATTGAATGACGGGAACGATCCGCCGCACTTTTTAGGCACAGCTTCGCCCTGAGGAAATGAAAGCTCCGTGTATCGACGCAGTGCGCAGTTGGCCAGTGTCGCCAGCACGCCTGCGAAAACGACCGGGATGTCGTACAGCACATGCCTGCAGCAGGAGACGGCCTTCTGGACAGTGAAAAGGAGGCTCTGCAGAATGCAAATCGAAAGCAGACCGCTATGAGCACGGAAAGCCACGCCTTTAAACTTGTAGACATTGAGTAGGGGGCGGAAGGGAAATGCTACGTCTTACAAGTGGAACCAAAGATCAAGAACAAGTTTCTGTACCGCGGAAGAATCTTGGTAGATGCAAAGGATTTTACGGTCGCCCGAATCGAGGGTAAGCCGGCGAGAAATCCTTCCTGGTGGATCAGTAGTACTGAAGTTCATCACCGATACAGCAAGGTTGATCGGTTTTGGCTGCCAGTTCACAACGAGTCTGTCACGCATGTTCGTGTCGGAGGACAGGCGGTTCTTACCATTGAGTACACCGACTACAAAATCAAGACAACAACGACCGCGGCATCTGCTCGGTAGCGATAATCACACGCAAGCTGTGAGCCTGCAATCTCGAAGAAGACCAATGAACAGCGAGTGATAACGTCCCCCTCGCACTCTATTGTCCAAGCATCCCTTTTTTCAGCTCAGCATTGGGCGGCTTCGGCCCTAGCCAAACAGACCAGAGCGCTTGGCCGAAGGCCGGACCGGCGACCGTCACCTTCTCCGTACCGTTGATGGCGAGGGTCGTGCCCTTGTCCGGCACGTAGGTGAAGACCATTTGGTCGCCCTTCTTGAGGGACTCGAGTGCGCTGAGCAACCGGTCGATCTCCGCCTTCATCGTGGTCTCGGCATCCGGCGCATTATTCTTGAATCCCTCATCGAATGCATCAGTCATCTGCTGCTTGCTCGCACTGTGCAAGAACTGCATGACAATCTGCTTCGGGGCGTCACTCTTGATGATGGCGCTCGGATCCGACGACTTCTGCTGAAGATAGAGCCCCGCGACGTAGACCTTTACCGAGAACTTCGTTCGCACTCCCAAGCCGTTAAGCACTAACGTTGCGCCCCCGACTTGTACGTTGTCCGGCAGCGTCGTCCCCGCCAGACTGGCAGCGTGTAGATTGAAAATCGATGTCAGCACGAACGTGGTAACGACGAGAAGTTTCGTAGTCCAAGTCATGAAAGCTCCTTCAAGGCAGGATCTGACGGTAAGCCGGTCTCAGGTCAGCGCCTACTGGCAATAATGCCAGTTGCTCAAAAGCGACAGCGGATGGTGCAATGCAGATCCGGATTTAATTCGCTCGCAAAATCGGCTTTATCTGTCCAAACACCGCCATGGCACTGATCAGTTCCGTCGGGTCTACACGGGATGAACGTGGGAAGCTGGCGAATCGGCGAGAGATACGGCCTTGGTGAAACCTGAACTGTCGGTTGACGTTCTTACTGCCGAGTAAGTGAATTCGGCCTAGCGTTTCCGCGAGTTGGCCCCGCTCGCAGTGCTTCCTTCTCGGCAGCTGGCATTTCCATGATCTCGTCGGCGAAACGGCCTGAGCGCACCAGGCTGGTCATGATCTTCATCGTTCCATCGATATGATTGAAGAAGGCTTTGTATGCGGCGCACAAATAGTTCAGACCATCTTCTCCGTCTGGAGTCTTGATAAAGCGGTTCTTGGGGCATTCACCGTTACACGCAAAGCGCACTTCGCACTCGCGGCAGTAACGAGGCAAAGTGTCCTTTTTATTTTGGCCAAACTTAATCTGTTGCGGAGACGAAAGCAGCTGGATCAAATGAGTTTCGCGAATGTTTCCCAGCTTGTATGCAGGCTCTACAAAATGATCACAGCTGTAGAGATCGCCATTGTGTTCTAAAGCCAGCGCCTGCCCGCACGTTTCTGCAAAAATGCATACCGCACCGGGAACTCCTACCCAGTTGGCCAGAGCCGAATCGAAATGCTGGACATAAACCTTCCCGACATCCGTTTTCACCCACTCGTCAAAAATGGAAATCAGGAACTTCCCATAGGCCTGCGCGTTTACGGACCTGTCCGTGACCTGGTTGCCTTCGATGGTATAAAGCGGACGGTCCCCTCCGGGGCGTTCGCTCCACCCCTCATTGGCGATCGGCAACATCGCGGTACTGACGCGCTCGATTATGGGGATGAACTGGATGAATTCTGCGCGCAGTGCATCGCGGAAGAACCGGTATACATCCAAGGGGTGCTCTTGATTTGCCGCGTGGACGGTGCACAGGATGTTCACGTCCACTTTGTGCCTCTTCAGAAATTGGAAGCCGCGCATGACCTGGTCGAATGACCCGGCTCCTCCTTTGTTTACGCGATAAACATCGTGCAACGCTTTCGGCCCATCGACGCTCAGCCCGACCAGAAAGTTGTTTTTCTTGAAGAATGAGCACCAATCGTCGTCGAGCTGAGTTCCGTTGGTCTGGATTGTGTATTGGATCTGCTGACCCGGGCGCTTCAGCTTGTTAACGAGTTCAACCGAGCGTCGGAAAAACTCCAGCCCCATCAAAGTCGGCTCTCCGCCTTGCCATGCCACATCAACCTGCGGGGCCCGATGACTCTCCAAGAGCTGTTTGAGGTATACCTCCAGCAGATCCTCGGCCATTTGAAAGCGGCTGCCCGGATACAACATTTCTTTCGACAAGAAGAAACAGTATTTGCAATCGAGATTGCAGATCGCGCCCGTAGGTTTGGCCAAAACATGGAATGCAGGCGGTGCATTTCCCGGAATGGTGAGTCCGTTGCTTGGTCTGACCGTTGTTGGATTAGTCATTGGGTTCACTCTCGGACAGTCTAGGCCTTGCGATCCAGTCTCGTAACTGTCAAAACAAACAGATTGCAATCGGAGCAAGAGAACAAAGGACTTAAAGGGAAAGTTGAGGGCCCCAGCATCTTAAATTGGCCGGAGCATCAAGAACTTATTGCGAGATTCCTCCTTCATTGCTATTTTGCGGGGCCCGCTTTTGGAAGCCTCAATGTCCACGAGCCGCCGAACACGAATGTGCGGCCTTGCGTACGCGCCTTGGCTGCATAGTTGTCGTAGTACTTGAAGAAGAAGGCCAGGCTCTTCTCTGGCAAAATGAAATTGGACTGAACACCGATGCCATGAAACGAGTAGTAAGGAAGCGTGCTCGCGGGGACAACGACACCGCCGACCGTGGTCGTTCCTCCATCGTCCGATATCTGCCACTGGTCGTAC
>Ga0335069_10005122_pt1 | contig 19281 bp, 12 predicted proteins | sample Lox_Sample_11_FD_206714 | JGI IMG/M metagenome (GOLD analysis project Ga0335069, IMG submission 206714) | Soil microbial communities from Loxahatchee National Wildlife Refuge, Florida, United States - Lox_Sample_1.1 | ecosystem: Environmental > Terrestrial > Soil > Wetlands | place: USA... | reverse complement strand
GAGAACGTCTTCGATGGTGCGCAGCATGTTGACCGTCGAATAGCGCGCCGAAACGACCGAGCCCTGTTTCACGTAAGGCCCCGCGACAAAGGCGATGCTCCTGTGGGCGTCGACATGATCGGGCCCGTCCTGCGCATCGTCCTCGACCACGAATATCAGCGTAGAGGAGCGATAGGGACTGTTGGCGACCGCCTCGATCAGCTTCCCCACGGCGTAATCGTCGTCCGCCACCTGCAGCTCCGGCGTGTTGACGCCGTCGATGGCGCGTTCGAAATCGCCGGTATGGTCGTGCATGAAGCGCACCAGCGACAGGCTCGGCAGATTGTGATGCGCCACATAGCCGTCGAATTCGCGCTTCCATTCGCGTTCGCGCCAGAAATCCGGAAAAGCGTTGTCGAAGCTGCGGAAATAGGGATCGGTGAATTTCCGCAGGACGGGATCGGCCGTATAGACGACAGTCGTGTGGGTCTTGGCCGGATCGCGCTCGAGCGGCAACGGCACGGGCACGCGGGCATCGTAGCGTACGAGATCGCCATAGAAGCCGTAATTCCTGACGGTCAGATGCGCCCTCAGCGCCGCATCCCAGAGATGGCCGCGGTCTTCCTCGCCGGAAGGCGAATCCGGCGCACCGACATCGGCCGTTCCGGGCAGAAGATCGGGATCGTCGGGCGTAATGGGATTGGCCGCGTGCCGCCCGGCCATTGAGGCGATGCCGACATTGATGTTGCGGTTCGTGCCTTCGACGTCATAGCTCTGGCCGCGCTGCGCATATTGCATCGGAATTGCCTTGACGCCGACATCTGTTTCGCGCGCATCCGTGCTCCACGGCCAGCCGTTGCCGCTCACCTCGCCCGAATCCATGAAATTGTCGAGTGTGACGAAATCCTTCGCAAGGGCATGTTCGTTGGGCGTGACCTCGGCGCCGAACAGCGTCAGCGAGGGATCGCCATTGCCGCGGCCGAGATCGCCCAGCACCTGATCATAGGTGCGGTTTTCCTTGACGATGTAGATCACGTGCTTGATGCGCGCGCGCAAGGCCGCCATCAGCTTTTCGTCGGCGGGATCGCGGCGCTTCAGGAAGCCGTTATTGGCTGCGACCTGATCGGTCAGCTGACGAAGATCGTCTGCCTTCGGCGCCGGCAGAGACAGGAAGCCGGCTTGCGACCATTGCAGCACATAGCGATTGCGCGCACGGCATTCCGCGCTCTTGGCCCGGTCGGGATAAGCCGAATGGCACCAGCCGGGATTGGGCCTGACATTGCTGCGTCCGTTGACGACATAGAGCATGTCGCCTGCCGCGGTGACGGAATTGGGATACCAGCCGGTTGGCACCAGCCCTGCGACCTTGTGCGGGGCGCCGCCGGCCAGAGGTACGACGGCCACAGCGTTGATGCCGCCGTCGCTGACATAAAGCGTGCTGCCGTCCGGCGAAAGCGCGAGGCTGTTGGGTGTGGCACCCCCGAAATGTTTCGGCAGCAGGCCCGGCGGCGCGGCGACGGTAATCGTTTCGACGACGGCATTCGCTTTCGTGTCGATCACGCTCACCGTGTCGCTGTTGTCGGACGCGACATAGAGCAGGCTCTGGTCGGCATTCAGCACCATCCGGTTCGGCACGCCTTCGACCCTGATGCGCGCTGTTACGCGCGGTGTGCCGGTGATGTCGACGACGACGATCTCGCGATCGCGCTGGCTCGAGACATAGGCGGTGCCGTTGCCCCTGATCGCGACCCAGACGGGATATTCTCCGCCGGCGACGCCTTTCTTCGCGGGATCGGTCTTGCCGGGTCTCAGATCGAGCTCGCCTGCGACGCTGTGCGTTTTCGCATCGACAATGGTGACCGCGTCGTTGTGGCGATCGGCCACCACGATTTTCGAACCGTCCGCAGAGACCGCGAGGCCCGCCGCGCTGGGTTTGACCTCGATACCGAGGCCGACCTTGTGTCCGAATTTGACGGCGGTGCCCTCTTCCGCCCACCCATTCGCACCGCGTGCATAGACACGCAGCGAGTCGTCGACGCCGCCCGAGACATAGAACCGCGAATCGTCGGGCGCGAAGGCAATGCCGACATCGGTGTTCGGCACTGGGATGACCTGCGTCTGTTTCGGCGTGTGCTCTGTGATGTCGTAAACGAAGACAAATTCGCTCGACGCGGCGGGATCGGGCTTTCCGTTCGGCAGCGACCAGCGATTGAAGCCGCTTGTCAGGATGAGCAGCGTCTTGCCGTCATGGCTGGCGACCGTCGTGACCGCCATGCCGGCACGGCGATCGGGATGTTCGGGGAAGCCCGGATTGAGGGTCCGGAACGAAGCGCCGGCCGCTGCGGCCGGCGTGATCCTTTGGCCGGTGGGGAGCATCTCGCCGGAGCGGGCATCGTCGGAGTCGGCGCGGGCCGCGGCTGCGACAGCGAGAACGGATAGAAGGCCCAGAACGACACGCTTCGTTTTCATCTGATTCCCCTGATGGCCGGCCGGCACTGTCGCGCGGAATTGCGACAAGTGTTTTCAAGCCTGACGAATCGCCGATACTTCCCGCCGGCGCATAAGAGCGCAAAGAGGGCGTCATGGCCAAGCACGGTTTCGCAGGAATTCTTCTCGCGCTGGGGCTTCTGACCCCTTCGGCTGCGGCGGCCGGGCCCGGCTGGGATTGTACCTTCGAGGGGGCCGGCGGTGACGCAGCCCACTACATCGCCCATCTCGACTTACGGGGCCGGAAACTGATCGAGCCGCACTGGCCCGCGAGCATCGCCTATCGCATTCTCGTCGATACGCGCGACATGCTGATCGCGGCACGTGCCTACGAAATTGCGCCCACGTTCCGCAGCAATGCAAGCGGCGCCGCCACGGTGCTGATGATCAACAAGCGCGACGGCCGTTTGCGCCGCGCGACAACTTCGATGGGCGGGCCCGACGACCGCATCGAAACGGGGACGTGCGCGCGGCGGTAGGTTCAGATCTCGGCGGTTTCGGTGAGGACCGTGCCAGCTTCGGTGCCGAACTTGCGTCGGAATTCGCGCAGCACCAGCAGAAGGCTGGTCACCGCCTGCAGCGTCACGCTGGCGACCGAGAGATACCACACGTCTTCAATGCGGAATTGCGGCCAGGTCGACATCCACGCGGCCGGAATGACGAATGTCAGGAGCCGCGATGCCGTGCTCATCAGCGACGGCAACGTGTTGCCGAGCCCCTGAAACAGGGCCGAGCAGCTGAAGATGATGCCCGTGGCGACGAAATTCCACGAAATAATGCGCAGGAACAGCGTGCCCTGCGCGACGATGCGCGGGTCATGCGTGAAGATCTGCACCAGCCATTCCGGGCGCAGCTGGCACAGAATCGTCAACGGCAGCATGACGGCGGTGCAGAAGACCACGGCCGCTCGCAGCACGGCCCGCACGCGTGTCACGGCATGGGCGCCGTAGTTCTGTCCGGCTATCGGACCCGCGGCGAAGGCGATCGCCATGCCCGGAAGGAAGATCGCCAGCGTCAAACGATTGCCGATATTGAAACCTGCCTGGGCGACGTCTCCGAAATGTCGGATAAGCACGAGAATGACGGCGGTATAGACGAACAGGAATGCGAACTCGCCGCCGGCCGGCAGACCGATCGCCAGCAGCCGCCGCCATACCGCCAGCCTCGGTTTCCACTCCGCGGCGACGAAGTGCACGTATTTCTCGAGTTTGAGCAGATAGAACAGCATGAAGAGAACGCCGGCCAGAACCGCAATGGAGCTCGCGAGACCGGCCCCGACGACGCCGAAAGGATGCCCCGTGCCCCAGCCTGCAATCAGCACAGGCGCCAGCACGATGTTCAGCGACAGACTCGCGGCCTGAACGATCAATGTCGGCTGTACGAGACCTGTGGCGCGCAGCGAGGCCCCCATCGCCGTCAGGACGAATTGAAGTGCAAGGCCCGGCAGGAAGCAAAGAAGATAAATCGTGCCGGCATGGATCGTCGCCGCCGTGGCGCCGACGAAATTCATATAGGCATAAGACAACGGAAATCCGAGCAGGATGACACCCGCCGCGGCCGCCGCGGCCAGCGCACCCGACTGATTAAAGATCAAGTTGGACTCGCCATGGTCTCTGCGTCCGACCGCATGCGAGAGCAGCGACATCGTGCCGGCGTTGATGATCTGCGTCAGCGCGATAATGAGAAAAACAAAGTTTCCCGCATCGCCGACTCCGGCGATGGCGACCTCTCCAAGCTGCGACACGAAGTAGAGATCGACGAGATAATACAGCGTCTGGAAAACCATGCCCGCGGCAATCGGCAACGCGAGACGGAAAAGATGGGATTGAATGGAACCTACAGTAAGATCGCGCAAATCCTTCGGCTCCGCCCCTCGACCAGTTTCCGATTGGATATGTCGAGTATTCTTATCCTACATCTCAAGTCGTCAATGCATAGGTAACAGCAGAGCGCGAATCAAGCGCATCCGATTGCCATCGTTACCATCACAATGCGGCGTAGAGTTTCCAGACCTTTTACGTGTTTCCGAGCCGAGCAGCGCAGCAAAAGTTGTCGTCCGCGTTGGGGCGAAATCGCATGCCTCCATGCGGGATTTTGACAAGCGCGGGCGGCCGGGCGGAAATGGAGCCACCGCCATTACTGGGAGTTCGTCATGATCAGGACCCGCGTCAGTGAGCTTTTGAATGTCGACTACCCGATAGTGCAAGCGCCGATGGGCTGGATCGCCAGAGCAAAGCTCGCCTCGGCTGTATCGAATGCCGGTGGCCTCGGCATCATCGAGACCTCCTCCGGCCGCCTCGACGAGGTGCGCGAAGAGATCAAATTGATGCGCACCCTGACCGACAAGCCGTTCGGCGTGAACATCGCCCAGGCCTTTGTCCGCGATCCCGATATCGTGAGCTTTGTTGCCGACCAGGGCGTCAAATTCGTCACCACCTCGGCTGGCGATCCCAATCGCTATTGCAGTGCGCTGAAAGAGGCGGGCCTGACGGTGTTCCATGTAGTACCGTCTCTTACAGCCGCGCTGAAAGCGATCGACGCCGGCGTTGACGGGCTCGTCGTGGAAGGCGGTGAGGGCGGCGGTTTCAAGAATCCGCGTGAAGTCGCCAGCATGGTTCTCTTGCCGCTGGTGTGCTCGCGCGTGAACGTGCCCGTGATAGCCGCGGGCGGTATCTGCGACGGGCGCACGATGGCGGCAGCATTCGCGCTTGGCGCCGAAGGCGTACAGATGGGCACGCGCATGGTGTCGGCGGCTGAAAGTCCGGTACACGACAATTGGAAAAACGCGATCATTGCGGCAAAGGAAACCGATACCGTGTTCCTCAACCGCTTTGGTCCTGGGCCGGCGCTGCGGGCTCTGCGCACGGAGCGGACCACGAAGTTCGAGAAGGAGCCGCCCCAACCGATCATGAGCGAGTTCGCCAACGCGCTCGCGCTTTATTTCGGTGGGGACATGGAAGCGTCGATCGCACTTTCGGGGCAGGTCGCGGGTCGCATCGATGAGGTGAAACCTGTGGCGCAGATCATCGCCGAGACGGTGTCCGAATTCGAAGAGACAGTCTCGACGCTCGGAAGGCGCTTTGCGGCGACGGGTTGATCTCTGCGTGATCGCAGCGAGCGGGGCCAGTCCGGAAGGTTGGCGGGCACCGAGGTTTGGGCGCAATGTACGTGGCGATAATCATCTGAACGAGGAAACGCCATGGCCATCGATTTCGAGATCCCCAAGGAAGCCAAAGAGGTACGCGAGCGCGTGCGGCGCTGGGTGCAGGAAGAATGCATCCCGGCCGAGAAGGAGTTGCACGAACGTCCTTACAAGGAAGTGCTCGGCGAATTGCGCAAGAAGGCGCGCGAGCAGGGGCTGTGGTGTCCGTTCATTCCGAAGGAATGGGGCGGCATGGGGCTGGGCCCGCTTGCCAATGCCCTGGTGCAGATGGAGCTCGGTCAGAGCTATCTCGGTGCCTTGTCGATGAACAGCCAGGGACCCGACGACGCGACGATCCTGACACTTCTCGCCCACGGCACGGAGTATCAGAAAGAGAAGTTCCTGAAGCCGCTCCTGAACGGCGAGAAGCGCGTCTGCTACTCGATGACGGAGAAGGCCGCAGGGGCCGACGCCACCGGCATGCAGACTCGTGCCGAGAAGGACGGCAATGAGCACTATCTGTTGAACGGCGAGAAATGGTTTTCGAGCGCCGCGAGCGTCGCCGATCTCGCGCTCATCATGGCGAAAACCGATCCCGAAGCGCCGCGCCACAAGCAGTTCTCCACATTCATCGTCGAACTGCCGAACCCCGGCTACAACATCAAGCGCAACATCAAGACGATGGCGATGGAGGGTCCGCTCTCGCACATCCTGGGCGGCGGGCATGCCGAGATCGAGATCAAAAACCTCCGCGTGCCCGCCGAAAACATCCTCGGCGGTGAAGGCAATGGCTTCAACATGGGCCAGCATCGCCTCGCTTACGGACGTCTCCGCCACGGCATGCACAATGTCGCAATGGCGCAGCGTGCGCTCGATCTGGCCGCGAAGCACGTCACCAACCGTTCGACCTTCGGTAAGAAGCTTTCCGAGCGGCAGGGCGTGCAGTGGATGCTGGCCGATTGCGCCAGCGAGCTCTACATGGCGCGGCTGATGCTGTTGCACATCGCCTATAAAGCGGAGAAGGGCCTCGATCTCCGACAAGAGAACTCGATCGCAAAAGTATTCCTGGCGCACATGGTGCACAAAGTCGTCGACACGGCGATCCAGCTGCATGGCGCGCTCGGCTACAGCGCCGATACGCCGCTGGCGTCGTGGTACACGCATATCCGATCGCAGCGTCTCGTCGACGGGCCGGACGAGGTTCATCGCTGGACGGTCGGCAGGAACGTCATCAAGGCCTATGAGAAGTTCGGCACCACGGCGTCGGCCGCCGGCGGAGACCTGATCTAGGCTCCTTGCAGGTTAAGGCCCGGGGGCGCAGGATCGTCGCCGGGCTAGGGCGTTCTCGAAGCAACGGGAGAACGACATGGCAACTAGCGAGCATGCGGTCTATCGCGTCACCGAAATCGTCGGCACGAGTCCGACTTCCTGGGAGGAGGCGGTGAAGCACGCCGTGGAAACCGCCGCAAAATCGCTGCGGGATTTGCGCATCGCGGAAATCAAGGAGATGGACGTGAAGGTCGATGACGGCAAGGTCGTGGCCTATCGCGCACGCGTTTCGCTCTCGTTCAAATACGAAGGCTGAACGAGCCTCGCTTTGCGTCGGGCGGCGGTACGGTTCTAGGATCGGCATGGGAGAGGACTGCCATGCTGACCGAGATCGACCGCGTGCTCGTTGCCGTGCCGGATGCGGACGCCACGAAGGAGAAGTGGTTCGCGCTTGTCGGCGCGGAGGAAGTCCGGCGCGATCGGCTCGTATCCTTGTCGGCGAACCGCATCACCTTGCGTGCAGGCCGGTCCGATATCGAGCTTCTGGAGCCGGACGGCGCGGGGATTCTGGCCGACGAGCTTAAACGCCGCGGCCGGGCACATCTCTTCGCCGCCGGAGCTTCGTCGCCGAAGGCGGGAAAAGTCGCCGATCAGGCGCGCAATTCCGGTGCGGCGGTTCTCACCGAACGCGGCCGCCACCTCATCACGATCGAAATCGAAGGCGCGCCGATTCGCTTTGTGGTCTCGGACGAGCAGGCGCGGGAGAAAGCCGGAGATATCGATTTTCTCTACGAAGCGACGGTTCTCGCCGCCGATCAGGCGCGCGCAGTCGATCGCATCGCCGAGGTTTTCGATCTCGACAAGACGCATTTCACGACCATCACGTCGGACACGTTCGGATACACGGGCGTGCTCACGCTGTTCCGTGAAGGCGCGTTGCATCGTTTCGAAGTGATCACGCCGACCGATATGACGAAGACGATGGGCCGCTACTACGCGCGCGAAGGCGCCTCGTTCTACATGGCGTTTGCCGAAAGCGCGGCGATGTTGAAGATCGAAGCCGCGGCGAAAGACGCGGGCGCCGGCATCACCGTCGATCGGCCCGAAACGCGCAGTGCCAGCGAAAGCGCCGACCAGCTCTGGCTCCATCCGTCCGCGCTCGGCGGCATGATGCTCGGCATCTCGCGGCCCACCATGGCGTGGAAATGGTCGGGACACCCCGAACGCGTCGAAGCGCTATAATCTCTTGCTGCTTAAAGCGGTTAGCCAATATCCACCATTCCGTCTCTGGAATCGGGTCGCTTTTGTCCGCGGCGCGACCGAATTTGGCCGCACGATTTTCGGACAAAGGAGTATCGTTCCCGACAGATTCGAGAAGGGTATCCGGGCATGACGACGCTTCACATCAACGGGGAAGAGAAGACCTTCGACGCGCCGCCCGACACGCCGCTGCTCTGGGTGCTGCGCGATGTCCTCGGGATGACCGGCACGAAATTCGGTTGCGGCATTGCGCAATGCGGCGCCTGCACGGTGCATGTCGACGGCAAGCCGGTGCGCTCCTGTCTCTTGCCGGTCAGCGCCGTCGGCGATCGCGCGGTGACCACCATCGAAGGCATCGGCGCTACGGATGCGGGTGCGCGCGTGCAGAAAGCCTGGCTCGCTCTCGAAGTCATCCAGTGCGGCTATTGCCAGTCGGGCCAGATCATGTCCGCGGCGGCGCTGCTCGCTTCGACCCCGCATCCCGACGACAGCGACATCAATGCCGCTATGGCGGGCAATATCTGCCGCTGCGGCACCTATGTACGCATCCGCGAAGCCATCAAGCGCGCCGCCGGTGAACGCGAGGAGGCGAAGAATGGCTAAGCTCGACACCACGCGCCGCGGCGTTCTGGCAACAGGTCTCACCGGCACGTTCCTGTTCGCCTTTCATCTGCCCGTGCGCGCCTTCACCGAGCCCGAAGAAGCGCCCGACTCGACGCAGGGCAAGTTCGCGCCGAACGCCTTCATCCGCATCGATCGCACGGGAAAGATCACGCTTGTGATGCCGCAGGTCGAGATGGGACAAGGCGTCTACACCTCGATCCCGATGATCATCGCCGAGGAGCTGGATGCGGATTTCGCGCAGGTCGCGTTCGAGCACGCGCCGGCGAATGAAAAGCTCTATGCCAATCCGATGCTCGGCGTGCAGGCGACGGGCAACTCCAATTCCGTGCGCGCCTGGTGGAAACCCTTGCGCACCGCCGGCGCGACCGCGAAAGCGATGCTGGTTGAGGCGGCGGCACAGCAATGGAAAGTCGATCCGGCGAGCTGCACGGCGGCGAACAGCGTCGTCACGCATACGGCGTCGGGGCGCAAGCTCGCTTACGGCCAGCTTGTCGATGCGGCGGCCAAGGTCGCGCCGCCGAAAAACGTGACGCTCAAGGACCCCAAGGATTTCGTGCTCATCGGCAGGCGCGTGAAGCGCCTCGACACGCCGAACAAGACGGACGGCAAGGTCGTCTACGGCATCGATGCGATGCTGCCCGGCATGAAGTTCGCGACCATCGAGGCATCGCCCGTCCTGGGCGGCAAGGTTGCGCAGGTCGACCAAGCCGCGGCGATGAAGGTGCCCGGCGTCGAGAAGGTGATCGTGCTCGACGACATGGTGGCGGTGGTGGGCCAGCATTTCTGGGCCGCGAAAAAAGGCCTCGAGGCTGCAAATGTCACCTGGAACGACGGCGCCAATGCGAAGGTGAATTCCGCTCAGATATGGAACGAGCTGCGCGCGGCCAGCAGGAAGGACGGTCTTGTCGCCAAGCAGCGCGGCGATGCGGCGAAGGCGCTCGGCGACGGCGAGAAAGTCGAGGCGGCTTACGAGATGCCGTTCCTGGCGCATGCGACAATGGAGCCGATGAACTGCACGGTGCAGCTGAAACCGGACTCCTGCGAGATCTGGCTCGGCACGCAGATCATGGCGCGCGTGCAGTCGACGGCGGCGCAGCTGACCGGCCTGCCGCCTGAGAAAGTCATCGTGCACAATCATCTTCTGGGCGGCGGCTTCGGGCGCAGGCTCGAGCCCGACATGGCGCTCAAGGCCATCCGCGTCGCGCAGCATCTGAACGGCGAGCCTGTGAAAGTCGTGTGGACGCGCGAGGAAGATCTGCGCCACGACGTCTATCGTCCCGTCTATCGCGACGTCATCCAGGCGAGCCTGAAAGACGGAAGGATCAAGGGCTGGAAATACAAGGTATCCGGCTCCTCGGTCGTCGCGCGCTGGTTGCCGCCGGCCTTCACCGGCAATCACGACATCGATTTCGACACGGTCGACAGCGCCGTCGACACGCCGTACGACCTTCCCGATTTCCGCGTGGAGGTGGTGCGCTGCGAGCCGCCCGGCGTGACGACCGGCTTCTGGCGCGGCGTCGGACCCAACAACAACGTCTTCGCCATCGAATGCTTCATGGACGAGCTCGCGAAGAAAGCGGGCAAGGATCCGGTGCAATTCCGCCTCGATCACCTTCACGGCTCGCCGCGGCACCAGGCGGTGCTGAAGCTGGTGGCGGAGAAATCGGGCTGGGGATCGCCGCTGCCGGAACGTGTCGGGCGCGGTGTCTCGGTGCAGCCGTCCTTTGCGAGCTACATCGCGACCGTTGTCGAAGCCGAAGTCGATCATGACGGCGAGGTGCGCCTTCGCCGCGTCACCTGCGCCGTCGACACCGGCATCGCCGTCAATCCCGATACGATCGAAGCGCAATTGCAGGGCGGGCTCATCTTCGGCCTCACGGCTGCGCTCTATGGCGACGTGCCGATCAAGCATGGCCGCGTGCAGCTCAGCAACTTCAACGACTACCGCATGCTCCGCATCGACCAGACGCCGCCGATCGCGGTGCATGTGGTCAAAAGCGCGGAGCCGCCCGGCGGCATCGGCGAGACGGGTGTGACGGCGGGACCGCCTGCGCTGCGCAACGCGATCTTTGCCGCGACGGGCATTCCGCTTCGGCGCATGCCGGTCGATCGCGAAGTCCTCGCGGGGAGGAAACAGGCATGAGAGAGTGGTATCTCGGCCGCAGCCACACGATGCGGCGCATCCTCATCGCGATCGCCGTCGTCGTCGCCGTGATCGTCGCGGCGGGACTTTGGATCGTCACCGGTCCCGGCCCGCTCGCCTTCGCACAGGGCGAGAAGGTCGCGCTGTCCGATTACAAAGGCGCCGATCCCACCGGTGTTCCGGCGTCGCTGAAGACCGCGAGCCTCGTCGAGCGCGGCGCATGGCTGGCGAAGGCGGCCGACTGCGAGGTCTGCCACACGGCGAAAGGCGGCACGCCTTATGCCGGCGGCTTCGCGTTCACGCTGCCCTTCGGCACGATCTATTCGCCCAACATCACGCCGGACAAGGAGACAGGCATCGGCAACTGGACCGATGCGCAGTTCCTGAACGCGGTGCACAAGGGCCTCGACGACGAGGGGCAGCATCTTTATCCCGCGATGCCTTACGCGTCCTTCACCCGCATCACCGACGCCGACGCGCTGGCGATCAAGGCCTATCTGTTCAGCCTGCCGCCGGTGCATGCCGACATCCCGGACAACACGCTGCGCTTTCCGTTCAACCAGCGCTGGCTGATGGGCGTCTGGAACCTGTTCTTCGCCGCCGACGAGCGCTTCAGGCCGGATACGGCGCAAAGCCCGCAATGGAACCGCGGCGCCTACATCGCCGAAGCGCTGGCGCATTGCGGCGAATGCCACACGCCGCGCAATCTGGCTTTCGCGCTCGACAACCGGCGCAAATTCGCGGGCGAAGTGAACGCCGGCTGGCGCGCCTACAACATCACCAACGACAGCGCCACCGGCATCGGCGCCTGGTCGGACAATCAGCTGTTCGATTATCTCTCGAGCGGCCACGCGATGGGCCACGGCACGGCCGCAGGGCCTATGGGCGAAGCGGTGGACCAGAGCTTCAGCCGCATGCCGCCGGAAGACATCCACGCGCTGGTGGCGTATCTGCGCAGCATTCCGGCTGAGACCTCCGACCTTCCGGCGCTCGCGCCGCCCGCGCCCGCCTCGCCGAAGGAAGGCGTCGCCATCGCCGATGCGCGCGGCAAGGAGATCTATGAAGGCGCCTGCGCAAGCTGTCACAGCTGGACGGGCATTTCCGCCATCACGCCTTACGCGACGCTGACCGGCGCGCGCGCCGTCAACGATCCGGGCGGCGGGAATGTGGCGCAGGCCGTCATCGCCGGCGTGCACCGCTCGTCGCTGGACGGCGACGTCGCGATGCCGTCCTTCGGAGCCGCCTATTCCGATGCGGAGATCGCGGCGGTGGCGAATTACGTGACGGCGCGCTTCGGCGCCAGGCCCTCGAACCTCACGGCGCACGACGTCGCCGCCTTGCGCAAAGCCGTGGCGCAGCCGGATTAGGACGCGCTCCCATCTTGCGTGGGGGGATGCGACTGGTGGAAAAGAAAGATTCAGCGCAGAGGTCGCGGAGGCTGCGCGGTGGACGCAGGGGAAAATTGAGCCCGGTCTTGAAGCATCGCGCGCGCAGCGCAGAAAAATATCTTACCACTGAGGCAGTGAGGCAGTGAGAGACCGAGTACCTCACTGTCTCACTGCCTCAGTGGTAAAATTATTTTTTTGCGCTTCGCGCGGTCCAGACGGCGAGACGCGATCCCCTGCGCCCCCTGCGCAGCCTCTGCGTCCCCCGCGCTAAAATCTTTCTCGCCGCCCGCGCCCAGTTGCTAAGCTGTCCCGCCCGCAACACAGGATCTCCGCCATGTCCGTCGCCTCGCCGCATGCGCTGTTCGATCTTTCCGGCAAGGTCGCGCTCGTCACCGGCGGCTCGAGAGGCCTCGGCCTCGAGATGGTCCGCGCCTTTGCGCGCGCCGGCGCCGATGTCGTCATCGCCAGCCGCAAGACGGAGGCCTGCGAGGCCGCCGCCGCCGAAGTGCGCAGCCTCGGCCGCAAGGCGCTCGCCTATGGCGCCCATGTCGGCGCATGGGACGGCCTCGAAGGCCTCGTCGACGCCGCCTACGGCGCCTTCGGCCGCATCGACATCCTCGTCAACAATGCCGGCATGTCGCCCTTGGCGCCGTCGTCGCGCGAGGTGAGCGAAGCGCTGTTCGACAAGGTCGTCGCGGTGAACTTCAAGGGCCCGTTCCGGCTGACCGCGCTCATCGGCGATCGCATGGCGAAGGGCCGGGGCGGCGCCGTCGTCAACATCTCGTCCACCGGCGCCATCCGGCCGCATCCGCGCTTTGCGGCTTACGCCGGCGCCAAGGCCGCGCTCAACGCACTGACGCACGCCTTCGCGCAGGAATACGCGCCGGCCGTGCGCGTCAACGCGATCATGGCGGGCCCGTTCCTGACCGACATCGCCAAGGCCTGGCCCGAAGAGCAGCGCAGCCGCGCGCACAACGCGCTCGGCCGCCCCGGCCTGCCGCACGAGATCGTCACCGCCGCGCTCTATCTCGTGAGCCCCAGCTCCAGCTTCACGACGGGCAGCGTGATCGAGGTGAGCGGCGGGACGCTGTGAAGTTCCACCTCCCCCTTGCGAGGACGCGAACGCAAATCCCACCTCCCCCTTGCGGCCCACCTACGCTGAAGCTTCGGTGGGCTTGAGCATGCACTTGGTCCGCCGAAGCCTTCGCGAAGGCGGAGGAGGTCGAAAATCGCAAAGCGATTTTCGGGTGGGGGTCGCGCAGGTGTCTCCGCCCCCCACCCGGCTCGCGCCCTGTGATTGGCATCATCCAAACTGATAGGCTCGCCGACCTCCCCGCGAGGGGGAGGTGGGTCCGTGCTGCTTGAAGGGGTCTTCCGAATGAAACGCATCGTCGTCGCGGCGGTCTTCGCGAGTGTCGCCGCCTCCGCCGCCCACGCCGACGCGATCGCCGACAGGGTGCGCCTGTGGCGCCAGGCGCATGAGAAGGAGATCGTGCTCGATTTCATGAATTTCCTCGCGCTGCCCGACGTCGCCACCAACGTCTCCGATGTCGAGAAGAACGCGGCCTATCTCGAGAGCCTGCTGAAAGAGCGCGGCTTCGCGACGAAGATCCTGGCCGCCGCGCCCGGCACGCCGCCCTCCGTCTTCGCCGAGATGACCGTGCCCGGCGCCGTGCGCACCGTTCTCTTCTATGCCCATTACGACGGCCAGCCGGTGAACCAGAAAGGCTGGATCGCCGATCCCTTCAGGCCTTCGATGCGCACGGCGCTTCCCGAAGCCAGGCCGATCGACTGGGAAGCCGCACCCGGCCCGCTCGATCCCAACGGGCGCATCTATGCGCGCGCGGCGGGCGACGACAAAGGCACGATCGAGGCGTTTCTCTCGGGATTCGATGCGCTGAAGGCCGCCGGCATCAAACCCTCCGTCAACATCAAGCTCCTCTACGAAGGCGAGGAGGAGCAGGGCTCGCCGCATCTGGCGAAAATCGTGGCCGACAACCTGGCGCTGCTGCATTGCGATCTCCTCATCATGGGCGACGGCCCCATGCATCAGAGCGGCCGGCAGATGATCAATTTCGGCAATCGCGGCATCGCGAGCTTCGAGGCCACCGTCTATGGGCCGACGAAGCCGCTGCACGACGGCCATTACGGCAGCTGGGCGCCGTCGCCCGCGGTGATGATCGCCGAGCTGGTGACGAGCCTGCGCGACGACGACGGCCACATCCGCATCCCCCATTTCTACGACGACGTGGCGCCGGTGACGCCCGCGCAGCGCGCCGCGCTCGCCGCGCTGCCGCCGGTGGAAGCGCAATTGAAGACGGCGCTGGGCCTCGGCCGCACCATCGGCCCTGCGCGTCTCGCCGACGGTTACCTGTCGCCCACGCTCAATGTGCGCGCCATCCATGCGGGCGACGAAGGCCCCAACGCCGCCAACGCGATCGCCACCGAAGCAAATGCCTCCTTCGATTTCCGCCTGGCGCCCGGCGAGAAACCGGCGCGCGTGCACGCGCTGCTCGAGAATTATCTGGTGCGCGAAGGCTGGTTCATCGTGCGCGCGGATCCCGACATCGCGACGCGGCTCGGCCATCCGAAGGTGATCAGGATCGTGTGGGACAGGGGCGAGAGCGAAGCGGTGAGCGCGCCGCTGGACGCGCCGCCCGCGAAAGCCGTCGCGGCCGCGATCAGCCGCACGGTCGGCACTCCCGTGATCGAGCTTCCCATCGTGGGCGCCAGCTCCGGCATGGCCGACGTCGTCAACCAGCTCCATTGCCCCATGGTCGGCGTCTCCATCGCCAACTACGACGACAACCAGCATGCGCAGAACGAAAACCTGCGCCTGGGCAATCTCTGGGACGGCTTGGATGTGTATGCGGGACTGGTGGGGGGGTTGGGGTGGTGTGGGGGGCTACGAACGATATTCAATTTTTTTCGTAGGTCATCCCAAAGATCATATCCGCCAACCAGCGGCGGAACGATTCGTTATCACTGAACTGCTTGAACAATTCAGTATCGTCACGCATCAGTCCTACCATCACGCGCTGAAGCGCCTTGTCGTGTTCGATCCGCGCGTTTTGCTTGTCAGAATTTTGACGCGCATTTTTATAAGCTTTGTCGGCTGAAACTTTATCTGGGATTTCCTCTGTAATGAGCTTGCGAACTCGGTCGCTATCAGCCCAATCGATATTACCGAACTGATCGTTGAACGTCTTTAGAATGTTGGATAGCCGATCGAGCTCCGGCTCGGCTTTGTGTCCTCCGCCGGATGTCGGTACGGGTTCGATCTCTGCGTTTGAATCGGGCAATTGAATTTTCACAACTGCCTGCTTTTCAACGCGATAGCTATCCATATCGATGGCTTCGAGAACACCTTTCGATAGGTCTTCCTCCTTGGGTGCGGGCAATTTTGGAATGAGAAAGTTCAGGAAGATTGAGAGCTTTTCCCAATCGGCATTGGTGTAGGGCAAGATGGCGGCCAGGAAGCCATATGTCCGGACAAAAGCTTTCGCCTTACCCTTAAAATCTACCTGACCGTCTTCGTCGAGTTCGTTATAGACCGCGACGCCGGCATCGAGGATCGGGTCCAGCCGGTCGCGTTGTGCGCCGCTGAGATAGAGCGAGACGAGCTGATCGATCTGGCTTTCGGAATAGACCTGCTGACCATCAAGCGCCGCCTTCAGGTCGTGCAGTTTGTTCGGATCGGTCTCTTCGCTCAGAATTGTCGTACGATAGTAATCGGCGAATGCCGCTTCGATTGTGTCCGTGTCATTCATGAAATCGAGCACAAAGACGTCGTGCTTTTGCGGATGCGCGCGGTTGAGGCGCGACAGCGTCTGCACCGCCTTGATGCCGGAGAGAGCCTTGTCCACATACATCGTGTGCAAAAGCGGTTCGTCGTAGCCGGTTTGAAATTTGTCAGCGCAAATGAGAAAACGATACGGGTCCTCTTCGATCATGTCCGCGATTTTGTTTGACGGAAACTTGTTCAGTGAGGCCTCCGTGACATTTTCTCCGCCATATTCGTGCTCTCCCGAAAACGCGACGATTGCCTTATAGGGGCTTTTGCGCTCCTTCAGATAATCGCCGAACGCATGGAAATATTGAATCGCCCGCTCGATGCCGTTGGTTACCACCATGGCGCGGGCCTGTCCGCCGATCTTGTTGAGGGCGAGCACTTGTTCATGAAAGTGGTCCACCATGATCTCGGCCTTCATCCGAATGGCATGGTCATGGCTTTCGACGTAGCGGCGCAACTTCTTTTTTGCGCGTTTGGTATCGAATTCGGGATCGTCTTCGATCGTCTTGATCAATCGATAATAGCTATTAACCGGCGTGTAGTATTTCAGTACGTCGAGGATGAAACCTTCCTGGATCGCCTGTTTCATCGTGTAACTGTGGAATGGACGATGTTTGGTCACGCCACCATCCAAAAACGGCTCGCCAAATGTCTCAAGCGTCTTGTTCTTCGGTGTCGCTGTGAACGCGAAATAGCTGGCGTTGGGTAGCAGCTTGCGCGAGCCCATGATACGATTGATCGCGTCTTCAGTGGTTTCGTCGTCGTCCTCTTCGCCACCGGCGGAAAGCGCCATGCTGACGGCGGCCGAGGTTTTGCCACCCTGGCTTGAATGTGCCTCGTCGATGACGATAGCGAAGCTCTGGCCGCGATGTTCGGAGCCGATTTCGTCGAGCACGAATGGAAATTTCTGAACCGTCGTGATGATGATTTTTTTTCCGCTCTCGATGAATTTGCGCAAATCGCCTGAATGTTCTGCGTGGCCGACCGTGGCACCCACTTGTGCGAATTGCTTAATGGTATCGCGGATTTGTTCGTCGAGAATACGCCGGTCCGTGACGACAATCACCGACTCGAAGATCGCCTTGTCGTCCTTCTTTAACCCGATCAATTGATGGGTGAGCCATGCGATCGAGTTCGATTTGCCGCTGCCCGCAGAATGCTGGATCAGGTAGCGCCGACCGGCGCCGTGCTCGCGCGCGTTCGCGAGCAGTTTTCGTACCACGTCAAGCTGGTGATAGCGCGGGAAAATCTGCTGCTTTTTCTTCCGGCCGGTTTTCGGGTCTTTCACCTCCACGATCTGGGCGTAGTTCTCAAGGATGTCGGTCAGCCCGAGCGGCCGGAGGACACGCTTCCATAGATAGTCGGTCTTGATGCCATCCGGATTCGGCGGATTGCCCGCCCCATCATTCCAACCTTGGTTGAATGGAAGAAACCACGAGCCCTTGCCGGTTAGTTTCGTACAGAAGCGCACTTCCTGGTCGTCCACCGCGAAATGCGCCATGCAGCGACCCAGCTCGAACAAACGCTCGCGCGGATCGCGGTCGCGTTTGTACTGCTCGACGGCATCGGCAACTGTCTGCTTGGTCAGGCTGTTCTTGAGTTCGAAGGTCGCAATCGGCAGGCCGTTGATGAAAATCGCCAGATCGAGCGCAAGGGCTTTCTCGTCACGGCTATAGCGCAATTGCCGCGTGACGCTGAAACGGTTCTGCTGGAAACGCTCGATAGCCGTTGCGTTGCCTGGCGATGGCGTGCCGTAGAAGAGATCGAGATGATGGGCACCATGCTTGATGCCGTTGCGCAGGACATCGATCACGCCGCGCTTTGAGATCTCTCCTTGTAGGCGGGCGAGAAATTGCCGGCGCGTCGGGCCGTCGCTCTCCAAGTCGAAGGCTTCAGACTGCTTTGGCTGTGTGGTGTTTACGAAAGTGCGAAGCTGTACGAGATCGAGTGCGTATTCCCGATCGTAATCCTTTGGATCACCGAGAATATAGTGATGCAGCCCGGCAAAGGGCTCAGGACTTTCTTCGAGATCGACAGGCAGCGAAAGTGGCGGCTGGCCCGTCATCTGCGCGACGATGAGCGCTTCAAGGCCCTTTTCGCTGGTATCTGTCGGCATGGTCAGGCCGCAGCCTCCTCGGCGCCGAAGCCCGCGTCATCACTCACGTCATCTCCTTCGAGCGGGCCCTCTTCATCGATGATTTCGGGTTCGTTCGTCGCCTCCGGCGACGCCATGGCAACCGCACGCGCGTCGAGCTTGCCGGTGACCACGTCGGTGATCAGGCGAGTACGAAACTGTCGGATCAGTGCTATTTCTTCCGCGATTGATGCCCGTGCCTTGTCAAAGCCCGATGTTGCGTCCGTAACGAACTCGACGATTGCGTTTTGCTCCGCATAGGGAGGCAAGGCTACTGCGATTTGTTTCAGATGAGTTGGGCCGAAGTGTTCTATGGCGACACCCGATTTAGCGATGTCAAGCTGATCCTGAAACGGTCGCGATCCAATCAGATGCTTGATATATTGCATGGAAACTTGCGGCGTTTTGGGCCAAAGACGAATGATTCCAGTATACGGTATTGCTCCTTCAACAACATTAGTCGCCAGGCAAATCTTGCCTGTACTGGCGCTAGCGCTAAGTAGATAGTCGCCAGCTTGCACCCGAAAGTGGCCCCAGCGCTTGTCGACCATTTCAGGATCGAGATAATTGCAACTCTTAAGGCTGGCCGCCTCACCATCGAGACACGAAATCCGAAGAAGTGGAATTCCCCTATCGCGGAAATCAACAGCCATTATTCCGGGACCTTCCTGGAACGCTACTCGACGTTTGAATGGTACGATTTCCCAACTCTGCGGTATGCTTCCGAACGAGGGGAGTCCAGAAGGTTTGAGCGGTGCATTGGGATCAAGGCCGCGCGTGACGGCGCGGTGGATAATCGCCTGCTTCTGCTCATCCAACAGCTTGGTCAGCTTCTGCTTCGCGCGGATGTAATGTGCGATTTGGCGTTCGGCATGATTGAGAAAGCGAACAATAGCCAACTGGTCGCTAGTTGGCGGAACCAATACGGGCATCCGCTTAATGTCACCGAAGTCCAAATTCTGGCGCAACCCGGAACCGAAACCATAGATTATTTTCAACAGATCGTAGGTATTCAAGAATTGGAAGCCGAACTCGCCGCTTAAGCAGCCCTTCGTCTCAAGG
>Ga0335069_10005121_pt1 | contig 19288 bp, 14 predicted proteins | sample Lox_Sample_11_FD_206714 | JGI IMG/M metagenome (GOLD analysis project Ga0335069, IMG submission 206714) | Soil microbial communities from Loxahatchee National Wildlife Refuge, Florida, United States - Lox_Sample_1.1 | ecosystem: Environmental > Terrestrial > Soil > Wetlands | place: USA... | reverse complement strand
CCGAGTTGGTCGCGAACGGCGATGCTGCCAGGAAACGGAATTTTCTCCACTGCAAAGAAGGATGGGATTGCGACACGACGAAACTCTCACCATCGGAAATAGCCGCCGTAAATCTCGCTGCTCATGAGCGACTGGTGGATGGATGCCGTGCGGGCTGGGAATGTGACGTTTCCCAGCTCAGTGATGCTGAGATCAAAGCGGTTGCTGCCGCTGCGTTGCAGCGCAACCTGGTTTCCTGCATGAGCGGATGGGGAGGAAGAGATCGTACCAGTTGCGATCACGCAAAGCTGACTGCAGTGGAAGCCGTTGCCGTTGCCCAAACGGAATACGACCTAAATTTGAGTGATTGCAAATACGGATGGGAGTCCTGCAACGAATCGAAATTGAAACAGCGGGACGTCGCGGAGGTCGCTCGCTTCCGTCACCAGGCGAATTACAGTGCTTGTCTGCAGGGCGACAAAAGCTGCGATCCAGCGAAGCTCACGCCAGCCGAAGCTAAACGGGTTTCGACCATTCCGAGAGCTCCTTCCCTAACCACCGATGACACGCAGTAATCAGCCCTTATGGAGGTACGCACTCTTGAAGACCATCTTCATTGAAAATTTAGGTTCGGATGTAACCCGGGACAGGTTGCAAACGCTATTCGAGGCGCACGGAGAGATCGTCGGAATTGATTTGGCCGGCGGCCAGAATTTCGGATATGTCCGGATGGCCGATGATTCGGAAGCCTATCGCGCCGTCAAAGCGCTGAACGGAAAACCGTGCGGCGGCCGAATGCTGAACATCACGGTCGCGCAAGCGTACGGTTCTCGTAAACGTTAGATAGTTGGCAGACGGTCAAGTGAGGACAGATTCAGCACCCGTGCTCGTTTCTGTGACAACCGAGGGCGAATCGCGTCTCCGAAAATGAACGCGAGGAATTCCGCAGGAGACGCCGTTCCGACAAGTCGCATCAAACGAAGAGCGTACAACGAGAATCGCTCGACGGTTAACCAAGCCCGATCTTCAAGCAATCAGCGAGTGGGACAGTATTCAAAGACCTTCATCTGGCTCCTCTTCGACAAGAGGAGCCAGCCGCTCTCTACGGTTTAGACGGCTCTTGCTTACTTCTATTGGATGCTTCGCAAGTGGAATATGCAAGTCCGGATCCGTCCCACTATGCGAACGCTTCTCGCGAGACTTAAAAAGCTAGCGATTCGCGAATATACCGATGCTGCTCGCAGTCGATTTTCCGCCGATCTGAAGGTGCGGGAAGGTCGGAGTGGCCGTAAAGCCGGGTGCGCAAGGCAAACTCTTGGGTGATATCACGTTGGAGTTGGGCGCCCGGAATATTTCCGGGCTCCCGAATTTCAATTGTTAGGCAGTCTGAACGTTCTCAGCTTGCAGTCCCTTGGGACCCTTCGTCACCGTAAACTGCACGCGTTGCCCTTCCTGCAGGCTGCGGAAGCCGCCAGCCTGAATTGCGGAGAAGTGCACGAACACATCTTCTCCGCTTTCGCGCGTAACAAATCCATAGCCCTTGGCGTCGTTGAACCACTTCACTGTTCCTTGTTCCATTTTGTTTACTCGAATTGAATTTCTAGCTGAAGATCGGATGAGACTGAGAGTGGAAGGCTTGAGAAGAAACAGGCGGGCCAAACTCAAATCGCGTCAAACTTCGTCGAGATGAGTAAATTGTACCACAGCAACGGTTTCGATTGGATCTCGCATCGCTCAGTTCCGCCACGATTCCGGATGAAGCGGAAAGTCCCAGCCTACGGCGTGGATTTGCCCGCTCTGGGTTTCGCCGCCGAATTTGCGGCGGATGGCGTTTCTTTAGTTTTGACGGTTATCTCGCTCCAGCGCAGCCGACGAGCTATCTTGGCCTTGCGTCCGCGATGAAATCGAGAGCGATCTCCATTACGTCCTGACATTCTTTTTCTCCATTTTCAGACTTCACGCCAGCAAGGCATCGATTTTCTTCAGATAATCTTGCGGGCTCTGCGCCATCCGTACCAACATGTCATCCTGGAAAACGGGGGCCAGCCAATGGTTCTGGTCTTGTAAGAAAGCAACCAGTTGTTTGGGAATGGCTGACTGGATAGCTTCCAGAAAATCGAGCACGCCCTGATCGAACCGTCGGAATGACAGCAATACCAGATCGGGTCGGCATTCCTTCCAAGACTGGTAGGCATCATGACCGGAATGTGAGACAGCCACACGATACCCACGCTCTACCAGAACACCAATATAAGCGCTGCCGATGGCTGATTCTTCTTCTAGCAATAGGATCGACTTCGCCAAAGGTGACCAGGCCGCTGGGATGGACGACGCTTCAGTCGGCATCGTGATGTTCTTTCAGAGCGTCCCACGGATCTCTTGCAGGACGCACGGTCGTGGCTCCTCGATGGGAGGAACGAGCTAACTGCATGCGCAGAGAGGCCTCCATGAATCCGTTCCTGCGAGCCAGTGATTTGCAGGCCTCATCCACGGAAACCACTGCAGCTACTTCCGTTGCGGGCAACGCATCATCGATAATGGTGGGAGGTAGAAACGCGAGATAATTCGGCTTGCCGACAAAGAAGGCAAGCTTTTGACGAGGGTCATCGGACCGAACTTCTTCGCTGAAGATCACAACCTCCGGACACTCGCTGGCCTCAAGCAAGACCAGGCGAAAGGTCTGGACATGCCAATAATCGCGAAGCTCCTTGATATTCCTGGCGCAGAGCACATCCAGTCCTCGCATGCGAAGATTTGCGGCACGAATCTCACGACGACGATGCTCCAAATCGAAGAGCAGAACTTTGCGGTTAAGACTCCCATTCGCAAGATCACTCACGGTGACTCCTTTCGAGACAAGCGAACTCTCGCTGGCGATGGATACTGACAGTTAGAGCCGTTCTCGCTTCGGGCGAGCTTCATTGACGGTGAGAGTATTGCCATCGATGGTTTTGCCCGCCATGCCGGTAATCGCGGTCTCTGCTTCGGAATCACTGGCCATTTCGACGAAGCCGAAGCCGCGTCCGGCAACGATGTTGACCTTGGAAACGGTGCCAAACATGGCAAAAGCGGTGCGCAGGGTATCATCGGTAGTGCGGGAGTTCAGGTTCCCGATGTAGATGCTTTTCATGTTGTCCTTGAGCTTTCTTTCCCGGCCGCCTCGGAATAGACTTCGGCGAAGCGAGACACGGGTATCGCGGTTAGGGTGAATGGTTGCGTGCTTAAGCAGGTGGAGGCCAAGCCTCTTAATCGCGAAGGCGCAAGGAAGGGAGATGCAATGGGTCTTCGTATTAAGCGCTATTCACACTATACGCTTAACCGAAGCGCTTAGCGAATCGCAAGTAATTGGCCTTCTCCGATCAGAACGCAGAGTTGCAACGGTGCAGCCACATTCTCAGGATCTGCGGCGCAAGGCCGCCAAATGAGATAAGCTGAAACGTGAAGAGATGGTTCTGGTTGGAAAGGACAATGAATGGCAGAAGTTCGCGTGCAAGAGGGCGAGTCCCTGGAGAATGCCCTCCGTCGATTTAAACGGAAGGTGCAGACGGAAGACATCATCAAGGAAGTCAAGCGTCACTCCTACTATCTCAAGCCGGGCGAGAAGCTCCGCGTCAAGCAAGCATTAGCGCGCAAACGTGCCCGCAAGAAAATTCGCAGAGAACAGGAGCAGAGGTAGTAAGGCCGCTGCCCTAGGGCAGCGGCCTTAGTTTATTCACGGAATAACTCAGTTCCATGCAGGATGTCGCCGCGATATTACTTAGAAGCGACAAGCCCGACACGTTTTGGCTTGGCAAACTTGAAGTCGGAAGTGGGAGGCGCTCCCGCAGAATGTATCGATTCCTTGAGCATCAAGCGCTCTCCCGACGTGACGAAATGAACCATGATCCTGTCGCCTCGGTCTTCCAGGATCTGCCCGTCACCAAATGTTGAATGTCGAACCCAACCATCGATTTTGAAGTTCATACCTTAATCATACCTCGCCGCGGAAGATACTGCTTGCCAGCTTTGAGCTGAAAAAGTTTGCCAGTAAAGCCACAGAAGCTGCGAAAGGCGTCAGCGAGCGCAGGACTGCTGGGCCCGTTGAGTTGTATTGGAAGTCGCAACGAAAAATAGTGAAGCCGGTGAAAGAAAGAAGGCGATGGTAGAACGCGGAAAGCCAATTTATGATCGAAGAAAGGATTCGGCGAAGCAAGAGGATCCGAAATCGAGGCCAATGAAGAAGCAAGAATGGAAATCGGCTGTTCTCTCTGCACAAAGAGAGAGTGTTATCGCCGCCGCTGAGGCCGAAATAAAATCAGCAGAGGAATATTGAAACGACTCTTGCCATGCCTGAAACGGCGAATTCCGTTCAGCTCGCACCGCAAACTCTTGCCGCCTTCGAGCATTACATTCTCGAAGCCGAGCTTGCGATCCAACCTTGTCTTCGCGGGGCGGCCTCGTCCCTTTGGCCTGAATTGAAGGCCGACCTCGCGCTCCGCATGCGCAACGGGCAGATAGCGGCCGAGTTTTGGTCCGGCACGGGTCCGATCCATGTGCCCGACGGACTCATTCACGACTGGATCGGAGGCGCTTTCGCCCGTGGAGTTACTCTGGCTGAAACGCTCAGGCTTATCCAGAACTACGACAACCACAAAAACATTTACAGGCCGGAAGTGGTCGATTCCCGATTGCTGAGTCATGAGGCCAATGATTTTCAGATCTCCCTGCGTCTGCGAAAGAAGAAGGTGGTAACCGTGGTCCTCGACACCTTCCACGATGTGCACTATGCCGAGGTCAGCCCGACCCGATGGACGTGCCGCTCGTTTACCACCAGCGTCCGCGAAGTTGAGCACGCCGGAACGCCAAAGGAGGTCGTGTCAGCGGCCGATACCGGCTACGGATACATGTGGCGTCTGAACTCTTACTGGAACTTTGAAGAACAGGATGCGGGCGTGTGGCTCGAATGCCGTGCTATCTCGCTGAGTCGTGACATTCCCAAAGGACTCGCCTGGATCATCGAACCGATAATCCGCAAACTCCCTCGCGAATCGCTCATTCATACGCTGCAAGCGACACGGCAGGCCCTGATTCTCGAAAAGATTCCTCAAGTCTCAGCAACAGGGAAGATATAGACAATCGGCGCCGCATCTTGCCAGCATCGATTCGGATTTCTTTTGATACTCGTTTTGCTTTGCATCCGCCGCTAATAGGTCAAATCAGAGCGATATCGCGGCTTGGCCGAACCCCGCATGGTCAGGACGACGCGGAACTGCGCGTTACCGCTGATCATTCGTGCATATGCTTCGTCCGCTCTTTCAAGTGGGTAGGTCTCGATCATTGGCCGGACGCCGGTGAGTTCGGCAAACTGCAGTGTGTCCTCAGGTGGGACCTCTGGGATACTCCGCCGCCAGATCGCGTCACCGGGCTCCCGTCTTGAGTACCCACAAAATCCCCTCCACACGCTCGGTCCGCATCATCGGCCAAATGCTCGGCAATTGTGAAGTTGGCTTCTGGATTGCCCGTCAATCGTGAGTTGAGCCTCAATTAGACGCGCTCCCGGGCTTGAGGGTATTTTCCGCATCGCGCAATTCAGTGGAACCGTTGCAGATCGTGCCGAACCTCAGGCAGCGTCGGTCTCAAATCGGACCAGATAATAACTGGGCCATTAATCCAGTCAGGTGCGTAGGGCACATCCACCGTAGCGGCGACTTCGACAGTCGCGCAGTTCCTTCGAGCCTCTTCGGGCGAGAAACCGATGCGAATGATTTTAGTTCCCGTGTATCCGCGAGGACCCCAGAACCAATAGTTTTCGTGACCACTGATCGCTTTGGGCAGACCGTATTTCTCACCCACTCGACCGTCTGGCGCGCCCAGAGACGGGGACTGGTAGATGCTAAGCATCAACGGGAGCGCCCAAGACAGCGTCCATCGAAACAAAACCTGGTAATTGTTAACAAGACCGAATCACTCTTGCTTTAGAAGACGAAGGTTTCTCGGCGCGTCTCGGCACCCCATCGTCGTTCGTCACCACATATTTCGCGACTCAACTCGGAATACGATACTTACATGTCCTTATTCCCTTGCATTTGCTGCGTCAGGTAGTTGGCGATCCCCATTTCTTTGATTGAGTGCAGTTGGGACTCGAGGAAGTCTGCGTGCCGCTCCTCGTCCTGGATCATCCGATCGAAGAGCAGCTTCGATCCTTGGTCTTTCGCTTCCACGCAAACGCGCACCGCTTCGTTATAATCGCGCCCAGCGTCCTGTTCGTCTTTTAAGTTGATCTCCATCTGCTGCTGAACGTTGTTACCGAGCTGCGGCTTCAACCCCACATCCACGCTTGGAACCGCATCCAGGAAGATGATCCGCTCGATGAGACTTTCGGCGTGTTTCATCTCTTCTATGGCTCGCATTTTCGTCAGATTTGCCAGTCTGGCATAGCCCCAGTTCTGGCACATCTCCGATTGCGCCATGTACTGAACAATTGCGGTCAGCTCCGAAGCGAGGGCCCTGTTGAGTTGCTCGATCACCATTTTGTTGCCATGCATTCTTCTTTCTCCTTAACGTAATCTTCCAACAGGAAGAGCATGATTGGATGTGACGATCGGCACACTGCAAGAGGAAACTGAGAGCTCCAAGGCAAAATTAGCGAAAGTCGCGGCGAGGCTGCCCCATTCGCATAACGTTTCGCTTTAGGGATTTTGCGAATTCATCGCACAGCCTTACGACTGGACTTCGCTGCAAAAGCTTGAATCACATCATCTTCATCGCGCAGTAGATGTTGGTCCCGGCACCGTCTGGAACATGAGCGGGAGCAATTGGAGATGGCACTACTGGAAGCGAGGGAGCGCGGCATTCGGGGCTTCCCTTGGGGCGATTTGGCAGCGAAGATTGAAGGCAACAGTAGTATCTGTGCAGGTAAGAGAGTGACGCCGACGGCTCGAACAATGCTGTTGCTCAAGCTGCACACTAGTGTGCTGTCCCGGAAATACGTGAACAAAGGCGTGCGATCTTCTGCAGGATGGAATCAGCGGTAGCGGTCCAAGCGAAGGGCCGACTGGAACGATTGTAGTGGTTGACGAAGGCATCGATCTTCTCGGTCAGTTCTTTGACGCTGCGGAAGGAGCCGCGTCGGATAGCCCGTTGGGTGATCAGTCCGAACCAGCGCTCCACCTGATTGAGCCAGGAGGAGTAGGTGGGCGTGTAGTGGATGTGGAAGCGGGGACGGCGTGCCAGCCAGGTGCGCACCTTGGCATGTTTGTGCGTGGCGTAGTTGTCGACGATGAGGTGAACATCGAGGTCGGCGGGGACGCAGGCATCGAGATTGCGCAAGAAGGCAAGGAACTCCTGGTGTCGATGACGCGGCTGGCATTCGGCGAAGACGGTGCCGGTGGCGATGTCGAGGGCCGCGAACAAGGTGGTGGTACCGTGGCGAACGTAATCATGGGTGACACCCTCGACATACCCCAAGCCCATCGGCAGCACCGGCTGGGTGCGGTTCAGGGCTTGAATCTGGCTCTTTTCATCGACACAAAGCACCAGAGCGTGATCCGGCGGGTTCAGATACAGGCCGACAATGTCGCGCACCTTTTCGATGAAGAAGGGGTCGGTAGAGATCTTGAAACTGCGGGTGCGATGCGGCTGCACGGCGAAAGTCTGGAACAACCGATGTACGGTGGATTTGGAGATACCGCTGGCCTGGGCCGCTTGCCGCACACTCCAGTGCGTGCTCGCGGTGGGCTTACGCGACAGGGTGCGCTTCAACAAAGCGGCAATCTGGTCGTCCTCGATACTGCGGGGGCGTCCGGGGCGCAATTCATCGTAGAGTCCGGACAGTCGATGCTGCTGGAAGCGCTGCCGCCATTTGCCAACGGTCGCTTTGCTGAAGTGCAGGCGTTCGGCAATCTCGGTGTTGCTCTTCCCCTGCGCCGCCCACAGCACCAGTTGGGCACGGGCGACGAGGGCATGCGGCAGGGTGCGAGAAGTAGCCAGACTTTGCAGTTGGGTTTGTTCGTCAGCCGTGAGAGTAAGGGCAGTCTTGGGGCGGCCGGTGAGCATGCAATAGCTTATCCCCAAGTCGTTACTTAGTCAAGTTATTTATGGGACACTACACTAGCTCACAGGGTTAAAAGTGCAGCTTGTGCACACCTCCTTCTCCCGCTTCGGACATCCGCAATGCGTAGATGGCGACCTCGGTCGGCGGAATCACGTAACCGGATGCGCTGTTTTCCCAAGTCGGGAGAAGAAATCGCCGGGCGCGTTGGAGTTTGTATCGCGGCACGGCGGTGCTCTTCTACTCACTCTTGGCTTTTGTCATTCCGAGGCTCTTCAGGTCCAAGGAATCTCTACATTCCTCCCACTTTGATACGCGACCCATAAACTGATGCACAGGTCACAGCCTCGCGACTGACTTCCCCGCTACACTACGCCCCACCCGGAGTGCACCATGGCGGTCGCCCTGAAGCAGAAAGTTCGCTTTGGCGCCTATGAAGTTGATCTTCACCCCGGAGAACTGTCCAAGAACGGAACCCGCCTCAAGCTCCAACCGCAGCCGCTTCAGATCCTCGCCGCGCTGCTCGAAGGCCCCCGCGAACTGGTCACCCGCGAGGAACTGCAACGCCGCCAAAGCGCGCCGCACCATCCGCAGACCAACGGCAAAATCGAACGATTCCACCAAACCCTGAAGCGGCGGCTGAGCCTGTTGGTCTATCGCAGCCGCTTCTATCGCCGCCCCGAGGATTTGCGGCAAAACATTGCCGGTTTTTTCACTATTACAACCATGAGCGCTACCACGAGGGCATCGCCGATGTCACGACAGCCTATGTCTATTACTGACGGCGCGGCGCCATCCTGCAGGAGCCATCCTACAGCGAGGGAAGGAGGTGAGACAGCGCACCATCCCTGCGACGGTTGGAGTACAAATTCGGCCGTTGCCCGCCATCACATCAAGGCGAATCGAGAACGAAACACACTAGCTTCGCCTTCGGCTCAGCTGGGTCTCAACGGTTCTGACGATGGAAAGGGGTGGTGTAACTAGGAGGGTAGAGATGGCAAGAGTTGAGAGAGCAGGATGGCGAAAGTCTCCGAGATGGCTCGCCTTATTTAGCGGGCTTGCGACTCTTGGCGCGGCCGCCGCGCAGTTCCTTCTTGGCATTCTGCTTCTGCCTGAATCTGCGCTAGCGCAGGTGTCGAGTGCAACGCTTTCAGGAATAGTTTATGACGCATCTGGTGCCGTAGTTCCGAATATCAAAGTGTCCGTCACCAATCCGAGCACCGGTGCTTCACTCGAAGAAATGACGAGCAAATCCGGATATTTCAGCTTTCCACAGTTGAGGCCGGGTACCTACGACGTTAGGGTCACCGCGCCCGGGTTTAAGAGCTGGGAGCAGAAGGCAATTCCTCTGAGCGCAGCGGAAAGCCGTAACGTACCGAACATCCAATTACAGGTCGGCGCGGTCACGGAGAGTGTCACGGTTGAAACAGGCGTCGAGGCGATTGCTCCTCTCGATACGGGTTCAAATACGACAACCCTTAACACAAACATGGTCTCGAACATTGCGATCCAGGGTCGTAATGCGGCTGAGTTAATCAAGTTGATGCCAGGCATCGGCTTAAACACCAGTCTGGGGCAGAACCCCTGGGTCAGTTTGACTACTCAAACCAATAGCGGCCCTATCGGCCAGTTCTCTGCCAGCGGTACTCAGCCTTACGGCGGCTTACAGCTGACGCTGGACGGCGGTCTGCTTGTCGACACGGGTAACCAAGGAGAGCAAATCGCGAACATCAACCAGGATCATACAGCGGAAATGACCATCCGCAACTCCGCATTCGAAGCGCAGTATGCGCGCGGCCCGTCGGTTGTGGAAGCCATCGGTAAGAGCGGAACCAGGGACTTCCATGGAGGAGGCTACCTGTATGCTCGAAACGGTATCTTCAATGCCGAAGATGCACAGCTAAAGGGTCAGAACCCGCTCCCCAAGCCCGACGACAGCTACTATTATCCCGGCGTTACTCTCGGTGGTCCGGTAATCATCCCGGGAACCAACTTCAACAAGAATCGCGACAAATTGTTCTTCTTCGCCGGCTTCGAGTACATGAAGCAGAACCCGTCGGGGACTCTGCACCAGTACTTTGTACCGACTCCAGATATGCTGGGTCTGAATCCGAACAAACCTTACGCAGACTTCAGCCCTTCGTATTTGAAAAGCCTGGGCGTCTATGGACAGTCGGCAATCGTCCCATGCAGCGACACAACCACTTGGCAATACAGCACATTCTGCGGAACGCCGACAGGTCAGACGATAGTCAACGGCCAGATTCCGCTGAATCTGCTGGATCCGAATGCGCTGGCCATCGCGAAGCTGTTCCCGGCCCCAAATATTGATCCAACCACCCATGGCGGAAACAACTACCAGTTTCTAGATAACCCTCCGGTTAATCGTTGGGAATTGAAGGCCCGTGTCGATTACGACATCACGGACAAAACTCATGCCTATTTCTCCTACGGCCGTCAGGACGAAACCGACATCAACAACATCAGTGTGTGGTGGTGGCCCAGCGATACAGTGCCGTACCCGTCCAAATTGACGGCTAGCCAGGTCGCCCATCTCTATTCAACCAGCGTGCTGCACGTCTTCATGCCCAGTCTTACGAACGAAGTTACTTTCAACTACAACTCCTTCATCAATCCCATTCGCGCGTCCAACCTCTCCGCTGTCAGCCCCTCAGTGGTTGGCTACAACGTCCAGAATCCCTTTGATGCAGGCACTACGCCGATGATCCCGAACCTCTTGAGTTGGGCTTGCTGGGTTGGCACCGGTGGCTGCTTCCCGGGACTCTGGGCTCCAGCCTTTGCTAAAGGATTTCAGAATGGTGCGTTCGGTACCTTGAAGCGGACGCTGTCCCTTTCCGACAACCTGTCATGGGTGAAAGGAAATCACGTCCTGAAGTTGGGTTTCTTCTGGGCGCATGGCGGCAACCAAGAAACCGAAGGCATATGGGATACAAATTACGGATTCCCGCAAGGGCGGTACGAATATGACCCATGGGGCTACTATTCAAGCAACAACCCCCTGGCCGATTTCGTGTTAGGCAAACCCACTAACTTCGCTCAAACCAGTGCTGATCCGCTGCACACCATGTGGTTCAACGAAATTGCATTCTATGCCCAGGACGCATGGCGCATCAGCAACCGAGTGACCTTGAACTTTGGATTGCGTGCCAATCGCGAAGGCCAGTGGTATCCCGTGGACAAAGGCAGTCCGGGTGTCGCAGTGTGGGATCCTTCTACCTGCGCCGCCGCGAACTGCACGGGTAATTCTTTGCCGGGCCTTACTTGGCACGCTATCAATCCCCGCATCCCCGTCTCAGGCTTTCCGTCGCAATTCACGTATGATCCGCGTGTCGGCGTATCGTATGACATCTTCGGCACCGGCAAGACGGTGCTCCGCGGCGGCTACGGATCGTACCGTTACCAACTTTCTTATGCCGACGTTAGCGGGTCTCTTGACCCTCCGTTGGGAATCCAGGCGTTCCAAACGACGTGCAACCTTACCTCGATGGCGGACATTGAATCCGCGGCCTGTCTCCCGACTTCTCCTGGCGGGTCCTTACCGGCATCGAGCGGTGGCCTGTCTGTTCAGGCATTGATGAGAGGTGATAACCGTACACCCCATGTGCAGAACTGGAACGTCCTCATCGATCAGCAGTTGCCATGGAAGTCGCTGTTGGAATTCGGTTATGTCGGAAGTCACACCGCCAACATGTTGATCGCAATGTCGCTCGCCAACGTCAACAGGATTCCGATGGGAGCTCTGTTCGGGCCGAACCCGGCGGATGGCATAACCTATTTCTGCCAGGGAACTCCGAGCGCAACTTGCGTTGCCGCGGGCCCACCAACCACGACGCCCTACCTGCCGTACAACTACGGGGCGGTCATTGTTTCCACGCACGGTAGTTACTCGAACTACAACGCGTTGCAGACATCGTGGCAAAAGCAGACCGGACGGTCCGTCTTCATGGTGAACTACACCTTCAGCAAGGTGCTGGGCATCCGTGACGGGCAGACCAACAACGGCAACGGCAACGGCGCGGTATTAGACGTGTTCCACTTAGACAGCAACTACGGTCCACTGGCTTACGATCACACCCACATCTTCAACCTTGCCGGCGTCTTTGCTTTGCCGGAGTTGAAGGGCGGCAGCGGCTTCGCCAAGGGTGCGCTCAACGGGTGGAAATTCTCACCGGTCGCACAGTACCAGAGCGGCGCTCCGTTCCAACCCAATACCGGCGGCACTATGAATGCAAACTATACTCCAGGCATCTCCTCTCAGAGTGTGTTAGGTACGGATGCGATGGCTTTGGTTCCGCTCCTGACGTGCAACCCCGGAAGCGGTTTGAAATCCGGACAGTACTTCAACCCGCAGTGTTTTGCCGAGCCGAAAATCCACTCCGGAGTAGAAGGGCCGTTAAATTGGCCGTACTTCCGCGGCCCCGCGTACTGGGATATTGATACCTCGCTGTACAAGACCTTCAAGATCACGGAGCGGCAACACATCGAGTTCCGTGTTCAGGCGTTCAATTTCCTGAATCACGATTTGCCGACCTTCCAGTTCGGCGGGGGGCGGACTGGACTTTAATTATCAGGACCCGAGTAAGGGTGTCTACAACGGCGCGACTGGAAAACCCGGAAATGCGGGTGCGGGTAATGCGGTGATTGGATCCATCGGTCGCCGTGTCATGGAGTTCGCAATTAAGTACGGCTTTTGAGGAAACTCTTGCGGTGAACCGGGACGAGCGCCCAACCCACTTTGATATGCCTGCCCGTCAACCGTGACATCAATCACAGCTGTCATATTGACCTTCACGCTAGACTGCGCGCCACTCGGAGTGCCCCATGTCCGTCGCCGTGAAGCAGAAAGTCCGCTTCGGGCCATTCGAGGTTAACCTCAGCACCGGAGAACTGTCCAAGAACGGCACTCGCCTCAAGCTCCAACCGCAGCCTATCGCCGTTCTCGCCGCCCTGCTCCAACACCCCGGTGAACTGGTCACCCGCGAGGAACTGCAACGCCGCCTCTGGCCGAATGACACCTTCGTGGACTTCGAACAGGGACTCAACACCGCCGTCAAGAAACTCCGCGTCGCCCTCTGCGATGAAGCCGAGACGCCAAAGTACATCGAGACCCTTCCCAAGCGCGGGTACCGCTTCATCGCCCAAGTCCAGTTCTGCGGCGAAGCGCACGTTCCCGGGCAGGACCCACTCATCGCCCGCCGGCTCAGCCACTACCGCATCATCGAGCGTATCGGCGAAGGCGGCATGGGGGTGGTGTACCGAGCCCACGACGAGCGCCTCGACCGCGATGTCGCCCTGAAGATCCTGCCGCCTGGTTCTCTCGCCGATGACGCTGCCCGTCAACGCTTCCGCAAAGAAGCCCTCGTGCTCTCCAAGCTGAACCATCCCAACATCGCCACCATCTTTGACTTTGACTCCGACGACGACATCGACTTCCTGGTCGAGGAACTCATCAATGGGGTCTCCCTCCACGACATGCTGGCGGCTGGACCGTTGCGCGAGAAGGAAACCGTCAACCTCGGCCAGCAGCTCTGCGAAGGTTTGGCCGTCGCCCACGAGCACGGCATCATCCATTGCGATATCAAGCCCGGCAACCTGCGCATTACCGCGGAAGCCCATCTGAAGATCCTCGACTTCGGTTTGGCGAAAACGTTGCACCCACCCAAGCAGCCCATGGGCGAGAGCATCACCGTGAGTGAAGGCCAACTGATCAGCGGCACTTTGCCCTACATGTCGCCGGAGCAGTTACGGAACGAGAAACTGGACGGGCGATCGGACATCTGGGCTGTCGGCTGCGTGTTGTACGAGATGGCTACCGGTCGAAAGCCATTCTTGGGCCAGGGCCCGGCGCTGGTAGATGAGATCTTGCACCAGGCTCCGGCGCAGCCTTCGAAGCTGAATCACAGGGTCTCGCCCGGGCTGGAAGCGATGACCCAGAAGTGCCTGGAGAAAGATCCGGCGCTGCGTTACCGTTCGGCCCGGGATATCGTTGTGGACTTGCGCCGACTGCACCAGGCTCCGTCCTCGCTCACGCTAATCCCGCCGCCAAGACCAAAACCGCGAAGATGGTTGTGGCTCGTTGCGGCTGTGCTGCTGTTGGCTGGCGCGGGGTCTGGCATCTACAACATCTTAAAGCCGCAGCCGCAACCGAGAATTATTGGCTCGCATGTTTTGACGAAAACCGTGAGCCCGAAGGACGATGCCGATCTTCCCTTTGTTGATCGCGGTTCTATCTACTTTACTGAGGCACGATCGTCGGGCGGGTTTCAAGTGGCGGTCCAGATTGCAAGCGGAGAAGTTTCGGCAAAGCCGATGATTCCTGGATTCTGGCGCGACACCTCCAGAGATGGGACTAAGTCGCTTTCGATGGCCTTCGATCCCGGGCGCAATCAGTGGGACGCATGGACCCAAGCGCTCCCAGCGGGAACTCCACGTCTAGTCGTCAAGAACGTATGCGACGTTATCTGGAGCGCGGACGGCCGCAGTCTTCTGTTTAATCGCTGGGAGCGGCCAGGGCTTTACCGCGCAGATGCGGACGGAACCCGCCCGGAGCAGTTGACCGCGTACTCATGGAACCAGTCGTGCGAAGGCACCATGCATCTATCACCCGACGGAACGCGCGTCCGATTCACAGGCCCAGGACCCACATTCGTGCTGTGGGAGGTCGGCGCGGATGGGAAGAATCTCCACCCGATGTTTGGCGGCCGCAAGGACGTGTTCGGTGGCAGTTGGAGTCCTGACGGGAAGTACTACTTCTTCCGCAGTTGGGATGGTGAACGCTGGTCTTTGTGGGCAGCTTCCGAGACGCACCGCTGGTGGAAGAAGGACGATCCATCGCAACTTCAGCGGTTAACCTTCGGGCCCATGTCATTTGGTGTTCCCGCCATCAGCAAAGATGGCCAACAACTCTATGCTGTTGCCAAAGAGTCCCGCGGCGAGCTTTCCATTTACGAATACAAAACGCACCAGTTCGTTCCGTTCCTTGGGGGAATCTCTGCTTGCGATGTGGATTTTTCGCGGGACGGAAAATGGATCGCTTATGTGTCTTACCCCGAAGGCACACTCTGGCGCAGCCGCACTGACGGCAGCGAACGTCGGCAGTTGACCGTTCCACCCCTGGCAGTAGTGAATCCGCGATGGTCTCCGGATGGAAAGCTCATCGCATTTACGGACTATTCCAACGGCGACCGCCAGCAGATGAAGGATGACACTCAACGCCGGATCTATTTGGTCAGTGCGGACGGCGGCGACACGCAGCTGTTGGTGGCAGGATATGCTGATGATCCTACCTGGTCTCCCGACGGAAATTCGATCGTCTATTCGTACCACAGTGCTCAGCCAGATTCCGAGGTCAGAATTCTCGATCTTACGACGATGAAGTCGACGGCTATAACGGGATCAAAGGGAAAGTGGGGTCCGCGCAGGTCCCCCGACGGAAGGTTTTTGGTTGCCCAAGTCGGATGGCCGATCACCAGCATGGACGTCTTTGATTTCTCCCGCCAGACTTGGCAAGAGGTGACCGGAAAAGGTTCTGGCTGGCCTTCATGGTCGAGCGATAGCAAGTCTATTTACTTCCTGCAGGGGGACGCGATCTTTCGCGTGGCCATTTTGGATCGCAAGACGGACCCCGTAGCATCCTTGAAGGGCTTTCGCGGCACAACTTTCTTCTTGGACCGCTGGGACGGTACCTGGATCGGGGTAACGCCAGATGGCCGCCCGCTCACAACCCGTGACACGGGGTTGCAGGAGCTTTACGCTCTCGATCTGGAATACAAGTAACTTGATTTCGCCGTCAACGATCACATCATGATCCTTCGCGACACCGGCACGCAGGAGATTTGCGTGCTGGAACTGGTGTACTAATTCCCTGCCCGTTTGTCGTGTCCGATGTTCTCGGACAACCCTTGATGCGATGTACCCATATTGCGGCCGGGGCCCGTCAGCTGCCATGCTCAGGTGAACGATTGGGTGTGCAATCCGTTTGCACGTTTCCGTAGCTGGGTTTCAGCTGCGATCCACGATTCCCCCCGATTTCTTTTGTGGAATGACCCGCTAATCTGACGACCGTTGCCGATGCTTCCGGAAAGATTTGCTGCCAATGGATGAGGACGGGGTGACCGCTTTTCTGGAGGGACACTAGAGAAGACGTGATGATCAATCCTTCGCCGCAAGCATTCTGAAGGTCGACCTTGGACTCGCTCATGTACCTCATGTATGTATGCACAACGATGAACCCCATTCGCTTATTGCATTGGCGGTTTCGCCGATGGAGGTGGCGTCCCTCAACTGTGTTCCCGGCTGCAGCACCAGCGGAAAACGGAAGGCATATCCATCAGCATCGCAGACGCATATCGTCACCTCAAGGCGCTCGTTGTGCCCAATTGTCGGTGGCTTTGCTGGGCAGAATCCGAGTAACACATCAGTTTGTCGGTACATCAATTGGTCGCCTTCATGGCAGCTCTTTTACCGAGTAACTGCTCAACTGAAACACTGATGAACTATCGGACGACGATATTCACCAGCTTGCCCGGCACGTAGAGCACTTTCACCACCGGCTTGCCCTCGATGGCCGCAACCACCTTGGGATCGGCGAGCGCAGCGGCCTTCACGTCTCCCTCCGGCATATCCGCAGGGATGACGAGGCGCGCGCGAATCTTGCCGTTCACCTGCACGACGATCTCGACCTCCTCTTCCTTGGCAAGCACAGTGTCGTACTTCGGCCATCGATAGCGGAGAACTTGGTCGGTCTCTCCCAGCTTCTGCCAGAGTTCATGCGCAAGGTATGGCGCAAACGGCGCTAGCATGAGCACGAGCTTTCGTTGCACGTCGGCAAGCAGCGCCGACGGAATCGCTCCCTTGTTGATCGCCTCTTCCGCGCCATAAAGCTCATTCATGAGCGTCATAATCGCCGACACGCAGGTATTGAAGTGCCAGCGCCCGCTGAGTTCGTCGGTGACCCGCTTAATCGTCTGGTGCAGCTTGCGCTGCAGATGGCGCGCTTCCGGCGAAAGCTCCGACGGTATGGTTCCCTTCTGCGCACTCCGATGCTTCACCACGAAGCGGTACACGCGATTCACGAACGTCGACGTGCCGTTGATGCCGGCATCTTGCCAGTCAAGATCGCGATCCGGAGGCGCGGCAAAGAGCACATACAAGCGCGTCGCGTCGGAGCCGTACCGCGCAACCATGTCGTCGGGTGACACCGTGTTGCCCAGGCTCTTCGACATCTTGGCTCCGCCCTTGATCACCATGCCTTGTGTGAAAAGGCGCTGCGCAGGCTCGTCATTCGAGCAAAGCCCCAGATCGCGCATGAACTTCGTCCAGAAGCGCGAATAAATCAAGTGCAAGATCGCGTGCTCGACGCCCCCGATGTACTGGTCGATCGGGAACCAGTAATCCACGATCTGCTTATCGAACGGCGCCCGATCGTTGTGCGCATCGGTGTAACGATAGAAGTACCAGGACGAATCGACGAACGTATCCATCGTGTCGGTCTCACGCCGCGCCGGGCCTCCGCATTGGGGACACGTCGTGTTGACGAACTCCGGCACGCGCTCGAGAGGCGATCCCCCCTGCAACGTGATGTTGACGTTCTGCGGCAAGATCACCGGCAACTGGTTCTCCGGAACCGGCACCACGCCATCCTTTTCGCAGTACACCATCGGAATCGGCGTGCCCCAGTAACGCTGGCGTGAGATCCCCCAATCCTTCAACCGATACGTAATCGCTGCCTTGCCGAAGCCTTTTTCCTCGGCGTAGTTAGCCATCTTCTTCTGGGCTTCCTGGCATGGCAATCCACTGAACTCGCCTGAGTTCATCAGCAAGCTGGCTTCGCGCGTAAACGGAAGCACAGGCGTCTCCGGCTCGTCAGCGCCGGGAACCTCGCCTTCCCGACGCGGAAGAATGACGACGCGGATATCAATCCCGTATTTCTTCGCGAATTCGTAGTCGCGCTCGTCGTGCGCCGGCACCGACATGATGGCGCCCGTGCCGTAGTCCATCAGGATGTAGTTGGCCACCCAGATCGGCACGCGCTCGTTGTTGAACGGATTGATGGCGAACGCACCGGTATCAACGCCGTGCTTCTCGATCGCTCCAACGTCCCCCTTCTCCTTCGCGCGACGCTGCTCGTTGAGAAGCACCTCCACCTTGGCGTGAAGCTCCGGGTCGTTAGCGATCAGATCGGAGACAAGCGGATGCTCGGGCGCAAGCTGTATCGAAGTCGCACCGAAAATCGTGTCAACACGGGTGGTGAAGACGGTGATCTTGTCACCCGCTGGACCCGGCGTAGCGTCGAGCTTGAATTCCACCAGCGCGCCTTCGCTGCGGCCGATCCAGTTTCGCTGCATGATCTTGACCTTCTCAGGCCAGCCCTCGAGCTTCTCGAGGTCGCGAAGAAGTTCGTCAGCGTAATTGGTGATGCGCAAGAACCATTGCTCGAGTTCGCGCTGTTCGACCGGCGTGGTCTCGTGCCGCCAGCAGAATCCGCCGGCAACCTGCTCGTTCGCCAACACCGTCGCGCACTCCGGGCACCAGTTCACCTTGCTCTTCTTGCGGTAGGCGAGTCCCTTCTCCCAGAGCTTGAGGAAGAACCACTGGTTCCAGCGGTAGTAATCGGGTAAACACGTCGTGACTTCGCGGTCCCAATCGTAGGCGAAGCCGAGCCGCTTCATCTGGCTCTTCATGTTGGCGATGTTGGAGAGCGTCCACTCGCGCGGCGGCGTGTTGTTCTTGATCGCCGCGTTCTCCGCCGGAAGCCCGAACGAATCCCAGCCCATCGGGTGCAGGACGTTGTAACCCTGCATCCACATGAAACGCGCCAGTGCGTCGCCGATGGCGTAGTTACGCACGTGCCCCATGTGCAGCGCACCAGAGGGGTACGGCAACATTTCCAGAACGTAGAACTTCTTCTTCGCCGAATTCTTTTCGGCGGCGTAAAGCTCAGAATCCTTTGCCCACGCGGCCGCCCACTTCTCTTCTACCTGCTGCGGGTTGTAGCGCTCGTCACCGTCGCGGCCGTCACGGCCATCACGAGGCTCGCGAGGCGGATGCATCTCGGCGCCCGACGCAGTCGGGGCCGATCCGCGCATAACCGGGGGCTCTTTCACGCCCAGCTCCGTCATGACGATCTTGAGGTCTTCTTTCACCTGCTCGACCAACTCCTTGGCAGACTCCGCCGTACGCTCCACCGCCTGCTCGACGGCATCGATGGCACCGGACTTCTTGCTGTTCTTCTTCGGACTCATGAGAGCACTTTATGAA